>Ga0075424_100006515_pt1 | contig 11245 bp, 6 predicted proteins | sample SoiMethybrSBSTD3_FD_75301 | JGI IMG/M metagenome (GOLD analysis project Ga0075424, IMG submission 75301) | Bulk soil microbial communities from a Populus tree surrounding site in Tennessee, USA - Soil MetaG P. TD hybrid SBSTD3 | ecosystem: Environmental > Terrestrial > Soil > Tree plantation...
GGAGCGACGGCGCAGGTCTCGGCATCGTCCGCCGGCTGGGCCACACGATTCACGAGACCTATCCCGCCCTCACGCCGCTGACTTTGGAGCCGCCCCGATACGCCCCGCTGGCCGGGATCTCGCGTACCGTAACCCTCCGCGCTCCTGGCTCCAAACCAAGCTTCTCCACTCGCGACGGTTTTCTGTTTACGCACCGCGGCTACAGCGGTCCGGCGGTGCTGGACGTTTCGCATCTTGCCGTGCGTTCCCGACTGGCGGGTGGACCGCCGCAGCCAATCCGCGTGCAGTGGACTCCGCTCGATGCCGGCGCCTGGGACATCCTCCTGCGGGAAACTCCCGGCACCGCCCTCGGGCTCCTCCGCCGCCACCTCCCCGACCGGCTGACCGATACCCTCCTCGCCGACGCTGGCGTGGAGGGCGTCCGGCCTCTCCCTCAGCTCCGCCGCGAAGAGCGCCGCCGCCTCGTCGAAGCCCTCGCCGACCATCTCCTCCTCTGGACCGGCGATGGAGGCTACGCCAAGGCTGAGGTCACCGGCGGCGGCGTGGCTCTCTCTGAAATCGATCCCCGCACCCTGGAGAGCCGCCTCCGCCCGGGCCTCTTCCTCTGCGGCGAAATTCTCGATGCCTTCGGCCCTATCGGCGGCCATAACTTCCTCTGGGCCTGGGCCACGGGAAGGGCGGCGGGGTTGGGTGCCGCCAGAGATTGATCGCGGGAGAAGGGACTCAAGAGACACCAGGGAAATCAAGGACAGGGAACACAGACCCCGGCGGTATCCGTCGTGTCCCTGACAGTCCCTGCTGTCCTTGAAGTCCCTGCTTTTCCCGTACACTCCCTCACAAACCAGGAGGAGCTCCAGATGACATCTCCCATCATTCGCAGGCGCATCACGCTCACGCTCGCAGCCGCGCTCCTCACCGCCGGCTTCGGAGCCGCCCGCACGGCCAAGCCGCCGCTCCATGGCCGGCACTGGATGGCCGTCACCGGCAAGCCTCTGGCCGCGACCGCCGGGGCCATGATGTTCCAGAAAGGCGGCAACGCGGTCGACGCGACCTGCGCCATGCTCGCCGCCGTCTGCACCATGTGGGACACGCTGGGCTGGGGCGGCGAGACCCAGGCCCTGATCTGGAACCCCAAGACGGGCAAGGTGATCGCCATCGATGCCCTCGGGGTCGCTCCCACCGGTGCGACTCCCGAATTCTTCCACGCCAAGGGAATGGAATATCCGCCGGAGTACGGTCCCCTGGCCGCGGTGACGCCCGGCACTCCTGGCGGCCTGCTGGTGATGCTCGCCGAGTATGGCAGGCTGAGCCTCGCGGATGTCCTCGGGCCGGCCTTGCAGATGGCCAACGGCTATCCCATCGAGGCGCAGCTCGCCAACACAATCGAGAAGGAGAAAGCGCACATCAAGGAGTGGCCGACCTCCCGCGCCATCCTGCTTCCCCACCTCGGCGAGGCCTGGGAGGCGCCCCACGCCGGCGAGGTGTTCCGCCAGCCGGATCTCCTGGCCACCCTGCGCAAGCTGGTGGAGGCCGAACGACAGGCCCTCGCCGCCGGCAAGAACCGCAAAGACGCGATCCTCGCCGCCTACGACCGCTTCTACAAGGGCGACATCGCCGCCGAGCTCGCCCGCGGCACCCGCGAGCAGGGCGGCCTCATCACCCAGGAGGATCTGGCGCGCTGGCAGGTACGCATCGAAGAGCCCGTCAAGACGACCTATAAAGGGACCGACGTCTACAAGCTCACCAGCTGGACCCAGGGCCCCGCCATGCTCCAGTCGCTCAACCTCCTCGAGCCCATGGACCTGCGCGGCATGGGCTTCAACAGCGCGCGCTACATCCACACTCTCTACCAGGTGATGAACCTCGCCTTCGCGGACCGCGACTTCTACTACGGCGATCCCTACTTTCCACCCGAGCAGCCGCTCCAGACTCTCCTTTCGAAAGGCTACGCGGATGCCAGGCGCAAGGAGATCGACTGGAAACGCAACAATCCGGCGGTGAAGCCCGGCGATCCCTACGCTTTCGCGGGCAAGGAAAACCCTTACAAGAGCCTGCTGGAAAAATGGGGAGCGCCCGGCTCGGTGAAGAAATGGACGCAGCCACAAAACTCGTCCATGACCTTCGACGAGAGCTTCCGCGCCGGCACGACGTCGATCATCGCCGCCGACGAAGAGGGCTGGGTGGTTTCCGCCACGCCGAGCGGCGGCTGGACTCCCGCCTTCATCGCCGGCCACACCGGAGTCGGCCTCTCGCAGCGCATGCAGAGCTTCGTGCTCGACGAGGCGCAGAGCCCCTTCAACGTCCTCGCCCCCGGCAAGAAACCGCGCGTGACCCTCACGCCCGGCCTGGCTGTGAAGGACGGCAAACCATGGCTGGCCGCCGCCGTGCAGGGAGGAGACACCCAGGATCAGAACCTCCTGCAACTCTTTCTCGACATCACAGAATTCGGCATGACCGTCCAGGAGGCGACGGAAGCCCCCAACATCACCAGCTACCAGATGCACAGCTCCTTCGGCAACCACGAATCCCAGCCTGGAAGGATCACCGTCCACGCCAGCACACCGCCTTGGGTACGGCAGGAGCTTCAGAAGATGGGCTACAAAGTCGAAGTCGAAGAGCGCACCTCCGGCCCCATCAACGCCATCCTCCTCGATCACGAGCACGGAACGTTTTGGGGCGGCTCCAGCGACTATGGGGAGGATTATGGGATTGGGTGGTGATGGGGGAGATCGTTGCTACTCATATCGCAGCGTAACCACCGGGTCGACGCGAGAGCCCCGCCGTGCGGGCAAATAACTCGCTACGAGCGCTACGCTGATCAGCAGCAAGGCGACCGCTGAAAATGTCAGCGGATCGCCGGGTTGCACGCCGGGAAGGGCGTGGGTCAGGGCCTTCGTCACAGCCAGCCCTCCGACCAGTCCGATCGCGGTGCCGGCCAGGGTGAGGCTCAGGCCCTGCCGCAACACCAATCGCACGACGTCCCTCCGTTCGGCGCCGAGCGCCATGCGGATTCCCAACTCGTGCAGCCGCTGCGTCACCGTGTAGGAAACGACGCCGTAGAGCCCGACAGCGGCCAGGACCAGCGCGAGCGCCGCGAAAAATCCGAGCAACAAGGTGTAGACCTTGGGCTGCGCGAGAGTGCCAGAAAGGATGTCGTCCATCGTCTCTATCTGGAGGAGGGCTACGTCGCGATCAATCGAATGCGCCACGCTGCGGATCGGCTCCGCCAGGGCCAGCGGATCGCCCGCGGTGCGCACGACCAGGACGCGCCAGAACCAGGCCGGCCCTGGCTGTGCGGAATTGAGGAAGATCTCGGGTTGCGGCATTGTGCCAAGCCCCGTCTGCCGTACGTCGCCGGTGACTCCCACGACAGTAAGGATACTGTTCACCCCGACGCCGGGCACCGTGATCTGCTTCCCCACCGCGTCGGCGCCCGGCCAGAACGTGCGGGCGGCGGCCTGATTGACGACGACCACGCCGGGCGCGTTTGCCGAGTCCTCCTCGGTAAGCTCGCGCCCGGCGCGCACCGGGATCGCCATGGTGCGGAAATAGCCCGCGCTGACGATGTTGAAATTCGCCTTGAAATATCCACCCTCCGGATCTGGCTGTCCGACGATGTGAAAGCCCTGCGAATCGGAACCGCCGCCCAAGGGAAGGTCCGCCACCAGCGCCGCCGAGCGCACGCCGGGAAGCTTTTCGACGCGTGCCAGCAGCTCGGAATGGAATCGCCATCGCGCGGTGTCGTTGCTGAATCGGTCCTTGGGCAACGAGAAGCCGGCGGCCAGCAGGTTTTCAGTTGCAAATCCCGGCGCCGTATTGCGCAGCACGAGGAGACTCTTCAGCAGCAGGCCCGCCGCGGACAGCAGGACCAACGCCAGCGATACTTCCGCGATCACCAGCAGGGAACGCGCGCGCCTGCCGCCGGCGCCTTCGGTGGCGGTGCGGCTCGATTCGCGCAGCACTTCATTCAGATCCGGCGACGCCGCGGGAACCGCGAGCACGGAGCCGAAAAGGATTCCCGTCGCGAGCGACAGCACCAGGGTAAACAACAGCACCCAACCGTCGATGTGGGTGTTTTCGAGACGGGGAATGGGGAAGCTTCGAGCGAGCAGCGCCACGAGCAGCCGGGTGCCCCCGCTTGCCAGCAGCAGGCCGAGCACCCCGCCGGCAAGCGCCAACAGCGTGCTTTCGGTCAACAGTTGTTGCAGCAGCCGCTTGCGGCCGGCGCCGAGCGCCGCACGAACCGTGAGCTCCCTCTGGCGCGTCGCGGAACGCGCCGACATCAAAGCCGCTACATTGATGCAGGCGATCACCAGCACCACCGCCACCACGCTGAGGAAGATCAGCAAGCCTGTGCGGCCCTTCCCCACCATCGCCGTCACCAGCGGTACGACTCGCGCCCCAACGCCTTCGTTGGACTTCGGAAAGGCCTTCGCCAGGCGGCCCGCAATGACGTTCATTTCCGCCTGCGCCCTAGCCAGGGGGACACGCGGACGCAAACGCCCCAGAACGCGCAGGAAGCCATGATTCCGGTTGGGATCGCGGACCAACGGCGTGTAAATCTGCTCGACCCCATCCGGCGAGAACTTGAACCCCGGCGGCATGACGCCGATGATGGTGCAAGTTGCTTCGTTCGCTCGGATCGTCTGCCCGACGATGTCCGGACGGCCTGCGAACCGGCTCTTCCACGCGCCGTCGCTCAGCAGGGCGACGTGGGACGCTCCCGCTTCCGACTCTTCAGGCCGGAACGTTCGTCCGAGCGCGGGCTGGATTCTCAACGTTTCAAAAAAGCCGGGCGTCGCCTGAATGCCTGCCACGCTGTCCGATTGATCGCGGCCTTCAAGATCGATGCTAAAATGTTTCCCCATGACCAGTCCGGCGACTTGGTTGCGCAGCGGCTTCGCGGTCCTGGGTCTGTTCCTGGCCGCCTCGCCCTCGCTTGCCGCGGCCGAGCCGCGGCTTGCCGTCGGAGGGCTGGGGAGTAGCACGAGACCGGCGGACTCGATCGCGCCGGTACAGCTCCAGAGGATTCGGGCGACGATCTCCGCGTATGGGAAGCGGAAAGCGGCGCTCGGGATGAGAGACCAGGATACGACGCCGTTCCTCTATCCTTTCTTTCCGCAGGCCGGGGTTCTCGGCCAGGATCTGTTCATCTCCAACTTCACCGATCTGAACCTGCGGTCAGGGACCTCCGCCATCCAGGACTGGGACTGCTCCGACTACACCTACGACGGCCACCATGGCCACGACTCTTTGATCCGCAGTTTCCGCGAGCAGGCCATCGGCGTGCCGGTGTTCGCCGCGCTCGACGGCGTGGTGGTGGACACCCATGACGGCGAGCCGGACATGAACACGGTGTGGGACCAGAACAACCTGGCCAACTACGTCATCATCGATCACGGCGGCGGCTATGTCGCCTGGTACTTCCATCTGCGAAAGGATAGCGTGGCGGTCTCCCCGGGACAGGCCGTGACGTCCGGGACACAGATCGGCCTGACCGGCAGCAGCGGCTTCAGCAACTGGCCGCACCTCCACTTGCAGACGGAAAAGGACGGCCACTGGGTCGAGCCCTCAGCGGGTCCGTGCCATCCGGGAGACAGTCTCTGGGTCAACCAACCGCCGGTCGACCGGGATTTCTACGTGGCCGGTTTTTATCTGACGCCCGGCGTCATCTCAATTCTGAACCGCGATGTCTTGTTGCTCGACGCGCCGGTACGCGCGGCAACCTTTCTCCGCGGCACCCAGACCGTGGGCGTCCGGGTGGACCTGCGCAATGTCCCGGTGGGCTCAACGTTCGGTCTGCGAGCGATCAATCCTCGGGGTCAGGTGGTGCTCGACAACGGAGGATCGTTCAACAACAGCGTCCTATTCGAGCTCGCCTGGGTAATCAACGCGTTCGACTTCAACCTGGACCTGCCAGGAACCTGGCGGTTCCAAGCCCTGATCAACGACGAAGTGGTCGTCGATGCACCGTTCAAGGTCGTCACCGCTGCGCGGCAGATCGCCAACCGGGCCCCCAACAAGGTCACCGTCCAGCTTTCACCGCCGCATCCTGTCGAATCTCAGGCAATAACCTGCGAGGTCCAGAGCCCCCTCGTCCTGCGAGATCCGGACTTCGACATCGTCAGCTACCGCTACGAATGGAAGGTCAACGGCCGTCTCGTACGGACGGTCACCAGCGCGGGATTGACAGACCTTCTGGCCTCTGGCATGGCCCACACCAAGGACAAGGTGAGCTGCCGCGTGACGCCGACGGACGGCAAGAAGGCGGGGCCGCCGGCGGTGGTGAACGGCGTCGTCGCGACGCCGTAGACTCGCCGCCGGCAGGGTCTAATTGCGCAGGCAAACGCAGTTGACGTAATCGAACTCCGCGCAATAGCCGTCATTGTGGCACTGCGCCGTGCAACTGCAGGTCGAGGGGTCCCAACTGTCGCCGCTGGCATAGCAGGCGTTTTCGTCGTTGGGATCGCAAACCGGCGGCGGGGGCGGTGGCGCCGAGAGCCAGCCGTGTCCGGGATAGCACTGCTTCTTGCCGCCATCGAGAGTGCAGACGTAGTCCTGGCTGCCGTCGCAAGGAACATCCGCGCAGGTGTGAGCGGGCCGGCCCAGCAGGTAGCCCCAGGAGGTCTTGGCCTCGCAGGTGCCGCAACCGCCGCACCACTGCCGCTCACAGCCCGCGGGAGCCCACTCGTAGTCGGGCCCGGCGAAGGAACCGGCGAGATAAGGATGCTGGCGGGCATAGATCATCCGGCCCGAGCCGCTGGAGAAACCGGCCCGGTCCCCCGCCGAATGGCACGTATCACAGCCGCCGGTGTCGTAGCTGCACTCGGTGCTCGATGGATGGTTCCAGTCATAATCCTGATCGATCTCCATGATGTTGTAGTCCACGACGCCGTTGACGCCGGTCCTGTAGACGGGCGTCCAGTAACCGTTGCTGGAGCCCCAGAACTGGTTCTGACCTCGCGGGTGGCCGTACGCGGTCTCGTCGCTCATGTCAAAGGGGGAATGGGGACCGCCCCAGTCGCCGCTGGGCTTCCAGTAATTGTTGCTGTTTTGATCGATGGTCATGGTATAGCCGTAGTGGGCGTAGAGCATTGCCGTGTGGAGGGTGTCGTCCATGGACACGAAGATACGGTGGAAGTCCATTCCGCCGCAGCCATTGCTCCCCGGCTGGTCGCCGAGGATGGCGTAACAGCCGTTCACGTGATCCAGAGGAGTGGTGTAGTTTGGATAGTCCGCAGTCAGGACCGAGACCTGAAGCCGGTGGGTCAGGGTCAGGAAGGACCCTTTGGCCGAACAAGTCATCGACTGCCACGCTTGGCAGAGGTTGCCGGACTGGCCGTTGCGCGCGGCCCAGTCGGCGAAGAGGCGGTTGCGGTTGGCGTCCAGCGAGCGGCTGTAGGGGGTGTTGGTGAACCGGCCGCGATACCGCTCGTCGTTGATGAACGAGCGGATCACCGAGTCATAATCGGCGTTGGGAATGCCTGCGTTGAGGACGTTCACGTAGGTGTCCCACGCCGGCAGCTTCATCCGCCAATAGCGGCGGTACGCGGCGTCCACGAAGGCTTGGTTGTAATCGGCCGTGTTGCGAACGCTGGCGTCCAGCCGGCGAACGCCGTTGGGGTCCCGGCTCTGCTCGAGATTGATGAACTCGTCCGAAAAGAAGAACGCCCGCGCGACGTCGACCCGCTTCTGGGCGACGCAGGAAGCTTCGCCATTGCATTGCGTGATCTGGCCGGTCCAGAACGCCTCGCCGCTGCTGTCGGCAGGATGTTCCAGAAAATCGAGGTAGTGTTGCCTCACGAAAAAGCCCGCGTCGTCGACCGGATTGGCCGCCAGAGCGGGGACCGCGCTGAGGGGCACGATTGCGAAAAGAACGGTATGCAGCGCATGCTTGTAGAGCTTCGAGATCATCCTGTTTGTCTCCTTGGTACGAAGGTTTGGCGGCCGAATTCACGGGGCTTCACGGTGCAGAACACGCCATAACACTTCGAATCTAAGAGAAATTTCAAGGCCGCGATGAGCGCGGCTGGGGAGTACCCCCGCTGGACATCGATCAGGATGTCGGTGTCCAGCAGATACACGATCAGGCACCGCGGCGACGTTCCGCCTGCTCCCGAAGACGGCGAGCATGCGCCGGGCTATCCGCGATCTCGGGACGGGTACCAATCAAATTCTCTCGTCTCCAGTACGTGACCAGGTCGGTTCCGGTCCGGGGGAGATCTCCGGCCGAACGCCTTTCCTGGAGGAGTTGCAGCATATATTCGGAGAGCGACAGCCCCAGGCGTTCCGCCTCGGTCACCAGCTCTGTCTCAAGTTCCTCAGGTAGCTCAATACCGTGCGTCATGTCTTTCTCTCCGGACGCCATCTCGCGGGAAAAGTCTACACCAGGTTAGACGAGTCCGGCGAACTGGTCTGTCTGGCGCGGTAGCGCTCGACTCCGTCGAGAAGCCCCGTGCTACACTCCCGCGCTCGCTTCCCGACGCTGGTTTCCGAGAAAATCCCAGGGAAGGTTACGGAGCCCTTCCGTGTTCTGCCGGGAGAGCTTCCCCGCCGGGCAACCCGTCCGGCCGAGCGCGGAGCGTCAAACACCCATGGACACACTGAACGACGCGGTTTCCCGACGGCGGACCTTCGCCATCATCTCGCACCCGGATGCGGGCAAGACGACCCTCACCGAAAAGCTGCTGCTGTTCGGTGGCGCCATCAATCTGGCCGGCGCCGTCAAGGCGCGGGGCGAGGCGCGACGCGCCCGTTCGGACTGGATGAAGGTCGAGCAGGAGCGCGGCATCTCCGTCGCCTCCTCGGTGATGACCTTCGAGTACGAGGGCTGCACCTTCAACCTGCTGGACACCCCCGGCCACGAGGACTTCAGCGAGGACACCTATCGCACGCTCACCGCCGTGGACTCGGCGGTCATGGTCATCGACGCCGCCAAGGGGATCGAGACGCAAACCCGCAAGCTGTTCGAGGTCTGCCGGCTGCGCAACGTGCCGATCATCACCTTCGTCAACAAGCTCGACCGTGAGGGGCGCGATCCATTCGATCTGATGAGCGAGATCGAGCAGGATCTCCAGCTCCACGTCACTCCCGCGGCTTGGCCCATCGGCATGGGCCACAACTTCCTCGGCTGCTACGACCTTCTCCACGAGCGGTTGATCCTGCTCGCCAAGGGGCGCAATCAGGTGATCACCGAGGGCGAGGTGTGCGAGGGGCTCGACGATCCCAAGCTGGACGCGCGCCTGCCCACCAGCTCCGTCGCCCGGCTGCGCGAAGAGGTGGAAATGGCCCGCGGCCTCTGCCCGCCCTTCGAGCTCGAAGCATACGCCGAGGGGCACCTGACGCCCGTCTTCTTCGGCAGCGCGATCAACAACTTCGGCGTTCGCGAGCTGCTCCAGGGATTGGTGGAGCTGGCGCCGCCGCCGCGCCGGCAGCCGGCGGACGTGCGCGAGGTCGATCCCAATGAGGAGAACGTCTCGGGCTTCGTCTTCAAGATCCAGGCGAACATGGACCCAAAGCACCGCGACCGCGTGGCCTTCGTGCGCCTGTGTTCCGGCCGTTTCGAGCGCGGCATGAAGCTTTTCCACGTGCGCTCCGGGAAGACGATGACGATCCACAACCCCATGCTTTTCCTGGCCCGCGAGCGCGAGCTGGCCGAGGAGGCTTTCGCCGGCGACATCCTCGGCATTCCCAACCATGGCAACCTGCGCATCGGCGACGCGCTCACCGAGGGCGAGGAGCTGCGCTTCACCGGCATCCCCAGCTTCGCACCCGAGCTGCTCAAGAAGGTACGCCCGGAGGATCCCATGCGCGCCAAACACCTCGGCCGGGCCCTCCTCCAACTCGCCGAGGAGGGAGCGGCCCAGGTCTTCCGGCCCAACTTCGGCAATGACTGGATCGTGGGCGTCGCCGGCGCGCTGCAGTTCGACGTGCTCGCCGACCGCATTCGCACCGAGTACAACATTCCCGTGCACTTCGAGGGGACGACCCTCTACACCGCCCGCTGGATCGAAGCGCCGGACCACCTCGCTCTCAAGAAATTCTCCAACGTCAACAACGCCGCCATGGCCGAGGATCACAACGGCTCGCCCGTTTTCCTGGCGCGCAACGCCTGGCACCTGAAGACCGCGGGCGAAGAGTGGCCGGGGCTGAAGTTTCTGAAAACCAAAGAGCAAGTACAGTAAAGCTGAGATTTACCCAAAATCGAGGACGTCCCCGGCGAGCCGCGCCGACAGGCGTATGATGCTTGGCCTGGGTGGCCCTTTTCCCCGGCTGCCCCTCCCTGCAAGGAGACCGCATGGCAGTCAGGGACGCGCTCAGGACCGTCGTTGCCTTCCTCCTTGTCGCCCTGACGCTGCCACCCGCCGCGCGGCCTCTGTCATCAGCAACCCGCATGGCGACGATCGCCGACCCCGTCGTGCGGGACGCCATGGAGCGTCACGGCACGCCGGGACTGATGCTTGCCGTCGTCGACAACGGACGGCTGATTCTGCAGAAGGGTTACGGTGCGCGCTCCCTGCCGTCGGGCCCGCCGCCGGGGCCCGACACGGTCTTTGCCATCGGCTCCATCTCCAAAGCGGTCACCGCCGTCGGCGCTATGTTGCTGGTGCAGGACGGCAAACTGCAACTGAACGATCCGGCGGCGAAATATCTTTCCGGCCTGCCCGAGAGCTGGCGGCGCATCACCGTCCGGCAGTTCATGACCCACACCAGCGGCATCCCCCGTATCGTCGGCGCGCCCTCCTTCGCCACCGCCCTCAAGCGCGCGGCCGCGATGCCTCTGAGCTTCAAGCCTGGCTCCGATCAGGAGTACAACAACTTCAACTTCGCCGTCATTGGCAAGGTCATCGAAGAAGTCAGCCGCCAGCCATACCTCGATTACATGCAGCGCCGGGTGTTCGGCCCGCTGCACATGGACTCGACAGGTGTGCAGGTGGCGAGCAGCGACCGGGCGACCGGCTACGTGGCGGGAGCGGGTGGGCTGCGGTCGGCGGCGCCGGACTTCGCACCAGGCGATTTCGGCGTCCCCGCGGGCGGGCTGGAGTCGACCGCCGCCGACCTGCTGAAGTTAGAGGCAGCCCTGCGCGAGGGGCGCCTCCTGCTACCGGACGCCACCTGCCAGATGTGGACTCCCGCCGTGCCCCCCGGTACTCACTACACCTGGAACTTCACGCCCGGCTGGCAGCGGCGGGTTTCCAACGGCACCCTGGTGATCGCCAAGAACGGCGCGGTCACGGGCTTCACC
>Ga0075424_100006518_pt1 | contig 11241 bp, 9 predicted proteins | sample SoiMethybrSBSTD3_FD_75301 | JGI IMG/M metagenome (GOLD analysis project Ga0075424, IMG submission 75301) | Bulk soil microbial communities from a Populus tree surrounding site in Tennessee, USA - Soil MetaG P. TD hybrid SBSTD3 | ecosystem: Environmental > Terrestrial > Soil > Tree plantation...
TTCGTCGAGGGCGCAGGCAGCGCCCCAAAGATGATCAAACTCGCAGACCTTCAATACCGGATTTTTGCTGCATCTGCTCAAGGCGGCTCATGGCACAGACCTGCCGACTTTGGCGATGCAGAAATTCAGTCAGCTATTGGAGGTCTTTCAGACTCGCTCAGGGGCCACTCACATACGGCGTGCTCTAAAGTAGATGCCACCTGGGTCCGAAATAGAATAAAAGTTGGGGTGCGATGGATTTGTGAGTGGGGCCCCATCCACCCTCTCCTTCCCTCGATTTTCAAGGGTCCCCCCCACCCACCTCCTCTAGCAGCCTGCGCAGGTCTTCGACGCGAGGCCCGCACCGCCCCCTCCCTCTCGCTTGACTTCAAGACCACCCCTGGCGCCTGCCCCGGTCTAGGTGAGGTACTTCTCGATCTCTTCACCGGCATTCTGCTTGTTCTTGAGCCAGGTTGCCATCCGACCGCGGCCCGGCCAGGCGTCACCCGCTGGCTGGATTGCGGTACTTCGGCTTCACCCCGGCCGACAGGTTAGTCCGACCTTCCCCAGCAACAGACATTCGGGTGACGGAGAAAAATGACCCTGAGCAGCCATTCACGGATAGGTCAAGCGGGCAAGCCGAGGTCTTTCAAGCCTTCGGAGACACGATCGAGGAAATCTCTCGGGAAGGGAAGAGCGGCGGCAATTTTGCTGATGGTCAGGTCCGGAGAATAGTGATGTAGCGCATCGAGTGACTCCAGCGCCGCCTTTCGCTCTCCGAGCCGGGCGTAGGACACGCATAGCGTCCGATGTATCCACTCCATGCCCGGTTGCTCCTGCAGGCCCCTTCTTTTCCACGATGTAGCTTGTTCATAGCGACCCGCATCAAAGTGGGCACAACCGATACCGATCAAGCGATTCGCGTTCTGGGTATGCGGGTCGAGCTGGATTGCTTGCTCGAAATGCTTGATGGCGATCTCTGGCTCGCCTGCAAACGCCTTCAGCCAGCCGCTGCGTTCCCAACCCCAGACAAAAGTCGGATCGCGAGCGAGCGCTCGGTCAATAAGGGCGCTGGCGTGACCCAATTGGCCAGCCATCGTATGCACAGCACATCGAGCGGTGAGCACCATCGAATCATCGGGGTCGAGGATGCCCGCGCGGTCGCTGAGCAGTAGCGCACGCGACCGTTCCTTGCGCGGCGACTGAGTGCCGTTATGCAGAACCAATTGGGCATGGCACGCCGCGGCCAGCGCGGTTGCTGGCGCGTAGTCTGGATCGATCTCCATTGCACGGTTCAGCAGATCAAGTGCTTGCTTGGCAGCACTTGGAAATGTTGCCAATACGAACGGAAAGGCCCGCATAGTCAGGCCGTAAGCGTCGAGGTCATTCGGCGGTTTACGTCGCATGCGCGCGATCTCGGCGCCGCGAATTTGAGGCAGGACCGCCCTCATCACGCCTTCCGTCACCCGATCTTGCAATCCTAACAGATCCTCTAACGCACCATCGTAGGTGTCTCCCCAAACATGAATGCCCGTAATCGCATCAAGTAGACGAATGATGATGCGGACTCGCTCCCCTTTCTGTGCAATCGTGCCGATCAACGCATACTTCGCGCTGACCTCTTGAGCAGCTCGCGTCGGATCAAATGACCGAAGGGCTTGCGATGACCTCGACCTCGGAACCACGACAGAAAGCGATCGTGCGCGGGATAGTGCGATGGCGATGCCCTCCGCCATGAACTCCGCGAAATGTCGAAGCTCCGGCTCGGCAACAGAGACTTGACATGGCAATACTGCGACCGAGGGTCCCTCCCGCGACATGCGTTGCCAGACGGTCGCCGCGTCGTCCGGGACGTTGGCGTGAACTCGACTGCCTCGGCTCTGTTCAGCGAAGCGGCTTCTCCGGAGAGTCGCGGACGGCATTTCGCCGAAGCAGCGGCGGTATTGGTGTGAAAATCGTCCGAAATGATCGAAGCCAAGGCGTGTGGCGACCATCGTGATGGAGGTATCGGTAGTGCCTTTCAGCAGGTGCTCGCGAGCCGCTGCCAAGCGTAGACGCCGCCAATACTCGAAAACAGAAACGCCCATGAAGACATGAAAGTGCTTTCGTAACGTTCGCTCTGCTACGCCACAGTACGCTGCGATGTCGGCCATCGAGATCTTCCGGCCCATGCTCTGTCGCATGAACCGGACGGCCCTTCTCACGTCGTGCGGGACTGGACGGCTTCGCGGTTGCTTTACAGGGCCGAGTGGGTTCGATGGTGCCATCCACGACCTCGATCATCACACGAGACGCAATTCCCGCGCCGCTTTTCGCCGGCCCCGGTTACGACTAGCAGTTCTCGCGCAGGTCCGAGCGATGGCAGCCCAACGTATCACAAAATCGGGCCTTTAGTGGATAGTCGTGCCGCAATCGGATATCGGGCAGCGCCGGCTGGCTCAATTGTCTCCCGACGGATGCCGACGTCGGGCACACGACAGTCCTTGTCGCGCCAGCCCGAGCGGCCCTGCTGAGCAAGAGGAGGTTCCCATGTCGCAACTATCTAAGTTGCTTGTCTTGGCGTTGATTGCCGGAACCGCGCTGGGCGTGATCGGTAGTCAGCTCGTGAGTGCCCAGCAACAGGCAATCAAACGAACGGACCTCCTCAAGTCGGAGCTGCATGAGATTCAAGACAACGAGATGCATGTTTGGGTCGCCGACATCGCGCCCGGTGCGGCAACAGGGCGACACAGTCATCCAACCCCAAGATTCGTCTACGTTATCGAAGGCACTGTTGTCTTGGAGCTTGATAGCAAGTCACCTCAAACCTTCAAGGTCGGTCAGGCCTTCGCGGAGATGCCCAACGAAATCCACAATTTCAGGAACGCGAGCACAACAGAGCCAGCTAGGGCGCTAGGTTTCCAATTTGCCCGCAAAGGTCAGGCACTTCAGACCAACGCACCCTAGGTTGACCCAGGTCTGTTCCTGGCACTCTTTCACCCTCGGCGTCTACGGAAAGGTCCGCTCTAGCCTGCTAGCTGACCACAGACAAAGTCAGCCGTACGCCTCCGAAGCTGCGTGGGGCGTGGCGCGGTGAAGTCCCAGCGCCGAGGATTGAGCCGATCTGAGGTGCTTGAATAAGGTGCCCATCTTTGGGATGGCGCTCGCATGTCGGTAAATGGCAGGTGCCCATTGCGCGAGGGCTCCGACCAGCGCGTTCCAGCCGAGTTGCGATCACGCATTGCTTGTTGGCCAACGCGTTCCCCGCTAAGCTTAAGCTCTCGTATTTCTTAATTGCGCCGAGGCCGACTCATGCGGTGCCCGCAGTGCGGTCACGAGAACGCCGTCGAGATGAAATTCTGCGGCGAATGCGGCAATCGTCTTGCGGCCCTGTGCCGGGAATGTGGTGCTCGAAATGCGCCCGCTCAGAAGTTCTGCGGCGATTGCGGCGCTCGCCTCGAGTCTGGCGCATCTTCTCGTCATGTCCCGTCGCCCGATACGTACACGCCGAAGCACCTCGCCGAGAAGATCCTTACCTCCAAAGCAGCCCTCGAAGGCGAGCGCAAGCAGGTCACCGTTCTCTTCGCCGACCTCAAGGGCTCGATGGAGCTGCTCGCGGACCGCGACCCCGAGGAGGCGCGCAAGCTTCTCGACCCGGTGATCGAGCGAATGATGGAGGCCGTGCACCACTACGAGGGCACGGTCAATCAGGTCATGGGCGACGGCATCATGGCGCTATTCGGCGCGCCACTGGCCCACGAAGATCACGCAGTACGAGCGTGCTACGCGGCACTGCGGATGCAGGAGCGGGTGAGGACGTACGCGGAAGAGGTGCGACGAACTCATGCCGCTGTGGTCAACATTCGTATTGGGCTGAACTCCGGAGAAGTCGTGGTGCGCGCCATTGGCAGCGATCTGCACATGGACTACACGGCTGTCGGCCAGACGACGCATCTAGCCGCGCGGATGGAGCAGATCGCCGACCCCGGCGCGATCGTGATCACGCCCGACACGCTGGCTCTGGCCGAAGGCTACGTCGAGGTGAAGTCACTCGGGCCCATCCCCGTTAAGGGCCTCGCGGACCCGCTCGAGATCTTCGAGCTGACCGGAGCGGGGCAGGCGCGCACCCGCCTGCAGGCTGCGGCGCTTCGGGGCCTCACGCGGTTCGTGGGCCGCGATGCCGAGGTCGAACATCTGCGGCGCGTTCTCGGTCAGGCCGGTTCGGGCAGGGGCCAGGTGATCGCCCTCGTGGGCGAGGCAGGAGTGGGCAAGTCGCGTCTGACCCACGAGTTCACCCACTCCCATCGGGTGCAGGACTGGTTGATCCTTGAGGCCACGTCCCTCTCGTATGGCAAGGCCACGAGCTACCTGCCCGTGATCGATCTGCTCAGGGGCTACTTCAGGATTAGTGACCGGGATGACCAAAGGGAAATGCGCGCCAAGGTGCTGGGGCGGGTGCTGGAGCTCGACCGAGCGCTCGAGCCGTTGGTGCCGCCGCTGCTCTCGCTCCTCGACATGCCAGTCGAGGAGGTAGGTTGGCAGACCCTGGACCCTCCACAGCGCCGCCAGCGCACGCTCGACGCAGTGAAGCGCCTGCTGCTGCGGGAAGCCCAAGTGCGGCCGCTGCTGCTGGTCTTCGAGGACCTGCACTGGATCGACAGCGAGACGCAGGCGCTGCTCGACTCCCTTGTCGAGAGCTTGGGGTCCGCACGCCTGCTGCTGCTGGTGAACTATCGTCCCCAATATCGACATGGCTGGGGAAGCAAGACGTATTACACCCAGATGCGCCTCGATGCGCTTTCGGCCAAAAGCGCCGAGGAGCTGCTGGATGCGCTGCTCGGGGACGATCCCGGTTTGGCGACGCTCAAGCATCTCCTCATCAAGCGCGGAAACCCATTCTTCCTGGAGGAGACTGTCCGAACCCTCGTAGAGACGAAGGCGCTGGTGGGAGAGCGTGGGCGTTATCGGCTGACGCAACCCGTCCAATCTGTCCAGGTGCCGCCCACCGTGCAGGCGATGCTGGCGGCGCGCATTGACCGGCTACTTCCAGAGGATAAACGGCTCCTCCAGGTCGCCGCCGTGGTTGGCAAGGACGTGCCGTTCACCCTGCTGCACGCGATTGCCGGGGTATCGGATGAGGCGCTCCGTGGCGGGCTCGAGCGCCTGCAAGCCGCTGAGTTCGTCTACGAGACCGGGCTGTTTCCCGATCTCGAGTACACCTTCAAGCATGCCCTGACCCACGAGGTGGCGTATGGCGGCTTGCTCCACGGGCGTCGACGCGAGCTCCATGGCCGCGCTGTCGCCGAGATCGAGCGGCTCCATGCGACCCGGCTCGACGAGCAGATCGAACGGCTGGCCCACCATGCCCTGCTGGCCAGGTTGATGGACAAGGCCGTATCATACCTGCGTCGGGCTGGAAGCCGAGCGTTCAAGCGTTTGGCGAACCGCGAGGCTGTGATGTGGTTCGAGCAGGCACTGACCGCGCTCCAGCAAATGCCGCAGGATCAGACAACCATCGAGCAGGGGGTCGATCTCCGGATCGACCTTCGCGACGCCCTCATGCAGTTGTCGCAATGGGGGCGGGTCCACGATTATCTTGTTGAAGCTGAGACACTCGCGCGGGATCTCGATGACCGGCGTCGACAGGGGCGGGTCGCTTCCCATCTGGCCAACTACTATGTGAACACGGGCGATCCGGTCCGTGCGATCGAGATGGGCCACCGGGCGCTCGCTGAGGCGACCGCTGTAGGGGACACAGACATGGAAGCGTCGACGAACTTCTATTTGAGCAGAGCTTACAATGCGCTGGGAGACTATGCCGCCGCGGCTACCGTCAGCCGACGCAATGTCGAGCTTCTGGATCGCGGCGCCATCGGGCTGCATTATGTACATTTCACCTTGCCCGTGCTCTCACGTTGCGCCTGGGCGAGCAGCCTGGCCGAGTTGGGGCAATTCGTCGAGGCGACCGCCCGCGCCGACGAGGGTGCCCGCATCGCCGACGCAACCGAGCGCCCGTTCCCGATCATCGCAGCATGCTTGGCCAGCGGCACCGTGCGACTTTTGAAAGGAGAACTGGAAGCAGCGATCGTCTCCCTTGAACGGGGTCTCGACCTGTGCAAGTCCGCGAACATCCAGCTCTATTTGGTCACCTGCGAGGCGAATCTAGGGTACGCGTGCGTGCTCTCGGGGCGGGTTCGTGAGGGACTCGCATTCCTTGAACATGCAGTCGGTCACGAGGTTAGCGCCCGCAATGACACGTATTTGAGCGGAGCATATCTGGCAGCGGGCCGGACCGAGCAGGCCCACTGCCTAGCCGTGAAGGCTCACGCACTTGCGAGTGAGCGCAAGCAGCGGGGTAATGAGGCGTACGCCTTAAGGATGCTCGGCGAGGTGGCTGCTCATTTCCACGCCGCCGAGGCGGCGATGGCAGAGACCTACTACAGGCAGGCCATGGCGCTCGCCGCTGAGATCGGCATGCGCCCACTCGTCGCCCACTGCCATCTTGGTCTGGGCAAGCTGCATCGCCGCACCGGCAATCGAGAGCAGGCTCAGGAGAACCTCGCCACCGCGACGACAATGTATCGCGAAATGGCCATGACATACTGGTTGGAGCAGGTTGCGGCCGAGACGCGGCAATTCGGCCAAACATGCGCGCCCTGAAGCTGCGTGGGGCACGATTCGGTCGGGCTCAGCCCTGAGAGTCCAACACACGCAACTCGTCTCGCTCATTGGCTGGGCACTTGATGTCAGGGGCTAAAGTAGATCAAAACTTGGAACACGATGAATTTGTAGGGGGGCCCCATCACCCCTCCCTTCCTTCGCCCTTCAAGGGTGTCCCCCACCCCCACTGCTTCACCCCGGCCAACAGGTAGTCTGATCTTCCGCAGCAACAGACATTCAGGCGACGGTGAAAAATGATCCCACAGCTGTCCCCGTCGAAGCACGCCCATCGCGATGCAGCAATGCGATGCTATGAGCGCTGAGAGGTGGTACTGTGGCGGTCTTCTTCTGTTCCCATGGGGGGGTTAATGAATCATCGGAGGCTCATCACGCTTATTGGCTGCTTGACGATCGTTTCGCCGCTTTCCTCTTACGCGCAGCAACCGAAACAGCTGCTGAAACATGTGGGGCAGCTGTACAACGCTCCATGTCCCCTAAAGTCAGACCACCGAATACGTTCACGCCTAGCCGAGCTTGGCTGGGTCGAGGGACAAAACTTCGTCTTCGATTGCGTATCGGCGGTCGGCCACATAGATCAACTTCCAGCACTCGCCCGCGAATTGGTATCGCTGCGCCCAGATGTTTTGATCGCTGGTCCTTTTAACTTTGTAAGTGCGCTGAAGCAGGCGACGACAACAATACCTATCGTCATGCTTTCCGGATTTGAGCCCGTGCGGCTGGGCCTCGTAGCCAACCTCGCACGGCCAGGTGGCAACGTCACAGGAGTGGCCTGGTTCAACATGAACTCCAAACAGATGGAACTCTTGAAAGAGATTGTTCCAAACCTGAGGCGGGTGGCTTGGCTCGGTAGTGCTCCGGATTTTGCCAATTCATCTCCAGAAGGCCTCAAGATCGCAGAGGACGACCGACAAACCTCGGCAATTGCGCTTGGACTTACATGGCAGATTTTTCGACCTGCCGTCGAGAACGATTACGACGAAATCTTTGCCCGCCTCGCGACAGAACATTTTGATGCTGTTAATGTCATAGGGCTCTCGTTCAACTACCAAAACGCAACTCGCATCTGTCAGCTTGCATTACGTCATCGGATCCCAGCCGTAGGCGAAACAGCTAACTGGGGAAAGTGTGGGCTTCTGCTCACCTATGGCCAAGATTTAAGCTGGACCCAGGCGCGCGCAGCGGAGTACATCGATAAGATACTCCTTGGTGCCAAGGCAAGCGAGCTTCCCGTCGAGCAGGCAACCAAACTTCTGCTGACAATCAACCTCAAAACCGCGAAGGAACTCGGCCTTACGGTTCCGCCTTCACTGATCGCTCGCGCCGACGAGGTCATCGAATGAAGCGCCGCGCGTTCTTCACCCTTATCGCCGGTGCGGCTGCTGTTTGGTCAAGCCGAGCGCGTACCCAGCAGCCCACAGTGCCGACGATTGGCTGGCTCTATTTGGGTACGGAATTTTCGATTCGAACGGTACTCGAGGGTTTCCGGTCCGGTTTGGCCGATTTGGGATATACCGAAGGTAAGAATATTCGAGTGTTGTACCGGTTTGCCGATGGGAATGTCGACCGGCTCTCCGCTCTCGCGGGCGAATTGGTTTCGCTTAGTGCAACGATCGTAGTTACAAGCCACACAACTGCAATCCGAGCGGTTCACGACGCGGCACCGAATGTTCCAATCGTCTCGTGGGGGGCCGGTGATCCCATAATGATGGGATGGGCGCAGAGCCTGGCGAGGCCAGGCGGCATGATCACGGGGCTCTTTATCCTTAGCAGCAACATCATCAAGCCATTCGAGGTGCTTAAGGAGCTGCGACCACAAGCAAACACGTTTGGGTTTTTGATGAATGCCAGCAATCCTGGGAAAACTCGCTATGAGAGCGTAATAGAAGATGCAGCTCGGGCACTTGGCGTCAAGGTGGAGATCATCGAGGTGAAGGGGCCATCTGAGTTTGCTGATGCGTTTAGTCGCATGAGATCAGTCGGGGTCGAGGGTGTGACCTATAGTCCCGACCCAGTCTTCGGTTCCAACCTTGCGGCGATTGCCGAGCTCGCTCGGCTACATAAGTTTCCCTCCGTGGGAGACCCAGGTTTTATTAGTGCGGGCGGGTTGATTGCGCTCGGTCCCAATTACGTTGGTATGGCGAAACGCTCTGCATCGTTTGTGGACCAAATTCTAAAGGGAACGGCTCCGGGGGACTTACCAGCGGAACAGCCCACGGACTTCAAACTCTTCGTCAGTCTGAAGACGGCGAAGGAACTTGGGATCACTATTCCGGCCACGATCTTCGCCCGTGCCGATGAGGTGTTTGAGTAAGCCATTCTGTGGATTGACTTTGCTGCATCTGCTCAGGATTGTTCTTGGCACACTTTCACCCTCGGCGTATGCGGAAAGGTCCGCTTTGGTCCGCCAGCTGACTACAAGCTTGGCCAGCTACAGGCCCCCAGGCTGCGTGGAATGTGAGGCAATGGAGCCCAGCGCCGAGAATCGGTAGACCCAACTCAACCCCATCTCTTTCGCTTGGCACTGGATGGGAGGGCCTTAAAGTAGATCAAAAATCCGGAACGAGTGGTCCGCAAGGGCCTCATTACAGTAGATGGGCCAGAAGTCTTTCGGGACTGCTTTGAAGGGCAGCCGCGGCTAACTTGCTGGAGACAATCCCCACAGCACACCCGACGAACAAAAATCGGCTGAGCGCCGGCCAAGGGGATCTCGGCGCGGAAAACATGCGGCTGGAACGAACAGGTCACGGTAACGTTTGCCGGTCATGATGCCGTCATCATGTATGCGTGCGGTGAGGCGCCTGGTAGCGCAGGACGACAGTACGTCCGGCAATTACAGCCGGTTTGATCTCGTAATTGCCATCCTGCTCGGCATCGCCATCGCAGCCTGGCTCGTCTCTTACGCGGCAATCTTGGTCTTGTACGGCCATGACCGCACCGCGACGTCCGGCGACGGTTCTGCCTACGGGCTGACGAGCTCATAACACGCACGAGGGCCGGTGCATCGACGCGGTCTAAAGTAGATGGCCGTCTGGGTCCAAAATAGAGAAAAAGTTGGAGTGTCGTGGATTTGTTGATGGGGCCCTAACCCACCCCCTCCCATCCCTTCGCCCTTCAAGGGTGCCCCCCACCCGCCCCTCGGTGGCCGCATACGTTGTCACGCCGAGCACTCGCGACGCATAGCGTAATCATGCCGTCGCTCGCGGATGATCCGGAAACGAAGGCGGGCGGCGCTACCACCTTTTGGTATCGATAGTTGTCAGGTATTCCTCAACCGGAACCTTCCAAAGCTGAGGCCAGTAGCTCGATGCCTATTTCAGTTCAGGTGGCCCCGAGAAACTCTACAAATTCGCGCATAGTGGCCGATCCTTAAAGGCCACCAGGCCGTGGTGCTACCAATGATCGGCCTGGACGGCGGCTGTATCATCGACACCGCCGGCGTTGGGCGGGAGCGATACCGCACCTGCCCAATAATTCGGGGCGTTACTTCTTGCGCGGATCATCAGTCTCATTGACGTAAATTAGATTCTGCGGGCCCATGCCGTGCAACTGAATGACGGTCTCTTGGCTTGCCCACGCGTAGTGCTTAACGCCTTTTGGTGCCTGAGCAAATCCGCCGGCCTTGAGTGCAGTACCTTTGGTATCGTCAAATTTGTCTCCTGTGGCGATGTGGAATGTTCCCGAAATGACGGTCACGTTCTCGTCGTTCGGATGTGAGTGTGGCGCGATCTTGTAGCCGGCGGGAAATTTGACGCGCACGACATAGAAGCCCTCTTTTGAAGGATCACCGACTAAGGCAGCGCCTTGTGCACCAGTGGGCAGGGCCGGCGATGCGGGCACCCACTTCAGGTCATCGCCCGTGAAGGTTTTTGCCTCTTGCCCGGTCGCCGAGAAGGGCAGCGAGGCGAACAATATCGCAACCGCAATAGCGACCTTCTTCATTGGATTTCCTCCCCTAGTGCCGTGGTTGATTTGTCGTACACGTACTACGGGTTGATCCTGCGCTGCTCGCTCGTAGGGAGTCAACGGCCCCAACCCACCCCCACCCTCACTTCGCCCTTCAAGGCTGCCCCCCACCCACCCCCTTCCTCGCTGGCACATCGTGAAATGAGGCGGCAAGCACGTTAGAACTTCGAGCGCGGTAGTCATTGCATCTTCTTCGGCGGTTCCATGATCAGATGTGCGCTCCGCCCGACCTCCGTCAAACCATAGACCTTGTGCCCCTCTCTCATTCCAATCACCTGGAGAATCCCAATCTCGACCATCACGTTGAGTACCTTCTGCAACACTTTCAGATCTTTTTCCGGGATTGCCTGGATCTTCTCCTCTTCAGTCATCCTTCAATTCCCCATACTGCGCCGGGTGCTTCGCATTGCTCTGCATTTATTCAGTTCCCTCCAATTTCCTCCTCTCCAACTCGATCTCGGCCATCGCCTGCCAGTGTCGGCATTGCTCAACAAGACACCGTAAGCCGAAATCTGAGTAGGACTGTAGCATCTCAACGGTGTCATGGCCGAGCTGTTCGGCTGTAAGGCTTTCGCCGTCCAGCATGACATCTGCATTGGTTGTCGTGGCGCGCTGCACCTTTGCCATCGGAGATCTCCT
>Ga0075424_100006520_pt1 | contig 11240 bp, 14 predicted proteins | sample SoiMethybrSBSTD3_FD_75301 | JGI IMG/M metagenome (GOLD analysis project Ga0075424, IMG submission 75301) | Bulk soil microbial communities from a Populus tree surrounding site in Tennessee, USA - Soil MetaG P. TD hybrid SBSTD3 | ecosystem: Environmental > Terrestrial > Soil > Tree plantation...
CTCCACGCCGGGGGTAGGGGGCCTCGGATCGCAAGATGATCAGCTTCATCAGACCGCTGCGCGTCGTGACTTTTACGCAGCCAAGTAACGCGCAACTTGCCGCCGCATGGAGGCAAACCCGTCCAGCGCATGGAGCCATTACGCCCGGGCGCATGGAGCCATTACCGGGGCCGCGCCGGCCCTGTACACACCCACCCGGGAGGCCACTATGGGCAAGCGAGGCCCGGCACCCACGCCGACCAGGCTGAAGGTGCTCCACGGCGAGAGCCGGCCGAGCCGCATCCGCAAGGGAGAGCCGCAGCCGCGGGCGGCCCTGCCCGAGGTGCCTTTCAACGCGGACGAGCTGGTCCAGGTCGAGTGGCACCGGGTGGTGAACGAGCTGGACCACATGGGCCTGGCGTTCGCCGCCGACACCGACGCCATCTACGCCTACTGCTGCGCCGTGGTCGAGCACCGCCGTGCCGTGCGCCTGGTGGCGACGTCGGGCCTGCTGCTGGCACGCGACGGCAAGGCCGTACGCAACCCCGCGGTGATGATCGCCCGGGACGCCGCGGCGCTCATCTTGCGGTTCGGCCGTGAGTTGGGCCTGACCCCTTCGGCCCGCGTCAACTTCGGCGTGGCAGGGGCAGAGGAACCGGACTACGCGTCGCGGCTGCTGTCCTCGTGAGCGCCGTCCCCCAGTCCTACGAGGTGGTGCCGGTCGCCAAGCTGGTCGAGCACCCCAAGAACCCACGGGTGGGCGACGTGGAGGCGATCGTCGCCGCCATCACCGCCAACGGCTGGCACGGTGCCCTGCTGGTCCAGCGGTCGACGGCGCACGTGCTGGCCGGCAACCACCGGCTCCGGGCCGCCAAGCAGTTGGGCATGGAGACCGTGCCGGTCATCTGGGCCGACGTGGACGACGACGAGGCGCTGGCGATCCTGGTCTCGGACAACCGGGCCAGCGACTTCGGCTACTTCGATGAGGACGCCCTGGTCGACCTGCTGCGCGGCCAGTCGCCGGACAGCCTGGCGGGGATGCTGTTCTCAGAGGCCGACCTGGCGATGATGTCGGGCGGCACCGATGACGGCGTGGTCGCCCTGTCCGACGTGGACCCCGCCGAGGGCGGTGAGCCGGCCGACCTGCCCGAGGTGCCGTCGACCGTCCAGTTGAACGCCAACGCCCAGGACCACGAGGGCTACCTGGCGACCCAGAGCCGGTCGGTGGTGCTGCCGTTCCCGCTGCCCACCTACGTCACGGTCACCGACCACCTCCGCCAGCTTCGCCAGGCCCGTTCGATCGGCACCAACGCCGAGTTGGTCGCCACCCTCGCCGCGGAGGCCGTGGCGACCCTGGAGCCGTGAGGGCCGTCGCCGTCACCCGACGCCCGCCCGGCGTCGACCGCAAGACCTTCGCCCCTCGGCCGGCCGACGAGCCGCTGATGGACGACGTGGTGCTGGTGGACGTGGCGGCCCGGGCGGTCGTCGGCTTCCAGGTGACCCTGGCCGGCTCCGCGGCCCCTTGGGCCCAGATGGTCGAGGCCCTGGGCGGCCTGGCATGGAACGACGTCTCCCCCGCCGGCAAGCGTGGCGGAGCACGCCTCGCCGGCATCGTGTCGCCGCACCGGACCTTCGGCTACCTGCCGCCCCAGACGCTGCGGGTCCGGTACGGCGCCATGGCGGCCGGGCTGACCAACGACTGCCCCCCGCTCGCCAACGCCCTCGACGCCCTGGGTGCCCGCCTGTGGCGCCACGTCTGCCTCCACATGCCCGAGGCCGCCTCGGCGCACGAGAGCGCCGTCTCCGGGGCAATCGAACCGGTGTGGCGGATGGGGCGGTGGTTCACGTCGGGCATCCTCAACCGGACCGTGGCGCTGCCCTACCACCGTGACGCGGCCAACCTTCCCGGCTGCCTCTCGGCGATGGTGTGCCTGCGCTCGGGCATCAGCGGGGGCCACCTGCACCTGCCCGAGTACGGCGTCTGGTTGGGGGTGCCCGACCGCTCGCTCGTCGTGTTCTCCGGCTCCACGCTGATGCACGGCGTCACCCCGCTGTACGGCCAGGGGCACCGCTACACGGCGGTCTGGTACGTCCGGGCCGGGATGCGGGGTTGCGCGCCGAGCCGGGAGGAGGAGATGCGCCGGGCGCAGTTGGCGGCGACCAGCCACGACCAGGTGCCGGCGTGAGCGCCGATGAGGCAGCCCTCGCAGACCTGGTGACCTTCGCCGGCCTGGAGGTGTCCAGCCACGACCTGGAACCGTGGGCCGAAGTGCTGGCCGACCTGCGCCGCCACGCCATCGTGTCCGACGAGGAGGCGTACTGGCTGGTCAAGCTGTACAACGCCTACGACGACCTCGGCTCTGCCTGGCGTGTCTTCCGGCGTTGGGGGTCACCCCGCGAGTGGGCCGTGTCGCCCACCGCCGCCCAGGCCGCCGACTACCCGTGCACCAACGAGCGCCGCAACCTCCGGGGCGGCAAGGTGCTGCGCCACCTGGACTCCTACGTCGCCCACCTGGCCGACCAGTCCCAGGCCCGCTGGATCAACACCGGTCTCGCCCCCGCGGGCGCACCCCCCGAAGCCGACTTCCGGGCGCTGTTCGGGCACCTCCGCCAGGTCTGGGGCGTCGGCCGGCAGACCGCCTTTGAGTGGTGCGAATTCCTGGCGAAGGTGCTCGACGTGCCCGTGCGGGCGCCCGACGCCGAGCTATGGGAGTCCGAAGGTCCACGCCGGTCGCTCCAGCGCCTCTACGGCAACGACCGCCCCACCTTGGACTGGCTCAACGCCCGGGCCACCGCGACCCGCGAACGGCTGGCAGCGGCAGGCGTCCCGTTGGAGTGGGAGGACTTCGAGACGGTCATCTGCGACTTCAACGTGATGCGCGACGGGCGGTACTACCCCGGCAAGCACCTCGCCGCGCTGCGGGCCGAGATCGAAAGCGTGCCCGAGCCAGCCGACCGGGCCGTCCTCGCCGCCAGCTTCGCCCGGGTGGTGCCGCCGGGGTGGCGGGACATCGAGCCTGGCGTCGACAACGGGTTGGCCGGCCACTACCGGCGCACGGGCCGCATGGTCGCCGCGCCGTGACGTCCACGGCCGCGTTCCTGGCCGGCTACGCCAAGCAGTACCACGCCGGAGCGTTCGCCACCCCGACCGCCGCCGAGCTTGCCTCGCCTGCCGTCGAGGTCCGCCGGTACCCGGGCACGGTTGTGGTGTCGCGCCGGCTCACCCGCCCGAGCCGGCGCCACCACTTCACCGGCGACACCTACACGCTGCCGGCCGGCGCCACCGTCGCCACCCACGTCGCCCGCGAGCCGGGCGCCCCCATCCCCCGCTTCGGTCGCTTCGACTACGTGTACGCCTACCGGGAGGACGCCGAGCTGTCCCGGGGCCTGGCCCGCCAGGGCCTCGCGGTCGCTGCCGTCCACGTCACCGCGGCCAGCGAGATCGTTGCCTGCTGGTCGGCCCAGACCGGATCGGCCACCTACTCCAAGGCCGACCGGGCGACCCTGGTTGACCTGCCCGTCCACGTGGCGCCGCTGGTGCGCAACGCCGCCCTCAGGGAGTTGGCGGGCGTGGACGGATGGCACGACGACTACCCGTTCTACAGCGACGGCACCTGGTCGGCGCTCAGCTTGCGGGGCTTCAAGGCCGACGACCCCGCCTGGGGCGTCAAGCCCGCGGAGATGAGCCGGGCGTGGCGGGCCGAGCACCCCGGGGCCGGCGACCTGCGCTGCGAATGGACCGTGCTCGCGGACCGCTGCCCCACCCTCACCGGCATCGCCCGCAACCTCCCGTTCGGCGCCGACCTGGAACGGGTCCGCCTGCTCCGCATGGCTGGCGTGCCCGGAGGCACCGGCCGGCTTGCCCGCCACACAGACATCACCGACCGGTCCGCCGGCACCCGAGACGGTGCGATCGCACGCTTCCACCTGCCGCTCGTCACCGCACCCGACGTCGAGATGATGGCGTGGGACCTCCGCGGCAAGCGCCACGCCCACCACCTCCAGCCCTGGCACCTGTACTACCTCGACCAGCGCAAGCCCCACGCCGTCGCCAACCCGTCCGGGGCCGACCGCGTCCACCTGGTCATCGACGTGGTGGCCGACGCCGCAGTGCGCCGTGCCATCGCCGGGTGACCGGTGGCCGACCGCTCAGGGGCACGTGGCGCAGCGCGTGCTGGTCCTGGCGGCCGGCCCGGCGACAGGCTAGGCGTGCCCCGCTGCCGGGCCGTCTACGTGCTCGGCCCGCCCGGCGTCGGCAAGACGACGGCCCTGGACCAGGCCGTGGTGATGGCCGGGTGGCGCCCAGGCCGAGAGCCGGCCGTGGTGGTCGACCCCCGATGGCCGCTCCTACGTGCCCGAGTGCTCCGGCGTGGAGGTCTACCCACGGGATGGCTACTCGGCGTCTCTCGGGCACGTTTCGCTGGCACTGACGGGCTGTCGATGGCGGTCCACCCCCACGCGGTCGCCTGGGCCACCCAGGGCCGGCTCCCTCGCCTGGTCGCGGGTGAAGGCCAGCGCCTCGGCACCGTCGCCTTCCTGACCGCCCTGGCGGCCCGGGCCGACCTGACGGTGGTCCACCTGACCGCCGACGACGCCGCTCTCGCCGCACGCCGGGCCGGCCGACACAACACCCAGGCGCCCGCCTGGATGCGTGCCGCGACCACCCGGGCAGCCCGGGCCGCGGCCTCTGCCCGAGACCGGGGCGTCCTGGTGGTGGAGGTGGACTCCACCGACTCCAGCCCGACCCTGGTGGCCCGCACCCTTGCCGGACTGATGCAGGAACGCGAAGCACCCCCCGGGTGAGTCCGGGGGGTGCTGCTTCGGTTGGCGTCGGCAGGCTTACCCGAGGGCCACCGTGGCGCCGTGGGCCGCGTCGGCCTGGGAGTAGCCGTCGAACACGAGCTGCTCCACCAGCGACTGGTGGCTGAACGGCATGGTGTCCAGGTACTGCTGAGCGGCCTTCACGGCCTGGGCCGCGTAGTCGGTGCCCAGGCTGTCCACCGCCACCGCCGCGGCGTCGGCCGGGTAGTGGTCGAACTCAAGCTGCTTGATCAGCCCGGTCCGGCTGAACGGCATCGTCTCCAGGTACTGCTGGGCCGCCTGCCGGGCCTGGCCCGTCTGGGGCGGCTCGGCCGGGGTGGGGGGCGGTGCCGGGGCCGCCGTGGTCGGCGGGGCCGTGGGCTTGGGCTTGGGTGCCGCCGTGGTGACCGGGGCCTCCGTGGAGGGGGCCGTAGCCTGCTTGGTGCTGCGTGTGGCGGTGCTGTCATGAGCGGCACCGCCGCACGCCGCGCCGGTCAGCGCGAGGGCGGCGGCTAGGCCGCCGATGATCCAACGGTTGGTGTGCATGGTTCTCCTTGAGGGTCCTGTCTCATCAGGGCCGGGGGGACCTACGTCCGGCCGACGCCCCCGTAGGGGCGTTTCGACTGCCCTCGGGCAGGTGGGGTGCTGCTAGAGGCGTCCGGTGTCGTGCGCCCAGGCCTCGATGTCGGCCCAGTTCCAGGCGGGCCTGCCCCCCACGGTCCACCGTGGCTCGGGCAGACGGTCTCGCATCCGCCACGAGTCCACGGTGGCCCGGGTGACCCGGAGCCGGTCAGCGATCTCCGCCAGGCCGACCGGCTCCACGTCTGCCGCCTCCACGCCGCTCACCCGGCCTTGCGGGCCGTCGCCTTGCGGGCGGTGGCCTTCGTGCCGGCCTTGCGGGCGGGCGCCTTGCGGGCGGTGGCCTTGGTGGCCTTGACGGCCGTGTCGGCCTTGGTGAAGTCGCCCGTCGCCAGGCCCTCCATCAGGCCCTCCAGGACCGGCAGCTTGGTGGCCTTGGCGGCCTTGGTGGCCTTGGCGGCCTTGCCGGCCGGCGCCTTCGTGCTGGCGGCCTTCGCCTTGGCGTCCGCCTTGGTGACGGGCACGCCGTCGCCGGTCACGGCCTCGGCCGGCTTGCCCGCCCGGCACCCGTCGCACCAGGCGGTGCGGTTCTTGCGGGCGCCCTGGCGCTCGGCCTGCTCGCCGTTGTCGGCCTCCGTGATGGTGCCGTGAAGTTCGCAGACGGTCACCCAGGGGGCGTGCCCGGCGTCCTTGGCGGCCCGCTTGTCGGCGGCGACGGCCGTCGTGAACTCCCGGAACGGCAGCTTGATGACGTAGGTGCCCTGCGGGGTGCCGAGGGGCAGGCCCACCCGGGCCAGAATCTCGCCCCGCGGGCCGGTCGTGCGGGTGGCGTCGGCCTCCTGGCCCTTGACGGCCTTGGCCGGCTTGGCCGGCTTGGCGTCGGCCTCCGGCTCGCCGTGCTTGGCGGCCCAGGCCGCACGGGCCTTGTCGGCCGCCCGCAGCAGGCTGGACAGGGCCGTGATCTCGCCCTTGCGGGCCGACTTGATCTCGGCTTCCTTGGTGGCGGCCAGTTCGGCCCGGACGACGGCCAGGGCGTCGTGGATGTCCGCGACCAGCGTGGCGGGGTCGGTGTTGAAGGTGACGGAGGTCTTGGTGGAGTCCACCACCCGGTCCTCCAGCCGGTCGTGCGCTGCGGCGATCTGGAACCAGGTCCGGCCGGTCAGCTTGGTGGTCTTGAACTCGGTGCTCTTGCTCATCTGAATTTCTCCTTGGGAGTCGGTGCCCTTCTGGGCAAAGCCCAGAATATCGCTGCGCCGTGAGAATCACTACACCCCGAAGCGGATTTCTCTCATACGGCCACATCGGCGCCACCAAGAAATTTCTCAGGGAGGCGCCCGTTGGCCCCACGTTGCGACCAGTGCGACAAGCGAACGACCCACCGCTGCGGACCCCGGGTGGAGCGCGTCGACGCCGTGTTCGCCGAGCTTCTCCGCCACACCAAGGGGCGGTGGGCACGCCGGCCGTTCCACCTCACCGACTGGCAGCGGGACGACATCGTGGCGCCCCTGTTCGGGGACGTCGAGTGGGACCCCAGCGCCGGCCGCTGGGTCCGCACCCACCGGGTGGCGTGGATCGAGCTGGCCCGCAAGAACGGCAAGTCAGAACTACTGGCAGGCGTGGCTCTCGTGCTGCTCGTGGCCGACGACGAGGAGGGCGCGGAGGTGTACGGGGCAGCCGTCGACCGCGACCAGGCGTCGATCGTGTGGCAGGTCGCGGAGCGGATGGTGCAGTTGTCGCCCACCCTCTCGCGCCGGCTGCGCATCTACCGCCAGACCAAGCGCATCGTGGACGACCGCACCGGCAGCTACTACCAGGTGCTCCCCGGAGATGCCCTCGGCAACCTCGGCCTCAACCCACACGGCGTCGTGTTCGACGAGGTGCACGCCCAGAAATCGCCGGCCCTCTGGGATGCCCTCCGCACGTCAATGGGCACCCGAGACCAACCCCTGATGATCGCCGCCACCACCGCCGGCAACGACCCGTCCAGCTTCGCCGCCAACGAGCACGCCTACTCGGAGCAGGTCGCCCTGGACCCCAAGTTGGACCGGCGCCGGTTCGTCTACATGCGGAACATGCCCGTCGAAGCGGACCCGTTCGATGAAGCCAACTGGGCCTACCCCAACCCGGCCCTGGGCGACTTCCTGTCGGTGGCGGCGCTACGTGACGAGGCACACGAGGCACGGCTGTTGCCGTCCAAGGAGAACGCCTGGCGGCAGTTCCGCTGCAACCAGTGGGTCCGGTCCGTGGAGCGGTGGCTGTCCATCGACGCCTGGGACGCCACCTCGGGCAGCGTCGATGAGGCCGCCCTCGCCGGCCGGCGCTGCTACGGCGGCCTCGACCTCGCCAACACCGCCGACCTCACCGCCCTGTGCTGGGCGTTCCCCACCGACGACGGCGACGTGGCGCTCCTCTGGCGGCACTTCTACCCCGAGGACCGCATCGGGGACCTCGACAAGCGCACGGGCGGCAACGCCTCGGCGTGGGCCAGGCAGGGGTTCCTGACCCTCACCCCCGGCAACGTGCTCGACCACGCCTACGTGCTGCGCCAGGTCGACGCCGACGCCCGCCGGTTCGACGTGGCCGACCTGGCGTTCGACCGCTGGGGCATGAGCCAGATGCGCACCGACCTGGCCGAGGCAGGTCTCCCGATCGTGGACATGGGCCAAGGGTTCGCCTCGATGTCCGCCCCAGCCAAGGAGTTTGAACGCCTCGTGCTCGCCGGCCAACTCCGCCACGGCGGCAACCCGTTGGTCCGCTGGCAGGCCGGCCACGTGGTGGTCGTCCAGGACGCCGCCGGCAACGTCAAGCCCGACAAGGCCAAGAGCCACGAGAAGGTGGACGGCATCGTCGCCGCCATCATGGCCCTGGACCGCCTGACCCGGGCGCTGCCCGTCCGCCGGTCGGCCTACGAGGACGGAGGGCTGTCACTGCTGTAGCGGCAGCCGGAGTTGCCAGCGGCACTCCCGCCGTTCCCGTCGGCGGGGTGGCGTCCGGTGCACCACGTACGGCCAACCGCGCTTCGCCCGGCACTTCGGGCAGGTGCACTCCACGCCCGGGGCGAGCTTCTGCGTGTCGCGCCAGCGCCGGTACTGGTCCGGGTGGCAGACGCACCACTCCATGTACTCCACCGGGTTGCGGCACGCGGCGCAGTAGCAGTCCTCGTAGCACGGGCCGTGCGAGCCGCACGACCAACAGCCAGCGAAACGTTCCATCTCGGCCTCCAAGGCGATGACGCGGTTGCATCTCGCCTGGTGACCGGGGATGTCTCTCTACCCGGCCCGGCGCCCGGGGAGGCAGCTCGACCAAGGCGACCAGGTGGAGGAGTGATGGTACACGGTCCGTTCGACACCTTCACCTCCGAAGAACGGCGCAGTCTGCCGTTCCTGGTCGGAGAGGCGGAGACCGACCTCAAGTACCTGGGCGCCGAGAGGGCGCGGCGCCACTGGAACGCCTGCCTGGGCCACGCCGTCGGCAGCGACCGCCGGCTCACGCACGAGATGGTGCGCTATGCCCAGGGCAAGACGGCGAGGGTCAACAGTCCGCGGTCGGTCCGGCTACAACGCCACCAGCTAGACCTCTTGCAGGCGTTCGAGAACGTCCTTGCGTCGGGCAGGGCCAGTCCGCAGGTCGAGGACCAGGTGGCTGCCGACCTCATCCCCATGGTGGGGTTTGCGCTTCTGGCCGGCCGGCTCTGATGTTCGCCTACCAGCGCACCGTGGTCCGTCGACGTTGCCTCGTCCACCTCGTGAGCGGGCGAACCATCGACGGCATCTTGTACGCCCAGCGCGGCCCGCTCGTCGTCTTGCGCGACGCCAAGTTGATCGACGCCGGCCGCCCTGTGCCGGCAGACGGGGAGGTGGTCGTGGAGCGCGACCGCATCGAGTTCATCCAGGCGCTGCCGTGACCGTCATGGTGATGTCGGGCGGCAAGCCGATGCTGCTGTCCCAGCCTCTGCCGTGGCCGGGCCTGTACTACCAGGGCACCACGGCCGACTGCTGCGCGCCGTCGAGCCTGGAGGAGGTGTACCGGACGCACCCCGGCGTGCGGACGTGCATCAGCTTCCTCGCCACCAACATCGCCCAGATCGCCGTCCACACCTACCGGCGGGTGGGCGAGTACGACCGGCGCCGGCTCAGGGACCACCCAGTGGCGATCGCCCTGGAGAACCCCTGGCCCGGGGTGACCCAGTACCGGCTCCTGGAAGCGACCGTGGCCGACGTGGCGATCTACGCCGAGGCGTACTGGCTCAAGGTGGCGTGGCCCGGCCAAGCCGACCGGATCGGCCTGCGGAGGGTGCCTCCCGCCCGGCTCATCCGCATCGACCCCGATGATCTGGGCACGCCCGCCACGTTCTACTTCGCCCGCGTGGACGGCAGCGAGCTTGCCGTGCCGGCCGACCAGTTGGTCCGCTTCCGGGGCTACGACCCGTTGTCGTACCGGGGTGGGTCGCCCATCGTCGCCCTGCGGGAGTTGATCGCGGAGGACTACGAGGCCGCCGGCTACCGCCAGCAACTGTGGCGCAACGGCGCCCGGATGAGCGGCGTGCTCAAGCGGCCCGCTGACGCACCCGAGTGGTCCGAGACCGCCAAGGTGCGGTTCCGGGCCGAGTGGCAGGCGTGGTACACGGGCGACTCCGAGCAGGCCGGCGGCACGCCCGTCCTCGAGGACGGGATGGAGTACGTCTCGGGTGGCTTCACCGCCGAGCAGGCCCAGTACCTGGAAGCCCGCAAGATGACCCTGACCCAGATCGCCGCGGCGTACCACGTGCCGCCGCCGATGGTGGGGCTGCTCGACAACGCCAACTTCGCCAACGTGCGGCAGTTCCACCAGTCGCTCTACCAGGACACCCTCGGCCCCTGGTTCCGCATGATCGAGCAGGAGCTACAGGCGTCGGTCGTCACCGAGTTTGACGACACCGAGGGCGTGTACTGCGAGTTCAACGTGGCCGACAAGCTGCGGGGCAGCTTCGAGGAGCAGTCCGCGGCGCTCCAGACGGCAGTCGGGGCACCGTGGATGACCCGTAGCGAAGCCCGCGCCCGCATGAACCTGCCCGAGCGCGAGGACGCCGACCAACTGATCGTGCCCCTCAACGTCACGGGCACCGTGCCCCCCCAGGGGGCACCTCCGCCAGAGCCGGGTGCCGCGTCCCGTAACGGGCGCCACCCGGTGCACGCGTAGCGCCTGCCTCCAGCGCAGCGGGCCAGTACCCCCAGGAGGTCCGCGCCCATGCGGATGAAGGACGCGCCCGCGACCATCCGGCTGGCGGACGCAAGCGACGGCGCGCCGGCCGGCGAATTTGAGGCGCTGGTCTCGGTGTTCGGGAACGTGGACGTGGTGGGCGACCGGGTGATGCCCGGGGCGTTCGCCAAGTCGCTGGAGCGGTGGGCCGCCAGCGACAACGCCATCCCCGTCATCTACAGCCACGCCCACTCGGACCCCAACGCCTTGCTGGGGTCGGTCACCGACGCCAAGGAGACCGCGGACGGCCTGTGGGTCAAGGGGCAGCTTGACCTCGACTCGCCGGCCGGCGCCTCGGTCTACCGGGCCATGCGGGGCAGGGCGCTCACCAAGTTCTCGTTCGCCTACGACGTGATGGCCGAGGCGCCCGCCAAGGACGACCCGGGCGTGAACGAGCTGTCCGAGTTGGACCTGATCGAGGTCGGCCCCACGGTCATCCCCGCCAACCCGGAGACCGAGCTACTGGCCGTGAAGCACGCCGACGCCAAGGCCGGCCGCGTGCTCTCGGCCAAGAACGAGGAGCGGCTGCGCCAGGCCCGGGACCTGCTGGGCGAGGTGCTGTCTCAGCTTGGCAACGCCGAGGAGGCCACCTCGGGCAAGGCCGTCACGGACAAGGGGCCGATCGGGTCGCACTCGACGTCCAC
>Ga0075424_100006525_pt1 | contig 11237 bp, 9 predicted proteins | sample SoiMethybrSBSTD3_FD_75301 | JGI IMG/M metagenome (GOLD analysis project Ga0075424, IMG submission 75301) | Bulk soil microbial communities from a Populus tree surrounding site in Tennessee, USA - Soil MetaG P. TD hybrid SBSTD3 | ecosystem: Environmental > Terrestrial > Soil > Tree plantation...
ACGCCGTGCACCGCGCAGGCCAGGATGCGCCGCGCCCCTTCGCGCTTGAGCGCGTCCACCGCCTGGATCAGGGTGCCCGCGGTGTCGATCATGTCGTCGATGATCACCACGTCCTTGCCCTTGACTTCGCCGATCAGGTGCATGAAGACCGCCACGTTGTTGCCGTCGCGGCGTTTGTCGATGATGGCGAGGCCCGCCTTGAAGCGCTTGGCGTTGGCCCGCGCCCGCTCCACGCCGCCCGCGTCGGGGGAGACCAGCACCGGATCCTTGAGGTCCTTCTTGGCCAGATAGTCGAGGATGACCGGCGGCGCCGCCAGGAGATGGTCCACTGGAATATTGAAGAAGCCCTGGATCTGCCCCGCGTGCAGGTCGATCGCGAGCACCCGCTGCGCTCCCGCCGCGGTGATCAGATCCGCGACGAGCTTGGCGGTGATCGGCACCCGCGGCTGGACCTTACGGTCCTGGCGGCCGTAGCCGTAGTACGGGAGCACCGCGGTGATCCGCCGCGCGGAGGCGCGCTTGAAGGCGTCGATCATCACGAGCAGCTCCATCAGATGATCGTTCACCGGCGGGCAGGTGGGCTGGATCACGAACACGTCCTCGCCGCGGACGTTCTCGTTGATCTGCACGTATACCTCGCCGTCCGAGAAGCGCGAGACGTCCGCGTCGCCCAGCGAGAGCTGGAGGGTCTTGGCGATCTCCTCGGCCAGGGGCCGGTTCGCGTTACCCGAGAACAGCTTCAGCTCGTAAGCCATGGTCGCGATCTCCCCTGTAATGTCAGCTGCGCTGCCACCCTGGCTTCCCCTTCGAATGCGCTCGGCTCGCCTTCGGCTGCACCGGGTGGACTGGCTGGGGCGGGAGGAATCGAACCTCCATTGCGGGGTCCAAAGCCCCGAGTCCTACCACTGAACGACGCCCCAGTGCCGTCATCGGCTCGCCCGGATCGCCGGTCCCGAATTGGTCCTGACCGCCCAGCACGCCCACCCGGCCCGGCTCACCCGCGACCGCACTTGTCGCGCGTGGTCCAGCGACCGCGCGAGCCCGAACACGGTCGGCCCGCTCCCCGACATGATCGCCCCGAGGGCGCCCGCGGCCAAGAGGGCCGCTTTCATGCGAGCGATCACCGGCAGCACCGGCTCGACCACGCGCTCGAGGTTGTTGGTCAGCGCGGCGGCGAGCGTGGCCACGTTGCGCCGCCGCAGCGCCTCGATCACCCGCTCGGTGCCGGTCGGCTCCGCGTGCCAGCCCGCCGGCACCCGTCCGTAGACCTCCTTCGTCGAGAGCGGCTCCCGCGGATTGACCAGCACCAGTGCATACCCTCCCGCGCCCGGCAGCGTCCGGAGCTGCTCGCCGCGCCCTCTCGCCACGGCCCGGCCCGTGCCGAGGAAGAACGGCACGTCCATGCCGAGCTCCACCGCCAGCGTCTGCAGCCGCGCCCGGGGCCACCTGAGCCCCCACAGCCGGTTGAGGCCCCAGAGCGTGGCCGCCGCGTCGCTCGACCCACCCCCCAGCCCGGCCGCGACCGGGATGCGCTTCTGCAACTCGATCCGCGCGCCTCGATCGATGCCGGCGGTCTTCTGGAGCAGCCGGGCCGCGCGCATCACCAGATTGCCTTCGTCGGTAGGCAGTTCGGGGTCATCGGCATGCAACGACAGGGTATCCGCCGTCTCCACGGTCAGGCGATCGAAGAGGTCCACCGCCTGCAGCACCGTCGCGATCTCATGGTAGCCGTCGCCCCGCTTCCCCAGCACCTCGAGGGCCAAGTTCACCTTGGCCGAGGCGCGAAGCACCAGCCTCTGGCTACCCCGCGGCCGCGTCGACAAGGCAGCACACGCTATCACGCGTCGAGACGGAGTGTCAACGGAAGTCTTGAATTCTAACGTCTTGCGGAACAGTGAGGGTCAGCAGAGCGGGGTCGAACGACGTGTTCATGCGGGGCTCGCGGTACGCGATCGCGACCCGCAGCGATCCGTCCGCGGTCTCGAGGGTGAAGCCGGCCGGCGGGCCGTCGGCCGGGGCCGGCGTGAACGTCGCGCGCGCCGGATTCTTGCCGGTCCACTCCACCTGGCGCGCCTGGCCGCTGTCGGGATCGAACCAGATGCGCTGCTCGCCCGGCGTGCCGGTGAGCCTCAGGGAGGGGCCGACCGCGTCCGCGGCCACGAGCTCGACCATCGCCGGATCGGGCATCGCCCGCACCCGACCGCCGAGCAGGGCCACGAGGTCCTCGACCCCGAGCGCGAGGCCCAGCCAGCGGCGATTGGCGTCCGGGGAAGCCGGGGCGATGTAGGCCCGGCTGTCGAGCACCTCCCAGAGGGTGACGCTCTTCGGATCTCCCGCCACGATGAGCACCGGCGTGCCGAGGGGGGAGAGTGCCTCGAAGCGCATGGTGGGGGGCTCGCTCAGGAGCAGCAGCACGCCGGTGAGGCGCTGGGCCCGTCCGCTGCGGCGGATGGTGATGTCGGCCCGGGAGCGCAGGTCGTGCAGCGAGAGACGGTGTTGCTCGATCCGCGCCAGCGCGGCACGCGCCTCCTCGGAGACCGGCGGAGGCGCCGGGGCGGGAGCGGTGGTGGCGCAGCCGCCCACCGCGACCGCCAGCAGGAGGGCGCCGAGGCGGCTACTTCTGCTCGGCCTTGGGCGGCGCACCCTTGGCCCGGGTCTGGCTCTCCCGCGTCTCCTTGATCTTGGTGCGCACCTGCGGCGCGGTGGGGCCGTCCGGATCCGTCTTCAGCGACTTCTCCCACGCCTCGATCGCCTCGTTGGAGAGGTTGTTCTTGAGGTAGGCGTCGCCCAGGTGCTCGAAGAGGACGGGGTCCTCCTTGGCGAGGCTCACCGCGCGCTTCAGCTCGCGGAGGGCCTCCTGGTAGCGGCCCTGCTGGTAGTAGGCCCAGCCGAGGCTGTCGATGAAGTAGCCGTTCTCGGGCTCGATCGCGAGGGCCTGCTGGATGAGCTGGATCGCCTCGCCGAGGTTCGTGCCGCGCTCGGCGTACATGTAGCCGATGTAGTTGTAGGACTCGGCGTGCTTGGAGTCGAGCGCGATGACGCGGCGGAAGGAGCGGATCGCGTCGTCGAAGCGCTGCTGCTTCTCCTGCACCACCCCCAGCTGGAAGTGGAGATCCTTGTTCTTGTCGTCCACCGACAGTCCCTCGCGCAGCACGTTGGCGGCCCGATCGTACTGATTGGCGCGCTGCAGCGCGGTGCCGAGGTAGAGGAAGAGCTCGGGCCGCTTGGGCTCGAGGTTGACCGCCTCCTGGAGCGTGGCCACCGCGTCGTCGTAGCGCTTGGCCCGCCCGTAGAGAAAGCCGAGCTGCACCCGCGCGTCGACCGAGCGCGGGTCGGCCTGGAGGATCTTCTCCAGCTCGCCGCGTGCCTCGTCGTCCTTGCCCGCGTCCATGAGCGCGGTGGCGAGGTAGTAGCGGGTGCGCATGTTTCCCGGCTCGAGGGCCACCGCCTGCCGGAACGCGGACACCGCCCGGTCGTACTGCTTCTGCTCGTAGTGGATGGCCCCCAGCTTGAGCCACACCCGCGGGTCGCGCGGGAGCGACTCCACCAGGGCCTCGATCTCGTTCTGGGCCTCGCCGTAGCGGCCGAGCTTGACGAGCAGGTCGCCGAGTCGCTCCACGAACGCGGCGTTGTCCGGGTTGGCCTTGAGCGCTTCCTTGTAGACCGCGACCGCGTCCTCCAGCTTGTTCTGCGCCTCGTAGACGAAGCCGAGCGCCGACCACGCGCCGTCGTGGTCCGGATCGAGCTCCACCGCGCGCTTCAAGTTGGTGAGCGCGTCGTCCCACTGCTCGTTCTCGATGCCGATCCGGCCGAGCAGGTAGTAGCCCTGCGAGAGGTTCGGGCGCGCGGCCACCAGGCGGCCCAGCACCGCGCGGGCCTTGTCGTAGTTCTTCTGCTCGAAGTGGAGCTGGGCCAGGGCCAGGTAGCCGTCCGGGGTCTTGGGGTCGAGCGAGACCGCCTTCTCCAGCGCGGCCTCCGCCTCCGGCATCCGCCGCTGCCGCTTGTAGAGGTCGGCGAGGGTCATGTACGCGGTCGCGTTGTCGGGCTCGAGCGCGATCGCCTTCTGGGCCGCGGCGAACGCGCCGGTCACGTCGTTCAGGCGGACCTGCCACTGCGAGAGCTGGATCCAGAGGACCGCCGAGTCGGGGTCGGTCTTGATCGCCTCGCGTAGCTGGGCGATGGCCTGGGGCAGGCGGCCGGCCCGCGCCTCCATCTGGGCGATCACGTAGTGGTCGTAGGCCTCGCCCTGCGCGCCGATGGGCCGCCGGCCCAGTGGGGTCGCCTCGACCGTCGAGCTCGACGCGTCGGAGTCGGCGATCGTCCCGGTGCTGGCGCAGCCGGCGAGGGTCCCGGCCAGGAGCGCGCCGCCCAGAGTGAGGATCGCGAGGGAGCGGGGACGGCGCGCGATCAGGTCTTTCGACACGACGCGGCGCAGCGTCGAGGCCAGGTCGGCGTCCTGCACGGGGGCGAGCGCGCTCTCCACGAGCGCGGCTTCGTCGGGATCGAGACGGGTGGAGCCGGTGGGAGGCGTCGCGCGCCGCGCGGGCCGCTCCGCCGCGGGCGCCGGGCCGGCGAGGCTCAGGCGCACCGAGGTGACGGAGGGGCCGAAGCGGGCACGGATCGCGCTGAGGACTTCCGCGGATCGCATGGAGAGCTCCTGGAGCCAGGGTGAGTTGTCGACCATGATCGTGAGCGTTCCCGCCTTGAGCTCCCCGGGCCGCGAGCGGCGCGAGAGGTCGGCGCCCACCGCGGCGCGCCAGCCCAGACGGATCCGCTCGGCGAGCAGTCGCTCCTCGAGAGCGGGAACGGCGGCGAGCAGCACGTCGCCCACGCGAACGGGGGAGGGAGAGCGAGTGGCGCTCCGCATCGCTTCCCATGATACGCGACCGGCTACGTCCTCGCTACATCGTAGCCTCGTCGACACGCGATTCCGTCGCGCGGGGGGCGGAGGGCAAATTGACTCCAATCGGACGGACATTTATAGTGTCGGAACCATGGCCCGACCCAAACGCGGGGAGATTCTGTCCCTGACGATCGACGACCTGGCCTTCGGCGGGGAAGGCGTCGGGCGGGCCGAAGGATACGTGGTCTTCGTGCCCGGCGCGCTCCCGGGGGATCGACTGCGCGTGCGGCTCGTCCAGGTCCGCTCCCGCTTCGGCCGCGGCGTCATCGACGAGGTCCTCGAGCCCTCACCCCAGCGGGTGGAGGCGCCCTGCCCCTACTTCGGGCGCTGTGGGGGGTGCCGGTTGCAGCACGTGGCCTACCCGGCCCAGCTCGCGTTCAAGGCGAAGCAGGTGGCCGACGCGCTCGAGCGCCTGGGGGGCCTGCGCGACGTCGCACTCCGCCCGATCATCGGGGCGGACGAGACATTCGGCTACCGGAACAAGATGGAGTTCACGGTGGCGCGCGCGCGGGGCGCCGCGACGGGCGGGCCGGGCGGCATCCCCAACAACCTGCCCAACAAGCTGGTGGTCGGCCTGCACGAGACCGAGCGCTACGACTCGGTGCTCGACATCGAGCGTTGCCTGCTGCAATCCGACCGGATGAACGGCCTGCTCGCGGAGGCGCGCGCGTTCTTCGCCGACCGCGGGCTCACCGTCTACGAGCAGGACGCCGGCGAGGGGCTGCTGCGCTTCCTGATGCTGCGGGAGGGCAAGCACACCGGTGAGCTGATGACCAACGTGGTGACCTCCGCGCCCGCGGTGTCCGAGCTGGCCCCGCTGGTCGAGCGCCTGCAGGCCCGCGATGCGGGGACCACGAGCGTGGTCATGAACGTGAATCCCAAGAAGGCGAGCGTGGCGGTCGGGGTGGAGGAGCACCTGCTGGGCGGGCGCGACCACATCCGCGAGCGCGTGGGCGGGCTGACCTTCCGGGTCTCGGCCAACTCGTTCTTCCAGACCAACACCCGCCAGGCCGAGCGGCTCTTCGAGTTGGTGGTCGACTCCGCCGGCCTGACCGGCACCGAGACCGTGCTCGACCTCTACTCGGGGACCGGCGCGATCAGCCTGCTGCTGGCCCGCCGGGCGCGCTGGGTCTACGGGGTGGAGCTGGCCCAGGCCGCGGTGGACGACGCGGGGGCGAACGCGGCGGCCAACGGCATCACCAACTGCACCTTCCTGAGCGGCGAGGTGCGCTTCGTGCTGCCCTCCCTGATCGCCAAGGGCGTGACCGCGGAGGTCGTGGTCGCGGATCCGCCACGGGCCGGCTTCCATCCCAAGGCGCTCCATGCCCTGATCACCCTCGGAGCTCGGCGCGTCGTGTACGTCTCCTGCAATCCCACCACGCTGGCGCGGGACCTGGGCGAGCTGGTGCGGGGCGGCTATCGCCTGGAGTGGGTCCAGCCGGTCGACATGTTCCCCCACACCCCGCACATCGAGGCGGTGGCCCGTCTGGAGCGCGTCGCCTCGTGACGACGTACCTGCGGCGCCGCTTGTGGCAGTCGCTGCTGGTGCTCTTCGGCGTCTCGGTGGTGGTCTTCCTCATCCTGCACCTGACCGGCGACCCCGCCGCGCTCCTGCTGCCCCCCGACGCCACCGCGGAGGACATCGCCAAGTTCCGGACCGCGATGGGGTTCGACGATCCGGTGGCGGTCCAGTACCTGCGCTTCCTGAAGGGCGCGGTGCGGGGCGACTTCGGCGAGTCGCTGCGTCACGGCGAGCCCGCGATGGGCCTGGTGCTCGAGCGCCTGCCCGCCACCTTCGAGCTGGCCGGGGCGGGCCTGCTGATCGCGCTCGGCCTCGCGATCCCGGCCGGCATCGTCTCCGCGGTCCGCCGCAACACCTCGGTGGACTACGTCTCCACCGTGGTGGCCCTCCTCGGCCAGGCGATGCCCACCTTCTGGCTCGGCATCATGCTGATCCTGGTCTTCTCGGTGCGGCTCAACTGGCTGCCGTCCTCGGGCCGCGGCGGCCTCGAGCACCTGATCCTCCCCGCGATCACGCTGGGGCTCTTCACCACCGCGCGCATCACCCGGCTCACCCGGTCCGGCATGCTCGAGGTGCTCGGCCAGGACTACGTCCGCACCGCGCGGGCCAAGGGGGTCGCGGAGCCGCCGGTGGTCTGGAAGCACGCGCTCAAGAACGCGTCGATCCCGATCGTCACCATCGTGGGCATCGAGCTCGGCACGCTGCTGGGCGGCTCGGTCATCACCGAGACCATCTTCGCGTGGCCGGGGGTGGGGCGCCTGTCGGTCCAGGCCATCTTCAACCGGGACTACCCGGTGGTGCAGTCGGCGGTGTTCCTGCTCGCGAGCACCTTCGTGATCGTGAACTTCCTGGTCGACGTGGTCTACACCTACCTCGACCCGCGCATTCGATTCCGCTGATGGCCGCGCTGCCTCCCAGCACCGTGGCCACCGAGGCGGTGCCGCTGCGCGCGGCCCCGCGCCGCCTGGCCGAGCGCGAGTGGGTGAGCCTGCTCCGCCGCCTGGTGCGGCGGCGCACCGCGCTCTTCGGGGCGATCGTGGTCCTGGGCGTGCTGCTCGCCGCCGCCCTCGCCCCGCTGGTGGCGCCCTTCGATCCGCTCGAGCAGGACATCGGGCAGCGGCTCAAGGAGCCGGGCTGGCAGGACGCGCAGGGCCGCGTGCACGCGCTCGGCACCGATCATCTGGGCCGCGACATCCTCTCGCGCATCGTCTTCGGCGCGCGCATCGCCCTCGTGGTCGGGCTCGCCGCGGTGCTCATCTCCGGGCTCCTCGGGATGCTGATCGGGCTCCTGGCCGGCTACTTCGGCGGGCGGGTGGACGACTTCCTGATGCGCCTGGCCGACATCCAGCTCGCCTTCCCGTTCATCCTGCTCGCGATCGCGGTGATCGGGGTGCTGGGCCCGAGCCTCCGCAACATCATCATCGTCATCGGGGTGTCGTCGTGGGTGGTCTACGCCCGGGTGGTGCGCGGCGAGGTGCTCTCAATCCGCGAGCGCGAGTACGTGCAGGCCGCCATCGCGCTGGGCAGTCAGCACTGGCGCGTGCTGCGCCACCACGTTTTGCCCAACACCTTCACCCCGTGGCTGGTGGTGGCCACCCTCGACATGGCGCGGGTGATCGTGATCGAGTCCGCGCTCTCGTTCCTGGGCCTCGGGGTGCAGCCGCCCACGCCCACCTGGGGCGGCATGCTCGCCGACGGGCGGGTCTATCTCTCCACCGCGTGGTGGCTCGCCACCTTCCCCGGCCTCGCGATCCTGATCACGGTCCTCGGGATCAATCTCTTCGGCGACGGCCTTCGCGACACCCTGGATCCCCGCCTGAAGGTCTAGCCCATGAGCGACGATACCCTGGTCCTGAGCGGCGCCCGCATCATCGACGGCACCGGCGCCGAGCCGGTCCGCGGGCGCGCGGTGGTGGTGGAGCGCGGGATGATCACCGCGGTGGTCGACGAGGCGCGCGCCCCGCGCGGCCGGGGGATCGACCTCGCGGGCCACACCCTGCTGCCCGGCCTCATCAACTGCCACGTGCACCTCTGCCTCGGGGCGGAGGCCGACCCGGTGCGGCCGATGCGGGAGGAGCCCCTCGCCCTCACCGCGCTGAAGGCGCTGATGCGTGCCCAGGAGACCGCGGAGGCGGGAGTGACCACGGTGCGCGACCTGGGCGGCCGCGAGTACGCGGAGCTCGCGGTGCGGCGGGCGATCCAGGAGGGCTGGGTGCACGGCCCGCGCATCGTGGCCGCGGGCCGGCCGGTGTGCATGACCGGCGGCCACGGGCACTTCCTGGCCCGCGAGGCCGACGGCCCCGACGACGCGCGCAAGGCGGTGCGCGAGCAGCTCAAGGCGGGCGCCGACGTCATCAAGATCATCGCCACCGGCGGGGTCATGACCCCGGGGGTGGAGCCCGGCTCCCCGCAGCTGACCCTCGAGGAGATGCGCGCGGCCATCGAGGAGGCTAGCCGAGCGGGCCGCCGCACCGCGGCCCACGCGATGGCCGCCTCCGGCATCAGCGACGCGATCGCGGCGGGGATCACCTCGATCGAGCACGGCATCTACCTCACCGACGAGATCGTGGCCCACATGCGCCGCGACGGGACGTTCCTGGTCCCCACCTTGAACGCGCCGGTGGCGATCGCCTCGGGCGGGCTCGCGGCCGGCATCCCCGAGTTCATGGTGCGCAAGTCGGAGCTGGTGATGTCGGCCCACGTGGCGAGCTTCCAGCTCGCGCACAAGGCCGGGGTGCGGATCGCGGCGGGGGCCGACTCGGGCACCCCGCTCAACCTCCACGGCTCGCTGCTGCCCGAGCTCGAGCTGATGGTGAAGTACGGCATGACCCCGCTCGAGGCCATCCGCTCCGCCACCACCGTCGCGGCCGACTGCCTCGGCCTGGGCGCGGTGACCGGGCGCGTCACTCCAGGCTACGCGGCCGACCTCATCGCGGTGGCGGGAGATCCGGCGGAGCGCCTGCAGGCCCTGAGCGAGCTGCGCCTGGTGCTCGTGAACGGCCGGACGATCCGGCGCGACGCCCCCAACTGATTGCCGCGGTCACGTTGACACCGACCACCCCCGCACGTATGGTTCGGGCTTGATGAGGGCGCGGCTCCTCGGCCTGCTGGTGCTCGCGGCCCTCCTGCCCGCTCTGGTCGCGCTCACCCCGCTGGCCTACGCGAGCCCGCCGGATCCGGTCTGGATCTCCGGCTTCTTCGACGACGGCGACCACGACGACGTCGTCGTGCTCGTCACCTCGGCGGGCGGCGCCATCGAGCCCTTCCCGCTCCAGGGGGAGTGGACCGCACCCGCCCCCGCCGATCGCCTCCGCCCCGGCGAGTCCCCGTCGATCCCAGCGCGCCTCGCGCCGTCCGGCAGCACCCCCCGCGCTCCGCCCGCCGCCTAGCTCCCCGACTCGGTCGACCTGACCGCGGCGCCGCCGCGGTCGAAGCAGTGGTCACACGGCACGTCCCGAGATGGGTGCGTTCGCATCGGGGAGGCGGCGTGTCCGCCCCCGATGTCCGCTGCCCAGGAGTGAGCAGATCCATGACGAGGGTCCGAGGGGTGAGGAGGCGCCGCACGGCGGGGCCGCTACGGCTGGCGATCGTGAGCGTGGCCCTGGCCGCGTGCGGATCGCTCGTGAAGATGGAGCCCGCCGCGGCGGACGGTCCGCGCATCTCCGGGCTCGAGATCGCGACGGCCCGCCCGGTGGCGGGATGCCCGGTGCGCTTCCGGCTGCACCTCGACGCCGGTGCCGACGATCGGATGCTGGCCGGCATCGGCTGGGTGCGCCTCGACCGCCGGGCCTGGGGCCACGGGCACGAGGTCGAGGCGATCGTGCTGGCGCCGTCGGGCGACGCGGTGGTGTCGCTCGCCCCCGGGCGCCGCGGGGTCTACTCCTATCAGGTCCAGGTCGCCGACCGCTCGGGTCGCTGGAGCAACGTGCTCGAGGCGCGGGTCGCGGTCGACCCCGCGCCCGACGGGGAGGCCTCCCCGTGCACTTGAGCCACGCGACCGGGACACCACCATCGAGGCCGCGGTGGGCGGCTCGCTCGCGGAGGACCCGCATGCGCCTCGCTCCGCTCCTGCTCTCGATCGTCGCCCTCGGCGCCGCCTGCGGCGACCCCGCGAGCAAGGCCCCGCCCGCCGAGCCGGCGGCCAAGACGGGCGCCGGGGCCCCGCCCACCGAAGAGGTGAAGCTCGCGCGACCCGAGTACCGCACCCGGGCGACCACCCTCGAGACCACCGGCAAGGTGGTGTTCGACGAGGAGCATCTGGTCCGGCTCACCGCGCCGGTGACCGGCCGCGTGGTGGAGGTGCTCGTGCGGCCCGGGGACGTGGTGGAGTCGGGGCGCCGCCTCCTCGTGCTCGACAGCCCCGACGTGGGCCTCGCCCGGTCCGACTACGCCAAGGCCACCGCGGACGCGGAGCGCGCCGATCACGCCCTCCGGCTCGCGCGCGACCTCTTCGAGGTGCGGGCGGTGGCCCAGAAGGAGGTGCGGGACGCGGAGAGCGAGTATCGGAAGGCGACCGCGGAGCGGGACCGCGCGGCCGCGCGCCTCCGCACCCTGGGGATGGACCCGGAGCGGAGCGACGACGGCCCCACCACGGTGGCGGTGACCGCGCCCCGCAGCGGGGTGGTGGTCGAGCGCAACGTCACCCCGGGACAGGTGGTGGCCTACGGCCAGTCGGACGCGCCCGCGAGCCTCCTGGTGATCGCGGATCTCTCCACCATGTGGGTGCTCGCCGACGTCTACGAGCCCGACGTGCCGCGGGTGCGCATCGGCCAGACCGTGACCGTGACGCTGCCCTGCTGTCCGGGAGAGCGC
>Ga0075424_100006527_pt1 | contig 11236 bp, 10 predicted proteins | sample SoiMethybrSBSTD3_FD_75301 | JGI IMG/M metagenome (GOLD analysis project Ga0075424, IMG submission 75301) | Bulk soil microbial communities from a Populus tree surrounding site in Tennessee, USA - Soil MetaG P. TD hybrid SBSTD3 | ecosystem: Environmental > Terrestrial > Soil > Tree plantation...
ATGGTCAAGGACACGAGCTACATGTTCGTGACCGGTCCTGACGTGGTGAAGACCGTCACCAACGAGACGGTAACGGCGGAGGAATTGGGGGGCGCCAAGATTCACACCACCAAGTCCTCGATCGCGGACCGGGCCTATGAAAATGACCTCGAGGCCTTGCTGCAGATGCGGCGGCTCATGGATTTCCTGCCCGCAAACAACCGCTCGGGGGTACCCGTCCTGCCAAGCAAGGACAGCCCCGACCGCATCGAGCCCTCGCTCGATACCCTGATCCCCGACAATCCCAACAAGCCCTACGACATCAAGGAGCTGGTCGTTAAAATCGTCGATGAGGGCGACTTCTTCGAGATCCAGGAGGCATACGCGCGCAACATTGTCACCGGCTTTGCCCGCATGGAGGGTCGCAGCGTCGGGATTATCGCCAACCAGCCGCTGGTGCTGGCAGGCGTGCTGGATTCGGATGCATCGCGCAAGGCCGCGCGGTTTGTGCGCTTTTGCGATTGCTTCGAGATTCCGATTTTGACGTTTGTCGACGTGCCGGGGTTCCTGCCAGGCACGGCGCAAGAGTATGGCGGGCTCATCAAGCACGGGGCCAAGCTGCTATTCGCCTTTTCCGAGGCGACCGTGCCCAAGGTCACCGTGATCACGCGCAAGGCCTATGGCGGGGCCTACGACGTCATGAGCTCCAAACACATCCGCGGTGACGTCAACTATGCCTGGCCGTCGGCCGAAATCGCCGTGATGGGCCCGAAGGGCGCCGTGGAGATTCTCTATCGCGCCGAGCTTGCTGACGCGGACAAGATTGCCTTGCGCATCAAGGAGTACCAGGATCGTTTCGCCAATCCGTTCAGCGCGGCGGAACGGGGTTACATCGACGAGGTTATTCTGCCACGCTCAACGCGGCGTCGCATCTGCCGTGCGCTCAACATGCTGCGCAATAAGACCGTCGAGAACCCCTGGAAGAAGCACGACAACATTCCCTTGTGAGCTGCCGCCAGCAGAGGGCGCTTGCGACCGAGCGGGGCCGGGCCGCGTGCGCCATGCCGGTGCTGCCTTTGCACCGCGCAGGCTGAACAAATCTTCAGGCGCGTGAGGGCTCTGTTGCCTATTGTTAACGAACGGATCTGACGTTCGACCACGTTCATTGACGCTGTAAGCCCACCGCTGCCGACCCCCAACCGGCAGGTTCAGAGGTGGGATGATCATGAGAAGGAGTGACGTCATGAACCGCCTAGTTCTCAGTGCCTTTGCCCTGCTGTCGGGGTTGGCGCTTGCCAATGGCGCCGAGGCTGCCGCTTATCATCATGGCTATGGCAAACTGACACCGGCTGAGCACGCCGCCGTCGTGCGCAGCCAGCACCAGCTGGATGCGCTCAAAGCCAGAACCTGGGCCGACGGTCGCGTTACGCCGTGGGAGCGCGCGAAGATAAAAGTGGCCGAGCAGCGCCACAAAGCCCTGGTTTATCGCTTGCGCCATAACTAGAGGGCTCCCGCAAACACCAGCGACCTGGTGCGGCGGTCGCCTCACCGCGGCCGCCGCGCACCCCCTGCGGTTCGCAAAAAGGAGCGCGCGTTAGCAGGATGGTAACCCTGAAGGCTTAGCGTGCTTGCGCTGTCAGTTGGGGGTTTGCCATGGGCGTACTGAGCGCGGTGTCGGTCTCGGAGATTAAGGCGCGAGGCAGCATCAAAGATGCTGACGTCTTGAAGCTGCGACGCAATTATTACGAGGACGGCTCGATCACCGCGGAGGAAGCCGAAGGCATTCTCGCCCTCAACGACGCCTGCCCCATCCAGGACCCGGCCTGGGCCGATTGTTTCGTCGAAACCATCACCGACTTCATTGTCAATCAGGCCGAACCTGAGGGTTATCTGACCCAGGAGAACGCCCAGTGGCTGATCCGGCATATCGCCAAGGATGGCCAGATCGGCAGCAAGACGGAGCTCGAGCTGCTGCTCAACGTGCTCGACAAGGCGCGCTGGGCGCCGCAGAGCCTCTTGCAGTTTGCGCTCCAGCAAGTGCGGGACGCCATTCTTCACAACAGCGGGCCGCTGCGGGCCAGCAGGAGCCGCGGCGCGCCGGCGGTCAGCGCTGCCGACGTCGATCTCTTGCGGCGCATCCTTTATAGCTTCGGCGGCGATGGCAATCTGGCGGTCACGCAGGCGGAAGCCGAGGTGCTGTTTGAGATCGATGCGGCCACGGCGGAGGCCGACAATCACCCGAGCTGGAGCGATTTATTCGTCAAGGCCATTGCCAACTGCGTGCTGGGCGTGTCCGGCTATGCGACCCCGCCGCGCACGGTCGCGCTTGCGCGCGACGCCTGGCTCGAGCGCCGCGGGGAACTCTCCATCGACGAGGTGCTCGCGGGGCTGGCCCGGCCGATCCGGAAGCTGTTTGGCGGCTATCGCGAGCAGACGGGCGAAGAGCAGGCCATTGCTCGCCTGACGCAACAAAAAATCGAGATCATTACGCACGAGAGCATCACGCCAACCGAGGTGAAGTGGCTGGCCGAACGCATCGGCGCAAATGGTAAACCGACGGCCAATGCTCGCTCTTTGCTGATGTTCCTAGAGGCGGAAAGCCGCAGCATCGACCCACTTCTGCGCGACATTGCCGAGCGGGCAGCGATCGCGGCGGCCTGAGGCGAGCCCCGAGGCGCTCTAGGGATGCCACAAATCTCGCCGGCAGATGGGCCAAAGCCCCTCTGCCTCTCTGCCTGGCCTGGCGCGCTGACAAGGCTGCGGCTCGGCATCCCCTATCATGCGGCGGCCCTTTGCCCCTATCATCGGCGCTGAGCGCCAGTGCCGTTTGCGACGCCGCCGGGGATGGTTAGGGTTCATGTTCCGCAAGATACTGATTGCTAATCGGGGCGAGATCGCTTGCCGCATCATCAAGACGGCGCGCCGGCTCTCAATTCAAACGGTTGCGGTCTATTCGGATGCCGACCGGGATGGCTTGCACGTGCGCCAAGCCGATGAGGCGGTCAACATAGGTCCGGCGCCCGCGGCCCAGTCCTACCTGGCGATCGACAAGATCGTGGAGGCCTGCCGGAAGAGCGGCGCCGAAGCCGTGCATCCCGGTTACGGTTTTCTGTCCGAACGCGAGGCCTTTGCCGTGGCCTTGGGGCAAGCCGGGATTGTTTTTATTGGTCCGAACCCCAAGGCGATTGCCGCCATGGGCGACAAGATCGAGAGCAAGAAGGCGGCAGCCCGCGCCAAGGTTTCAACCGTGCCGGGGCATCTGGGCGAGATTGCAGATGCCAAGCAGGCGCTGCGCATTGCCGCCGAGATCGGCTATCCCGTCATGATCAAGGCGTCGGCGGGCGGGGGCGGCAAGGGCATGCGCGTTGCCTATTCGCCTAAGGACACCGAGGAAGGCTTCGCGCTGGCGCGCTCGGAGGCCAAGTCCAGTTTTGGCGATGATCGCGTGTTTCTTGAAAAATTTATCGAAAACCCGCGGCACGTCGAGATCCAGGTCTTGGGTGACAAGCACGGCAATGTCATCCATCTCGGGGAACGCGAGTGCTCCATTCAGCGGCGCAACCAGAAGGTCGTTGAGGAGGCGCCCTCGCCGCTGCTCGATGTCAAGACGCGCAAGGCCATGGGCGAGCAGGCGGTGGCGCTCGCCAAGGCGGTTGGTTACGACAGCGCCGGCACGGTGGAGTTTGTGGCCGGCCAGGACCGCTCCTTTTATTTCCTGGAGATGAATACGCGCCTGCAGGTCGAGCACCCCGTAACCGAGCTGGTAACGGGCATTGATCTTGTCGAGCAGATGATCCGCATCGCCGCCGGCGAAAAGCTCCCCTTGCGGCAGGCCGACGTGAAGATGACGGGATGGGCGGTGGAGTCGCGCATCTATGCCGAGGACCCGTACCGCAATTTTCTACCCTCGATTGGACGCCTGACGCGCTACCGGCCGCCGCCGGAGGGCAAGACGGCGAGCGGCACGATCCGCAACGATACCGGCGTCTACGAAGGCGCCGAGATCTCCATGTTCTATGACCCGATGATCGCCAAGCTCGTCAGTCATGCCCCCAGCCGTGAGGAGGCCATCGCGCTGCAGGCGGAGGCGCTCGATGCCTTTGTGATCGACGGCGTCGAGCACAACATCCCCTTCCTCGCCACGCTAATGCAGCACCCGCGCTGGAGAAATGGCCAGCTGTCGACGGGCTTCATCGCCGAAGAGTTCAAGGGTGGCTTCGGGCCGCGCGCGCTGGCGGGCGAGGAACTCGAGGTGCTGTCGGCGGTGGCGGTGGCGATCGATCACCAAGGCAATGCTCGCCGGCGGGAGATCACCGACCAGATGGGGGGCCCGAGCGTGCGTTTCGCGCGCCGGCGCATCGTCCGCATCGGCAGCGAGCGGGTCGCGGCCGAGGTCGAAGTCGGCTTGGCGGGCGTGACCAGGGTCAGCTTGCTCGAGGCCAATGGTGCCGCGCGCAAAACCTTGGAGCTGCAGTCCGAGTGGTGGCCGGGCGAGCCGGTTTGGCAGGGCACGGTCGCGGGCCATCCGGTCTCCATCCAGGTGCGCGGTATTTTGAACGGTTACGACCTCGCTTACCGTGGCGTGCGGGCCAAGGCCTACGTCTATACCGAGCGGGAGGCCGCGCTTGCCGAGCTGATGCCCCTGAAGCTCGCCCCGGATACCTCCAAGCTGTTGATCTGTCCCATGCCGGGGTTGGTTAAGGCGATCCACGTGGCGCCCGGTCAAGAGGTCAAGCCCGGCGATGCCCTGTGCATCGTTGAGGCGATGAAGATGGAAAACGTCTTGCGCGCGGAGCGCGAAGGGGTGGTGAAATCCGTGCAGGCCAAGCCGGGAGATAGCCTTGCCGTCGATGCGGTGATCATGGAATTTGCGTGAACGCGAAGCATCCGCCAGTGGATTTGCGGATGCCTCGGTTTTCATCGCCTGTCGCGCGCGATCAGGCCACCGGCTGAAGGACGTTGAGTTCATGCGCAGCTTTCACTTTCCCGGGCGCTCGGCGGTCTACGCGCGTCACGCCATGTGCGCCACCTCGCATCCCAGTGCCACCGTGACGGCGCTCGACGTCCTGCGCCAGGGCGGCAATGCGGTCGATGCCGCAATTGCCACCGCGGCCGTGCTGGCCGTGGTGGAGTGTCCGATGACCGGCATCGGTGGCGACTGTTTTGCGCTGGTCGCCAAGCCGGGCGCGAAGGCCCCACTCGCGCTCAATGCCGCGGGGCGCGCCCCCGCCGCCGCACATGCGGCTTGGTACGCGCGGGAGGGCATCCAACGCATCGAAACCACCAGCGTGCACGCCGTCACCGTGCCCGGGGCGGTCGATGGCTGGTGCCGCTTGTGCGAGGATCACGGCAGCATGCCGCTGGCGCGGCTGCTGGGGCCTGCCATCGAGCTCGCCGAGCACGGCTTCGTGGTTGCGCCGCGGGTGTCCGTCGACTGGGCGCGCGCCGCCGCAAAGCTCGGCCGTCACCCCGGCGCGGCCAAGCACTTTCTCACCGAGGGGCGCGCGCCGAGGGTCGGCGAGGTGGTGCGTTTTCCCGCCCTGGCGGCAACGCTCAAGCGCATCGCCAAGGAGGGGCGCGCGGGCTTCTATGCCGGCGAGGCGGCCCGGGACATGGTGCGGACCCTCAAGGACCTCGGCGGTCTGCACACGCTTGAGGATTTTGCCGGCCAATCCGCAAGCTACGTCGAGCCGATCTCGACCCGCTACCACGATATCGACCTCTATGAGCTGCCTCCCAGCAATCATGGCGTGGTGGCGCTGATCCTGCTCAAGATGTTGCAGCGTTTGGGGCGGGTGGGGGCGAGCGTTTCGGTGGAGCGCTATCACGTGCTGATGGAGGCCGCCCGCCTGGCCTTCGCCATGCGCGATAGCTTTGTGGCCGACCCCGATGCCGCGCACGTGCCCCTCGGCCACCTGATGGACGACCGCGTGATCGATGGCCTGGTGGAGCGGATCGACCGCCGCCGGCGCCGCCCCGATCTGGGGCCGGTACCGCGGCCGTCGGGGTCCGATACGGTCTGCTTTTCCATCGTCGATGCTGAGGGGATGGCGGTATCCTTCATCAACTCGCTGTTTGCCGACTTCGGCTCCGGCATTGCCGCCGATGGGACGGGCGTCGTTTTCCACAACCGCGGCGAGGGCTTCGTGCTCGATCCCAGCCACCCCAATGGCATCGCCCCGCGCAAGCGCCCGCTGCATACGCTCATTCCCGCCATGGGCTTCAGGGCAGGGGAGCTGGCGCTGTCTTTCGGGGTGATGGGCGCGCACTTCCAGCCCATGGGCCATGTTTATGTCATGAGCAACCTGTTCGACTACGGCATGGACCTGCAGGAGGCCGTCGACTGCCCGCGCGTCTTCTTCGAGGGCGATGGGCTCCTGATCGAAGATGCGGTGCCGGGCCCGGTGGTGGCTGGATTGGAAGCGCTTGGGCACAAGGTCAAGCGGCGCGAGCTGCCCTGGGGGGGTGCGCAGATCATTGCCCGCGACGCTGAGCGGGGCGTTCTGATCGGCGCCTCCGACCACCGCAAGGATGGCATGGCACTCGGCTATTAGCAAAAGACGCGCTTCCGATGTCCGCTGCGACGAGTAAGAGACGTCACGTGCGTGTGCGCATCGAAGGGCGCGTGCAGGGTGTCGGCTTTCGCTACTGGACGGAACGGGCCGCCACCAACCTTGGCCTCGATGGCTGGGTGCGCAATCGACGCGACGGTGGCGTCGAGGCGGTCTTTTCAGGGAGCGCGGACAGGGTTGCCGAGATGCTGGAGCGCTGCCGGCAAGGCCCGCGCTCGGCCCGCGTCGATTTTGTCAAAGTTCTGGACGAGCCGGACCCGCCGCCGCCGGGGTTCGAGGTGCGCGCCACGGTGTGAGAGGGGTCAGATCAGGCGTTGTGCGGCGCGGCGCAGGCCTTTCAGGATCGGCTCGTAGGCCTCCTCGTCGCGCGTCTCCGGGTAGACCATGTAGACGGGGCAGCTGAAGGCGCGCGCGCGCGCCGGGATGCGCAGCCGGCGCCGGCTCAGGTGCTGGCGCACAAGGCGGCGCGGGAAGTAACCGGAAGCCTCGTTTGCCAAGAGAAAATCAAGGCCGAGGGAGCCCAGGTCGAGGTGCACGCTGGTATTGGTGAGGTCCGGGTAGGCCGCCGCGTGCTCGGCGTGAAACTCCGGCCCCCAATCCATCAGCACATAGTCACTGGAATGGCGGCGGCGGCCGGAACAGCTGGTAACCAGCACGAACTCTTCATCAAACAGGTGCTCGATGGTGAGCCCCGGCGGCTGTCCCGGCCGGTACATGATGGCAAGGTCGAGCGTGCCTTCGAGCAGGCGCTGGATCATCACCGCCGAGAGCGAGGCGCTGGCCGAAATGGCGATATCGGGGATGTTGTCGCGCAACCAGGATATCCACTTGAGAAGAAAGCCATCCCACAGCGTCGCTTGCGCCCCCACGGCCAGGTGGTCGCGATGCTGCCCGGAGAGGCCGACCTCCAGCTGGGCATGCTGCCAGAGGCGTACCAGGGCCAGGGCGTGCTTCTGAAACTGCTCGCCCGCTGCGGTTAACGTTGCCCCGTTACGCGAGCGCTCGAACAGCGAGCGACCAAACTGCTCTTCGAGGACCTTGATGCGGGCGCTGACCGTCGACTGCGTGACGTTCATCTTGCGGGCAGCGTCGATGAAGCTACCGGTCTCCGCCACCATCAGGAAAGTGCGTGCAAGTGCGATGTCCATCGGCTATGCAATCACTGCGACATGGATGCTGAAATGTATCTATCGAAATCATCGATAGTCGTCAGCGGAAAAATCCGTTTGTAGAATGTCATGAAAATTTCCACATTGACGACGCCCGGACTCGATTCGGGTGATTCACTGGAAGGACAAGAACATGAAGGCGAAGAAGACCGCGAAGAAAGCTGCGAAGAAGAAGCCGGCGAAGAAGAAGAAGAAGTAAGGCTCCGAGTGCACCTTTGCGTCGAGTCAATCAGATGCGTTGTGCCGGTGTGATCGGGGTGATTGGGCTCCTGTTGAGCGCCACCGCAGCCCACGCGGTGTCGATCACCAATCGCGACGAGCAGGATCACAAGGTGACGGTCATCGAGGGCGATACCACGGCAGACCATGTGCTGAAGCCTTCGCAGACCCTGAATGGCATCTGCGCGAAAGGGTGCACCATTCGTTTGAACGACAGCGAAGACGACGAGTACTTGCTCGAAGCAAACGACGTCGTCTCGATTGAGGACGGTAGCCTCTACTACGAGGGGCCCGACACTCCGGCTCAGCCGGCGCCGGCTCCGGCGACCGGTCCCGGGCCCGCCGGGAAGGGGTAAGCGTCCATCGAGCTTGGCGCCTGCCGCCTGGTTTCAGATCGGGCGGCCAGGCGCCCTTTATTTGTTGTGGGCGCATCAGTTTAAGCCTCCGCGACCGGGCCTCCTGGCACTGGTCCTGGCCCATAGGCCGCGCCCTTGACGTCATGGACCGGCATTGCCAGTGGGGCCGAAGCGGGGCTCAAAGGTCTTGCGCAGGGTAACGTCGACTTCGGCCAATGAGACGTGGCGACCGAGGCGGGCAAGGCTGGTCACCGGCTCGGTGAGCCCACAGGGCACAATGCCGGCAAAGTGGCTGAGGTCGGGTGCCACGTTGAGGCTGATCCCGTGTGAACTGATCCAACGCCGCAGGCGCAGGCCGATCGCGGCGATCTTGGCGAACTCCTCCGGTGAGGTCTTGGTGTTGACCCAAACGCCAATCAGACCCTCGCGGCGTTGCGCGGCAACGCCGAGCTCCCCCAGCGCGGCGATGATCCACTGCTCGAGTGCGGCCACGTAGGCACGCACGTCACCAAACCGGGCCCCAACGTCGAGCATCAGATAGACGACGCGCTGGCCTGGACCATGGTAGGTGAATTGACCTCCCCGCGGGCTGCGGAACACGGGCAGCCGGTCGGGGTCAAGAAGATGCTCGCGTTTGGCGCTGGTCCCCGCCGTATAGAGGGGAGGATGTTCGAGGAGCCAGACGGCCTCGGCCGCGGTCCCCGCGGCGATCGCCTCGACCCGGGCGGCCATGTTGGCGCAGGCGACTTCGTAGGGAACGGGTGCCGGCACGGCCATCCACTCGATTGCTGCGCGGGGCAAAGCCGATGGCATGGCGCCTGGGTTCCGGTCGGGTCGGGGCTGGTCCTGGCCCGCCGATTGGGCCGCTGGGCCCCGGCAAAGGCCAGCTCGCCCCCATGACATAGGCCAACTTGGGCGTTGGGCAAGGGTTCTGGTGGTGAACCGCTTGTTCGGGCCGTCCGGGTTTGCTAACAGGGGCGGGCTTCAAAAAGGGGGCCTTTGGCTCTGCGGTCGTGGCGGAATTGGTAGACGCACTAGCTTGAGGGGTTAGCGCCGCAAGGCGTGGAGGTTCGAGTCCTCTCGACCGCACCAATATCGGAATATCAAACGCATCCGGATGGGGCGCAGCCGACGTCGTGCTGCCAACGTGCGAACCACGTCTTGCTCGTGACAGCCCCGATTTATCCACGGGATTTTAGGCGTAGTGGTCACGACGCAATTCCAGTGACCAAGGATTAGCCTTTGATTGGGAGAGGCAGGGTCGTCATCCCAGGTGCCATGCATCCCATGCATTGCGGGCACAGCGCTTGGTACCCGGCCGTGCCTTTTCGGCGGCCGTAGTCATTGGATCACCGGAACGTCTTGTGAGAGGAACCGGGGATCCGCGCCGCCAGGAAGCCGGCGACGCTTCTCGCATCTGCAGCGGGTCCCTGATCAGGCCATCTCGATCTGGGATGCCTGCTTGCCGCGGCCCTTGCGATCGTCTTCCAGAACGAACGTGACCTTGTCACCTTCGTTGAGCGCCCGGATCCCTGCTTGTTCCAGCGCTGTGGCGTGCACGAACACGTCCTTAGAGCCGTCAGCGGGTGAGATGAAGCCATAACCCTTAGCGCCGTTGAAGAACTTCACCGTGCCATTAATTCTCATCTGAGAAACCTTTGCGTTGCGTGCAGAAAGGCCGGTCAATCGGGCTTCACGCGGAGCCCTGGCAACTCAGGTTCGGGTAAGCACAAGGCCAGTGAAGGCAAGTGTTCTAACCAAAGAAGAGGGCGCGGCCCATCATTGGATCGCACCGGCTACTTGAGATATGGCCCTTGAAGCACCGATTACAAGCTGGAGGCAAGGTGCCAAGTAGCCACGCCGCGCCGGCCGACGGGCATGCTCCACTAGCTCATTATCCGGGGCGTAGCCATCCGCTGAAAACTTCGCGGCGAAACAAAAAAACATGCGAGTACGGCACGAAGGCCGTGCTGATCGCTTTAAGGCTAGACACCCCCAAGCTGAAGGCCTAGGTGTCAGAAGCGCTGCGACTGTAGTCGACGCTACGCTCGCTCTCGCGACCATAGGAGTACTCAACATCATATCGGGCTTTTTGGCGGTAGCTCTGACCGCCACCGTACTCTTATGATCATCACGAAAGGTACGATATTGTGATGATCGGCGCGGATGCTGTTTCCAGTTCGGTTGCTCTCGCGATCGCCGGTGAGTTCGGCTGAACCGACCTGTGCCGGACAAGCTCATGCAAGAAGGATCTAGGAACTCTCGCCAGCACCGCTCCAAGCCTCGGCATCGATCTGACTTTCATTTACCGCAAGTACCTCGGCACCGAGGCAGAGCTGGCCATGTGCTAGCGAACGCCAGACGGCAATTTGCGCGCTATATGACGCTTGCGCTGGCGGCTACGTCGAATGGAGCTTCCGTGGAAGCACAGAATTGCTACCAACACGCGGATCACGTTTTCAGGGTCATTCGGCAGCACGAGGCGTGAGTTCGAATGATCTCGCTAGGTCTAGCGCGATTATGCAACCCCGCTGGGAAGGGCAGGAAAGCAAATGAAGGAGAGCATTGTAGAGGCGCAGCAGTTGCTCGAACAGATCATCGGGCATGTAAAGGCGGGAACGCGGGCCGACATACGGCAAGCCGCGGCCAAGTGGGCACGTATCGCCGCAATCGCTTCCACTTCGGCACTCACGCTCCAGGTGCGCCATTAGAGTTTGCCTCGCCCGGCGCGAGGTCTGGTGAATAGGATACAGGGAAGTTCTTATTTCGCGGCACTATGGCTGCAGGCAACCGCTCACCGACGATCGCGAAGAAAACTCCCCTAACATCGATGAAGGAGTTCCTCCGACCCCCAACGAGTGAATTGCATCAGACCATGCAAATCCTACACGCGACAGACCATGCAAATCCTACACGCGACTCCTTGTAATGGGTGTGTGCA
>Ga0075424_100006528_pt1 | contig 11236 bp, 9 predicted proteins | sample SoiMethybrSBSTD3_FD_75301 | JGI IMG/M metagenome (GOLD analysis project Ga0075424, IMG submission 75301) | Bulk soil microbial communities from a Populus tree surrounding site in Tennessee, USA - Soil MetaG P. TD hybrid SBSTD3 | ecosystem: Environmental > Terrestrial > Soil > Tree plantation...
GGCTTGGTCCTCAAGCGCCATGGTGTGCTCAACAGCTAGCACGCGTTTGGTGGCCTCTTCGCGCGCACTCTTTTCAGCTAGCTCCTTGATAGTTCCTGACTGGGGAACGATGGCGTACACGAGTTCGCAATCCATCGCTTCGGCCACTCTGCGGAGACTGGCGAGCGTGATTCGGTCTTGGGCTTCGGCATTCTCGAACGCTTTGATTCGCTGGCGAGTGGTGCGTGTCGACTTGCCGATTTGCTCTAGGGTTAGGCCTAGTGCCTCGCGCACAGCGCGGAGCCAGCCCTTTTGGGGGCGTGGTTGGAGCTTTGCTTGGTCGAAAGCCGCTAGAGTGCTAGTAAGCTGACGCAGCCGAATTTCCCTGTATTCTAGTTTCATGGCGCTACCCCGTCCTCTTATAAAGAGACAAGCTCTTATTTGTGTCTCTTTATAGAGATACATTTTTGGCACAACGTATCTCCATAATGATACAATATTGCGTATTGTCAATATATAAGGGTACAGAACTTTCGTTAGTGGCTCGGATTTTTCCTTGAGGGAACGGACCAATGTGCCTCAAGCGGTCCGTTCAGATTCTCTACATTGAGGTGCAACGACGCGAAGAAGAACGCAAGGCGCAAGGATTGTCCCCACGGCTCGGTGTTCTGCCTCATTCGGTTGTCGCCGAACTGGAACGCCAATTGGGGCTCGAACAGGAGCGCAAAAAAGCGGCTCCTAAGAAGAGCGGCAGATAGGTTCGGAGGAACGACCGTGGGGAAGAAGCCCGAAATCGTGTCGGTCGGAAAGACGCCCATCACTTCCATCACCGTCAAAGAACGGAAGAAAATCGCCAAACAGCTTGCGAAGGAAGGCAAACCTCTTCGCAACATATTTCCCGAAGTCCACGGCAAGGTGGTGGACTTCATCACGCATGGGATCTCGGATGGGATCCTTTACGTAAGCGTTCGTTTCACGGACGAGACGAACTTTTCCCTACGCTACGCCGCCGAGATGTTAGTCCTGGGAGCGGACTTGAGCGATTGGAAGACTGGGAACATGGACATGATTCGGGACTATATGAAGCCCCTTCCGAGGTAAGGCATGTGAATTGAATTCTGCGACAGTCGGCCCTCGACGGTCTAGGGAACCGTTGGGCCCGCTCTTTGCCAAAGGCGCGCCCAATCTCATGCAACGACTGTCCCGGCTTAGAACGGCTCCAGATTTCGGTTCTCCGCGTAGAGAAAGTCTCAATCGTTTTCCTTCGCCCATAAACACCACCCTTATCAGATGGTGTTGCATTGACCTATCGAATCCACCCCTGTTACCCAGACAAGTCTGATCATGTCCAGTTTGGCGAGGTCTAGCCAGAGGCCAAGGCCTGCAGTAGTGCTGTAACTTGCGGTTCACGGAATTGCAACATTACGGGAACAAACTATTTGGGAGGTGAGTACTTGCAAATCTTGGTCGTTGAAGACGATGCCCAGATGGTGCAGTTGCTGGCCCAAGGACTGCGCGAAGAGGCCTACGAGGTCCACGTGGCGCGCGATGGCGCATCGGCGCTCGAAATTACCCGCAATCATCCTATCGATATAGTTCTTCTCGACGTGATGCTTCCTGGCATGAGCGGTCTCGATGTTGCGAAACAGCTCCGCTGCCGCAAAGAAGATGTAGGTCTACTCATGCTGACGGCGCGCGACTCGGTTCTCGACGTGGTCGGGGGTCTTGATGCCGGAGCGGACGACTATTTGACCAAACCCTTTTCCTTTCAAGAGCTGCTAGCCAGGGTACGGTCGCTCGCCCGCAGGAGCACGCCAAAGGCAAAGAACGTTTTGGAGTGCAGAGACCTTCTTCTTGAAACCAATACGTTTCGGGCGTTTCGTCAGGGAGTAGAGATCCGGCTGTCCTTTACAGAGTTCCGCTTGCTGGAATTGCTGGTCCGGAATCAGGGACGCGTCGTGCCCCGGAAGGCGATCGTCGAAGTGATTTGGGGAGACCGGCGCGAAGTCGAGGTCAACACGATTGACGCATTTGTTCGCTTGGTGCGACGAAGACTCGGTGACACGGACAGGAACCGCCTGATTCAAACACATCGAGGCTTTGGTTACTCAGTCGGCGTCACAAAATGAATTTTGAACTTACGATTCGTGTCCGTCTGACGCTGCTCTACTTTGCCGTGCTTGCCCTGTCCTTTGTCGCGTTCTTCTGGATTTGCGACGTCGGGTTTCAGCACAGCATTGAAACCACGGTGAACGAAGCGTCGCGAACAAATCTAGAGCTTGTTAAGCGGCTGATCGCGGACAAGGCCAGCGAAGGCGACAGAGCTGTTGGCCAGGAGCTGGCGGACCTTGCAAAGCTATGGGCCAGCGGAGCGTTGTTTCAGGTTGCGGATTCCGACGGCCACTGGCTCTATCGCTCGCCGCAATTCTTGAATGAAAGTCCCACGTTACCCAGTGCGCCTCCGCAGGGAATGCTTTTCGCCACCACGAATCTCGACTCTAACCAGTATCGCGTGGCCCTCGAACGAACGGAGTCCCACGGAAAGGGCTTCGAGATTCACGCCGCTGTTCCCACCGAGCCTTTCGATCAGGCGCTCGATCGTTTCCGGGTGATCGAAAAAGAAGCACTACCGCTCCTAGTCCTGATTGCGACGCTGCTCGGCTATTGGTTGAGCGGCAGGTCACTCGCTCCAGTCAATCGGATCATCCGCACAGCGCAGGAAATTGGTGTTGAGAGTCTTTCGCGCAGGCTCGATGTCCCGCGTCCACGGGACGAGTTGCGGAGATTAACAGAAACGTTAAATGCGATGCTCGGCCGCATCGAGACCTCGTTTCGACGAATTACACAATTCACAGCCGATGCGTCGCACGATCTCCGAACGCCGGTTGCCGTTATCCGCACGACCGCCGAGATTGCCTTGCGCAAAAACCGCGCCGAACACGAATATCGCGATGCGCTCTCGCGGATTCTTGAGACTTCAGTCGAAACCTCCGGGCTCCTTGAAAATCTGCTTACACTCGCGAGAGCGGATGCAGGAGCGGCGGGACTTGAAATGCATCCGCTTGATCTGGGAAGTCACGTGAAGAAGGCGCAAGAACGAGGCGCGATTCTCGCGGCGACGAAGTCGTTGAGTTTCACTTCACAGGTTCCGGAATCGGCCGTGATGGTTCGCGCCGATGCGATCGCCATCGACCGCCTGCTCCTGATTCTCGTCGACAACGCTGTGAAGTACACACCGTCCGGTGGCCGCTGCGAGATTGCGCTGACCGCTTCGGACAAGGAAGCGCACATTTCCGTGAAGGACACAGGGATGGGCATCGAAGCGCGCGAACTCGAATCGATCTTTGAGCGCTTTCATCGGGCCGACAAGGTCCGTTCCCGGGAGACTGCCGGGGCGGGTCTGGGTCTCGCGATAGCGCGCTGGATCGCCAGCGTACATGGAGGCTCGATCACCGCCGAGAGCACAGCCGGTCTCGGATCGGTATTTCATGTCCGCCTTCCGGCCATCGTGGCGGCGTAAGCCTTTTTTGGCCTATTTCTGAAAGAAATTCAGGTTCTTTTCAACATTCCATGAATGCCGGTTAACAGTGGTCTCGCGCAAAAGCGGCACAGTTTGTGCCGGACAAGCCGGGACGAACGGGGTGTCTCTTGGCTCTGGCAAACAGCGGGAGGGATGCATTCATGAAATTGCAGGTTCGCACTACTCTCCGAACAGGAATGGCTTTATTACTTTTGTTTTTCATTGGCGTGTCTCGAATGACAGCGCAATCGGACCGAGGCGCTATCGCCGGTAAAGTTACGGATTCTTCCGGCGGCGTTTTGCAGGGAGCCGAAATTTCGGTTGAACCTGCGGGAGCACACGCGGTCTCTGATGCGCAAGGCCAGTTTTTTGTGAATAACCTGGCGCTAGGTCACTACACGTTAACCGTAACGTACGTCGGATTTACCGCCTTTGCGAAAGAGATCGACGTTTCGGCGGGTCGGCCGCTCACGGTTGAAGCAAAGATGGAACTGTCTTCGGTCAGTACGGAAGTTCTGGTGACCGCGGAACGCGCGGCGGGCGAAGCGGAGGCCATCAATCGCGAGCGCAGCGCCGACAACGTCGTTCAGGTGCTTCCGGCCGACGTGATTCGCAGCCTGCCGAACGCAAACATGGCGGATGCCCTCGGCCGCTTACCGAGCGTGACCCTGGAGCGCGACGAAGGCGAAGGAAAGTATGTGCAGGTGCGCGGGACGGAGCCGCGGCTGACGAATACCACGATTGACGGCATGAACGTGCCGTCGCCCGAATCCGGCGTAAGGCAGATCAAATTTGATGCGATTCCGGCGGATCTTGTGGAGTCAGTCGAAATTAACAAGACGCTGCAAGCGAACATGGATGCGGACGGCATCGGCGGTTCGATCAACCTGGTGACAAAAACGGCAAGCGAGCGACCGACGATTTCTCTGAGCGGGATGGGCGGCTACATGCCTATCCTGGGTGGACGCGGACAGGTGGAGACGACGGGTACGGTGGGGCAGCGATTCGGCGCACAGAAAAAATTCGGCGTGCTGATCGGCGGATCTTATGACTGGACGGGGAGAGGAATCGATGACATCGAACCCGTCTCCGACATTGCGACACTGCCGGGCGGAGCGACGCAGCAGTACTACGAATCGATCGATATGCGCGAGTACCGCTACTATCGAAGCCGTTGGGGGCTGGCGGGGAGTGCGGACTACAAGCTGGGCGAAGCGTCGAACATTTATATCCGCGGACTTTATTCGGACTTCAAAAACTATGGCGACCGTTGGGTTTATTCATTAACAGACAACACTCCGATTCAAAGCCCGGTGACACCGAATGGGATCGGCCTGCTGGGTTCGAACGGGTGCGGCTACGATCCGAGCGATGATCCGAACCACGTGGTTTGTGGCGGAACGCCGGAGTTCAGTGTACAGACGCGGCGGCCGGACATTGCCATTGGGAGCATCTTGATTGGAGGGAAGCACGACTTGACGTCCACCTGGTTTGCGTGGGACGTCTCTGCCGGGCGGTCGAGGGACAACAACGTTTCACCGGGGCAGGCGAAATTCGCGGCGACGCAGCTGACAGACAACGTATCCACGGATCCAAACGTGATCAGTACCAGCGCGTGCCAGTTCAGTCCCTCGGCAACGCCGAATATCCTGCGGCCGCAATGGACACCGGCGTGCCTCAGCGAGGCATTCAACCAGGCGAACTACACGTTGGACAGCATTCAAATTGACCACGGCCGGACGGCACAGCTGAATCTGCAGGCGACGGGCGCCATGGGAAAGCGCTACCACCTCGGTTCACATCTTGCGACGATCGAGATCGGCGGAAAGTTCCGCAACGCACACAAGTTCGACGACACCTATGGTATCGAATTCGATCCCAACACGGATGTACCGTTCGCGCAATTTTCAAGCGAGTTTTCGAACGACAACTATTACGGTGGAAGCTACAAACTGGGGCCCAATCCCACCTATCAGACCATCAATAAGTTTCTGCTTGCGAATCCGGGATTGTTCGATGCAACCAGCAGTTTGGGAATTGATCCGGCGAACTACGATCTGGTGGAAAAGGTTTCCGCCGGATACGTGATGAATACGGTGGAACTGAGCAGCCGGTTTCGGCTAGTCACAGGCGTGCGTTTTGAAGGGACAAACCTCAAGACGGTCAGCTTTGATACGGCCAACAATACGTTGACGGACGTTGCGAAGGGATCGTACCTAAAGGTGTTGCCGAGCGCGTCGCTGCGCATCGCGCTGAACAACCGAACGAATCTTCGGCTGGTGTACGGGCGCGGGTTGTCGCGTCCGGATCCGCAAGACATCGCCCAGGCGGTGACGTTCACGACGGGGGGTAACCCCAACACTGCGACGCTGGGGAATCCGAATCTGAAAGCGGAGACCGCCGACAATTTCGACGTGCTGGTGGAACGTTATCTGAACCCATTCGGAATGATTTCGGGAGGATTTTTCTACAAGCGACTGACGGATCCCATTGTGACGCGGACGTTTGTGCTGGACAACTTCAAGCCGTCGCCGATAGCGACGCCTGGAAGCTACAAGGTCACTCAACCGGTAAATGCCGGCAGCGCGTGGATCGCTGGATTCGAAGCCGCCTATCTGCAACATCTGTCGTTTTTGCCCGGCAAATGGGGAGGACTAGGCATTTCGGCGAACTATGGCTACACGGACTCGCGTGCAAATGGGCTGTCCGGACGATCGGATCATCCGCGGCTGCTGCGCAACTCACCCAACACCTGGAACATCAGCCCGACCTATGATCGCGGGAGGTTTTCAGTGCGCGTCGGACTCGCCTACAACCAGGCGAACATCGCGAGCTACGCCTTCCAAGACGGGACGGATGGTTCGGACACGACGCCGGGCGGCCTGAAAGGGCCATTTGGCGATGTGTATTTTTACTCGCACTTGCAAGTCGATGCGCAAGGAAGCGTGCGTCTGGGCAAGGGGCTGAGCTTCGTTGCCTATGGGCTGAACCTAACGAATGAAGTGTTCGGGTTTTATCAGGGAAGCAGCCAGTTCATGATTCAGCGCGAATACTATCAGCCAACGTACGCGGCGGGATTCCGGTGGAATCCGAACTTCGAGAAGAGATAGTGAGGCAGACCGCTAACGGACGAAGCATCCAAGTTTCAGTCGCGTTGCTCGTCGTCGCGAGTTGCGGTGTGTTGTTCGCGCTGCATGGGTGCGGGGTACGAAGGGTGCCTGTGGCGAAGGAGCGGGCAGCGGTGCTCGTCGGAGCGGGAGACATTGCGGATTGCGCGAACCTTGCCGGCGCCGAAGCCACGGCAGCGCTGTTGGCGAAAATTCCCGGAACCGTGATGGCGGTCGGCGATCTGGCGTATCCGGATGGGACGCCGGAAAATTTCGCGTGCTACGACAAAACATGGGGCCGCGAGAAGGCGCGAACGCGGCCCGCAGTGGGTAACCACGAATTTCATTCCGCCGGCGCCACTTATTATTTCCAATATTTTGGGGACGCGGCCGGAGACTCGAGTAAAGGCTACTACAGCTACGAGCTCGGAACGTGGCACATCGTGGTGTTGAACAGCGAATGCATACAGGTGGGCGGATGCGGAGCGGGTTCGGCACAGGAGAAGTGGCTGCGTGAAGACTTGAAAGCTCATCCGGTGCAGTGCACGCTAGCGTATTTTCACAAACCACTGTTCAGTTCGGGCGGTGCGCATGGCGATGATCTGACCGTGAAACCGCTGTGGGGCGCGTTGTATGAAGCCGGCGCGGACGTGGTGGTGAATGGGCACGATCACGACTACGAGCGGTTTGCTCAGCAGGACCCGAATGGAAAATTGGACCGCGGGCGCGGGATTCGTGAATTCGTGATTGGCACCGGCGGCAAGAATCATCGCCCCTTCGGGCAACCGGAAGCGACAAGTGAAGTTCGTGATACGACTGCGTTCGGCGTCCTGAAGCTTACGCTGAAACCCAGGGGATACGATTGGGAATTCATTTCGGAAGAAGGAAAGACCTTTACCGACTCGGGCAGCGACAGCTGTCACTAGCTGGAGTTTCGTTTTAAACGGAGACAGGGAGAGAAGAATGAAAAGAATGTTCGTATCACTGATGGTGTTGGCTGCACTCGCAGGGCCGAAGGTTTCCGCAGCCCCTGAAACCGGGTACCACATCATCAAGAAAGTTTCGCTGCCGGGCGCGGGAGGCTGGGACTACGTTTTTGTCGATGCCGCAGGGCGGCGCGTCTACGTTTCACACGCAACGCAAGTGCAAGTTCTGAACGCGGATACATTCGAACCGATGGGGACAATCCCGAATACTCCGGGAGTCCACGGAATAGCGGTTGCACCAGAATTCGGCCGCGGTTTCATCACAGCTGGCAAGTCGGACTCGGTGATCATTTTCGACCTGAAATCCTTGAAGCCGTTGTCGGAAGTAAAAGTCGGAAAAAAGCCCGACGCGATTCTCTATGACCCGGCGACAAAGCACGTGTACGCGATGAACGGAGACAGCGGCAGCGCCTCGGTCATCAACGCGGCGGACGGAAAGCTGGTCGGTGCCGTCGATTTGGGCGGCAACCCGGAATTTGCGGTGTCGGATGGGAAAGGAAACGTCTACATCAATCTCGAAGAAAAAGCGGAGACCGTCCACATCGACGCCAACTCGCTAAAAGTGCTGCACAGTTGGTCCCTCGCTCCCGGACAGACCGCGACCGCGCTCGCATTCGACGCGGAGACGCGCCGTTTGTTCGCAGGCTGCCGCGGCGGGCAACTGATGGTCGTGCTGGATGCCGACAGCGGAAAAGTCATCACGACGGCGCCCATTGGCGAGCGTGTGGATGCGGCGGCCTTCGATCCCGCCAACAAGCTGGTGTTCATGTCGAACGGGGGCGGGACCATCTCCGTGTACCACGAGGACGCGAGCGACAAATACAGCTTGGTCGAGACGCTCACCACAAGCCCCGGTTCAAAAACCATGGGGCTCGATCCCAAGACACACAATCTCTTTGTGCCTGCAAACCTAGGCGGGCAGTTCACCGTGCTAGTTTTCGGCCGATAACAGTGGGTAGCGGGGGAAGCCCATCAGCCGAACACCGTTGGCCGAATCGGTTTTGCGCGCAGCGGGTTTTGATCGGTCACATCACTATCTGTTTCGCGGTGCGTCAGGCGGTTAAGCTCACCGAGCACCATGGTCTTGGCGAAAACTTTCACAGCGCAGCGCACAGTGACGCAGCACCGTTTGCGGATGGATCAGATGACTGACTTTTCGGCCTTTGACCAAGAACTCTTTCTCATCGGTGCTTGAAGTCGCGAGGCTTTGCCCAGGGGCGTAGTCAGCAAGATTCATTTCCCAATTCGACTCGCACACTTAGCGTAGCTCAAAAAGCAACGTTACGCCGTAGCTTCGTGTGGCAATTTGGTATTGCGGGACAATTAGCGGCATTAAGGATGAGTGTTTGTGAGCCAGATGGCTCATGTGAGTCTCGTAGACATAGCGGCCGATGAACCATCCCATCGCGCCACCAACGAAAACGTCGGACGCGAAATGTCTTTCGGCGGCGACGCGCGACGCGCTGACAAGCGCGGCCAGACTGTAGGCCACTATGCCAACCACCGGCTGGTGCTTGTATTCGTGGCCGACCAACGATGCGATGGACCACACCTGAATGGCGTGTCCCGAGGGGAACGAGGTTCCCCCTCCCCAAAAATCACCCGGCTTGTTCTCGTCCGGACGATTGCGCCGAAATACCTCTTTCAGCACGCCGGCGACGATCAAAGAATCGAGCAGGGACTCGGTGCCAAGGACTCCGATTTCCCGAGCTTTCGCATGGTCAGTCAGGACACCGTACCCGTAGTATCCCGCAACCAGCGGAATGAGAGTATAGGAAGCTCCAATTTGGGAAATTCGTCCGCCCCATTGCACTTGGCCGTGACTGTTTTCGAAGGAACCAGCGATCCGGCGATCGCTAGCGATCAAACCCGCCGTCACGGCTCCAGATAGCAACCACCACTTTACATTCTGCCGGTCCATTCGAAACGGGCTGGTGAAGATGTCCTTTTGGTCCAGGAGAATATTGAGAAGTAGTTTTCGTCCTAGAGGTTTAATACGCTCCGTATCGCCTGGGTAGAAAATCCGATCGCGTCTATCGGGCGCAGCAACTTCCGCATGCAAATCCGTGCTTTGTGTCTGTGCGACGAACGGAGAATCTTCTGTTGCTGGCCCCATCCCGGATTGCAAGCAGACCAGGGCTTCATGGCCTGGACTTCCAAGTCCCGGCGCGTCCTCCTGTAACTCCGCCGATTCGCGAGTCCGCGCTGCTGCAGAGTTCACACCGAGGACCAAAAGGAGCCCTCCGAGCGTTAGGATTTGAGAAACGTTTCTGCTTCGAGCCATGAGAATTTGAAAGCCAACTTACTATGCGACCTCTAGCACTCGACATAGGTCAATCAGGCAATGACAGTAGGATCCATTTCGCAGAACTGTTCGATACATGGGTTAACCGCCTAAGTGGATCCCGGCGAGCGCTATCTATAACCTCCCTGGCGTAGTCGCTCCGCTAAGGCTGAGTGCTTCGACGCTTACCACGCCATCGGAACGCACGGTTCGCCGAACTATAATCAAGCCGTGAGTGGCAGCCTCCAGCACCATGTGGTGTTTACCGGGGGCCTGCTGATCAAGTTCTGAAACAAGTCAGCGACGATTTGCTAACAGACAAAGCCAAACTCATTTCGGGCGTGCCGGAGGATTAGCGATGCGAATCTCCAGAGCGATGGTATTCGTGATGGCCTTAACCGCGGGCCTTCCCGCCCAGGCGCAAAATCGCGCGACCTTTGTCGTAAACGCGAAACAGAGCAAACTGGACATTCGCGTTTACCGGGAAGGTTTTCTGAAGGCCTTCGGGCATGACCACCAGATTTCGGCGACCGAGTTCTCGGGAAAGATTCAATTGGCACAGCCAGACCTGTCCGAGTCTCACGTGAAGTTTACTGTCGAGACCAAGTCGCTCGTCGTGCTCGATCCTGGAGAATCGGAAAAAGACCGCCAAGAAGTGCAAGAAACCATGCTCAGCGACAAACTGCTAGACGCTGCACGCTTCCCGCAAATCCAGTTTGTTTCCTCGAAGGTCCGATCGATCACTCAGAAGGGCGACGCAACCGAACTGCAGGTTGAAGGTACGCTCTCGTTGCATGGCGTCGAGAAACCCGTGACATTGCCGATTCGTCTCCGCGTGAGCGGCGGGCAACTCACCGGGGATGGAGAAGTCACGCTTCTACAAACGAACTATGGGATGACGCCGATAAAAGTCGGCGGAGGCGCAGTTCGAGTCAAAGACAAACTCAAGATCTCGTTCCACATTGTGGCGAAAGAAGGGAACGGCTCCGACCGGTAGAACTAGGTGCGGTACGACGCGTTGATGCGCACGTACTCCGCCGTGAAGTCGCAGGTCCAGTAACGCGCGCGCGCTTTTCCCGCGTGCAAATCCACAACAATAGGAACGTGGTCGGCGAGCAGCTTGTTTGATGCGGCGCGTTCGTTGAACTCGAGCGGCCGGCCTTTGCGCAGGACCTTGATGCCAGTCATGGTGATTTCGACGAGTGAAGGATCAAACTTAACGCCAGACCGGCCGGCCGCGGCGAAGATGCGTCCCCAGTTTGGGTCGCCACCAGCGAACGCCGTTTTTACCAGCGGAGAAGTGGCAATGGTCTCGGCGATTTTGCGCGCGGCTGATTCCGTGCGCGCTCCGCGCACTTCG
>Ga0075424_100006530_pt1 | contig 11233 bp, 12 predicted proteins | sample SoiMethybrSBSTD3_FD_75301 | JGI IMG/M metagenome (GOLD analysis project Ga0075424, IMG submission 75301) | Bulk soil microbial communities from a Populus tree surrounding site in Tennessee, USA - Soil MetaG P. TD hybrid SBSTD3 | ecosystem: Environmental > Terrestrial > Soil > Tree plantation...
GTCGAGAACGTCGAGGTGAGCCCCGGCTTCCACGAGCTCGTCGAGCGCTACGACCCCGTGATCGTCTCGAGCGGTCTGCCGCAGCTCATCCTGCCCGTGCTCGAGCGGGAAGGCGTGGACGTCGAGGTGCGTTCGAACGACGCCGAGGTGAGCCCCGACGGCTGGCGCGTCATCTTCCGCGATGAGGGTGTGTGCGAGATCTGCGGCGACAAGTGCAAGCGCCGCTCGCTGCCGCGCGGCAACCCGCTCGTCTTCGTCGGCGACGGCTGGTCCGATCGCTGCGCCTCGCTCGCAGCCGACCGCGTCTTCGCGCGGTCCGGTCTCGCGGACTACCTCGACGAAGAGGGCGTGCCCTACGAGCGGTACGACACGCTGCGCGATGTCGCTGCTGCGCTTACCTGAGCCGTACGACTTCGCGCTCTCGACGAGCCGTTTCCGCTCGTTCGGCGTCGACCTGGCGAACCGACTCGTGGACGGCACGCTCTACCGCGCCGTCGGCGGGCGCGAGGTGCGGATCCGGCCTGCGCCGGGCGGCGTCGACGTCGAGCCCCTCGACGACGAGACGCGGCCGGTCGCCCGAAAGCTCCTGGGCGCGGAGTTCGAGCTCGCGCCGTTCTACCGCTGGGCGGTCGCGGAGCAGCCGCCGCTCGCCGCCCTCACGGACAGGCTGGCCGGCTTCCGCCCGCCGCTCCAGCCTGACCCCTTCGAAGCCCTGGTCACGTCGATCACCGCGCAGCAGGTGTCGCTCTTCGCCGCCGTCGCGATCCGCAACCGGCTGATCCAGTCGCTCGGCGCCCGCGTCGGGGAGGCGTGGGCATTCCCGACCCGAGAGCGGATTGCGGGCGCGGCCGAGGACGACCTCGTCGCCGTCGGCTTCACGCGGCGCAAGGCCGCATACGCCGTGGCACTCGCGCGCAGCAACCTCGACCTCGACGGCCTCGCGGCATTCGACGACGACGAGATCCGCAGGCGGATCACGGCGCTCCGCGGGCTCGGCCCCTGGACGGCCGAATGGTTCCTCGCGCGCCACCTGGCGCGGCCGCGGGCGTGGCCCGCCGGCGACCTCGCGCTTCGCAAGGCGGCTGAGGTTCTCTACGGTGTCGACGTGCAGTCGCTTGGCCCGCTCCTCGACCCCTTCCAGAACCTGTCAGCGCACTACCTGCTCTTGGGCGCGCTTCTGCCGTGAACGTCCGCCGCGCAACCGAGGGTGATCAGGAGGTGCTCCGCGATCTCTGGACGGAGTTCGAGCGGGAGGTGCCCGAGCCCTACGGCGAAGGCGAGCCGTGGGAGGCCGAGTGGGCGGACACGCTCGACGACATCCGCGGCGGCGGCGTCTTCCTCGCCGAGGACGACGAGGGCGCGGTGGGTGTCGCGCGCATCGAGGCGCCGCGCTACGGTCAGGCGCACATCCAGCTCGTTTACGTCCGGCCGCGCGCGCGCCGGGAAGGCGCGGCCAAGGAGTTGCTCACCCACTGCGTCGCCGACGCGAAGGAACGGGGCGCGACGTGGGTCAGCCTCGAGGTCCTCACGTCCAACCAGCTCGCGGTGAGTGCCTGGCGGCGGCTCGGCTTCGTGGAGTACTCGGTCGCGATGGCGTCGCCGCTGGACGCGCTCGAGCAGCGGCTCGCCGCGGCGCCGTCGGGCGATACGCGCGCGACGACGCACGTGCAGACCGACGACGAGCAGTCGGTGCACCGCGCGATCGACCAGTTCGTGCCCCGGCTCGAGTCGCCCGACGTCCGCCGCAACGCGAGCTGGATCCGTGTCGCCGACCCGGTGCTCGACCGCGACCCGCAGGCTCGCGCGCGCTTCGCGCGCGAGCTGTCGGAGCGGTTGGGAGCTGTCACCCTGGCGCTCGCGCTCGAGCAGGAGGTGGTGCGCTTCCGGCTCTACGAGCGTGGCCGGATGGTGGACGAATACCTGTCGGTGCCGACGTACTACGGCCCGCTGCCGAAGGGCGACGAGCTGGCGCTTGCGGCCAACCCGACGCTCATCTCGCGCCTCACCGGCGCAGACCGCGACGAGGTCAAGCGCGTCGCGCGGAATGCGACGTCGCCGGCCGAGCTGCCGCCGGCGGAGGAGTTGTACGACGAAATCGCTCGGATGATGGGGGTGGAGGGATGAAGCTGATCAACGCCGACCGTTGCCCGTACTGCGCGCGCGTGCGCATCGCGCTGGCCGAGAAGGGGCTCGATGCGGAGATCGTGGAGGTTGACCTCTCGGACCGGCCGCGGTGGCTCGTCGAGCTGAACCCGCCACGTGGGCGCGTGCCGGTGCTCGACGACGGGTTCATCCTGCCCGAGTCGGAAGTGATCATGGCGTACCTCGAGGAGCGGGATCCCGAGCCGGCGCTGCTGCCGGACGACCTTGCCGGGCGGGCGCGGGCGCGCCTCCTCGTGCAGCGGTTCGACGAGAACCTCGGCGACGACTACTACGCGTACCGCCGCGGCGAGGACAACGATCTCGTGGGCAAGCTCGAGCGGCTCGAGATCGGGCAGAGCCTGTTCGCCGACATCGCGTACGTCCCATGGGTGATCCGCGCACGCGACATGCTCGGCGTGGAGCTGCCCGAGCGGATCGCCGACTGGCTCACGGAGCTCGAGCAGCGGCCGTCGGTCGCCCGCGAGATCGGGGTCGTGCAGACGCTGTGAGCGAGATCGCGCTCGACGAGCTGGCGCGCAGGCTGGGCGAGTTCGCGCTGCTCGACGTGCGCACGCCGGAGGAGTTCGACGGGAGCCACGGCAAGCCGTGCGACCCGCGCCAGGGGCACATCCCCGGCGCGCGCAACCTCGACGTCTACCGGCTGATGGCGATGTCGCCGGACGAGCTCCGCAGCGAGCTCGATCTGGAGCCCGGCGCCGAGATCGTCGCGTACTGCCACGGCGGCTCGCGGTCCGCGATCGCGACGCAGGTACTGCGCTCGTTCGGCTTCGACGCCCGCAACTACGTCGGCTCCTGGCACGAGTGGTCGCGGCACGACGGGCTGCCGGTCGAGCGCTGACGCGGCCGTCCTCTAGCACTTCGCGCCCGGATCCGCAAAGCTCGCACGATGGCGACGACCGCCGACGTTGCGGCACCCGAGCGCACGGAGGGGGCGACGCTCGTCCTGTTCACGCTCGCCGCCGGGCAGTTCCTGATGACGCTCGACAGCTCGGTGATGAACGTCTCCATCGCCACGGTGGCGAAGGACGTCGGCACGACCGTGACCGGGATCCAGGGCGCGATCACCGCCTACACGCTCGTGATGGCCGCGCTGATGATCACCGGGGCCAAGGTCGGGGCGCTGATCGGCCGCAAGCGCGCATTCGCGATCGGCTGCATCATCTACGGCTGCGGGTCGCTGACGACGTCGCTCGCGACGAGCCTGCCCGTGCTCCTCATCGGCTGGTCCTTTCTCGAAGGCGTCGGCGCGGCACTGATCCTGCCCGCGATCGTCGCGCTCGTCGCCTCGAACTTCCGCCCGGAGCGGCGCCCGGCCGCCTACGGGCTGGTGGCAGCGGCCGGCGCGGTCGCCGTCGCGGTCGGCCCGCTGATCGGCGGCTTCTGCACGACCTACTTCTCGTGGCGGTGGGTGTTCGCAGGCGAGGTCGTGATCGTGCTCGCCATCCTGCTGCTCACCCGCCGGATCGCCGACGCGCCGGTCGAAGATCGGCCGAGCCTCGACGTCGTCGGCGCGGCGCTCTCCGCCGCCGGCCTCGCGCTGCTCGTGTTCGGCGTGCTCCGCTCGAGCGAGTGGGGCTGGATCCAGCCGAAGCCGGGCGGGACGTCGTGGGCGAACCTTTCGCCGACCGTCTGGCTCGTCCTCGGCGGCATGTTCGTGCTCTGGCTGTTCTTCCGCTGGGAGAACCGCCGCGAGGCGCACGGCCAGGAGCCGCTCGTGCGGCCTGCGCTGCTCCAGAACCAGCAGCTCGGCGGCGGGCTGCGGATGTTCTTCTTCCAGTACCTCGTGCAGGCCGGGCTGTTCTTCGTGGTGCCGCTCTTCCTGTCGGTCTGCCTCGGGCTGTCGGCGCTCGCGACCGGCGCGCGGCTGCTGCCCCTCTCCGTGACGCTCCTGGCTGCTGCCGTCGGGGTCCCGCGCCTCTTCCCGACCGTCTCGCCGAGGCTCGTGGTCCGCTCGGGCCTCCTGGCACTCCTCGCCGGAACGGTCGTGCTGCTCGCCGGGCTCGATGCCGACGCCGGCGCCGAGATCGTGTTCGTGCCGATGCTCCTGATCGGCCTCGGGATCGGCGCGCTGGCGTCGCAGCTCGGTGCGGTCACCGTGTCGGCGGTGCCGGACGACCAGAGCCCGGAGGTGGGCGGGCTGCAGAACACGATGACGAACCTCGGCGCGTCCCTCGGCACGGCGCTCGCGGGCTCGATCCTGATCGGGGCCGTCGCCTCGTCGTTCCTGACGAACATCCAGCACAGCTCCGCGATCCCGAACCGGGTGAAGTCCCAGGCGCACGTGCAACTGGCCGGGGGTGTGCCGTTCGTGTCGGATGCCGACCTCGAGGCCGCGCTCGAGGATGCTCACGTCAGCGGGCGGACGACGGATGCCGCGCTCACCGCCTACCGTGACGCGCGCATCGACGGCCTCCGCGCGGCCCTCGCGATTCTCGCCGGCGCGACGCTCGTCGCACTCTTCATCGCGCAGCGCATCCCGACCAAGCAGCCTGGCGCGGCGCCCGCCGAGCTCAGCGCGGGAAGCGGTACACGTGCGCGTCGTGGGGCGCGAACCAGTCGCGGAAAGCGCCGCCGCTGACGCCGATCGAGCGGAACTTCTGGTTCGCCGGATCCTGCGGCGGCGGGGGCGGGTCCTGCGCGTACTCGAAGAGGACGTCGCCGCCACTGGTCCCGGCCGGCAGCCCGGCGATCCCGATCTGCGACGTCGTCCCTCCGCGGCGGACGACGACCACGTAGAGAAACTGCGCCGTCTCCCGCGTCGCGATCTCGATGTCGTCCGAGTGGGGCTGCGTGTGCGCGGCGACTCCCGACCGCGGGGCGACGAGCGCCGGGCCGAGGGCCGTCGACGACAGCTCGCGCACGATCCCTTCGAGCGCCTCACGCCAGAACGTCCAGTTCCAGCCGGCCTGCGCGTCGGCGGGCCGCTGCACCGCCGTGATGTGGCCACCGAAGAACGCGAGGCCCCGCGCGCCGTTCGCGATCGCCTGGTAGGCCATGAACCGCAGGTCGGCGTGCGAGGGGAAGCGCGGGACGCGGCCCGGGTTCGACGTCGTCGGCGTGACGCCGCTCCAGGCGATCTGCAGCGTCACCCAGACCGGCTTGGTGCCCGCGGCCTGGCGAATCCACTGCGTCACGTCGCCGACGACGCTCAGGTCCTTGTTCGGCTGGTCGGAGTGGATGCCCGGCGGGTACGAGACCGGATAGATGTCGACGCCGCCGATGTCGAACGCAGGGCGATAGGGCACGAGCCCGGCGACGCTGCCCCGCGGCGCCTGGACGATCACGAGCGGGTGGTCGCCGTCGAGCGAGGAGACGACACGGTGCCCGCGCGCGAGATTGTCCGGCGGGGTCGAGAGCGACGCGTCGAACGGGTTCCTCGGCTCGTCCTGGCCCTTCCACGCGCCGAGCGCCGGGTGTGTGCGCAGCGCCTCGACGACGCGCCGCAGCGCCGCGTCGCTCGCCCCGGGCGCGAGGTTCGTGAGCGCACCGAGCCACACCCAGCACTGAAGCCCGTGCACGTGTGCGTCGTCGAGCAGCGCGCGCTCGGCCGCGATCTGCGCGTCGAGCGTCGCGGTGCTCTGGCTCCAGTCGCTGCGGCCGGTGCGGATCATCGTGACGCCGGCATCGGCGATCTGCTGGAACGCGGTCGGCGGCGGGCCGTTCGAAAGGACGATCGGGAAGCTCACGCGCGTGCCGCTGCGAGGAACGCGCGGCAGAGCCGGCGCCCGTGCTCCTGCCAGGCGCCGAGCTTCTCGTCGAGCTCGGCGGCGAGCTCGTCGAGCGGCCGCGTCAGCGACTGCTCGGTCTCGAACCATCGCATCACCTGCTCGCGGCGGACCTCGGGGTGGAACTGGACGCCCCAGGCGTTGCCGTCGACGCGGTAGGCCTGCGGCGTCGGTCCCGTCGCGAGCTGCACCGCGCCGGCGGGCACGTCGAAGCGGTAGCCGTTCACGTTGAACGCCTCGAAGCGCGGCGGCAGCACGCCCAGGACCGGGTCGTCCTCCCCTGCCGGGGTCAGCTCCGAGTCGTAGAAGCCCGCCAGGGTCGAGCCGATGGGGCCGACTTGCGCGCCGAGCGCATGCGCGAGCGTCTGCGCACCGAGGCAGATGGCGAAGATCGGCGTCCCCTCTGCGACCCAACGCCGAAGCGCGGTGTACTCCTCGTGCAGCCACGGGTGCGCGACCTCCTCGCCGACGTTCTGGTCGCCGCCGAGGACGAGCACCGCGTCGACATTCGCCGGCGTCGGCGTCCCGCGCGCGACGATGTCCCACTCGACGAGCTCGTGACCATCCTCGACGATGACGTCGCCGAAGACCTCCGGCCCGACGTCCGGCCCATGCGTGAGGGCGAGCACGCGCATCAGGCGGTCGGAACTCCTTCCTCCTCGAGCAGCTTGCGGAGCAGATCCGCGCCGGCGGTTGCCTGCGGGACGCCGTGCGTCTGGTTGTTGTTGTTGAAGAACGCGTACGCCTCCCTCGCCTCGTTCGACAGCTCGCGCAATGGGCCGACCCACTCGCGGAGCTCGTCCTCCGGGTAGAGATAGTCGAACCGCTCCGCCGCGGAGCCGCCGCGTGCGTTCCACGTGGCCGCGTTGCGGCCGTGGAAGCGCACGTATGCCGTCGGCGTCGTCGTCGCGACGAGCGTCTTCGGGACGTTTCCCGCATCGACCTTCGGCGCGTCGACCACCACCCACGCGATCTTGCGAGTCTCGAGCCACCGCAGCAACTCGTCGCGAACGTCCTCCTCGAACCACGACCGGTGTCGCGCCTCGAACAGCATCGTGTCGTCGCCGAGCTGCTCGTTCGCCCACTCGAGGTAGTCGAGCGACGAGGGCTTCCAGACGACGTACGGCGGCATCTGGAAGAGGATGCCGCCGAGCTTGCCGGCCTCGCGCAGCGGCGCGAGCGAGCCGAGGAACTCGCGGAACACGGCTGCCCGGGCCTCGCGGGGCGGCCGGTCGACGCGGCCGCGGTCGTCGACCGGCAGGCCTTCGCGCAGATCGGGCGGCACCTGCTCGAGCTTCACCGGGTGGCGGGTCATCAAACCGAACGCCTTCACGTGCATGACGAAGTCCTTCGGCGTGCGCTCGGCCCAGCCGCGGACCATGTCCCCGTCCGGGACGCGGTAGTAGGTCGAGTCGACCTCGACCGACGAGTAGCGCTCCGCGTAGTACGGCAGCCGCTCCCGCGGCGGCGTCCCGCGCGGGTACCAGTGCTTCGAGAGAGCCTCGTCGGCCCACGAGCACGTTCCGATCCTGATCGGCGCCGGCATGCCGCCCTACCCGAACCCGCTCACCGTCGCCGAGGCCCTCACCGTTTGGCCGCCGACGGTGGGATCGGTGCAGGGGAACCCAGGCCGAGGACCGTTAGGAGCCGGCTCATCCGCTGACCGGTCTCGTCAGCACCTGCAGCTCGAGCTCGGCCGGCCCGAGTGAGATCCGGCCGGGGTCGCCGAAGCCGAGGTAGGTGAGGTCGGAGCCGGAGCTGTCCCCGAAGGTGACGCTCAGCCTCGTCCCGCGGGGCAGGTACTGCACGTAGTTCGCGAGCCTGATCGTCTGCAGGCCGACGCGCGGAACGATCGCTCCGTGCGTGACCACACGGCCGCCGGCGCGCACGGTCGCCACGAGCCGCGGGAAGCGCGAGACCCGCCGCACCTGCACCTTGAGGAGCGACACGCCGAAGGTCTCGAGTGCGCCGCGGAACCTCGGCCCCGTGCGTGGGCCGAGCGTCGTGCCGCGGAAGCCGACGGTGACGACCTTCGTCCGTGGCAGGCGGGTGTACGACGCGCGCTTCGCACCGCGCGCCGCCGCGATCGTCACGGGCCTCGATCTGTCGATCCCGTTCGGTGCGCCCCTCAGATAGTGATCGAACCAGGCAAGCGTCTCCGATTGCACGTATGCGAGGTCACGGGTTGCGAAGGTGGACGGCGGATGGCCGAACTGCCCGATGTAGAGATGCTTCGGCCCGCGCACGCGCCGGAAGCCGTTCTCGGCCTGCGTGACGTCGAAGGCGTAGTCGACGCGGCCCTGGAAGATGTAGACCGGCGTGCGCACCGACGGCAGGCGCGCGAGCGACGAGCGTTCCGCCGCGAGCGTGCGCAGGGTCGGCAGGTTCGTGGAGCGGACCGCGTCGTTCGCGATGCCGTTGACGAGCGGCGAGCGTGAGTCGACCGCGCTCGCGAACCCCGCGACGATCCCCGACTTCGCCACGTCCTGCGGCCAGAGTGCGCTGTAGAGATCCGTCCACGTCGCGACGACGGCCGCCGCCTTGTACGGGATCCCGGCCGCGAGCCCGTCCCACAGCTCACCGCCGCCGTACGAGACGCCCCAGCCGCCGATCTTCGTGTTGCTCACGTTCGGCAGCCGGGCGAAGAACGACTCGAGCGCGCGTTCGTCGGAGATCTCCTTCGGGCCCGCGAGCTCGAGGTTGCCCGTCGAGGTGCCCTCGCCGCGGGCGGAGTAGGCGAGCGCTGCGTAGCCGTGCGCGGCGAGGATCTGCGCGAGCGGCGCCATGTCGTCCTTCGACCCGCCGAGGCCGTGGAGGAGGATGACCCCCGGCCAGCCGCCGGCGGGTTTGCTCCCGCTGGGCTCGTAGACGTCGTAGGCGATCGACGTCCCGTCGCTCATCGTGCGCGTCCCCGTCTCCTTCGTGAACCCCTGAGCGGGCGCCGCCCACAGCAACGCGGCGGCGACGACGGGGAGGAGGCGCCTCACGGCGCTCCAGGTTACCGCCTCCCTAGAATCGCCCCATGGATCCGCGCCCCATCGGCGTCTTCGACTCTGGCGTCGGGGGCCTTACCGTTCTGCACGAGTGCCTCGTGACGATGCCGCACGAGGACTTCGTCTACCTCGGCGACCACGCGCGGCTGCCGTACGGCCCGCGCGCGCGGGACGAGGTGCGACGGTTCGCACACGAGATCGGCGCGTTCCTCGAGCAACAGGGAGTGAAGATCGTCGTCGTCGCGTGCAACACGGCGACTGCCGCGGCGCTGCCCGACCTGCAGGAAGACCTCACCGTGCCGGTGGTCTCGGTCATCGTCCCGGAAGCGCACGCGGCGGTTCAGGCGACGCGGAACCGTCGGATCGGCCTGCTCGCGACCGAGTTGACCGTCGAGACGGGTCGCTACGAGTCGCTGGTCCGCACCCTCGACGCGGGTGCACACATGACCTCGATCGCGTGCCCGAAGCTCGTGCCGCTGATCGAGGCGGGCGACACGTTCAGCGACGACGTCGCCGCCGCCGTGCGCGAGTACGCTGCGCCGCTGAAGGGCGCCGGCTGCGACACGGTCATCCTCGGCTGCACGCACTACCCGCTGCTGCGCCCCGTCTTCCAGCGCGCGTTCGGGCGCGACGTCACGCTCGTGTTCTCGGCCGACGAGACCGCGCGCGAGGTGGCTGAGACGCTCGCGCGCAAGGGGTTCGAGCACGATCCTGCGCGCGAGGGGACGTATCGGTTCCTGACGACGGGGGAGCCGGAGCTCTTCCGCTCGCTCGGCGAGCGGTTCCTGCAGCTGCCGATCTCCGAGGTCGAGCGCGTCGAGATCGCCGCGCTGAAGGCGGCGGCGTGACGCGGGCGGACGGGCGCCGCCCGGACGAGATCCGTCCCGTCGTCGCCGACCCCGAGTTCGTCGAGCAGCCGCACGGCGTCGTGCTGTGGTCGCAGGGCAAGACGAAGGTGCTGTGCACGGCGACCGTGCAGGACGGGGTGCCGCGGTGGCTCTACCGCTCAGGCCGGGGGTGGATGACCGCCGAGTACTCGCTGCTTCCTGCGTCCACAGGCGACCGCACCGATCGCGAGGCCGCGCGCGGCAGGCAGGGCGGGCGGACGGTGGAGATCCAGCGGCTGATCGGCCGCGCACTGCGGGGCGTCGTCGACTTCGAGGCGCTCGGCGAGCGCACGGTGTACCTCGACTGCGACGTCCTGCAGGCGGACGGCGGTACGCGTTGCGCTGCGATCACGGGCGCCTACGTCGCCGCACAGCGTGCGCTCGACCGGTTCGGCCTCTCGAAGGCCCTCGTGGGCGGCGTCGCCGCAGTCTCGGTCGGCGTCGTCGACGGCGTCTCGCTGCTCGACCTCGACTACTCCGAGGACTCGGTCGCCGAGGTGGACGTCAACGTCGTGATGACGCACGACGGGCGCTTCGTCGAGGTGCAGTCCACGGCCGAGAAGGTGCCCTTCGATCGAGCGCGGCTCGACGACCTTCTCGATCTCGCCGCGGTCGGCATCGAGGACCTGCAGCGCCATCAGGACGATGCGATTGCGGTTCCTCGCGGCTAACGCGATCCCGTCGCTCGACGACGTCAATATCGTGCTGCGCCTCGTCGTGGCGTCGGTGCTCGGGGGCGCGATCGGGATCGAACGCGAGCTGCGCGACCGCGAGGCGGGGATTCGCACGCACCTGCTCGTCTCGCTGGGCGCGGCCTTGTTCACGATCGTGTCCGCGTACGCATTCCATTCGTTCCTCGCGAGCGGCTCCAGCGTCGTGCGCGCCGACCCGACGCGCATCGCCGCGCAGATCGTCACGGGCATCGGCTTCCTCGGCGCGGGCGCGATCATCCGCGAGGGTCTGTCCGTACGCGGGTTGACGACCGCGGCGACGCTCTGGGTCGTCGCGGCGATCGGGATGGCGTGCGGCGCCGGTTGGTACTGGGCTGCGCTCGTGACGACGGCACTCACGATCTTCGCGCTGTGGCCGCTGCGGACCATCGCGTACCTGACGATCGAGCGCATCAAGCCGGAGGAGGACCGGCTCACGGTCGAGCTCAAGGAAGGCCAGCCGGTCGGGCCGCTCGTCGAGCAGCTTCGCGATGTCCGCCACTTCGAGCTCGAGGACGAGGCCGACAGGCGCGTCGTCACGCTCGAGCTGCCGCACATCGACGCGGAGCTCGTCTCCCGCCTCGCCGATCTCGACTACGTGATCGCCGTGCGGTGGCGGAGGTGATTCGCGCCGCCGTCTGTACGGCGAACCCACACAAGCTCGAGGAGTTTCGCACGCTGTTCCCGAACTGGGAGCTCGAGCTGCTCGGCGACGTCGAGTACCCGCCCGAGGACGGTGCGACGTTCCTCGACAA
>Ga0075424_100006531_pt1 | contig 11233 bp, 9 predicted proteins | sample SoiMethybrSBSTD3_FD_75301 | JGI IMG/M metagenome (GOLD analysis project Ga0075424, IMG submission 75301) | Bulk soil microbial communities from a Populus tree surrounding site in Tennessee, USA - Soil MetaG P. TD hybrid SBSTD3 | ecosystem: Environmental > Terrestrial > Soil > Tree plantation...
CCGGCGTGAAGGCGACGTGATGGAGCTGACCTGCTGAATCCAGGCGGCGACGGTGCGGTCGACGTCGGCGAGAACCACGCCCTGTTTCGCCGTGTCCGCCCGCCCGACCTTGAACGAATGGTCGCCGCCGTTCACGACGTACAGCCTTGCGCGCGACGGTCCAAGGCTCTCGACGATCGGTGCCAGCTCCTCTGGCGTGCCGAACGCGTCACGGCTGCCCTGAACGAACAGCATCGGGCATGTTATTTCCGGCAGGTGTTTGTCGCGCCGTTGCTGCGGCCGGCCCGGCGGATGCAGCGGATAACCGAGCAGGACGATACCCGCGATCCGTAGATCGGGATCCGCTGCCGCGACCTGGGTCGCGATTCGGCCGCCCATCGATTTCCCGCCGATGAAGATCGGTGAGTCGCCGAATTTCGATCGCACTTCCTCGATCACCGCGCGATAGCACGACTCGAGCACCGGCGCGCGGTCGGGAATGCGGCGGCGCTGTTCGATGTAAAGGAAGTTGAACGTGACGACGCGCACGCCGAGCGAGGCGATCGCGCGGGCGACGTTCACCATGAACGCGCTGCGCTGACCGGCTCCTGCGCCGTGCGCAAGGATCAACGTGGATGCTCGATCGTTCTTCGACGCCGGATAGACGAGCGCTGTCGTCGCCGCGCCGTTTTCGAGCGTGATGGTCAGGTCGTTCGGAGGGTTCACACGACGATTCACGGGCAAAGGCAGTGCCACGCGGAAACGCCGCAAAACATCGAAACGCGTGAGCGCGCGTCGAACATGTGCAGTCGCCTGTCCTGCAGTCAGGACACGGGGACGCCGTGGCTCGCGAACGCGAGGCCGAGGCCGTACGTGATGGCGGCTTCGAGAATGCCGACGATCGTCATCTCCGCGCCGCTCGCCCACCACGGCCGCATCGTGATGAGCGCCTTCGAGGCGCCGACGGCGAAGTGCGCGATGGTGCTGATGATGAACGACGCGATCACCGCCGGCATCCCCACCGTGAAGAAGAACGGGACGATCGGGATGAAGCCGCCGACCGCCGTGGAGATCGTCGCCGAGACGGTGGAGCGCCACGGGTTGGGGAACGTTTCCTCTGACAGTCCGAGCTCTTCGTGCACGAGCGTCCGAAGGAACTGCTTCGGCTCCTTCTGGAGCCGCTCCGCCATCGCGCGTGCTTCTTCCGCCGGGAATCCCTTGAGCTGATAAAACAGCTCGAGCTCGAGCATCTCCTCGTGCGGGTCTTCTTCGATCTCCGTCCGCTCGCGCGAGACCTCCGATTCGTACACCTCGCGCTCCGATTTCGACGCGAGGTACGCGCCGGCGCCCATCGACAGCGCGCTGGCGAGCGTGCCTGCGAGTCCCGCCGCGAGGACGACCTGACTGCCGCCGGTGTATCCCGCCATGCCGGATACGATGCCGAACACGGCGCCGAGTCCGTCGTTGACACCGTAGATCGCGTCGCCAATCCAGCCGGTGCCGCGTACGTGCCATCGCTCGCGGTGGAGGATCGTGTCGAGCGTGGATCGCGGCGTCGGGATGTTTCCACCGGCGAGCGTGCGCAGCACGATGGCGTGATCGCGCTCGTCGATCATTGCCTCCTCGGCGATGCGGCGATCGGTTGGATCGCTGAGCCGCGACATCAACTGGTCGTACTCGGCTTCGGCCTTGTTCTCTTCCTGCTCGAGCCGGTGCAGCACGACGTTCGGATCGGAGATCCGCTGGAACCACGACAGCCCCCGCCGCACTTCCTCGGGATCCGGGGCGTGCCCGGTGGCCGCCGCAATCCGCTCGGACCATCGCGCCGCGTGATTGTCTTCCTGGTCGGCGAGGCGCAGCAGGATGTCGCGGCGGTTCGGATCGCGTTCGCGGTTCGCGAGATGGCGATACGTCGTGGCGGCCTCCACCTCGCGCCGCCACATCTTCTCGACCGTCGACAGATTGACTTTGTCGATAGCCATCAGCCGGTAAGGCGCTCGAACAGCACGATCGTGCCGATGCCGAGCGCGATGAGGACGACCTGTCGTGCGGCGTTCGCATCGATCTCGCCGCGGTGCAGGTCGGGAATGAGATCGGACATCGCGATGTAGAGAAGGCTCGCCGAGGAAATCGCCAGCACGAACGGGCGGATGCCGGGAACGATCTCGACGGCGGCGAACGCGAGCACGGCGCCTGCGATCCCCGACGCACCGGTGACGATGTTCAGCAGCAGCGCGCGCCCGCGACTGTAGCCGGCCGCGAGGAGAATGGCCACGTCCCCGACCTCCTGCGGGATCTCGTGCGCGGCAACCGCGATGGCCGTGTTGATGCCGAGCGGCACCGACGTCATGACCGCCGTGCAGATCATCGCGCCGTCGAGGAAGTTGTGGAAGGCGTCGCCGACGAACACGAGCGGGGCCGTCGCGCCATGCACCTCGCACGCGTCCGCGTGGCAATGCCTGAGCAGCACCAGCTTTTCCAGCACGAAGAAGATGACTATTCCCGCGAGCAGCGTCGCGAGCACCGGGGTGGGCGTCAGCTCGCTGAGCGCTTCAGGAAGAAGCGCGAGCAGCGCGACGCCGAGCAGCGCCCCGACCGCGTAGCTGACCAGCCACGGCACGAGGCGCGTGCGAAGGGAATCGGGGAACAGGACGAGTGACGAAGCAACCAGCAGGCCGCCGCAGCTCCCGAGCAGGCTCAGGCCCAGGGCGGTCGCGAGCACAGGCACGAAACATATTATTGCGGATTGAGGATTGCGGATTGCGGATTGATTGGAGATTGGGGATTGAAAGCGGATTCTGGATTGATTGCGGATTGCGGATTGCGGATTGTGGATTGCGGATTGCGGATTGAGTGCGGATTGGGATGCGAAATCAATCTTCAATCAACAATCAATCCGCAATCCCTTCAATCTTCAATCAACAATAAATCCGCAATCCGCAATCCTCAATCCGCAATGGTCTAACTTGCCACGTATCCTCGGCGCGCTCTGACGCGATAGTTGGCGTTGTTCCGCAGTTCGACGCGAATCGAGTGCCACCGGCCGTCGCGCTTTCCGCTCGACGGGTAGCCGATGTAGTACTGCTTGCTCAGCTCGTCGGCAATGCTCGCGGTCGAGGGGTTCAGGTCGCGCGGATCGCGGATGATCTCCGTTCGGCCGCCGCTGTCGTCGGTGAGATCGCGAAGCGCGGCGACATTCACGCGATCGTCGTTGCGCACGCCGCTGCGCGGCCATCCGCCGCCGCCCGTGCTGCCGCCGCCTCCACCGCCCCCGATCGGCGGCCATCGTCCGCTGCCGCCGCGTCCACCGCGTCCGCCGGGAAACGGAATCGGGATTGGAATCGGCGCCCGCGGCGGAGGCGCGCGGAACGTCGGCTGGCTCTCGCCGTCGATGCCGATCGCGTAGACCATCACTTCGCTCTCGCGAATGAGCTGCTTCACTTCGACTACGCCGGCGCGGCTCGAGGTGTCGTTGCCGTCGGAGATGATGAGCATCGCCTTCTTCCGATGCTGTCCCTGCTGCGCCAGCGGAATGGCTTCGACGATCGTGTCGTACATCGCCGTGCCGCCGTTCGGCGTGATGCGGCCGAGGGCTTTCGCGAGCGTCTGACGATCCGTGGTCCACGGCTGAAGCAGCGTGGGGTAGTTGCTGAAGCGATAGAGGAAGATTTCGTCCTGGCGATCGAGCAGATCGTAAAGGAACCGGTCGAGCGCGCTCTGCGCTTCCTGAATCTTCTCTCCGGCCATGCTGCCGCTCGTGTCGAGTGCGATGCCGAGGCTCACCGGAACGCGCTCGGCGCTGAAGTGCGTGATCTCCACCGGCTGATCGTCTTCGTAGACCTTGAAGTCCTCGGCGCGCAGGCCGGAGACGAACCGGCCGCTGTAGTCGGACACGGTCGCCGTGACGTTGATCAGCTCCACGCCGCTCTTGAACCTGAATCCCTGATCCTGGTCCGACGTCGTCGGACGCAACGGCGGTTGCTGCTGCGGCGGCGGTGGCTGTTGCTGCTGCTGACCGTGCAGCGACACGACGAGCGCAGCGAGCATCGCGGCGGCGAACGAGAATCGTCGACTCATGCGCATGACATCAGCTCTTTTCCTGTCTGTCCTGTCCTGCGGTTCGGAGTTCGCGGCGGTCCACGTGCGGCACGACGCGGTCGTCGGCCCTGAAGCTTACGCGATACCGCGCGACATCGGTCGCGCCGGGAACCGTGACGGCAAACGTCGATTCGGTCCCGGGTGCAAGCGCTGATGACTGAACGGCCGCGCGGCCGCTCGCGAGGAATCCGCCGTCGCTGTTGAACACGAACACCACGGCCGTCAGGCGGTCGACTTCGGCCGCCGATGGGTTGCGCACGACGCCGCGCACGATCAGTCGATCGCCCTCGCGTACGTGCCCGAGCGCGATGAGCTCGAGCTGCGCCGGCGCCATGTTCGCCGTCGCGCGCGGTCCGGCCGGTGTCGCGTCGGTTCCGTGCTGCGGATTCGCTGGCGTCGTGTCGCGCGCGGGCGCGTCCGCGGCCGCGTTTGCGGCGGTCACCGCGTTCGACGATCCGCGCGCGCCGGAACTGAAGTAGACAAGGCTGCCGGCTGCAAGAGCCACGACGCCGACGGCGGCGATGACGCTCGCGAGGCGCGCCGGGGAGCTCGTCGAGCGCGCCGCTTCGTGCGCGGCGAACAGATCGCCGCCGGACACGGCAACGGGTCGATCGAAGCGATCAGCACGGACATCGCCCGGACGCAGATCGAAGTCCGGCGTCGCGTCGCCGTGAATGTCGGCCGCGAGCGCGGCGACGCGCGCAGCCGCGCGCCGTTGTTCTTCCTTGCCGACATGCCACGCGATCGCGCTCATGATGGCCGCGAGCAGCATCGACATGATCGTGATCAGCAGCAGAAACAACATGTTTTATCGCAGCTTGAATTCGACCGCGACCTCCACGATGACATCCACCGGTGTGCCCTGGCGCTGGGCCGGCGTGAATCGCCACTGGCGCACCGCCTGCACTGCCCGGTCGTTCAGTCCCGCACCAAGCCCGCGCAGAATCTTCACGTCGCCGACGGCTCCGTCGCGGCGCACCACGATTTCGAGCTCGACTTCACCGCTCAATCCGCGCTGCCGCGCTTCCTCCGTGTAGTCGGCGCGCACTTCCTTGATCAGCCGCGGCGGTTGAATGCCGCTGCCCGGCCGATACGGGCCGCCGCCGATGCCGCCGCCGGATCCGGGTCCAATGCCGGATCCATCGCCGGGCCCGATGCCGGTGCCCGTCCCGGTGCCCGTGCCACCGCCGCGTCCCGATCCGTGACTCTCGGTTTCGACCGGTGTCTCCTCGAGAACGCCAATGCGGCTCTTGTTGTCGGCCGGCGCCGTGACGATCGGCGCGACGACGACCGGAAGTTGCTCGGCCTTCAGCGGCGGTTCCGGCTTTGGTTCCGGTGGTTTCGGCGTTTCGACGATCGGCGGCGGCTCGCGTCGCGCGGGAATCGGGCTGCTCATCGTGTGACGCCCTTCGCGCATCGCCTTCGGCGGCGGCGCTTTTTGCAGCAGGCCTCCGCCGCCACCGCCGCCTCCGGGACCGGGCGTCGCGACGAATACGAGACGCATCGGGTCGTTTTTACGATCCTCCACAGGCATTGTCGCCGCTTTAGGCGCGAGGTTGAACGTCGCGACGAAGACGGCGAACGCGAGCAGACCGGCGTGAAGCGTGCTCGAAACCGCCATCGGTATCGTTGCCGGCCTCGAGGTCGACACCGACGATGTGCCTGCGAAGATCGAGAAGAGCGGCTCGGCAGGCCGGGACGCCCGAGCGACTCGTTCGCGCGCGACGAGCGCGCGTCCAATGGCAACGGCGTCGGCATGCATGGCATACCGGCGGCCTCGCATCGCCGGAAGGACCTGCTCTTCCGACACGCCCGCCGCGAGCGCTATTTCGCGCGCCGAATACACATCGGTATGCATGGAACCCTGCAGCACGCGTGGCAAAACCCTTGCCCGGACCGCCGCGTCGCAGACCGCCGGTTTCCCTTTGAAAATGAGAAGCTTACAACACGTCGACACGCCCGGGCTGTCGTCGCGCCATGACAGGTGTCCCCTGGGCTAGACTCCCTGCATGTCATTTACCGGCAAAACGATCATCGTGACCGGCGCGACGAGCGGCATCGGCCGCGCTACGGCAGAGGCGTTCGGGCGCGCGGCTGCGACGATCGTACTCGTAGGGCGTAATGAAAGCGTGCTGACCGAAGTGGTCGAGCACGTCCGATCGAGCGGCGCCACCGCGATGCCGTGCGCCGCCGATGTGACCGCCGACGGGGCGGCAGAGCGGATCGTCAGCGCGGCCCTGGACCTGTCGGGCGGCGTCGATGTGCTGGTGAACGCCGCCGGCGTGATTGCCGCGGCAACGCTCGAGGCGACGACCGACGCGGTCTGGAACACGATGATGGCCGTCAACGTGACGGCGCCTTTCCGCCTGATGCGCGCGGCTGCGCCGCATCTCAAAGCGCGCAAAGGCGCGGTAGTGAACGTGTCGAGCGTGAACGGCCTGCGTTCCTTTCCCGGCGTCCTGGCGTACTGCGTCAGCAAAGCCGCTGTCGATCAGCTGACGCGGTGCGCGGCGATCGAGATGGCGCCGCTCGGCGTCCGCGTGAACGCCGTCAATCCCGGCGTGACCGTGACGAACCTTCATCGACGCTCCGGTATGGCGGAACCGCAGTACGAAGCGTTTCTCGAGCGATCGAAGGAGACGCATCCGCTCGGCCGTCCCGGACGCGCGGAGGAAATCGCCGAGCTCATTCTGTTTCTCGCCTCCGATCGCGCGGCGTGGATGACCGGAGAGACGATACCCATCGATGGTGGCCGCCACTTGACGTGTGCGCGGTGAGCTACCTCGGTTTCACGCCTTCCACGAACACGAGGCCCTCACGTTCTGCAAGCGTCCGCACGGATCTGAATCCGTCGGCCTGCAGTGCTTCGACGGCGCCGGTCGATGCGAACGGCGGTCCGCTTTCACCGCGTGAAAACAGCGCGCCGAGACCGCCGCGCGCGGCGGCGCCGACGAGCATCACGCGGCCCCCCGGGCGGAGGACGCGCACCAGTTCGCGCACGGCCGCGACGCGATCCTCGGCGCGCAGTGCGGCCATCATCGATCCGGTGTCGTCGACGATCGCGAGGTCGAACGAGGCGTCCTCGACCGGCAGCCGCGTCGGCGGCGCGATCTCGACGTCGACGAGAACGCCCGCGTTTGCGGCACCCTTGCGCGCACGTGCCGCAGACGCCTCGTCGGCGACAATCGCGACGGCGCGACCGGACAATCCGACCTTCGACGCCACCGCGCCGAGCCGTCCGCCGTGCGCGCAGCCGACCTGCACGATGCGATCGCCCATCTTCACGCCGGCCATGCCGACGATGAGCGCGTAAGGATCGCTTCGCTTTACGAACATTTTCAGCTGTCAGCTTACCGCAGCTGACACCTGACAGCGGACACAGGATAGCTGGTAGCTGACAGCCGATAGCTGACAGCTATATAGTTGGCGTTTGTGCCAACTCCAATTGAGATAGCTCCTGCACGCGGCAAAGTCGGCGTGCTGCTGGTCGGCCTCGGCGCCGTCAGCACGACCACGATTGCCGGCGTGTTCGCCGTACGAAGAGGATTCGCGAAGCCGATCGGATCGCTGACGCAGATGGGAACCGTGCGGCTCGGCAAACGCACGGAAGGCCGCTCGCCGAAGATCAGCGAGGTCGTCCCGCTCACCGCGCTCGAGGATCTCGTCTTCGGCGGATGGGACATCTTCGAGGATGACTGCTACTCGGCGGCCAGAACCGCCGGCGTCATCGAGCCGTCGCTGCTCGAGCAGGTCCGCCCCGAGCTCGAAAAAATCCGGCCGTGGCCGGCGGTGTTCGACCAGCGGTATGTGAAGCGGCTCGAAGGACCGAACGTCAAGAAGGGCAAGAACAAGAAGGATCTCGCCGAGCAGGTCATCGTCGACATACGCGAGTTCAAGAAGGCCAACAACCTCGATCGCCTCGTGATGGTGTGGTGCGGCAGCACGGAGGTCTTCATGACCGAGTCGCCGGCGCATCAGACCGTCGAGAACTTCGAGCGCGCGCTCGAACAGAACGATCCCGACATTCCCTCGAGCATGGTGTACGCGTATGCCGCGATTCGCGAGGGCATTCCGTACGCGAACGCCGCGCCGAACCTGACGGCCGACATCCCGGCGCTCGTCGAGCTCGCGGCGCGGACGAAGGCGCCGCTCGCGGGCAAGGATCTCAAAACAGGGCAGACGCTCATCAAGACGATCATCGCGCCGGGATTGAAGGCGCGGCTGCTCGGCGTCCAGGGCTGGTATTCGACGAACATCCTCGGCAATCGCGACGGCGAAGTCCTCGACGATCCCGAGTCGTTCAAGACGAAGGAAGAGAGCAAGAAGTCGGTCCTCGACTACATCCTGCAGCCGCAGCTCTACCCGGAGCTGTACGCGCATCTGTGCCACGTCGTGCGCATCAACTACTACCCGCCGCGCGGCGACAACAAGGAAGGGTGGGACAACATCGATCTCATGGGCTGGCTCGGATATCCGATGCAGCTCAAGATCAACTTCCTGTGCCGCGACAGCATCCTCGCCGCGCCGATCGTCCTCGACGTCGCGCTGTTCCTCGATCTCGCGAAACGTGCGAACATGCACGGCATCCAGGAGTGGCTGTCGTTCTACTTCAAGAGCCCGGTGCACGCGCCGGGGCTGTACCCGGAGCACGACCTGTTCATTCAGTTGATGAAGCTGAAAAACACGCTCCGCTACCTCAAAGGCGAGGAGCTCATCACGCACCTCGGTCGTGAGTACTACGATTAGACCGAGCTACGCCCAGCCGGCGCTCGTCGGCGGACTCGTGATGGGCGTGCTGTCGTCGCTTCCAATCATCGCCGCCGGAAATCTGTGCTGCTGCCTGTGGATCGTCACCGGCGGTCTGGTCGCCGCGTACATGCTGCAGCACAACCACCCGGTGCCGATCGCGCCGGGCGACGGCGCGCTCGTCGGGTTGCTCGCGGGGGTCATCGGCGCGGTGATCCAGGTTGTGCTGTCGATCCCGATCAACCTGATCGTCGGGCCGTTCGAGCGCGAGATGCTGCAGCGCGTCATCGACATGGCCGGCAACATGCCGCCGGATCTGCGCGACGCGCTCGAGCGGTACGGCCGGGAAGGTCAGAATCTCGCGTTCATGGCTGCTGCGCGCGCATTCGAACTGGTCTTCTGGGTGTTCGTGGGCGCGGTCTTCTCGACGCTGGGCGGTCTGCTCGGCGCCGCGATCTTCCGCAAGCAACCGCCGTCAACGACCGTCATCGACATCCCGCCACCGCCGCCGAGCTGAGGAGTCTGACACCCCGTGTCTGACACCCCGTGTCTGACACCCCGTGTCTGGCCCCCCGTGTCTGACACCCCGTGTCTGGCCCCCGCGTGCGCCGCTCGGTTTTGCGTGCAGATGTAGAATCCGGCCTATGGCCGAGACGAAGCACGCCGAGTTCGACGACCTGCTGCGCGAGGATCGCACCTTCCCTGCACAACCGGCTTTCAAGGCGGCGGCGCACGTGCGCGACGAGCGCATCTACGCGGACGCCGAGCGCGATCCCGAGGCGTTCTGGGCAGGCTTCGCCAACGAGCTCGAATGGTCGCGCAAGTGGGACACGGTCCTCGACTGGCAGCCGCCGCACGCGAAGTGGTTCGTCGGTGGGAAGCTGAACATCAGCGTCAACTGCCTCGACCGGCACGTCCGGACCGCGCGGCGGAACAAGGCCGCGCTCATCTGGGAGGGCGAGCCCGGCGATCGCCGGACGCTGACCTATTTCGATTTGCACCGGCAGGTGTGCGCGTTCGCCAACGTGCTGAAGTCGCTCGGCATCCGGAAGAGCGATCGCGTCGCGATTTATCTGCCGCTCATCCCCGAGCTTGCGATCGCGATGCTGGCGTGCGCGCGAATCGGTGCGGTGCACAGCGTGGTGTTCGGCGGCTTCAGCGCGGAGTCGCTTCGCGATCGGATTAATGATGCGAAGGCGCGTCTGCTGATCACGGCCGACGGCGGATATCGCCGCGGTCAGATCGTCGCGTTGAAGCAGGTCGCCGACGAAGCGCTCGCCGATACGCCGTCGATCGAGAACGTGATCATCGTGCAGCGCGGCGCATCGGCCATGCCCGGCACCGCCGGCGCGATGCCGATTCACGTCAAGGCGGGCCGCGACCACTGGTATCACCGTCTGATGCAGGACGCCTCCCCCAAGTGTGATGCCGAGCCGATGGATTCAGAGGACATGCTCTACATCCTCTACACATCGGGGACGACCGGAAAGCCGAAGGGAATTGTCCATACGACCGGCGGCTATCTCGTCGGAACCTACGCAACCACGAAGCTGGTGTTCGACCTGAAAGACGAAGACGTGTACTGGTGCACGGCCGACATCGGATGGGTCACAGGCCACAGTTACGTCGTGTACGGCCCGCTCGCGAACGGCGCAACCGTCGTCATGTACGAGGGTGCGCCGGACTGGCCGCAGAAAGATCGCTTCTGGTCGCTCATCGAACAGTACGGCGTCACGGTGTTCTACACGGCGCCGACCGCCATCCGCGCGTTCATGCGATGGGGCACCGACTGGCCACAGAGGCACGATCTCTCCTCGCTGCGCCTTCTTGGCTCCGTCGGCGAACCGATCAATCCGGAAGCATGGGTCTGGTACTACCGTTTCGTCGGCGGCGAGCGCTGTCCCGTCGTCGACACCTGGTGGCAGACCGAAACGGGCGCAATCATGATCACGCCGCTGCCGGGCGTGACGACGTTGAAGCCTGGATCGGCGACGAAGCCGTTCCCGGGCGTCTTTGCCGAAATCCGGAACGAGCGCGGCGACAGGGTTGATGTCGGCGGCGGCCTGCTCGCGCTGACGCGACCATGGCCGTCGATGCTGCGCGGGATTTACGGCGATCCGGATCGCTACGTGAAGCAGTACTGGAACAAGTGGGGCACCGGCGTTTATGTGACCGGGGACGGCGCGAAGCGCGACGCCGACGGATATTTCTGGCTGCTCGGCCGCGTCGACGATGTGATCAATGTCGCCGGACATCGCATCGGCACGATGGAAGTGGAGAGCGCGCTCGTCGATCATCCGAGCGTCGCCGAAGCGGCAGTCGTCGGCCGCGCACACGATCTGAAAGGACAGGCGATTGCCGCGTTCGTGACGCTGAAAGAAGGCGCTCAGGCCGGCGCGCAGTCCAAGGG
>Ga0075424_100006532_pt1 | contig 11233 bp, 8 predicted proteins | sample SoiMethybrSBSTD3_FD_75301 | JGI IMG/M metagenome (GOLD analysis project Ga0075424, IMG submission 75301) | Bulk soil microbial communities from a Populus tree surrounding site in Tennessee, USA - Soil MetaG P. TD hybrid SBSTD3 | ecosystem: Environmental > Terrestrial > Soil > Tree plantation...
TGGGGAAGATGGGGCTCGCAGACCGGCGCCGCCACCGTCCGTCCGAGCTCTCGGGCGGCCAGCAGCAGCGCGTTGCGATTGCGCGCTCGCTCGTCACGCGGCCGACGATTCTCTTCGCGGACGAGCCGACGGGCAACCTCGACTCGAAGACGGGCGGCGAGATCCTCGAGTTGATGCGCGACTCGACCGACGCATACGGCCAGACGACCGTGATGGTCACGCACGAGGCGCGAGCGGCTGCGATCGCCGACCGGATCCTCTTCATCGCCGACGGGCAGATCGCGCGCCGGCTCGGCAAGGGCGCGGATCAGGCCGAGGTGCTCGCGGTGATGAACTCGCTCAGCGCATGATTCACGTCGCGCTGAGGGGCCTGGCGCGACGCAAGCTGCGCACGGCGCTGACCGCGATCGCGATCGTCCTGGGCGTTGCGCTCATCACCGGCACCTACGTCCTCACCGACTCGATCAAAGGAGCGTTCGGTGGGATCTTCACCTCGGTTTACCGCGGCACCGACGCCACGGTGACTGGCAAGTCGGCGTTCGACCTGAGCGACAACAACAACACGACGGCCCCGCCCTTCGCCCAGTCGCTGCTGCCGAAGATCCGCCACCTGCCGGACGTATCGGACGCGGTCGGCGGAGTCGGCGGCCTCGCGCACCTCATCGTCAACGGCAAGGTCGTCGCCTTCGGCGGCGCCCCGAACCTCGGGTTCAGCGTCGATCCCACCCGGCCCGAGCTCAACACGCTCAAGCTCGTCGACGGGAACTGGCCGGGGCGAAACCAGATCGTGATCGACGAGGCGACGGTGCACAAGAAGGACTTGAAAATCGGGCAGACGATCGGCGTCCAGGCAAGCGGGCCGACCATCCCCATGAGGATCTCCGGCATCGTGCACTTCGGCGGCGCGTCAAGCCTCGGCGGCGCGACGCTCTCGGGGTTCGACCTGCCGACGGGTCAGCGGCTCTTCCAGCGTGTCGGGAAGCTCGACCAGATCCGTGCGAAGGCCAAGCCCGGCGTGACACCGCAGCAGCTCGTAGCCGAGATCCGGGCGATCCTGCCTCCGCACACACAGGTGAAGACGGGGCAGGGGCAGGCGAAGTCCGACGCGAAGGACACCGAGAGCTTCCTCAATTTTCTGCAGGACTTCCTGCTCGCGTTCGGCGCGATCGCGTTGTTCGTCGGCGCGTTCGTGATCGCGAACTCGCTGTCGATCACGATCAGGCAGCGGACGCGTGAGCTCGCGACCCTGCGGACGCTCGGCGCCTCGCGACGCCAGGTGCGGTTCTCGATCGTCGTCGAAGGATTCGTCATCGGCACTTTCGCCTCGGTCGTCGGGATCGCGGTCGGCCTGGGGCTCGGCGTCGGCCTCTTCAAGCTGTTCGACGCGGTCGGCTTCACGCTGCCGAACAACGGTCTCGTCCTGCATACGCGGACGGTGATCGTCGCAGTCCTTGTCGGGATCCTCGTCACGGTCCTGGCGAGCCTCCGCCCCGCCTTCCGCGCCACGCGCGTGCCGCCCATCGCGGCCGTGCGGGAAGGCGCCGAGCTGCCGCCAGGGCGGTTTGCGAAGTATCGGTCCGTCGGCTCGGCGCTGCTCACCTTGGCCGGGTTCGCCTTGCTGATCTTCGGCCTGTTCGGCCACGGACTCGGAACGAAGCAAATCCTCCTCTTCATGGGCGTCGGCACGCTGCTGATCTTCATCGGGGTCTCGCTCCTGGCAGTCCGGTTCGTGCGCCCGCTCGCTTGGGCGCTCGGCGCGCCCGCGAGCAGGTTCGGCGGCGCCGCGGGCTCGCTGGCGCGCGACAACGCGCGGCGGAACCCCCAACGGACAGCCTCCACTGCGTCCGCGCTGATGATCGGGCTCGCGCTCGTGACCCTCGTCGCGGTGATCGCCGCCGGGATCACGAAGAGCTTCCGAGGGGCGGTCGACGACCTCTGGATCAGCGGCTACGCGATCACGGCGCAGAACAACTTCGACCCGATCCCGATTGCAGCCGGCAACGCGGCCGCGAAGACGCCCGGCGTCCAGGCCGTTGCGAACGTCCGGATCGGCGACGGCCTTATCTTCAACAAGGTGCACCAGGCGACCGCAGTGGACCCGGGCGCCGCGCAGATCTTCCGCATGAAGTGGCTCGACGGCGGCAGCAACGCTGTCATGGCCCGGCTCGGCGCGCACGGCGCGTTCGTGGACAACGGCTTCGCGAAGTCACACCACCTGGCGATCGGCACGCCGCTGCAGCTCACCTCACCCAGCGGACAGACCGTCGATCTGCACGTGATCGGCATCTTCGACCCGCCGACGGGAGGCTCGCCGTTCGGGCCGGTGACGATCTCGGACGCGGCGTGGGACCGCATCTACGACTCGCCGCAGAACCTCTACTCGTTCATCCGGATGCGCAGCGGCGAGTCTGACGCCAACAAGGCGGCGCTCGAGCAGCAGCTGAAGGCGTTCCCCGACGCCAAGGTGCAGACGAAGCAGGAGTTCGTGGACAACCAGATCAGTGGGCTGAACGCGATCCTCAACGTGCTCTATGTGCTGCTGGCGCTGTCCGTCATCGTGAGCCTGTTCGGGATCGTGAACACGCTCGTACTCACCGTGTTCGAGAGGACGCGCGAGCTCGGGATGCTGCGCGCCGTGGGGATGACCCGACGGCAGGTGCGGCGCATGATCCGCGCCGAGAGCGTCATCACCGCACTGATGGGCGCCGTGATCGGGATCATCCTCGGACTCGTGCTGGGCGGGCTGCTCGCGGCCCGCATCGACTTCATCGTCTTCGCGCTGCCGATTGGACAGCTGATCGTGTTCGCCGTGGCCGCGATCGTCGTGGGCCTGCTCGCGGCGATCTTCCCCGCGCGCCGCGCCGGGAAGCTGAACGTCCTGGAAGCGCTGCAGTACGAGTAGGCGCTACTCAGGCACGCGCCACGGGCCCGGCTCGCGCGTGACCGGGTAGCCGGCCCAGACCATGCGCTCCACCGAGCCGTCCTCCGCGCGGACGATGCGGAGCGCCTCGCCGTGCTCCGGCCCCGAAACCGTCCGCCAGCGATCGGCCGTCTCCCGCTCGAAGACGGAGGCCGGCTCCCAGTCGGCGTCCTCCGGCGAGCGCGCCTCCAATTGTCCGTCGCGCCAGCGGAGGATGACCTGCGACGCCTCGATGAACCAGACTCCCAGGAGAGGCACGACGTCGTCCGGCGGCGGGTCGCCGACGCGCCACGGTTCCGGCCTGACCGGCCACTCCTCCACCGCCGTCCGCACGAGCGAGAGACCAAGCTCCCCCAGGAGCGCCTGACTCTCATTCGTGAGCGCCGCCGCCACGACCTTCTCCCGAGGGGAGAAGAGGAGCAGCGCGATGAATCCCGGCATCGAGCCGGAGTGTCCCGCGAGGATCCGCTCTCCGTCGCGCCTGAGGATCAGCCCGAGTCCATATCCCGCAAGCCAGCGTTCGTGCTCCGTGATGACCTGCACCGTCCGCATCTCCTCGGCGCTCTTCTTCGCGAGCACCGCCTCGTCCGGCTCCGCGAGGAATTGCCCCCAGCGGCATAGGTCTCCGACCGTCCCCCAGAGCTGCCCGGCGGAGGCCCAGGCCCCGGTCTCGACATCGACCGCGCGCCAGACGCGATCGGCGTACGGCTGCGCAACGTAGCCCCGGGCCGCCGGTGAGCGAGTATCGAAGGTCACGCGCGCCAACCCGGCCGGCTCGAAGAGCCGCTCGCGGACGTAGTCCATGTACGGGACGCCGGACACGCGCTCGACGACGATGCCGAGCAGCGCGTAGGCGAGGTTCGAGTAGTGGAAGCGAGCGCCGGCCGGGAGCACCATCTCAGCCGTCTCGAGCGTCTCGAGCAGCTCGTCCGGGGGCGCGAAACGGAGGGTCAACCACGAGTCGTCCTGTGTCTCGCGCTGGAGGCCTGAGGCATGCGAGAGAAGACGGCGGATCGTCGGCTTGTGGGCAGCGCCCTCCACGTGCAGGTCGAGCGTGTCCTCGAGGTCGAGCTTGCCCGCGTCGCGCAGCTGCATGATCGCCGCCGCCGTGAACGTCTTGGTGATCGAGCCGACGCGATACTGCGTATCCGGCGTAGCCTCGGCCCCGGCCTCGACGTCCGCCATTCCGACCGCGGACTCCCAGATGACCTCGCCGTCGCGGGCGACGGCGGCGGCGATGCTCGGGAGCCTCTTGTCGCGCTGCTCGGCGGCGAGAAGCCGGTCGAGCTTGGCGCTGAGCCGGTCAGGCGTGGACACCGACCACCTCCTGCATCCGTTCGATCGCCTGCTCGATCTCCTCGTCGCCCACGTCGAGGTGCGTGACGGCGCGCAGCCAGCCGGGACGGAGGCCGCCGACGCCGACGTCCCGCTCGAGCAGCCGCTCGCGCAGACCCGACTCGTCGGGAATCGGAACGAAGTTGGTCTCCACCGTCGCGGGGTCGATCCCGATCCCATCGGCGAGCCGCCGCGCATGCGCGTGGTCATCGGCGAGCCGCTCGACGTTGTGGTCTAGCGAGTACAGCATCGCGGCGGCGGCGATGCCCGACTGCCGCAGCGCGCCGCCGAAGAGGAACTTCCCCTCCCAGGCGCGCTCGATTGTCTCCGCCGGGCCGGCGAGGATCGCGCCGAACGGGCAGCCAAGCCCCTTTGAGAAGCAGATCGTGACGGTGTCGGCGAGAGCTCCCCAGGCCGCGGGCTCAATGCCGGCCGCGACCGAGGCGTTGAAGAGGCGCGCGCCGTCGAGGTGGACGGCGGCGCCGCGGGAGCGCGCGGCCTCGACCGCCGCGCCGAACGCGTCGAGCGGCCAGATCCGGCCACCGGAGCTGCGGTGCGTGTTCTCGAGCACGAGCACGCTACCCGGGCCGAACTCGTCGACCTCCCCGACCTGCTCCGGTGTCGGCCTCCCCGCTTCGGCTACGAGGCCCTGCATGACGAGGCCGGAGTGGATCGCGGGGCCGCCCCACTCGTAGATGAGGACGTGCGTCCGCTCCTCCGCGACGACCTTGCAGCCGGGCCGGCTGAGCACGCGCAGCGCGGCCTGGTTCGCCATCGTCGCCGTCGGCAGGAAGAGTGCCGCCTCGTGCCCGAGTAGCTCGGCCATTCGGCGCTGCAGCTCGTTCGTCGTCGAGTCCTCGCGCATCTGCTCGTCGCCGACCTCGGCGGCCGCCATCGCCGCGAGCATCCCCGGCGTCGGCTTCGTGACGGTGTCGGAGCGCAGGTCGATCATCGGGCGTGACGCTACCGTAGCCCGATGGATCTGCCCCTCCTCGAACAGACACTCCGCGAGCGCGGCGAGCCTGCGTTCCGCGCCAGGCAGGTGTGGGAGTGGACAGCGCGCGGCGCCTCCGGCTACGAGGCGATGACGAACCTGCCGCGCACCCTCCGCTCGGAGCTCGTGGAGGTCGTGGCGTTCTCGACTCTCGATGTCGAGACGGAACGCGAGTCGCGCGACGGCACCGTGAAGACGCTGTTCCGCACCACCGACGGGCACCCGGTCGAGGCGGTGCTGATGCGCTACCGCGACGGCCGGCGCTCGCTCTGCCTGTCCTCGCAGTCGGGCTGCCCGCTCACGTGCACGTTCTGCGCGACGGGTGCGATGGCGTTCGGCCGCAACCTGACGGCGTCCGAGATCCTCGACCAGGCGCTCCACTTCCGGCGGCTCACGGAGGTCGACCATTGTGTCTTCATGGGGATGGGCGAGCCGATGCTCAACCTCGACGAGGTGCTCTCGGCGGCGCGGCGGCTCCCGGATCTCGGGATCACACACCGGCGCACGACGATCTCGACTGTCGGCTGGCTGCCCGGCCTGAAACGGTTCGTGGACGAGGTAGACGAGCCGATCCGGCTCGCGCTCTCGCTCCATGCGGCCGACGACGAGCTGCGGTCGCGGATCATGCCCGTGAACGAGCGGTACCCGGTTGCGGAGGTCGTCGCCGAGTGCCGGCGCCAGGCGGAGAACACGCGACGCCGCGTCTTCGTCGAGTACGTGATGCTCGCCGGGGTGAACGACGCGCCCGAGCAGGCGCGGGCGCTCAGCGAGCTGCTCGGCCGCGACCATTTCAAGGTCAACCTGATCCCCTACAACCCGACGGGCATCTATGAGGGCTCCTCACGCGAGCGGATCGCGGCCTTCCGGCACGAGCTCGAGCGCGCGCGGGTGCCCGTCACCGTGCGCCTCACGCGCGGGCGGGACATCGAGGCCGCCTGTGGGCAGCTGGCGGCCGCTCCGCGGGTCAGACGCCGCTCGGCGCCTTCGTTGCAGCCTGCGCCGGCTCGGAGTCCGGCTGCGGGTGCTCCCCGAAACCGTACTTGACGACCGGCTGCTTCGCGGCGCGCACCTCGTCGAGCCGCTTGACCGGCTGGCGGTGCGGTGCCTCCTTCAGCAACTCGGGCTCCTCCCCGGCCTCGCGGGCGATCGCGAGCAGCGCGTCACAGAAGGCATCGAGCGTCTCCTTCGTCTCGGTCTCCGTCGGCTCGACCATCAGCGCCTCGGGGACGATGAGCGGGAAGTAGATGGTCGGCGGGTGGAAGCCGTAGTCCATCAGCCGCTTGGCCACGTCGAGCGCGGTGCAGCCGTGCTGCTTCTTCAGGCTCCTGGCGGAAACCACGAACTCGTGCATGCAGAGTCGGTCGAACGGCAGGTCGTAGGCGTCCTTGAGGCGCGCGAGAACGTAGTTCGCGTTGAGGACGGCGACCTCCGACATCTCACGTAGCCGCGGTCCCCACATCCGGAGGAACGCGTACGAGCGAACGAAGACGCCGAACGGCCCCGTGAAGCCGCGCACCTTGCCGATCGTCTGCGGCCGGTCGTAGTCGAGTCCGAAGCCGCCGTCGTCACGCCGCACGACCGCCGGCACCGGCAGGAACGGCTCGAGGGTGTCGCGCACCGCGATCGGCCCACCTCCGGGGCCGCCTCCGCCGTGCGGCTGCGAGAACGTCTTGTGCAGGTTGATGTGGACGATGTCGAAGCCCATGTCGCCTGGCCGTGAGATCCCGCAGACGGCGTTGAGGTTCGCGCCGTCGTAGTACATGAGCGCGCCGACGCCGTGGAAGATTCGGGTGATCTCCTCGATGTTCTCGTCGAAGAGGCCGAGCGTGGACGGATTCGTGAGCATGAGCGCGGCGGTGTGCTCGTCGACCTTGCCGCGCAGGTCGTCGACGTCGATGTTCCCGCGCGCGTCGGTGCGGACCGGCGTCACCTCGTAGCCCGCCATCGTGACCGAGGCGGGATTCGTGCCGTGCGCCGTGTCCGGGATCACGACCTTCCGCCGCTCTTTGCGCTCACCCCGGGCGGCGAAGTACGCGCGCACGAGCAGCAGGCCCGTCAGCTCGCCCTGTGAGCCGGCGGCCGGCTGGAGCGACACGGCGTCGAGGCCGGTCACCTCGGCGAGGATCTCCTGCAGCCGCCACATCAGCTCGAGCGCGCCCTGGGCGCCTTCCTCGTCCTGCAGCGGATGGAGCCGCGCAAACCCTGGGAGCGCTGCGAGCCGCTCGTTGATCCGCGGGTTGTACTTCATCGTGCAGGAGCCGAGCGGGTAGAAGCCCGTGTCCACGCCGAAGTTGCGGGTCGAGAGCTCCGTGAAGTGGCGGACGAGCTCGAACTCCGGCACCTCGGGGAGGCGCGCCGGCTTGGCGCGGCGCAGCTCCTCCGGAAGCTCCGGTGCAGCCGGCAGGTTCTCGTAGCGAGGCAGTGCCGACGCCCGCCGACCCGCCTGCGACTTCTCGTAGATCAGTTTCATCCGCTGACCTCGGCGAGCACGTCGGCGAGGCGGTCGATCTCCTCCGGGGTGCGCCGCTCGGTGACCGCCACGAGCAGAACGTCGTCCATCCCCTCGTAGTCGCGCCCGAGTGCGTATCCCGGGTGGACGCCTCGCTCCCGCGCGGCCGCGACGACCTCGCGCGCGTTCCGTCCGACGCGGACGGCAAACTCCTTGAACGTTGTCTGACTTGCGAACACCTGCTCGAGTCCCGCTCGCTCTTCGAGGCGCTGTTTCGCGTGCGCGGCCAGCGACAGGCAGGTCTCCCCCAGCTCCCGCAGTCCCTGCGGCCCGAGCCACGTGAGATAGATGACCCCGCCGAGCGCGAGCAGCGTCTGGTTCGTGGTGATGTTCGAGGTGGCCTTCTCCCGCCGGATGTGCTGCTCCCGGGTCTGCAGGGTGAGGACATAGCCGCGCTCGCCCGCGGTGTCTACCGTCTCGCCGACGATGCGGCCCGGCATGCGCCGGATGAACTCCTGGCGCGCGGCGAGGAAGCCGTAGTTCGGCCCGCCGAAGGACGGGAAGTTCCCGGCAGCCTGTCCTTCGCCGATCGCGAGCGCGGCTCCGTAGCGGCCCGGCGCCTCGAGCACGCCGAGCGACAGCAGGTCGACGTGTGCGACCGGCAGCGCCCCGGCATCCGTGGCGACCGCGACGAGGTCCGGCGCAGGCTCCAGGCAGCCGAAGAAGTTCGGCTGTTGGAAGATGACCGCGGCGGCGTCCGAGGCAGCGCGCTCCAGCTCGTTCGGGTCCGTCGTCCCGCCACGATGGGGAACCTCGACGACCTCGAGCCCGAACCCGACTGCGAAGGTCTTCACGACCTGACGCACCTGCGGGTTCGTCGCCTCGGTCACGACGACCTTGTCGCGTCCGGTCGCGTGCTTCGCGACGTAGCAAGCGTCGGCGGCAACGCTCGTCCCGTCGTAGCCGGACGCGTTCGAGACGTCCATGCCTGTCAGCTCGCAGACCGCGGTTTGGTACTCGAAGATCGCCTGCAGCACGCCCTGGCTCATCTCCGGCTGGTACGGCGTGTAGGCGGTCAGGAGCTCGCCGCGCTGCAGGATCGCGTCGACGACCGCCGGGACGTAGTGGTCGTACATGCCGGCTCCGAGAAACGACAGCTCGCGGCTTGCGTCGGCGTTCCGCTCGGCGAGCGCGGCGACGTGCGCGAACACCTCCTGCTCCGACAGCGCCGGCTCGAGGTCGAGCTCACGTCCGAAGCGGACGGCCGCCGGCAGGTCGCGGAAGAGCTCCTCGACCGAGCCGATGCCGATCGTGCTGAGCATCTCGTCCCGGTCGGAGTCGGTGAGCGCGAGGAATGGGTGCTGCGTCACTGCTGTGCCAACAGTTCCCGGTAGGAGCCGGCGTCGAGCAGCGCGTCGGCCTCGGCGGGATCCGCGACTCTGATGCGAAGCAGCCAGCCGTTGCCGTACGGGTCCTCGTTCACCGTCTCTGGCGCGTCGACGACCCGCTCGTTCACCTCGAGGACCTCGCCGGAGAGCGGCGCGATCACGTCGGAGACAGCCTTGACCGACTCCACCTCGCCGTAGGACTGGTCCTTCGTCACGGTCGAGCCCGCCTCCGGTGCCTCGAAGTGGACGAGCTCGCCGAGCGCATCGGCGGCGAACCAGGTGATGCCCAGCACGGCCTCGTCCCCTTCCATCCGGGCCCAGTCGTGCTCCTCGTGGTACTTCAGGTCGTCGGGATAGCTCTCGACGGCTGCCACTCAATCCTCCCTCTTGTAGATCGGCTTCTTGACGACGCGGGCCCGGCGCGGGCGGCCGCGGACGTCGATCGTCAGCTCGGTCTCGGGCTGCGCCTGGGCGGCAGGCACGTAGCCCATCCCGATCCCGATCTCCAGCATCGGCGAGTGCGAGCCGGACGTGACCTCGCCGCCTCCATCGATCCGCATCCCCTGTCGCGGGATCGCCTTCTCCTCCATGACGAAGGCGACGAGCCGACGCTCGGGACCGTCGGCCTTGACGCGGCGTAGGACGTCGACGCCCTCGAACTCCTTGTCGAGCGCGCACGCCCAGCCGAGACCCGCGGAGATCGCGTCCGTCTCCGGCCCGATGTCGTTGCCGTGCAGCGGGTAGCAGACCTCGAGCCGCAGCGTGTCGCGCGCGCCGAGCCCGCACGGGACGGCGCCGCGCTCGAGCACCGCGTCCCAGAGCCGGACGGCGTCCTCGCTCATGCACAGCAGCTCACAGCCGTCCTCGCCCGTGTAGCCGGTGCGGTTCACCATCACCTCGACGCCGTCGATCGACGCTTCGGCGAAGGTGAACGGGCGGGCCGGCGGCAGTCCGAGCCGCTCGATAGCCCTCGGCCCCTGAACGGCGAGGAGCGCGCAGTCCTCGGAGGCGTCGCGCACGTCCGAGCCCGGTATCTCCCGCTCCTTCAGCCACGCGTAGGCGTTCTCGCGGTTCGAGGCGTTCACCACTAGGAGGTAGGAGTGCGCGCCGAGCCGGTAGACGATGAGATCGTCGATGATCCCTCCGTCCTCGTTCGTCAGCAGCGTGTACTGGGCCTGGCCGGGCTCGAGCTTGTCGAGATCGTTCGAGAGCGTGCCCTGGAGGAGGTCATGGGCATGCGGCCCCTCCACTTCGAGCTCGCCCATGTGCGAGACGTCGAAGACGCCGGCATCGGTCCGCACCGCCCGGTGTTCGGGGATGACGCCCGCATATTGCACGGGCATCTCCCAGCCGGCGAACGGCACCATTCGCGCGCCGAGCTCGACGTGCCGATCGTGCAGCGGCGTGTGCAGAAGCGTCGCGGGCATTGGCAGGGCCGATCCTAGTGATGTGGCCGGTGACGTTGCCCGGTCTCCGAGACGGGAGCACCAAGCGATGCAAGGACGCGGGGAGCGCTCATAGCGGAGGCTATGGGCGCGACCGAGGACACCGCAGCGCGACGCGTGATCGCGGCTCGGAGGCCCGGCGAATGTTGCCGGCTACATCACTAGTGCGTGGCCGCTGCGCCCCGGCTCAGTCGAAAACGCCCCCGGAACGGAGCCGCCCCGGCTCATTCCTGAAAACAAGCCGGGGCGGCGGACCGGGTCGTGGGGTTGACTCGAATACTGGTCAACCCTGTTGAGGGCACGCAGGGTGTGCCCCGTTTCAACGAGCCGAAACCTGCTGTGACGAAACTCGTGAGACGCCGGTCCGGGCGGCTATTCGCCGCGCAGGAAGGACGGCACGTCGAGACCGTTCTCGGCCTGCTCCGAGCCGGCCGTCGGGACCGCGACCTGCGGCTCCGCACTCGCCCGGCGGCGGCGGCGTCCACCGCCGAAGCCGGTGGCGATGACGGTAACGCGGATGTCTTCTCCCATCGCGTCGTCGATCACCGCGCCGAAGATGACGTTCGCGTTCACGTCGGCGGCGCTGGTGACGACCTCGGCCGCCTCGTTGACCTCGAACAGGCCGATGTCGGGGCCGCCGGTGATGTTGAGCAGGATCCCGGTCGCGCCCTCGATCGACGACTCGAGCAAGGGCGACGACAC
>Ga0075424_100006533_pt1 | contig 11233 bp, 9 predicted proteins | sample SoiMethybrSBSTD3_FD_75301 | JGI IMG/M metagenome (GOLD analysis project Ga0075424, IMG submission 75301) | Bulk soil microbial communities from a Populus tree surrounding site in Tennessee, USA - Soil MetaG P. TD hybrid SBSTD3 | ecosystem: Environmental > Terrestrial > Soil > Tree plantation...
TCGTGGCGAGCTCGTTCCAGACGGTGAACGTGACGCTGCTGTACGAGAACGGGACGTCGTTCCGACCGCTCTACTTCGGCCCGATCGGCGACAGCCTCCCGGTACAGTGGGACGGCCGCGACGCGGCCGGCCAGCCCGTGCCCGTCGATCGCCTGCTGCTGCGCGTCGCGTCGCGGGCGCCGACGGGCGAGCTGGCGAGCCTGCTGCAGCTCCCGCTCGACCTCAAGATCAGCCGTCCCGATACGCTGCCCTGGCCGGATGCCCCGGCGGGTTCCGAGCTGCGCCCGGAGCGTGCGGCGGGCGGGCCCGCCACGCGGGCGTTGCTCGGTGGGCTGCTCCTCTCGGCTGCCGTCGTCTCCCTGCCCGCGGCGGTGGGCAGCCACGATACGCCGTCCGGACCCCGGGTCGCGGTCGCGAGCGCCGTGGGAGTCGCGACCGCACTGGGATACCTGCTGCATCGCCCCAGCCGGCCCCTGCCGGCGAACATTCGCGCCAACGAATCAGTGAGGCAGGCGTGGCGGGCGCGCCTCGCGGCGGTGCAGGCAGAGAACGCGCGGCGCCTGGCCGATGTGCGGCTCCGCGTGCACGCGGGCGATCCGGCCGCGATCGAAGCGGCCGGACCATGAGGGTCGGGTGGCTGCTCCTGGTGGCCATGGCGGTCGGGGTGGCCCGGCTCTCGGGCCAGACGATCCACCCCGCGGTCGCCGCGTCGGTCGTGACCGCCCGGGTGCGGACCGAGCAGCTGGGCGAGGCCTTCCAGTTCAGCGGCGCGGCGTTCGGCGGCGAAGGGACGCTGTCGCTCGGGCGAGTCGAGCTGGGGCTGAGCTATCTCCAGGGCCGGCTCGATCCCGACACCGGCAGCGCGCCCGCGCGCGATCTCATCGAGGGCTCCGTGCTGCTCGGCGTCCGGCCGGTGGAGTGGCTCACGCTGTCAGCCGGGCCGCACGCGCGGGCCTACGCCGCGAACGGGCAGACGCAGCGGTGGGTCTACTGGGAGCTCCGGGTGCGTGCGGCCAAACCGTTCATCGGCGCGGCCGTGCGCGGTTACGCGGAGCTGTGGCGAGCCGTGGCGGCGGACGCCAACGTGCCCGAGCCGTTCGATCACGCGCAGGGCGGGGAGGCCGGCATGGTCGTGCGGCTGGCGCGGGCGCCACTCGAGGCCAGGGTCGCCTACCGGATTGACCATGCGGTTCTGGGCGGTGGAACGCGGCTGGAAACAGTGGACGGAGTCGTGATCGGAGTGGGGCTGAGCTGGCACTGAGAGGGAGCGGGGAGCAGGGAGCGGGGAGCAGGAGAGGAGTGGACCGTCCTGCTCCCCGCTCCCCGCTCCCTGCTCCCTTAGAGGAGCCCTCCCCGTCTCAGCTTCCCGAGCTGGTCATAATGCGCCTCGTGCATCGCCAGCACTTCCGTCGGTGACACGGTGGCGACGCCCGACTTTCCCACCTCCACGCCGGCCGCGTAGTTCGCTACCTGCGCCGCCTCGCGCACCGATGCCCCCGCCGCGAGCGCCGTCCCCACCCACGCCGTGACCGTGTCGCCCGCGCCCGAGACATCGAACACCTCGCGCGCCATCGTGGGGATGCGCGTGAGCTGCCGGTCCTTGGTGACGAGCACCATCCCTTCGGCACCGAGCGTGAGGAGCAGATTGTCCACGCCCAGCTTGTCGAGCGATGTGGGGAGGGCGTCGTGATGCGCGAGATCCAGCGTCGCGCCCATGGCTTGCTCGAGCTCGCGGCGGTTCGGCTTGAATAGGGTGGCGCCCCGGTACGCGAAGAAGTGCTTGAACTTCGGGTCCACGATGACGGGGATGCCGCGCTTCTTGGCGAGTGTCATCGCCCGCTCGATCACGCCCTGCGTCAGCGTGCCTTTGTTGTAGTCCTCGATGAGCACCGCGTCCGCGTCTGCCATGGCCGCGTCCAGCTGGCCGAGCAGCTGGTTCTCGGCGCGCGGCGCGATCGGATCCTCCACTTCTTCGTCGATTCGCACCACCTGCTGGCCGCGGGCGGTGACGCGCGTCTTCGACGTGGTGGGTCGCGCTGCGGCCACGACGATGTGGCGGTCGGGGAGCCGGTTCTGCGCCAGCTCGGTGCGCAGCGAGTCGCCTCGCGCGTCGTCCCCGATCACCGCGACCAGCCGGCACTCGGCGCCAATCGCCGACACGTTCGCGGCCACATTGGCGGCGCCGCCCAGCGCGGCGCGCCGTGTGTGCACCGTGACCACCGGCACGGGAGCTTCGGGCGAGATCCGCTCCGCGTCGCCCGAGAGATAGATGTCGAGCATCGCATCACCCACGACGACCACGCGCCGCGCCGCCATCTTCGTGAACAGGTGCTCGAGATGGTCGCGGGTGAGCCGGGGCTCGGGCAGGAAGCTGCTCAGGGGAGCGCGCCCTCGCTGCGGAAGCGGTAGCTCAGACTCACGCTGCCGAGCCACCGCGTCCGCGTGTCGCCACTGACGTGCTGGAAATTCGTGATCCGATGCACCCCCGCGTCGAAGCCCAGGCTCAGCCGGTCGCTCGCCGCGAACGAGCCCGACAGCGCCGCGCGCAGCGTCTTCTCGACGACACCCTGGAAGATCGTGGCGGTCGAGGGGTACGCGGACACGGACGGATGCGGTTGGCGGGGATCGCCCTCGCCTTGCCGCAGGAATGAGAGCTCCGGCGTGACCAGCAGCCCCGCTCGTGGCAGCAGGCCGACCGTCACCGTCAGTTGGTCATAGTCCGCGAAGTTGCGTCCGGTCCCGAGCGAGTGATACAGCGGCACCTGCAGGTTGTCTTCGTTCCGGTAGGTGAGGTTCGTGACACGGGTATACCACGCGCGCCACGCGGTCGCCGCACCGCCCAGGGCGCCCCGCGTTCCTGCGGTGAAGGCATAGCTCACCGGCTTTTTGTCGGTTGCGTTGGCACGGTCCACCTGGATGTCGTCGAGCATGAGCTGCCCGAACACCGTGACCGCGCCGCGGCGCTCGAAATCGAATCCCACGAACGAATTCACGTTGCCACCGTTGTTCCACTGCTCCAGAATGCCGACGTTGAGCGCGTTCAGATACCAGGGCTCGAACGATCGGTCCGGACCCGAGAGGACCGACCCTTCCCACAGCGCGATGCTCCAGCGCCCGGGCACGAGCATCAGCCGATGCTGCACCACGAAGCGGTGCACCACACCGCTCGTGTCGCGCTCGTCGTCGAGCTGAGTAGCGATGGCCTGGAGCTGGACCTTTTGAGTCCCGACCGAAAAGGCGAAGTGATCCAAGCCATAGGGATTGGCGGAGAGCAGGAGGCCCTGAATGCCGGCGGGACCCCAGTTGCGATCCAGTCGGCCGAAGAACACCTCTCCATACTTCCACTGAGCGCTCACGTACGCCTCCGCCGTGCGGCCCGCAATGAAGCGGTCCTTCTTCCCGAACCAATCGGGGTCGTACTTGAGCCGTGTGTCCAGCCGGAGATGCGTCACCGCGACCACGCGGCTCGTGACGAGACGGAGGTCGAGATCCGCGTTGGCGGTACCGTGCCCGGGCCCGGACCGACGTGGACCGATCGAATCGATCGCTGCCAGCGGCTCGCGGCGGGCGTAGTTGGCCGCCGCCGCTCCTACACCAGCCTCGACGCCGACATGCGCACCGCGCGGCCCGCTCGCGAGCGCCGCTTCGAGCCGCCGCAGCGTGGCCTTGGTGGCGGGGCTCTGGCGCGTCGTGTCGGCGGTCTCGAGGGCACGCAGCAGGTCGGTCCGTCGCAGCGGACGGGTGAGCGGCGTCGGGTCCCGGATCACGCTGGCGGCGATGAAGTGCTCGACGTAGGGCATGGTCCAGTGCTCGAGCGGCACGTAGGGAGACGATTCTTGGCCAGCCAGCATGGCCCCGCCCGTCAGCGTAGCCCCGCCTGTGAGGGCGGTGACCACTGTCGCGACGCGCAACGCGAGCCGGAGGTGCATCGAGCGCGCAATTTGGGGGCGGCGACCGCGGACGGCAACCGGTTGCGGAGTGGGGGGAGGGGGGTGAGGTTTCGCGCCCATGTCTCCGCTCCTCGTGCTGATCGTGGCAGTGCTCGCCACCAGCTACGCCGGACCCATCGTCCGGTTCGCTACGGCACCGGCCCTGGCGATTGCGTTTTGGAGACTGGCGCTGGTGCTCCCGGTGGTTGGCGTACTGGCAGCGCACGAAGGGAGCGGGGAGCGGGGAGCGGTTCCCTCCGCCCGGTCGGAAGGTACCGCTCCCCGCTCCCTGCTCCCCTTGATGACGCTGTCAGGTCTACTCCTGGCGCTGCATTTCTGGTCCTGGATCGCCTCGCTCCGGTTCACCACCGTCGCCAGCTCGGTCGTCCTCGTGTCGCTCAAGCCTGTCTTCGCCTGGGGCATCGCGGCGGCCTGGCTGCGCGAGCATCCGACGCGCGCGGAAGGCTGGGGCATTGCACTCGCCGTGATCGGGGCGAGCCTCATCGGTCTGGGCGACGCACGACTCTCACCCGGCGCCCTGGGAGGCGACGTCCTCGCGCTGCTCGGCGCGCTGACTGGCGCGGGCTACTACGTGATCGGACGGCGCGTCCGGCAAACGGTCGGGATCTGGCGCTACGCGACCGCCGTCTACGCGGTGGCCGCTGCGGCGCTCGCGCTGCTCGCGCTCGCCCGCAGCATCCCGCTGGTGGGGTTCGCGGGACGCGACTGGACGGTGTTCGGCGCGATGGCGGCGGGACCGATGCTGATCGGCCACACCGGCATGAACTACGCGCTGCGCCACTTTCGCGCCACGACCGTGAACGTCGCGGCCCTGGGCGAGCCGGTGGGAGCGACGCTCCTGGCCTGGATCATCCCGGCCATTCATGAGGTGCCGCGGCCGCTCGCCCTGGGCGGCGGAGTGCTCGTGCTGTTAGGGATCACGTTGTCTCTCGGGAGCAGGGAGCGGGGAGCGGTTCCTTCCGTTGCATCGGAGAGTCCCGCTCCCCGCTCCCCGCTCCCAGGAAGTGCGAGGGGAACCGAGTGATGAGGGTCGAACAGCTTCGCGGTGGGGAGGTCGAGACGATTCACGAGGTCCACGCCGCGGTGGTCGATTCGACCGGCGCTCTCATCGCGCGAACGGGCGACCCGGAGCTCGTGACGTTCTGGCGCTCGGCGGCGAAGCCGTTCCAGGCGCTCCCGCTCGTGGAAGACGGTGCGGCGGAGCGGTTCGGCCTCACGAGCGAGGAGCTGGCGCTGGCGTGCGCGTCGCACTCGAGCGAGCCCGGCCAGGTGGCTCGGGTGCGCGAGCTGCTCGGCAAGATCGGGTGCTCGGAGCGTGATCTGTTGTGCGGCCCACACCCGCCGTTGTCCGATCGCGTGGCCCAAGACTACCAGACACGGGGCGTGCGGCTCACCGCCGTCTACTCGAACTGCTCGGGGAAGCACGCCGGTATGCTCGCCCTGGCGCGTTACCACGGTTGGCCCACGGAGTTCTATACGCGGCTCGAGCACCCCGTGCAGCAGCGCTGCCTCGCGGAGGTGAGCCGCTGGACGGAGGTAGGGGTCGGCGACATCCGAACCGCGGTGGATGGCTGTGGGGTCGTGTGCTTCGGGCTTCCGCTGAGAAACATGGCGCTGGCGTACGCGAGGTTGGCAAACGCGGAAGGCGGAACGCGGAAGTCGGAGCAGCAGGCAGGCCTTCGAGGTACGAACGACTCTCCCGGGCAGTTCCGCGTTCCCACTTCCGCGTTCCGCGTTGTGGAATCCATGCTCCGCCACCCCGACCTCATCGCCGGTGAGGGTCGCCCGTGCACCGAGATCATGCGGGCGCATCCCGGCCGCGTGATCGCCAAGGTCGGCGCCGAGGGTGTGTATTGCGCCCTCCTCACCCAGGAACGACTCGGCATCGCGCTCAAGGTGGCGGACGGACACGCGATCGCTGCGGCGCTCGCCATGGCGGCCGTGCTCGACGAGCTGGGTCTCCGCCCGCGTCCGGTCGGGCTCACCGCGCGACCCAACGTCAACACGCGGGGCGAGACGGTGGGGGAGCTGCGTGTAAAAGGCGGATTGGAGCAATGAAACGATGAGGGAGCGGGGAGCGGGGAGGGGTACTATCACTGACGATACCGGCCCGGTGCTCGATGCCCCAACCGCGGCGCTGGTGCGCGTGGCGGCGGCCGTCGCCCGGGGCAAGGCGCCTGAGCTCCAGACCCGCTTCGTCGCCGCGCGCGACGCGCGCGTCCCGGGGCTGTGGATCGAGGAGCTGCTGCTGCAGAGCATGCTCGTCGTGGGCTACCCATTGGCGCTGGTGGCATTCGCCGCGTGGCGTGGCGTCGGCGGCCCGGCGCCGGTGGAGGGCGACGGGGCGGAAGATCTGGCGCACGCCGATTGGGAGTCGTGGGCGGCGCGCGGCGCGGCGGTGTGCCGCGAGGTGTACGGGCGCGCGTATCACAAGCTGCTCGTGAACCTGCGCGCGCTGCACCCGGCGCTCGAGGACCTCGTCCTGGTGGACGCGTACGGCAAGGTGATCGGGCGGCCGGGCCTCGATCTCAAGCGGCGCGAGCTCTGCACGGTGGCCACGACCGCGGTGCTCGGCACCGCTGAACAGCTGCATTCGCACTTGCGGGGCGCCCTCAATACCGGAGCGGAGCCGAAGGAGATTGAGGCGGTGCTGAAGCTGATCGACGGGGATCTCGACGGCGAGCAGCGACGGCTCGCTAGCGAGCAATGGCTCGATGTAAGGCGGAGGCGATTGTGAACGCGGAAGGCGGAACGCGGAACGCGGAGCAGCAAGGCAGGCGCCTGCCCTCGCGGGACCTCAGGGAGCGTACCAAGGCTTTCGCGCTTGATGTCCTCCATCTCGTCCAGGACCTGCCACGAGGTCGCTACGTAGACGTGATTGGGCAACAGTTGCTTCGGGCCGGGACTTCCGTGGCAGCGAACTACCGGTCAGCCCGTCGAGCTCGGTCTCGCAGAGAGTTAGGGCAACTGGTCGCCATCACGTTTGCTTCCATTCAGACGGCGCGCGGAGGCCGCGGGTCTGTTCCGCGTTCCGCCTTCCGCGTTCCGCGTTCGACTCGATGTTCATAGATCGCGCAGTCGTCCACGTAGTCGGCGGTGCCGGTGGCGCCGGAGCCTCCTCCTTCCGCCGCGAAAAGTTCGTCCCCAAGGGCGGCCCCGACGGCGGAGATGGCGGAGTAGGCGGCAGTGTCTTCGTGCGCGCCGACCCGAACCTCGCGACCCTCCTCGACTATCGCTACCGCACCCAGTGGAAGGCCGAGCGCGGGCAGCACGGCAAGGGCAAGAACATGACCGGCAAGTCGGGGGTCGATCTCTACCTCCCCGTGCCGCCTGGCACCGAGGTGCGCGACCCCGCGACGAGTGAGCTCATCGGCGAAGTGCTCGCGGGCGGCGACACGCTGCTCGTGGCCAAAGGCGGCCACGGCGGCCGCGGCAACGCGCGCTTTGCCACCCCGACGCACCGCAGCCCGCGCGAGTGGGAGCCGGGTGAATACGGCGAGGAGCGCCAGCTCGAGCTGGTGCTGAAGCTGATCGCCGACGTCGGGCTCCTGGGCGAGCCGAACGCGGGGAAGAGCACGCTGCTCTCCGTGATCTCCGCCGCGCACCCCAAGATCGCGGACTACCCCTTTACCACCCTGGAACCGCACCTCGGGGTGGTTGCCCTGTCGGACCACCGGACATTCGTCACCGCCGACATTCCCGGCATCATCGAGGGCGCGCACCTGGGGAAGGGGTTAGGTCTCAGGTTCCTGCAGCACGTGGAGCGCACCCGGCTCATCGCCGTGCTCGTGCCGGTGGACAGCCCCGACCCGCAGGCCACCTACGAGCTGCTGCTGCGGGAGGCAGCGTCCTACTCACCGGAGCTCGCATCGAAGCCGCACATCGTCGTCTTGACCAAGCTCGACCTGCTCCCTGCTCCCCGCTCCCCGCTCCCCGCGATCCGAACGACCGGTGGCGCACCCGTCGTGACTGTCTCATCGGTGACTCGCGAAGGGCTGTCGGAGCTCATGGAAACGCTATGGCAGGCGCTGCGGGCCGGAGTCGCGACGAGTCCCGTTCCAGCTCCTGCTACGGGCCTTCCGCGGATGCCTGGGTAAGGCGAGCCAGTTGGAACGGGACGAGGTAGCGGCGTATCTCGCGCTCGCGCAGGTCCCGGGGATCGGGGCGGCGCGGTTGCGCACGCTCGTCGCTGCGTTCGAGACCGCGGCGGCGACCCTGCGTGCCCCGCACGGTGCGATCGCGGCGCTCCCTGGATTCAGCCGCGCCGCCGCCACCGCGATCCGCGCCAGCTCGACCCAGGCGGGCCACGAGATCCTCGACCAGCTCGATCGCCTCGGTGCCACCGTGCTGCTTCCCGAGGACGCGGCCTTTCCTCCGCTGTTGAGCGAGGTCCCCGATCCGCCCGCGCTGCTGTTCGCCTGGGGTGACACGGCGCTGCTCGCCCGTCCCGCGGCGGGGATCGTGGGCAGCCGCGACCACTCGCCCTACGGCGCCGCGGCGGCGCGCCTTTTGGCCGCCGGTCTGGCCGGCGCGGGCGTGGTCGTGGTGAGCGGCATGGCGCGCGGCATCGACGCGATCGCGCATGCCGCGGCCCTGGACTCGGGCGGCGCCTCGGTGGGCATCCTCGGGAACGGATTCGGCGTGATCTACCCGGCAGTGAACCGCGTCCTGTATGAGCGGATGATCGCCCACGGCTGCCTCGTCACAGAGCTGCCGCCGGGCGAGCGGCCGCACGCCGGCGCATTCCCCAGGCGCAATCGTCTCATCTCCGGACTCGCCGGGGTGACCGTGGTCGTCGAAGCAGCACCCGGGTCCGGCGCCCTGATCACCGCCGACTGCGCGCTCGACCAGGGCCGCGCGGTCCTCGCCGTGCCCGGGCCGATCACGAGCCCGACCTCGCTCGGTTGCAACAAACTGATTCAGCAGGGCGCCAAGCCGGCGCTCGCGCCGGGAGACATTCTCGAGGAGCTCGGCCTGCCGGGCGCGGCTCAAGGCACCGCGGCGCAGGGTCCCGGGGTCGGTCTACCGAAACGCACTGCACCACCGGACCTGAGCGATTTGCAGCGCTCGCTGTGGGAGACCCTTCGCTCAGAACCCAGGCACGTGGACGTGCTGGTGGCCACCGCAGGCGCCGAGACGAGCGCGGTGCTGACGGCGCTGACGGAGCTCGAGATGCGGGGCGTGGTGAAGCAGGAGCCGGGGATGCGGTTCCGCTTGAACGCGGAATGCGGAACGCTCAACGCGGAACAGCTTTTGCCCTGACGTTCCGCGTTCCGACTTCCGCGTTCCGCGTTATGTTGCACCGTGTGAAGCATCTCTACGTCCACGTCCCCTTCTGCCAGCGCCGCTGCTCCTACTGCGATTTCTCCATCGCGGTGCGCAGGCGGATCCCTGCGCGAGAGTACGTGGACGCCATTGTAGGGGAGCTCGCTGGCGTACACTCGGCTGACCCCGGGCGCGAGCCCGGGGATCTCGGTGGCGAGACCTTGGAGACCTTGTACCTCGGTGGCGGAACTCCGTCGCTTCTCCCCCCCGAGGCGATCTCGGCCCTGCTTACGTCTTTGCTTGACGTTTTTCGTGCAACGTCTTCGCGTGACGTCTTTGAAGTAACGCTGGAAGCCAATCCCGAGGACGTGACGCCCGACAGTGCGCGGGCGTGGCGTCGCGCCGGCATCAATCGTGTGTCGCTGGGCGCGCAATCCTTCGACGATCGCGTCTTACAATGGATGCATCGCTCCCACGACGCGACGCGCATCGGCGACGCGGTGCGGACGCTCCGTGCCGCGGGGTTCGACAACATCTCGCTCGATCTGATTTTCGCGCTCCCGGCGGAGCTCGAGCGCGATTGGGCGCGCGACTTGGACCTCGCTTGCTCCCTGCTGCCTGCTCACCTGTCCCTCTATGGGCTGACCGTTGAAGAGCGCACCCCGCTCGCCCGCTGGATCTCGCGCGGCGCCACATCAGCCCCCAACGACGAGCGATACGCGGAAGAATACCTGCTTGCTCACGTACGGCTTGCGGCTTACGGCTATCACTTCTACGAAGTCTCGAACGCGGCGCGCGATGGCCACCGATCCCGTCATAACTCCGCCTACTGGTCTGGTCGCGCCTACCTCGGGCTCGGGCCCGCCGCCCATTCGTTCGACGGCCGGGTGCGTCGCTGGAATCTGGCCGCGTGGGAGGCGTACCGACGGGCCGTCGCCGCGCGGCGGTCGGCGGTCGAGGCCGAGGAGGTCCTCACGCATGAGCAGCGGGAACTGGAGCGCCTGTATCTCGCGTTGCGTACCGATGCGGGGTTGGCCGTTACCGCCCTCGACCGCCCTCTACCGCCCTCTACCGCCGAGTGGCTAGAGCGGGGATGGGCCGACATCAGGGACCAGCGACTGGTCTGCACGCCCGAAGGCTGGCTCCGCTTGGACGCCCTCGTGAGCGACTTGACCAACCCGGGGCGAGTGGGCTAAATTGTTAGCAGGTAATAGCTTGGGTGACATGGTCGTATCCCTGAACGAGCGCGAGCGTCAGGTCCTCGAGGCCGTTATCGAGACCTACGTCGAAACCGCTGAGCCGGCGGGGAGCCGGACTATTTCCAAGCGGTTCGGCCACTCGCTCTCCGCCGCCACGATTCGAAACACGATGAGCGATCTCGAGGAAAAGGGCTACCTCTACCACCCCCATACATCCGCCGGCCGCATCCCGACCGACCTCGCCTACCGCGTGTACGTGAACTCGCTCATGCGCCTGGCGCAGGTGTCGGCGTCCGACTCGCACCAGATCCGCGAGGAGCTCGCCGAGCGAAACGCCGTGGATCAGATCCTCGAGCGGGCGGCGCAGGTGCTCGGCGTGCTCACGAAGGAGCTGGGGGTGGCGGTGGGACCGACGCTCGATGAAGCGGTGCTCGAGCGGCTGGAGCTGCTCCAGGCGGGGTCGGACCGGCTGCTCCTGGTACTCACGCTCAAGAGCGGCGTCGTGCGCACCATCTTTGTGGAAGTGCCCGCGCACATGGCGGCCGAGATCGTGGTGCAAGTGGCGGTGGTACTGAACGAGCGCCTCGCGGGGCTGACGCTGCGCGAGATCCGTGCGACTCTGTCCGATCGGCTGCGCGACGCGGCGCCCGACGCCGGCTCGAGCGACCTGCTGAACATCTTCATCCAGGAAGCAGACGACCTGTTCGACGTCCAGGCAACCGGGGCGGGTGGCGGGGGCGTGGTGCTGGGGAGCGCGCAGCTGCTCGCCGGCCAGCCCGAGTTCGCCACCAAGGAGCGGCTGCAGGGACTGCTGGAGGT
>Ga0075424_100006534_pt1 | contig 11232 bp, 11 predicted proteins | sample SoiMethybrSBSTD3_FD_75301 | JGI IMG/M metagenome (GOLD analysis project Ga0075424, IMG submission 75301) | Bulk soil microbial communities from a Populus tree surrounding site in Tennessee, USA - Soil MetaG P. TD hybrid SBSTD3 | ecosystem: Environmental > Terrestrial > Soil > Tree plantation...
CCCAGCGGCTCGGTGCCCGAGAGGACGCCGTGGCAGTGGTTGTCGACGACGGGGATGTCGCGGAGGTCAAGCAGCATCAGAACTTGTAGCGGTACTCCGCCGCGATCGCGTCAGCGTCCATCCCGGCGTAGGCCGCCACCTCGGAGCGCTTGAGCCGAAGATACGTGTCGAGCATGTCCTCTCCCATCGCCCCGGCGAGCACGTCGTCGGCGGCGAGCGCATCCAGCACCTCCTCCAGGCTGAGCGGCAGCCGCTCGGGCGGATCGTCGAGCCGGGCCGGGTTCACGTCCACCGGCTCGCCCGGGTCTGTGCCGGCCCGAAGGCCGGCCAGGGTCGCCGCGATGACGCCGCCGAGCGCCAGGTACGGGTTGGCGCTCGAGTCGACCGCCTTCAGCTCGATGTTCAGGCTCTGCTCCTCGCGGCCCCAGAATGGCGAGGCCACCCGCACCGGCGTCTCGCGGTTGTCGAACCCCCACGCGCGAAAGACGCCGGCCCAGGTGTCGGGCACGAGCCGCTGATAGGAGTTGACTGTCGGCGAGACGAGGCCGAGGAGGGCCGACATGTGGTCGAGCAGGCCGGCGACGACGTGCCGGCCTTCCGTGCTGAGCGCCCCCTCGGCGGCCGGGTCGTGGAGCAGGTTGCGGCCGTCCTTCCAGACCGACACGTGCAGGTGCGCGCCCGAGCCGATCTGGTCGAGGAACGGCTTGGGCGCGAAGCTGGCGCGCATGCCGTGGGCGACGGCGACGCCGCGGATGGCGTCGCGCACCTTCACCTGCCGGTCGGCCGCCTGGAGCGCCGGCGCGCGCGGCACCGAGATCTCGAACTGGCCCGCGCCGTACTCGTTCAGGATGCCCTCGGCGGCGATGTCGAGCTCGGCCAGCGCGTCGACGATGCCGAGGACCACGGCGTGCTGCTCGTCGAGGCCGATCGTGCTGTAGACGGGATGGCGCGGCATCGGCTCGACGCCGCCGTCGGGCGCGCGACCGCCCAGGTAGAACTCGAGCTCGAACGATGCGTCGATCGCGAGCCCCTCCGCCTCGGCGGCGGCGGCCTGGCGCTTCAGGAACGAGCGCGGGCACGCGAACCAGGGCTCACGGTCGGCCGTGATGAGGTCGCACATGACCGACGCCGAGCCCGGCGCCGAGGGAAGCTCCGCGTAGGTCGCGGGATCGGGGACGAGCCGCACCTCGCCGACGGGCGGCATCTGCGGGATGTCGATCAGCTCGTCGCGGACGTTCAGGGCCATCTGCGCCCGGGTCGAGCCGACGCCCTCCGTCAGCTTGCGCCTGAGGCTGCCGCTGCCGACGGCCTTGGCGTGGACGATGGACGAGTAGTCGCAGAAGAGAAAGCGGACGATCCGGGTGCCGTGAAGGCGCGCACGTTCGACCAGATCCCCCTCCATCGATGGAGAATCGTGTCACACTCCCCGCGTGTTGTCACGAAGGACGCTCACGTTCGAGTCGCCCGCGCTGGCCGGGGAGGAGTGGCCGTGCTACGAGGCGACTGGTGCAGCCGACGGGCCGCGGCTGTGCGTCCTGGGCGGCGTGCACGGCTGCGAGTACTCGGGCATCGCGGCGGTCTCCCGGTTCATGCGCGGCCTCGACACCTCGATGCTGAGCGGCACGATCGTGGCGGTGCCGATCGTGAGCCCGGCGATGTTCGCCGGCCGGGCGGCGTTCCTCTCGCCCGCCGACGGGAAGAACCCCAACCGCTGCTTTCCGGGCGACCCGGACGGGACGTACTCCGACCAGCTCGCCCACCATGTCTTCACCGAGCTGATCGCGCCGTCGGACGCGCTTGTCGATGTGCACGGCGGCGACCTGGTCGAGGCGCTCGAGCCGTTCACGCTCTACGACGAGTCGCCGGTCGCCGACCGGGCCCGGGCGATGGCCGTCGCCTACGGCCTCCAGTACATGGTGAATCCCGAGCCTGCCGGCACCGCCATCGGCGGCACGACGAGCGCCGCGGCGGCCGCGGCCGGGATCCCCGGCATCACGCCCGAGGCGGGCGGGTGCGGCCTGCTCGAGGAGGACGCTATCGAGGCCCACGCCCGCGGGCTCGCGAACGTGGCGCGGGCGCTCGGAATGCTGCCCGGCGAACCGGAGCCGCCGGAGCGGCCGCAGCGGCTGGTTCGGCGCTTCATCTGGCTGCGGGCGAAGCACGCCGGGTGGTGGCAGCCGGATGTCGACCCCGGCGAGTCGGTCGCCGCCGGCGCGCGCCTGGGGGCCGTCTGCGACCCGTTCGGCGACGAGCTGGAGGCGGTGACGGCGCCGGAGGCAGGCGTCCCGCTCTTCGTCACGTCGAGCCCGGCGGTCGCCGACGACGGCATCCTGCTCGGGCTGGGCGCCGGCATCTCCGAGATGTAATGCCGGCAAAGGGGCTCCACCACCTCGATCTCGCGGTCACCGACGTCGAGCGGTCGCTCGCGTTCTACCTCGACCTCCTCGGCCCGCTGGGCTGGGGCGTCACCAGGCGGTACCCGACCTACCGGGGGACAGAGGAGGTCGTCTACCTCGGAACCGGCGACCCGCAGGCCGCGTACGACCCGGGGGGCATCGGCCTTCGGCCCGCCGACGGCGGCACTCACCAGTACTACGGCGTCGGCGTCGAGCACATCGCGTTCGAGGTGGACACGAAGGACGAGGTGGAGGAGGCGTACGCGCGGGCGGTCGCATCCGGCGCGACCATCCACTTCCCGCCCGAGGAGGACCGCGACGAGCCGGGCTATCACGCCTTCTTCGTCTTCGATCCCGACGGCATCCGGGTCGAGGTCTTCTCGTGGAAGCCGGCGAAGGTCTAGCGCCCGGGAGCGGCCGTCTGCATGCCGGCGTGGACATCCGCCCGGTGTCGCCGCGGTCCGCCGATGCCCGGCGCCTCCTGACCGACTACCTCGACGACCTGGAGCGCCGGCTCGACGGCTGGACGAAGGCCGGGTACGTCGACGCAGCCCCCGAGGAGCTCATCCCGCCGGCGGGTGCGCTCCTCCTGGCGTACGACGGCGGCGAGGCCGTGGCTTGCGGCGCCGTCCACGTGATCTCGCCGGGGGTGGCGGAAGTGAAGCGGATGTTCGTGGCGCCACGTGCCCGCGGCCGTGGGATCGGCCGGGCGCTGCTGGACGTGCTCGAGCGGGCTGCGGTCGAGCTCGGCTGCGACGTCGCCAGGCTCGACTCGACCGAGCCGCTCGCCGAGGCGATGGCGCTCTACAGGAGTGCGGGGTACGTGGAGATCGGCGACTACAACGGCAACCCGAACGCCACCGCCTGGCTCGAGCGGCGGCTGCGGAGCCGCTAGCCCACGAGCTCGCGAAACGCCGGCTCGTCCCGGAGCGAGTCGAGGTCGGTGTCCTCCTTCGCCAGGTCGCGAAGGCTCGGCCGCCGCTCGAACGCGACCCGGAGGTGGCCGATCGCATCCTCGGTGCGGCCGCCTGCCAGCGCCTCGCAGCAGGCGAGGTTGTAGAGCGGCGTGGCGTACTCGGTCGCCTCGAGCGGCTCGCGCGCGCGGTCGATCACGGCGTCGTAGTCGCCGGCCTCGTAGGCTGGGTGGAACTCCGCCCAGACCTCCCAGCCGCCGGCCTCATACGGCTGTCCGACCCTGCTGCCGACCGCCAGCACCGTCGTCCCCGCCTCCTCCGCGAATGCCGTCCGGTTGACCTCCGGCCCGACGAACACGAGCGTGCCGTCGGGCGCATCCACGGTCTCGCCGTCGATCTCGAACCGCGCCCGCCCCCGGAGGACGGCGTAGAGCTCCTCGATGCCCGGGTCCTCCCGGTGCTCGGGCATCAGCCGGTCGCCCACGTTCGCGGCCGTCCACGCGTTCGTCCCGAACGCGCTGATCCCCATGTGGTGGCGGACGGGTCGCATGTGCGTGCCCTGGCGGTACGCGATGTCCTGCAGCTCGTCGACGGTGGCGACTCGATAGCCCACAGCGGAGTCAGAGTATCGCGGGGAGCGCCGGGGCGATGCACGCGGCGCATCGTTGGTCGATGAACTGACGAACGCGGCCGCGGGCAGCGTGACCCGAGGCGTGGCATCGACCCATCGCTCGCAACCCTGCGCGCGCGTTCATACAGCGATCGTTACGGATGAAATACGTTGCGGTGAGCCGCACGGGCCGTGTGAGTCACGTGATCTCGCAACCGTCCACCGATGAGTTCCTGACGGGAGTGCCGTCTAGAGCACAGGACCCGAGACCGAGGAGCTCTGACGATGAGAAAGCTGATCGCGCTGGTGTTCCACTACTCGCTGAACGGCCTTCTCGCCGACGAGGGCACCGACTACTACCGGTTCTGCTTCGAGCTGCTCGACGAGGCCGGCGGCGCGAGCGACGATGACGAGTCGCTCGACTTCCTCCAGGGCGCGCACGCGCACGTCATGGGCCGCACCGCCTACGAGGGCATGTCCACGAGCCTCCCAGCGCATCCCGATCATCCGTGGGCCGGGATCCTCACCGCCGGGCGCAAGGTCGTCTTCTCGCGGACGCTCGAAACCGCCGACTGGGCCAACACCACCATCGCGTCCGGCGACACGACGGAGGAGATCGACAAGCTCCGGCAGGGCGGCGACGGTCACATCATCGTCTGGGGCGGCGTCACCCTCTGGCGGTCGCTCATGCAGCTCGACCTGATGGACGAGTTCCACCTGGGCCTGCACCCGTACATCGCCGACGAGGGCACCCGGCTCTTCGACGACGTCCCCAAGGGCTACCGGCTCGACCTGATCTCGAGCACCGTCCTTCGGCCGACCGGGATCCTTGAGCTCAGGTACGGGCGGCACCGGTGACCCAGCTGATGGTGGGAGTACGGGCTACTGTGAACAGGGAGGTGATCGGATGAACGACACGCCGAATTGGAAAGTCGCGCACCTCGACGACATCGAGCGGCGCGGCAGGGATATTCCGGTGCGAGAGCACCTCGGGATCCACGCGTTCGGAGTCAACGCCTTCACGCCCAGGGAGGACGGCACGCTGGTCAATGACCACGACGAGGCCGGGACGGGCCAGGAGGAGCTGTACATCGTGGTCGACGGGAAGGTGACCTTCGAGGTCGACGGCGAGGCGGTCGACACCCCGCCGGGAACGCTCGTCTACGTCGGGCCGGAGGCGCGGCGGAAGGCGACCGGTGACGGAACCCTCCTCGTCGTGGGCGCCACACCCGGCGAGGCCTACCAGGGCATCGACTGGGGCGACGCATGGCCGTTCCACAACGAGTCCATGCAGGCCTACGGCGAGAAGCGGTACGCCGACGCGCTCGAAGCGGTGCGCGGTGCACTCGAGCACATGCCGGATCACGCGGGCCTGAACTACAACTACGCCTGCTTCGCGACGCTCGCGGGCAACACTGGCGACGACACGTTCGCCCACCTCCGGCGGGCCGTCGAGCTGCACCCGCGGTTCCGCGAGGACGCACGCAGGGACGACGACTTCGCGGCGGTTCGCGACGACCCGCGGTTCGAGCAGGCCCTTCGCTGAGCGCTAGAGCTTCTCCGCCAGCAGATCGAGCAGCCGCGCCCACGCGTCCGTCCCCTCGCGCAGCCGGCTGAGGCGGAAGAACTCGTTCGGGCCGTGGAAGCCCTCGTCGGAGCTCGAGAAGGAGAAGAGCAGCGTGTCGAGGCCCAGCGCCCGGCGCAGCAGCACCGCCGCCGGCAGCGTGCCACCCGCGCGCGTCCGCAGCACCCGCCGCCCCGGGTAGACCGCCCGCAGCGCCTCCTCGGCCGCGGCAAGGGCCGGATGGTCGCGCCGCATCGCGTAGGCGGGAATCCCGCCCGGCACCTCCTCGACGGACGCCGTGACGCCGTCCGGGCAGCGGCCGAGCACGTGGCGGGCGATGGCCGCGGCGATCCGCTGCGGGTCCTGGTCGGGGACGAGCCGGCAGGTGAGGTAGGCACGGGCGACGGCGGGGATGACCGTGTAGCGGCCGCCGCCCTCGATCTGGCTGATCTCGAGCGTCGGGCGCGCCGTCAGCCGCTCGAGCGGCGTGTAGCCGTTCTGGCCGTGCAGCCGGGGCGACCCCACCTCGGCGCGATAGGCGCGCTCGTCGAAGGGCATCTCCGCGATCTCGAACCGGTCGTCGCCGGTGAGCTCGACGACGTCGTCCATGAAGCCGTCGACCGTGATCGCGCCGTCGGGCCGGTGCAGCGTCGCCAGGATCTCGGCGAGCGCCTGAAGCGGGTTCAGCACCGCGCCGCCGTGCCGTCCCGAGTGGAGGTCGGCGGACGGCCCCCTCACCGACACCTCGACCGCGAGCATGCCGCGGGCGGCGACGTTGAGCGACGGCTGCTCGGCCGACCACATCGCCCCGTCGGCCGAGATCGCGACGTCGGCCTGGAGCGCGTCGCGGTGCGCGAGCAGGGCCGGCGCGAGGCTCGGGCTCCCGATCTCCTCCTCGCCTTCCAAAAGGACGCGCACGTTCACGGGCAGGCTGCCCCGCTCCTCCAGCAGCCGCTCGACCGCCCCGAGCGCCGCCAGCATCGGGCCCTTGTCGTCGCTCGTGCCGCGGCCGTACATGCGATCGTCGCGGATGACGGGCTCGAACGGCGGGGTGCGCCACGCCGATGCCTCGCCCACCGGCTGGACGTCGTAGTGCGCATAGACGAGGACGGTCGGCGCCCCCTCCGCACCCAGCCACTCCGCCAGGACGAGCGGGTGGCCGGCCGTCGGGACGACCCGGCCGTTCAGCCCCTCGAGCCGCTTTGCCAGCCACGCCGCCGCCCGCCCGACGTCGTCACGCCGGGCCGGATCGCCGCTCACGCTCGGGATCGCGACGAGCTCCTCGAGCGCGGCGACGGTCACCGCCACGCGCTCACCAGGAGCTCCCGTACCTCCTCGACCCCGGCCCGCCACACCGCTTCCCAGTCCTCCTTTGGGCGCTCGTACGGGCCGCCGTAGGAGCCGTCGCCGAGCAGCTCGCGCACGCCGGCGGGAGAGGCCGCCCGCAGCGCTGCCATCGACGCCATCGGCTTTCGCTCCGTCGGCGAGGCGGCGCCCTCGAGTCGCGTCCACGGGAAGTTCTCGAGCCAGGAGGCGTGGCTCGCGTCGGAGTCGATCGACTGCACGACCGCCCATGTCTTCGGCCCGTTCCACCAGTTGTGGAAGATCACCTGCGCGTCGGGCCGGTCGGCCATGAACTCGGGGGCCAGGCCCGCGGCCGGCGAGTTCCCGCCGTGGCCGTTCACGATCAGGATGCGGCGGAAGCCCTGGGCGTAGAGCGAGTCGAGCAGGTCGCGGACGACGGCCACGTACGTCCCGACCCGCAGGCTGGGGCTGCCCGGGTAGGCGGCGAAGTACGGCGTGAGCCCGTACGGGAGCGACGGCAGCACCGGGACGCCCAGCGGCTCGGCCGCCTCGGCCGACACGCGCTCGGACAGGATCACGTCGACGCCCAGCGACAGATGGCCGTGCTGCTCGGTCGACCCGAGCGGCAGGATGACCCGGTCGTCGTTTCGCAGGTACTCCTCGACCTGCATCCAGCTCATGTCATGCACCCGCATGGAACGCCTCCTCGTGTGCCGCGGCGACCGACAGGAGGAACGCGTCCCGCCCGCGCGCGGCGGCGAGCTGGAGCCCGGCCGGAAGGCCGTCCTCGGCGGGGCCGCACGGCACCGAGACCGCCGGCATGCCCGCCAGGTTGTAGGGGCCGGTGAACCTGGCCTCGACATCGCCGTCGGGTGTGCCGAACGGCGGGTCCTCGGGCGGCGCGACGTACGCCACGGTCGGCCCGGCGAGCACGTCAACCTCGGCGAGGACGCGGTCGAAGCCGGCGGTGATGCGCTCCCCGTCGGAGAGCGCCGCCGCGTAGTCGTCGGCGGAGATCTCGCGCCCCAGCTCGAGCAGATGGCGTGTGCCGGGGCCGTACAGGTCGGCCTCCGCCTCATAGCGGGCGCGGTGCGCCTGCCAGGCCTCGTAGAGCACGATGGCGCCGAGCGCCTCGTCCGCCGAGTCGAGCTCGGAGACGTCGACCTCGCGCACGTCGAAGCCGAGACCGGCGAGCCGCTCCACCGCCTCGCGCACGCGGTCGCGCACGCCCGGACGAAGCTGCGGCTCGGCGAGGTGGCGCACCAGCACCCCCACGCGCACGCCGCTCACCGGCTCCACCGGGCACGGCGCCCCGGAGAGGACGGCCAGGAGCTCGGCGGCGCCGCGCACCGTGCGGGCCAGCGGGCCGACGTGATCGAGCGAGGGCGAGAGCTCGAAGACGCCGGCGACCGGCACGAGCCCGTAGGTGGGCTTCAGGCCGACGATGCCGCAGTAGGCGGCCGGGATCCGGATCGAGCCGCCCGTGTCGGTCCCGGTCGCGTGGTGGCACACGCCGGCGCCGACCAGCGCCGCGGAGCCCGACGACGACCCGCCGGATGTCCGCCCGCGGTGAAGCGGGTTCAGCGTCATCCCGTAGGTCGGGTTGACGCTTCCAGCCGCGTACTCGAGCAGGTTCGTCTTGCAGAAGAGGTCGGCGCCGGCGGTTCGCAGCCGGGCCACGACCTCGGCGTCGGCCGCCGCGGGCGGCGGCACGCCGACGGTGGACGCGTTCGTCGTCACGAGGCCGCGCATGTCCATGTTGTCCTTGACGGCGACGGCGACGCCGAGGAGCGGGCCGGACGCGGCCCGGTCGGGCGCGTCGACGACGTCGATCACGGCGTTCAGGGGCCGGCCGAGCCGCTCCAGCCGCTCGTACGCCGCGAGCAGGTCGAGGTTGGCTCGCTCGCACACCCGGCGGCCGTCCTCGATGGCATGGATGAGCTCGCCGGTGCGGTGCACGAGCGGGCCCTCGAGCGAGCCGAGCATCGCGTCGACCTCGGTCTTGCGATGGCGGACGGCGAGGTCGCGGTAGATGCCCGAGTGGGTCTTCGCCGAGCCGCGGTTGAACTCCACCAGCCGGTCGATCGAGCCGTCCAGGTCGGCCGGGTCGAACCCGTCGAACGGCTCGGGTGTCGCCGTCGCCTGCGCCAGCACCTCGCGCGCGAGCGCCAGGTAGAGCGGCCGGTAGGCGGGGTCGGCCAGGGCGTCGGCGATCGAGAGGTCGGACACCGCCGTCGCGAAGAGCATCGCCCCGTAGGCCTCCTTGGCCCACAGGTAGCCGGCCACGTTCGTCGTGACCTCGGCGTCGGCGATGTCGGCGGCCAGGCGACGGACGCGCTCGGAGTCGGAGCCGTCGAGCTCGCCGATCCGGAACGTGGCCCGGTTCCCGCGCAGGATCCGGCCCGGCCCAACCACGTCGGCGCCGAAGTTCACGAACGCGCCGACGACCCGCTCGGCCCCGACGGCCGCCACGATCTCGGGTTCGTTCATCCCGTTCTGGAGCGAGACGACGTAGCCGTTCGGAGCCAGGCGCGGCGCGATCGTGCGCATGGCCTGGCCGGTGTGGTGGGCCTTCACCGCGAGCAGCACGTGGTCGATGCCGTGGGGGAGGTCGGCCGGCGCCACCGCCGGCACCCGCACCGTGTACTCCTCGACCGGGCCCTCGATGACGAGCCCGTCGCGGTTGATCGCGGCCACGTGCTCGGGGTCGGCGTCGCAGACGAGCACGTCGTGGCCGTCGCGGACGAGCCCGGCCGCGACGGTTCCCCCGATGGCTCCCGCTCCGACGACGACGTAGGTCACGTGGCCGTCCGCGCCGCCTCGGGCGTGTGGCCGTTTCCGGCCGTGCGGTCGAGGATCACGTCGATCAGGCGGCCCGTCGCCAGGATGTGGTCCGTCATGAGCTCGCGGGCGGCGCGCGGGTTCCCGGCCCGCAGCGCCTCGAGCAGCGCCCGGTGCTGGCGCAGGTTCTCGCCGTGGAGACGCTGGACGTCCTGGGAGAGCAGGAGCGGCGGCGTGCGCAGGGCCCGGCGCACGCTCCTCGCCATCGTGCGAAGGAGCGGCATGCCGGCCGCCTCGAGCACGACGTCGTGAAACGTGTCGTTCACCCGCAGCCACTCGAACGTGACGTCGAGGCGGGTGGCGTCGTCGAGGTCGGGCGCCTGGAGGCGGCGGGTCAGGGCGACGTAGCGCTCGTCCGCCCGCTCCAGCTGCTCGAGCTGCTCGGCGCTGATCCGGGTCGCGGCCAGCTCGGCGGCCGCGCCCTCGAGCGCGGCCCGCGCGACGATCGACTGGCGCAGCTCGTCGCGGGAGGGCGACCGCACGAGCACCCCCCGGTTCGGGCGGAAGACGACGAGGCCGAGGGCATCGAGCCGCCGCAGGGCTTCGCGGATGGGGGTGCGGCTGACGCCGTACTGCTCGGCGAGCTGCTCCTGGCGCAGCATCGTCCCCGGCGGCAGCTCGCCGAACAGGATCGCCCGCTCGAGCGCCGCGCCGATCTCGTCGGCCTTCGTCGTCTCGGCGTCCGCAATCGACCGGATCTCCGCCATTTCGGATCCAGGTTATCCAAATCCCCCCTTCCTGTGGGCGACCTTGGTATGGTTGGGATCCGAAAGTCGCCCGTGGCACCGTGGAGGGAGCATTCATGAGGATTCGCACGACCGGGATCGGAGCCGTCCTTGCGGCCGTGACCGCGCTCGCCATCGCGGCCGCGGGCTGCGGCGGTTCCAGCAGCGGAGGCAATAGCGGAGGCGCGTCCGGAGGCGAAGGCACGCCGCAGCACGGCGGCAGCGTCGTCATCGATCGCGTGGCCGACTCGCAGTCGATGGACAAGACCACCGTGTTCGACAACGAGTCGATCTGGGTCTTCGAGCAGATCATGGAGCCGCTCTACACCGTCACCAAGGACGGCAAGGACGTCGAGCCGTGGCTTGCGACCTCCTACACCCTCTCCGCCGACAAGAAGACCTACACCTTCAAGCTGCGCCCGGGCGTCCAGTTCTCGAACGGCCAGCCCATGACCTCGGCCGACGTCAAGTTCTCGATCGACGAGGCCCGCAAGGAAGACCAGGGCTGGGGCTTCCTCGACATCGCGATCAAGGACATCGAGGCGCCGTCGCCCGACACGGTCGTGATCCACACCAAGTACCCGTGGTCGCCGTTCCTGGCCGACATCGCCCTCTTCGCGAACGCCGTCATCCCCAAGGACTACGGCGGAGAGACCAAGAAGCAGTTCTACGAGCACCCGGTCGGCACCGGCCCGTTCATGTGGGACCACTGGACCAAGGGCGACGAGCTCGTCCTCAAGAAGAACCCCCACTACTGGCAGAAGGGCAAGCCCTACCTGGACAGCGTCACGTGGCGCGTGGTCGGCGACGACAACACCCGTGAGCTCCAGCTCGAGGGCGGCCAGTCCCAGGTGGACGAGTTCCCGCCGTTCCAGAC
>Ga0075424_100006538_pt1 | contig 11229 bp, 11 predicted proteins | sample SoiMethybrSBSTD3_FD_75301 | JGI IMG/M metagenome (GOLD analysis project Ga0075424, IMG submission 75301) | Bulk soil microbial communities from a Populus tree surrounding site in Tennessee, USA - Soil MetaG P. TD hybrid SBSTD3 | ecosystem: Environmental > Terrestrial > Soil > Tree plantation...
GCGGGTGCTCGTCTGCTCGAACCCCGACGTGGGGCTTCAGGCCATCATCGCCGTCCATTCGACCGTCCTGGGCCCGGGGCTGGGTGGGGTGCGGATGTGGCCGTACGGCAGCATGGACGAGGCAATCACCGACGTCCTCCGGCTCTCCCGCGGCATGACCTACAAGGCAGCGGCCGCGGGCTTGAACCTCGGCGGCGGCAAGGCGGTCATCGTCGGCGATCCCAAGAAAGATAAGAACGAGGCCCTTCTCCGCGCCTTCGGCCGCTACGTCGAGTCCCTGAACGGCCTCTACATCACCGCCGAGGACGTGGGCACGGACATCGGGGACATGGAGGTCATCCAGCACGAGACGCGCTGGGTCACCGGCGTGTCACCCGAGCAGGGCGGCGGCGGCGATCCGTCGCCGGTCACCGCCTTCGGCGTCCTTCAGGGAATCCAGGCCGCGGTGGCCTTCCATTTCGGCAACCCTGGGGATGATGCGCTCGACGGCCGCTCGGTGGCAATTCAGGGCCTTGGGAGCGTCGGCTACAACCTGGCGAGGTTCCTTCGCGAAGCGGGAGCCAAAGTCTTCGCGGCAGATATCGACTCGAAGACCACGGACCGTGCCCGCGACGAGCTGGGCGTCGAGGTCGTGCCCACGGGCGAGATCCTCGAGGTGGCGTGCGACGTCGTCGCTCCGTGCGCCCTGGGCGCGGTGCTCAACGATCAGTCGATCCCCAGTCTGCGCTGCGCTATCGTGGCCGGAGCCGCCAACAACCAGCTCGCCGACGAGCGTCGTCATGGCCTGGAGCTGCACAACCGGGGCATTCTCTACGCGCCCGACTTCGTGATCAACGCCGGCGGCCTGATGAGCGTCTACAGTGAGCTCGTCGGCTACAATCGCGATACGGCCATGCGCCTGACCCGAGGCATCCACGACAACATGGCGCGCGTCTTCGAGATCTCGCGCGCCCAGTCGATCCCCACCGCGCTGGCCGCCGACCGGTTGGCCGAAGACCGGATCGGGCGGGTGAAATCCCTCGGCGGCCAGCACTGGGTGCGGTCGGTACGGCGGCGCGCCGCCGAAATCTAGCGTCCCGACGTTTCAATACCGGCAGGAGAGACCTCATGGAGATCCGGACCCGGTTCCACGTCGCCCTCTTGGCTGTCACCCTGGCGGCTCCAGCGTTTGCCGCCACCCCCATCTGCGACGGCTCGACGACCCTGACGCTGATCGGGATGGATACGGCGGCCGGCCGGACGCTCTTCGCCGTCCCGCCCAGCGGCGCCAGCCAGGCGGCGTGGATCGTCGAGCTGGACGCCGAAGGGCGGGAGGCGCGAGTCTACCCGGACGATCCGAAGGGGCGATTCGGAGGATCGGTGGGCCCCGGCCCGGTCGTCGCAGGCCGTCCCTGCGGCTCGTCCTGCCTCCAGCCGGTGCAGTGGAAGGACGGCTCCTGGGAGCCGCTAGGCGGTAGCATGGTGGCTCCCGAAGCTTCCACCGTCGCAGCTACATACGACCGCACCGGCGCCCCCTGGGTCCTGCTCTACGGCCATGGAGCCGCCGCCGGGCAGCTCAAGGCCTGGGCCTTTCGCCTGGATAATCGTGTGTGGACAAGCCGTGGCTCCGCTGAAGTGGCCGCGGTCGGCGAGCCTCAGGTTCTCCCCGCGCCGCAGAGGAAGGACGGCATCCTCACCGGCACCGGTCTCTTTTCCGCCTCCGGCCCGCCGGAAGCCTGGGTGGTGGGGCTCCCCAACATGCCGGCGGCCCGGCGCGGGCAACTCATCGCCCTCACGGGAACGTCGGCGGCTTACGTCTCGGGCGACGGCGTGGTCTATCTCTCGGATAATTCCGGCAAGGCCTGGCGCCGCTCCACCTGGACTCCCTGGGGAGCCCAGGACACGGTGGGCATCTGGCGGCAGGGGAAGGACTACTGGATCGATCTCCCGTCCGGCGACCACCGTGGCTCTTTGCGGCTCGCCTGGTTCGACCACCGGCAACCTTCGAACCAGATAATCGTCCTCACCAGGCTTGGCACGGCTGGAGAGTGGCTCCGCCTCACGGACCTGCCGCTCGAGGTGAAGTCGAAGAACGACGAGCACCTTCCGGTCACCCAGGTGCTCGTTCCGCGGGGAGATACCTGGCTGCTCCTCTCCGGCTGCGCCGCGACGGCCGAAGGCTCCGGCCTGGTGCTCCGCGTCTTCGACGGCAAGGCGCTGTCGGCGGCGAAGTTCCTGATGCTGAAGGCAGCGGGCAACCCGGGCAACTGAGATAGACTCGGGTCGAGGTGCACCATGCTCAAGAGCCTGGATATACAGGGTTTCCGCTGCTTTCGCCAGCTTCGCGTCGAACCGTTGACGCAGGTCAATCTCTTCGTGGGCCAGAACAACGCCGGGAAGACCTCCCTCCTTGAAGCGGCCGAGTTAGTGGCGATCGGCGGGGTTGAGGGGCTCATGCGGAGCTCTGTCCGGCGGAGCGAGCAGATCCTGGTCAGGTCTGAAGTTGAAGAAGAGTACAAAGAGCACGTGTTCGATCCGTCTCACCTTTTCTTCGGCCATGATCTCCAATTGGGAAGCTCCTTCAAGATCCAGGGCCATGGCGAGACGGAAAGCTGGGTCGAGTGCGCGGTCGAGCACGCATCCGTTCAGGAAACCTTGATTCATACTCTGGGCTTCCGGAGCCACGTCACTGCTCAGAAGAAGGAACACGCTCGCCTCACGATCTCCCCTTGGGGCGGCGTGCTGCCTCCTCCGCGCTGGTGGCCGGAACCAAGCCCTCGCGTGAATTTCCTTGAAGCTGAATCCATCGACGTATCCAACCTGGGTCAACTCTGGGGCGATCTGGTTCTCACCACTGAGGAAGAAGAGATCATCAGATCTCTGAGAATTATCGAACCTCTTTTCGAAAGATTGGCCTTTATTGGCGAAAGCCGTGGAGCCTTGGCCAATATCATCGTGAGGCTCACAGGTAACGAAAAACGACTCCCTCTCGGGAATCTCGGAGGCGGCCTGAGGCATCTTCTTGCCCTGGTCTTGAATCTCCTCTCCGCCCAGGGAGGCTTCCTCCTCGTTGACGAAATTGATACGGGCCTTCACTACTCCGTGATGTTGGACATGTGGCGACTGCTTGTGGAGAGCGCCAAGAGACTCAGAATCCAGGTGTTCGCAACGACCCACAGTCTGGACTGCGTCCGCGCACTCGGCCGCCTTCGTAGGAGATACCCGGAGATAGGCGAAGCAGTGACCCTCCACCGAGTTGAGAGGGATGCTTCGACAACGGTCGTCTACGATGCTGACGAGATCGTCGTAGCCGCAGAAGGTCACATCGAGGTTCGCTAATGGCTCCGCCTGAAGACAGTCCTTATCAATTGCTTGTCGAGGGATCCGACGATCTCAACACTATAATCCACCTTATGAAACGTCACGAATTCGATTGGGACGACGAGACTTCGATTCGGCCTTTCCTATCCGCTAGGGGCGGAATCAACGGCCTGCTGAAAGACATTCCAGCCTTCCTCAGAAGTGCAGCATACCAGCGGATCGGGGTCGTTTTAGACGCGAATTCGGACCTCACTGCTCGCTGGACTCAGGTGCGGGATCGTGCGCAGGAGGCAGGCGCGAATCTGCCGGATTTACCCCTGCCGCAAGGAACGACCGTTTCCGGTCGCGTTGCCGATTCACGGTTCGGAGTCTGGATCATGCCGGACAACCAGTCGCTCGGAGCTCTGGAGAACTTCTTGGGCAAGCTGATGCCTGATGCAGATCCAATCCAAGTTTACGCAGGCGAGGCCGTGAACGAGGCACGGCGGCGCGGTGCCAAGTGCCAACCGAAAGATCACATCAAAAGCGTTCTGCATACCTGGCTCGCCTGGCAAGCAAAACCGGGGCTACCCTTCGGCACCGCACTGCAAGCGGAAATCTTCGAAAAGGACAGCGACGTCGCCCTCCGATTCGTCGCCTGGTTCCGCAACCTTTTCGCGGATCCTAGCCCGTCCCCGCGATCACCCGCACCATCCGCTCCACCACCTCCTCCGCCGAGAGATCCGAGGAATCGATAAGGACGTAAGAGTCGTCCCTCGTCAGCGGCGAGTCGGGGCGGGTGCTGTCGCGCTGGTCGCGGCGGCTGATCTCTTCTTCCACGTCGGTGTAGACGGCGGGCCGTCCTGCGGCTCGAATCTCTTCGAAACGGCGGCGAAAGCGGACGTCGGCGCGGGCGTCGAGATAGAACTTGTAGGGGGTTTCGGGAAAGACGCGGGTGCCGATGTCCCGCCCTTCGAGGACGGCACCGTATTGAGAGGCAGTTTCACGTTGCAGGCGCACCATGCGCTGCCGCACCTCTGGATAGATGGAAATCGTGGAGGTCGCCTCGCTCACCTCAGGAGTGCGGATACGGGACTCGACCGGCTGGCCGTCCAGAAGGACCTCGAAGCTACCGTCCGGGCGCCGGCCCAGGCGTACGTCGGCGGCGTCGGAGAGTGCCAGCACCCTCGTGTGGTCGCGGGGGTCTGCACCGCTCTCCAGCACCTTGAGGCCGATCGCCCGGTACATGGCGCCGGTATCGAGGAACGGCACTCCCAGCCGCTGAGCCAAGAGCCGGGCTGCAGTGCTCTTGCCGACTCCCGAGGGCCCATCGATCGCAACGATCAGAGGAGTCGTCATCGCCGTCCCTGGCGCGGCTTGGTGTTGGTGCGGCTCGTTCTCGCCGCTGGTTTTCTGGCCGCCGCCCGGCGAGGTGTAGCCGCCGGTTTCGCGGGCGCTTTCCTGGCCGGCGCCTTCTTCTCCGCCGTCCTCCGTGCTGCCTTCTTCTCGGCCGGCCGGCCCGTGGCTTTGAGAAGGCGCTGGACCTCTTTCTCGGTCAGCGCGCGCAGAGCGCCCACGGGTAGATCGCGATCTCGCAGGGTGCCGATGGCGACGCGGCGGAGCTTCAGCACGCCGTGGCCGATGTTGAAGAACATCTCGCGGATCTGCCGGGTGCGTCCCTCGGTGAGCTCGACGATCCACCACGAGTTGTCACCCTCGGCCTCGCTCCGGCGGCGGGCGCTCACCGGCTTGTAGGGGGCGCGCGAGGTGATCCTCGCCGGCGCCGTGCGCTTGCCGTCGATGACGATGCCGGCACGCAGCTTCTCGAGCTGGGCCTCGGTGGGGAGCCCCTTGACCTTGACCTCGTAGGTCTTGACGCTGCCATAGCGCGGATGGGCCACACGCTGGGCGAACTCGCCGTCGTCGGTGAGCAGCAGGAGGCCTTCGGTGTTGAAGTCGAGGCGTCCCACCGGCACCAGCGCCTTGCGCATCCCTGGCGGCACGAAGTCGATCACCGTGCGCCGACCCTCGGGATCGGTGACGGTGGACATCACGCCCTTGGGTTTGTTGAGCAGGAAGTAGTGATGCTCCTGGAGCGGCTGGATGCGCCTGGAGTCGACCTTGATGGCGTCGCGCTCGGGATCGGCCTTCTCGCCCAGCTCGGCCACCTTGCCGTTGATGGTGACGCGGCCTTCCTGGATCAATTCCTCGGCCTTGCGGCGGGAGGTGGCGACGCCGGCCCGGGCGAGGATCTTCTGCAGGCGGTCTTCGCTCATGAATCCTCCACCGGCAGGGCGTCCTGCCGCTCCTCGAGCTCGGCCACCTCGCGTAGAAACTGCTCCTCGCTGTCGCCAGCCGCCGGCTCTTCCGCAGATTCCTGAGGCAGGCCCGCCAGCTCGGCGAGACCTGCCACGGCGGACGCGTCGCCGCTGCCGAACGTCTCCTCGAACTCTTCGAGGGGAGGAAGGTCTTTCAGACTGTTGAGCCCGAAGTGAACGAGGAACTCCCGGGTCGTGCCGTAGAGGAAGGGCTTGCCCACCACCTCCTTGCGGCCGACGATACGGACCATGCGCCGCTCGAGCAGCGTCTTGACGACGCCCACCGGATTGACCCCCCGCAGCTCCTGGATCTCCGGCCCGGTGACCGGCTGCCGGTAGGCGATGATCGCCAGCGTCTCCAGAGCTGCCATCGACAGCTTGTTGCCGCCCGAGACGTCGAAGAAGCGGCGCAGCCAACTCACCACCTCGGGCCGGGTGGCCAGGCGCACGCCGCCGCCCACGTCCTCCACCAGCACGCCTCGGCCGCCCTCACCATCGCTGGTGGAGTACCGGGCCAGCACGGACTCCAAGGCCTCCGCCGCCTGCTCTCTCTCGTCCTCGTCGAACAGCTCCAGCAGCTTCGTGCGCGGCACGGGCTCTGAAGAGACGAAGAGGATGGCCTCGATGGCCGCCTCCATGTCGCTACGCTCCGTCATGAACCGAGGGCCTCCCGATCAGCGTCCCCCAGCTCCCGCGTGGTGCGGTAGAGGAGGATGTCGCCGGCTTCCGTCTGATGAATGCGGACCAGATTGAGCCGCGCCAGCTCCAGCACCGCCAGGAACACGGCGATGGCCTCGGCCCGGCAGGTGCGGTCCTTGAGATCAGAGATCAGGTCGAAGGGGCGGCCGGCGTCCAGAATGTCCAGCAGGCGGTCGAACTGCCCGCGCACTGAATACGCTTCGAGGGAGAGCTGGAGCGGCGGCGGATGCTCCTTCTCGTAGCGCAGCAGCGCCGTCTTGAAGGCCCCCATGAGGTCGAACAGCGAGACCTCGCCGAGATCCACCTGCTGCTCCTCGTCCTCCGGCGCCGCCGGCAGCGGCTGGGGACGGCGCGTCCAGATGCCCAGCCGCAAGCGGTCCACCTCGGCCAGCGACTGCGCCATTTCCTTCAGCCGGCGGTATTCGAGCAGCCGCTCGACCAGCTCCTGGCGCGGATCCTCCTCGGGCTCTTCTGGGTGGCCCGCCGGCCGCGGCAACAGCATCTTGGACTTGATGTGGATCAGCAGCGCCGCTTCGTAGATGTACTCGCCGGCGATGTCGAGGTTCAGCTCCTCCATCAGACCCAGATAGGCGTGGAACTGATCGCAGATCGTCGCCACCGGGATGTCGGTGATGTCCACCCGGTTGAGCTTGATCAGATGCAGCAGCAGGTCGAGCGGCCCCTCGAAGATCGGCAGGTGCACCCGCCATGCCGCCGGCAGCGGACCTTCGGCGCCCTCCTCCTCGCCCACGCCTTCAGGAGGGGGAAAGTCCGGGAGTCCCGGCGTTTCCTCGCTCATCCGGCGACCTTCTCCGCGGCGCCGGTCATCGCTTTCTGGATTTCTTTCCGATAATCGAGCCCCATGGCGTCGCGCACCTGCTCCAGCGTCTCGGCCGTGCGTTCCCGCGCCTTTTTCGAGCCCTCCAACAGGATGTCGTAGACCGTATCGCGGTCCAGCTCCTCGCGGCGCCGGCGCATGGGCTCCAGGTAGTCGATGAGGATCTGCGCCAGCAGCTTCTTGTCGTCGACGCAGCCGATGGTGGCCGCCCGGCACTCGCGGGCCACCCGCTCCTGCACCTCGGGGGTCGACACCAGCCGGTGGAAGTCATAGAGGTTGCAGACCTCGGGCCTTCCCGGATCGCTGCGCCGCAGGCGCTGCGGATCGGTGAACATCTGCATGCACTTCTGGCGGATGACGTCGGGAGAGTCCGACAGATTGATGGCGTTGCCGTAGGACTTCGACATCTTGCGGCCGTCGATGCCCGGCACCTTGGCGGCGGGCGTGAACAGACCTTGTGGCTCGGGAAAGACCTCGCGCTGGTAGAGGTAGTTGAAGCGGCGCACGATCTCGCGGCTGATCTCGAGGTGGCTCGCCTGGTCCTCGCCCACCGGCACGAAATGCGCGCGGTAGACGGCGATGTCCACCGTCTGCAGCACGGGGTAGCCGAGGAAGCCGTAGGTGGAGAGATCCTTGTTCTCGATCTGCTGCATCTGCTCCTTGTAGGTGGGCACGCGCTCCAGCCAGCCGAGGGGCGTGATCATCGAAAACAGCAGATGCAGCTCGGCGTGATCCGGCACCATGGACTGGACGAAGATCGTCGACTTCGCGGGATCGAGCCCGGCGGCGAGCCAGTCGATCACCATCTCCAGGGTGTTGGCGGCGATCTCCGAGGGATCGGCGTAGTCGCTGGTCAGGGCGTGCCAATCGGCCGCGAAGTAGTAGCAGCGGTAGCTGTCCTGCAACCCGATCCAGTTCTTGAGGGCCCCGAAGTAGTTGCCCAGGTGGATCTTGCCCGTCGAGCGCATGCCCGAGAGCACGGTCTTCTGTTCGGTCACTTCTGTGTCCCCCTTCTCAGGCGAGATTGATCACCACGGCCAACAAGCCGTAGAACGGCAGGAGCAGTAGGAGCGCCAAGGCCAGTCCGGCCGGAACCCCGATGATAAAGCCATAGGGGCGGATGGCGGCAAGCCGCGCCGCCCAGTCGGGCGGCAGCAAGCGCAGTGCGATCTGCCCGCCGTCGAGCGGCGGCAGGGGAACGAGCTGGAAGGCGGCCACGAAAACGTTGATCGAGATCATCCGCAAAAGGGTGAAGACGACGGGGAACGCGCCCAGTTTGTCCGCCCCCAACGGTAAGGTCAGCGATTCATAAGCCGCCTGCCGCGCCTCCGCCCCCAGCGCATGGACGGTCACGATGAGCGCCACCGTGGCGGCGGCGGAAAGCAGAAGGTTCGCCGCCGGTCCGGCCGCTGCGACGAGAATGCCGTCCCATCCCGGCCGGCGCAGGTTGGCGTCCACCACGGGAAGGGGCCGGCCCCAGCCAAAGACGGGAAAGCCGAAGGCCAGCAGGAGCGTCGGAAACAGCAGGGAGCCCAGGAGGTCGAAGTGGCGCAACGGGTTCAAACTGGCGCCGCCAAGCTGGCTCGCCGTGGGATCTCCACACAGCGCCGCCGTCCAGGCCTGGGCCGCGCCGTGCACGGAGACCGCGAGCAGCAGCAATAGGAGCTGCACCGCGGCAATGAAGACGAGATTCGGGGTCATTTTGCAACCATTTCGGGTTCGATCACTGCGCAGCCGCCCGGACTGGAGACGCGGCGAGACGGCGGTCCAAATCCGTCATCAGGCGCTCGTTTTCCGTCAGGACCTTCCGTTCGACCCACAGGGCGTAACCCTGAGCCGCCGCCGCTAGATAGAAGAGGGCGTGATGGACCCAGCGCGAAACCGAGCCGGTGGCGACACCGCCCCCGACGATGAAGGTCGCCATCACCAGCCCCATCGCCAGCATCAGCCAGGGATAGGACTCGTTCTTGAAGCGCTTGGTCTCCTCGACGATCGCTGACTCGAGGCCGTTCTCCCGCACCGCGTCCTTGATCGCCCTGCCGGTGCCGATGAGGTAGAACATGATCCAGCAGTGGGAGAACAACAGCAGCAAGCTCGATGCGAGCCCGATGAGCACGTGGAGCGGCATGTTGGCATCGGTGGATCCGTGCAGCGTGTAGCCTGCCACGGCGGCGGCAATGACGCCGAGCGTCGACATGGCGCCGACGATCAGCAGGGCTCGTCCCATCATTCAGCCATTCCTCCAAAGTCCTCGCCTGCGACATCCAAGTGGGAGGCGAGCACCGCCTCCCGCCAGCGGGCAGCCGCGTTGGCAGGGCGGAAACGCTCCTCCACGCGGCGCCGTCCGGCTTCGCCCCGGCGCCGCGCCTCCCGCGGCCGCGCCAGAACGTCCTCCAAGGCCTGCTCGAGCGCCCGCGGATCTTCCGGCGGCACCAGCCAGCCGGTCTCTCCGTCCTCTACAACCTCGGGAATGCCGGAGACGGCGCTGGCCACCACCGGCACGCCTGCCGCCATGGCTTCCAGCACCACCAGCGGCATCCCCTCGTAGATCGAGGGCACCACCAAAGCCGCGGCGCCCGCCAGCAGCCTGCGCACCCGCCCGGCGTCGCAGGTGCCGAGGAAGGTCACCGCCTTCCCCAGGTCCAACTCCCTCACCCGCCGTTCCAGCCGCTCCCGGTGCTCGCCGTCCCCGGCGATCCGCAGCTCTGCCGGGCGAGCATCACGGACGTCGCGCAGGGCTTCCAGCAGCACCTCGACGCCCTTGCGGATGCGCAGGCGGCCGACGAAGAGCAGGTAGCCCGGCTCGCCCTCGGGGAGCTCGAAGGACGCAGGCACCACGGCCAGACCGCCCGTGGCGTTGGGCACCACTCCCACAGCTTCCACCCGGTAGTCGCGGCGGATCTCGGCGGCGGTGACCGCGCTGGGCGCCAGAACCAGGTCGGCGGTCCAGGCGGTCAGGCAGCCCAGGAGGACCTGCAGCGGACCCTTCAGCCAGCGGAAGCGCAGCTCGACGGCTCCCGGCCGGCCCAGCACCCGTCCCTCGGCGACCAACGGACGAACCGCCCGCAGCTCCTCGACGTAGCTCACCTGAAGCAGGGCAACCAGCAGGGGGCGCGGCACGAGAAGCGCTCCCACGACCGCCACCAGCAGGGCCGCCAGCGCTCCGTCCGACTCGTGGACTTGCACGACGTGAGGCCGGAAGCGGCGGAGCGCCCGCCAGACCGCCGGCACCACCAGGAGGGGAAAGAACACCTTCGGACCCGCGGCCCCACCGGGCCCGCGGCCCAGCACCTCCACCTGGTCCCCAGGCTGGTCCCCGTGCTCCCGCAGGCCGGCCGCCAACTGTAGCACCTGTTCGCCGACGCCGGAAACGTCCCGGGGCGGCAGGGTGTTGGCGATCAGGAGAACGCGAATCTACGCGCCCTCGAAGCGCAGGATCACCACTCCGAACCGCACCTCGTCGCCCGGGCGGATCTCCGAGGGAACGCCGGTCTCCAGGCGCTTGCCGTTCAGGAAGGTGCTGTTCATGGTGCCGATCTCCTCGCCGAAGAAGAACTTGGTGCCGCGGCGGTAGATCTTGGAGTGGCGGCGGCTCACCGAGCGCTGGGTGTCCACCGGGGTGAGGTCGATGTCCGGATAGATGCCGGTCACCGGGTCTTTGCGGCCGATCGTGGTCTCCGGGCCGCTGGCAAGGGGAAACTCCATCCCCGAAGGGACGTGCACCAGCTTCTCCGGCCCCTCCGCCACCACCTGCGCCACCGGCCGCGGCATCTCGCGGGACGCCGTGACCTTGGTGCCGAGGAACGACTTCAGCATCTCGTCCGTCTCGCGCAGCCGCCGGGAGAGCTTGCGCATCATGCGCACGGCGATCTCGGGGTTGCTCTGGAGGAGCTGGTCGAAGGTCGAGCCGTTGATCTGCAACAGGCGAATGTCGGTCAACGCCCGCGCCGAAGCCGCCCGCGGGAGGTCCTCCAGCACCGACATCTCGCCGAAGAAGTCCCCCTTCTCCAGGACGGCGAGGATCTGCTCGTCGTCGCCGACGAGGTTGAGGATCTCCACCTTGCCCTCGTTGATGATGTACATCTCCGTGCCCAG
>Ga0075424_100006539_pt1 | contig 11228 bp, 14 predicted proteins | sample SoiMethybrSBSTD3_FD_75301 | JGI IMG/M metagenome (GOLD analysis project Ga0075424, IMG submission 75301) | Bulk soil microbial communities from a Populus tree surrounding site in Tennessee, USA - Soil MetaG P. TD hybrid SBSTD3 | ecosystem: Environmental > Terrestrial > Soil > Tree plantation...
CGACTGCGTCCTCCAGTTCGAGGGCGACCGCTACCACGAGCACCGGGTTCTGCGTGCGACGAAGAATCGCTTCGGCTCGACGAACGAGCTCGGCGTATTCGAGATGACCGCAGCGGGGCTCGTCGGCGTGCCGGATCCCTCCCAGCTCTTCGGGACGACCCACGCCGGCGAGGTCGGCGCTGCGGTCGGCTGCGTGCTCGAGGGCACGCGGCCGCTGCTGCTCGAGGTGCAGGCCCTCGTGGCTCCGACCGACCTCGCGATGCCTCGTCGTGTGGGCACGGGGGTCGACCCGAAGCGGCTTGCGATGATCGTCGCGGTTCTCGGACGGCATGCCGGAGTGGCGCTCGCCAGCTCGGACGTCTTCGTGAACGTCGCAGGCGGCGTGCGGATCGAGGAGCCCGGCGCGGATCTTGCCGTCGCGCTGGCGATCGCTTCGGCGGCGCGGGGAGTGCCGGTCCGCGAAGGCGTGGCCGCGTTCGGAGAGATCGGCCTGACCGGTCGCCTGCGGCAGGCGTCACAGGTCGATCGCCGGCTCGAGGAGTGCGCGAAGCTCGGCATCGCGACGGTTGTCGCTCCGCCCGGCGGATCGTCCCGACGGGCGCCGCATACCACCGGGGTCGAGACCCTGCGGGCCGCGCTCCGGGCTGCCCTCGAGGCGAAACCGCCTGCAGAGGAGGCCGCATAGCTCCAGTAGACGACGTTGCGGTTCCGTTAATCGCCTGTGAAGAACGCGCTATGATGTGACCCGATCGCCGGCAGGAAGACCTTGCCGGTTCTTTTTCGTGAAAGCACCGGATACCGACATCGGGGAGGTCCTCTTGTTCGACATCGGCGACAAGGTCGTGTACCCACACCACGGCGCGGGGACGGTCGTCCGGAAGGAGAAGCGCGAGGTTCTCGGCGAGACGCGGGAGTACCTCACGATCCAGATCCTCCACAACGACATGACCGTGAACGTCCCATGCGAGAACGCCGAGCGGGTCGGTCTACGAACGGTGATCGACCAGCGCACCGTCACCATGGTCGTGAGGACGCTCTCGGGAGGCTCCACCGAGATGCCGAAGAACTGGAACCGTCGCTTCAAGCACAACCGCGACAAGATGAAGACCGGGAACATCTTCGAGCTCGCCGAAGTCGTGCGCAACCTCGCCGTTCGCAACAACGAGAAGGGCCTCTCCACGGGCGAGAAGCAGATGTTCGTGAAGGCCAAGAAGATCCTCGCCTCCGAGCTCATGTACGCGAAGGACATGAACGAGGAAGAGGCTGCGGCCTGGCTCGATGACGTCCTCTCGCGCGCCGGCCAGCCGAAGGCGAAGTCCCGCGCGAAGCCGAAGGCCGCAACCGCGAGCGCGTAGATGGCCCAGCGCTCGGGGGGCTCCGCCGAGGTCGGGGCTACCTGGGTGCTGATCGCCGCCGCCGGCTCCGGCGAGCGGCTCGGAATCGATCGTCCGAAGGCGTTCGCCGTCCTCGGTGAGCGCCCGCTCCTCGCTGAGAGCCTCGACCGGCTCGAGCGCTGCGAGCTCGTCGACGCGATCGTCGTGGCAGCTCCCGCCGGGTGGGAGGAGCCTTCGATCCTCCTCGCCGAGGAGCTTGCCGCCTCGAAGGTCGTCGCCTGCGTCACGGGAGGAGCCACGAGAGCCGAGTCGGTCGCGGCCGCACTCGCGGAGGTCGATGAGCAGGCGCTGGTCGTGATCGTCCACGACGCGGCTCGGCCGCTGGTGGACGAGGCGCTGCTCGAGCGACTGCTCGTCCCGCTCGCCGAGGGCTTCGACGGGGCCGTTCCGGTGCTCCCGGTCGCCGACACGCTCAAGCGTGTTCGCGACGGGGTCGTCGTGGGAACGGTCGACCGTGATGCGCTCGTCGCAGCCCAGACGCCACAGGCGTTTCTCGCACCGATCCTGCGGCAGGCCTTCTCGGGCGATCTCGGGGGCGCGACGGACTGCGCGTCGCTCGTCGAGCGCGTCGGAGGAAGGGTCGCTGTCGTCGACGGCGACCCGAAGCTGCTGAAGGTCACAACTGCGGACGACCTGGCGCTCGTCGAGTCGTGGCTCTAGAGGCGGTCGTCTTCGATGTCGGCGAGACGCTCGTCGACGAGGAGCGCTGGTGGCGGCGCCTCGCCCATCGCGCCGAGCTGCAGCCCCACGTCGTCTGGGCCGCGCTCGGGGTGACCATCGAGCGCGGGGAGGAGCACACCGCGTTGTGGGGTCACCTCGGCGTCGAGAGCCCGCCGGCATGGAGCGAGATTCCGTACTCGGTCGATGATCTCTACCCGGACGCGTGGGGCTGTCTCGAGCGAGTGCGCGCACTCGGATATCGGGTGGGAATCGTGGGCAACCAGACGGAGGTGCTCGAGTCGTGGGCTCGCGAATCTGCGCTCCCCGCGGACGTCATCTCGTCGTCGGCGAGTCTGGGCGTGCGAAAGCCGGATCCCGCCTTCTTCGAGCGGGTCTGCGAATTGGTCGTCGCGCCGCCCTCGCGCGTCGCGTACGTCGGAGACCGCGTCGACAACGACGTGCTCCCAGCTGCAGCGTCAGGGATGGTCGCAGTGCACGTGCGACGTGGGCCGTGGGGCCGTCTGCAGCGAACTCCGGCAGAGGCCGCGCTCGGGCTGGACGACCTCGCGTCGCTTCCCGACGCGTTAGCGTCGCTCTCATGACCGAGCTTCGGGTCGGGTTGGGCTACGACGCACACGCCCTCGAGGAGGGTGTGCCGCTCGTCCTGGGCGGCGTCTCGATCGACTATCCGCGGGGGCTTGCGGGGCACTCGGACGGGGACGTCATCGCGCATGCGCTGATCGATGCAGTGCTGGGCGCGGCCAATCTCGGCGACATCGGGTCGCTCTTTCCGTCGGGCGACGAGCAGTACCGCGGCGCGTCGTCGCTCGATCTGCTGTGGGAGGCGTATCGCGAGGTGCGAGAGGCGGGTTGGGAGCTCGTCAACGCCGACTGTGTGCTCGTCGGCGAGGAGCCGCGCATCGGCGACATCCGCGGCGACATGTCCGAGCGACTCGCGGGCGCGCTCGGCGTCGAGCGCGGGCTCATCTCCGTCCGCGCGACCACGACCGACCACCTCGGCTTCACCGGCCGCGGCGAGGGACTCGCCGCGCAGGCTGTCGCTCTGCTCCGCCGATGAGGCTCGTGCGCTACGCCGACCGACCGGATCTGCTGGAGATTCGCTTCGACAGGCTCGTGGCGCAGACGTTTCCCGAGTACATGAACCACAACGAGCCTGGCCGCAACTGGGGACGTCTGTACACGGACTTCCCGGACTTCCAGGTCGGCCTTCTCGACAACAGCGAGCTCGTGGCCGAGGCGCATGCGATCCCGGTTCCGTGGGACGGCACCGCCGCGGGACTGCCGTCGGGCTGGGACGAGGGCTTCGAGGCGGGCATGGCCGCGGACGAATCTGCGACGGCACTCATGGCGGTCGCAATCAGCGTCGAGCCCAGCCGGCAAGGGGAGAGGCTGTCGAGCCGGATGATCGAGACGTTCCGGGACAACGCTCGTGCCGCAGGGTTGTCAGAGGGCGTCATCGCCCCTGTCCGGCCGACGTGGAAGGCGCGCTATCCGCTCATCCCGATCGAGACCTACGTGTCCTGGCGACGCCCGGATGGCTCCCACTTCGACCCGTGGATTCGCACCCACGAGGTGGTGGGCGGCGAGATCCTCGCGACTGCTCCCCGCTCGATGGTCGTCCGAGGAACCGCGGCCGAGTGGGAGGAGTGGACGGGGATGGCGTTCCCCGAGGACGGGGAGTACGTCTTTCCGGGCGGGCTCGACACCGTGCGCTTCGAGCACGGGATCGGCACGCACGTCGAGCCGAACGTCTGGCTCCTGCACCGCCTCTAGCTCGGCAGGGCGACCTCTCCGTTCGCGTCGACCACGACGAGGCCGTCCCGCTCCAGCGAGCGGACGGCGTCGTCGTCGAGTTCTGCGAGCGCGCTCGGTGTGTCGGCGACGATCCGGAGCGTCTCGGCGCGGCGCTGCCGGAAGGAGCCTTCGAACGGTCCTTGCTTGCGGGCGGGCTCCTCGCGAATCCCGCGCGACGGGCACACCGTCGCGAGCGGGCACTCACCGCAGCGCGGGATGCGTGCGAGGCAGATCGTCGCGCCGAGGTCCATCAGGGCCTGTGCGGACGCCGCGGTGAACTGCGCCCCCGTGCGGCGCTGCACGCGCTCGACGTTGACGTCGACGGGCAGCACGTCCTCCTCGAAGGCGAAGCAGCGGATTGCCGCGGCGGTGTACGGCCCAACTCCCGGGAGCTTCGCGAGATCTTCCGGCCACCCCTCGGCGGCGATCGCCCGCGCGGCGCGATGGAGATTCAGGCCGCGACGGTTGTACCCGAGGCCCTGCCACTCGCGGATCACGTCTGCGGCGGATGCGTCGGCGAGCGCTTCGACGGTCGCCCAGCGCTCGAGCCAGGCGTGGTAGCGCGGCACGACCCGCTCCACCTGCGTCTGCTGCAGCATGACCTCGCTCACGAGGATCGCGTACGGATCGCGCGTGTGGCGCCAAGGCAGGTCGCGCCCGTTGAGCGCGAACCAGGCGAGTAGCCGCTCGTGCGGAGAACTCGGCATGGTGGAATTCTGTCGTGGAGCTGCGACGACTCGATCACGTGTCGCTGAACGTGAGCGACCGCCCGCGCTCCATCGCCTGGTATCGCGACGTTCTCGGTCTCGAGCAACGCGGCAATGCGCGCCGCGACGACTGGCCCGTGTTCATGGGCGACTTCGGCGCCTGCGTCGCGCTCTTCCAGGCGCAGGTGGAGTCGCCGGACCGCGCACCGGAATCGACGGGCCTACGTCACGTCGCGTTCATGGTCGGGCGAGAAGACCTCGCCGCCGCGCAGGAGCGACTTCGTGAGCGCGGCGTCGAGTTCTGGCTCGAGGATCACGGGAACGCTCACTCCCTGTACTTCCCCGATCCCGATGGCAACGTGATCGAGCTGACGTCCTACAACTGACCCGGAGGCACACATGACCCTGACCTCGTTCCAGGAGGAGCTATGCACGACGAGCCGCTGGGACTTCTCAGACCTGCGCGCGCTCTTCGTGAACTGCACACTGAAGCCCTCGCCTGAAGTCTCGAATACGGAAGGGCTCATGCGCATCTCGACGGCGATCATGGAGCGGAACGGCGTCGAGGTCGACTTCGTGCGCGCGGTCGACCACGACCTCGCCCCCGGCGTGTGGCCTGACATGCGCGGGCACGGTGCATCCTCCGACGACTGGCCCGAGCTCTACGAGCGTGTGCAGGCGGCGGACATTCTCGTCCTCGGCTCACCGATCTGGCTGGGCGAAAAGTCCTCCGTCTGCAACCGGGTGGTCGAGCGCCTGTACGCCTGCTCGAGCCTCCTCAACGAGCACGGCCAGTACGCGTACTACGGCAAGGTCGGCGGCTGCCTGATCACCGGGAACGAGGACGGGATCAAGCACTGCTCGATGAACATCCTCTACTCGCTGCAGCACCTCGGGTACACGATCCCGCCGCAGGCCGACGCAGGTTGGATCGGGGAGGCCGGCCCGGGACCGTCCTACCTCGACGATGGCTCGGGCGGGCCGGAGAACGACTTCACGAACCGGAACACCACCTTCATGACGTGGAACGTCCTTCACCTCGCGCGGATACTGAAGGACGTCGGTGGTGTTCCCGCCCACGGCAACCAACGCTCACTGTGGGACGCGGGATGCCGGTTCGACTTCGCGAACCCGGACTACCGCTAGGCGGCGGCGGTGGCGCGAAGCTGCTTCGAGAAGTAGGTCAACGCCGCCTTCGTCTTCGTCTCCTGGCGGCCGTTGAGGCTCACGCCCTTCTCGGTGAGGTACAAGCGCGCCTCCGTGGCCACCTGAAACGCGTCGGCGGCCGTGCACTTCGTGGACAGCTCGAGAATGCGCGACCCGTCCGGATAGAACCAGAGCTCGGCGGTCAGGCGCCGCCCGAGGTCCGGCGGCGTGAAGTTCTGCTTGAGGACGAAAATGGGTCCGAGGATCGCAAGATCCTTCATCCTCATACCTTCCGGTGCGTGCGCTCCGAAGAACCCGCGCTGCTCCTTCGAGAAGATCCTGCGGATCGGGGCTTCCCCGAGGGCGACGGCGCGCACGCTCGGCGCCTCCGCTTTGGCCTTGAGCGAGGCGGAGCACACGTAGCCACCGGGCATGGCGTCTACCTCGACGCCGACGTTCGGCGACAGCCGGAGCTCGGCGGGAAGGCCTTCGGGGTCGACGGGCCGTAGCTTCACGACGGTGTCGCCCGGCCGTCCCTGGATGCGACGCGCTCGGGCGACGACACCGACCGCGTTCAGCGCGAGGTCGGGCGTGTCGAAGAAGAAGACCTGCCTGATCTGAGCTGCGAGCGGATCGAGGCCAAGACCCTCGATCGCGGTTCGATGGTCTGCGGCCGGGACGGTCAGCTTCAGCTCGACGCTGTCGGATTTACGTGCCAGCTCGAGCATCGCGACGAGCTCGTCGTCCGACAGCCGCCTCGTTCGAGTCGTGGCCATCGTCGGAGCGTACTGACGCCGGACTAGGCTGTCGATCGTGCGGCTCTACAACTCGGCGGTGTCGGGCAATTGCTACAAGGTGCGGCTTCTCTTCGCCCACCTCGGCCTGGAATACGAGATCGTGGAGCTGTCGGTCGTCGACAGGTCGAACCGGTCGGACGTCATCGGTGCGCTCAATCCGGCACTGCGCGTGCCGACGCTGGTGCTCGACGACGGGAGGCCGCTCGGCGAGTCGAACGCGATCCTCTGGTATTTCGGCGACGGCACCGACTACGTGCCGACCGACCCGTACGAGCGCGCCCAGGTGCTGCAGTGGCAGTTCTTCGAGCAGTACCAGCACGAGCCGGCCATCGCCGTTGCGCGCTTCCTCATCGCGTACTCCGAGCTGCCGCGCGAGCAGTACGCGGAGCGGCTGCCCGGCCTGATGAAGACCGGCTACGTCGCGCTAGACGCGATGGAGAGGCACCTCGACGGCAAGACGTTCCTCGTGGCGGAGAGGTACTCGCTCGCCGACATCTCGCTGTACGCCTACACGCATGTCGCGGACGAGGGAGGGTTCGACCTCGACCCGTATCCGGCGATCCGCGCGTGGCTCGAGCGGGTCGCAGCCCAACCCGGGCACGTACCGATCGACGCCTGACGGACGCCGCGGCGTCGTAGATTCCGTTCGTGACCGTCCGCGTCCGCTTTGCGCCGAGCCCGACCGGGTCGCTCCATCTCGGCAACGCGCTCACCGCTGTGGCGAACCGGCACTTCGCCGACGAGCACGGCGGCGTGCTCCTCCTGCGGATCGACGACACCGACCCTTCGCGAACCGTGGAAGGTGGAGAGGCGACGATCGTCGCCGATCTCGCGTGGCTCGGCGTCGGCTTCGACGAGGGGCCGGCGCGGCAGAGCCAGCGGAGCGCCGTCTACGAGGAGGCTGTGAATCGCGCGCTCGCGTCTGGCGCGGCGGAACGCACGGACGACGGATCCGTGCGCCTGGGGCGCGACGGCACGACGCTCCTCCGTTCGGACGGGACTGCCACATACCAGCTGGCGTCGGTCGCGGACGACCTCGCTCTCGGCGTGACTCACGTCATTCGCGGAAACGACCACCGCCCGAACCTCCCGGTCCAGACCCGGATCGCGAGCGCGCTCGGCGCCCACCTGCCGGTCGTGATCCACCACGGCCTGATCCTCGGCGACGACGGCAAGAAACTGTCGAAGCGGCACGGCCACTCGTCGCTCGCCGACCTCCGGGACGAAGGCTTCCCGGCTGCAGCGGTGCGCGCCTACCTCGACGAGCTCGGTCTTCCCGAGCACGACGTCCAGCTCGACCTGGCCAGGCTGCGCCGCCTCGCGGTGGACGCGATCGCCGCGATGCCGGACGAGGAGCTCGCCGCGGCGGCCGACGCGCCGCTCGAGGTCGTGCCGGCTCTTCGCGGCGCCCGTTCGCTGGTCGAGGCGAAGGAGTACGCGCAGCTCGTCCTCACGCCCGAGCCGGTCGAGCTCCGCACAGACGCATGGCCGACCCTCGACCGCTTCGCGGAGCTCCGCCAGCCTCTGCCCGAGTGGCTCTCGCACGAGGAGGCACACGCGCTCGTGCGCGAGCTGAAGGCGGTCGGCGGCGACCTGCGCGCGCTCCGTCTGGCGCTCACCGGCGCGGCGAAGGGGCCGGAGCTCGCTGCGGTTCTCGCGGCGGCGCCACGAGACGAAGCGCTCGCGCGCGCAGCCCGCGCCCGCGGGGCCTGAGTACGATCGCGCGGTGCGCCTGTACGACACGTTTACGCGCTCGCTCGTCGAGCTGCCGTCGGCGCCTGGGCCGATCCGCATGTACGCGTGCGGATCGACCGTCTACCAACGCGTCCACGTCGGCAACTCGCGCCCCTTCGTTCTCGCGATGTGGCTTCGGAGCTGGCTGCGGGCGAGCGGCTACGACGTCACGCTCGTTCACAACATCACCGACGTCGACGACAAGGTGTACGCGGAGGCCAGCCGCCAGGGCATTCCTAGCCGTGAGCTGTCCGCGCAGGCGACGGCGTGGTTCTTCGACGACACGGATGACCTCGGTCTCGGACGACCCGACGTCGAGCCGAAGGCCACGGAGACGATCGCCGAGATCGTGCGGTTCATCGAAGAGCTCATCGATGCCGGCCATGCATATGCGGCAGGCGGCGACGTCTACTTCAGCGTCGGGTCGTTCGCCGGGTACGGCCAGCTCTCGGGCGCCCGGCTCGAGGACATGGTCTCCCAGGAGTCGAGCGACCTGAAGCGGGACCAGCGCGACTTCGCGCTCTGGAAGTCGCAGAAGCCGCACGAGGATGCGGCGTGGGACTCGCCGTGGGGACCGGGCAGGCCGGGGTGGCACATCGAGTGCTCGGCGATGGCCGAGAAGTTCCTCGGTCACGAGTTCGAGATCCATGGGGGCGGGACCGACTTGCGGTTCCCGCACCACGAGAACGAGCTCGCGCAGTCCGCGTCGCTCGGGCACCGTTTTGCTCGCGTCTGGATGCACAACGGGATGCTCGAGCTCGACGCCGAGAAGATGTCGAAGTCGCTGGGCAACGTGGTCACGCTACGGAACGTCCTCGACACGTGGGGGCGCGAGACGCTGCTCGTCTTCCATCTGACGGGCCACTGGAGTAAGCCCGTCGACTTCTCGGACGATGTGCTGGATGCCGCCGCCGCCAGGGCCGAACGCTTCCGAGATGTCTTCCGAAGCCCGAGCGAACTGGCCCCTGGCGGCTCGTGGGGACGCTTCGCGGCCGCGCTCGACGACGACTTCAACACCCCCGCTGCGCTGGCCGTGATGCACGAATGGCGCGACCACGAGCTTCTGCGTCGTGCGCTCGCAGTCTTCGGCCTCGAGTCGCTTGCCGAGTCGGAGGAAGCGCCACCGGAGATCGTCGCGCTCGCCGAAGAGCGGGTGACAGCTCGTGCTGCGCGGGACTTCGAGGCGGCGGATCGGCTCCGCGCCGAGATCGAGGCTGCCGGCTGGGATGTGCGCGACGAGGCCGACGGCTTCCGCCTCGTGCGGAGCCGATGACTCTCACGCGCGACCTCGTGTACGGCCGGAATGCTGCGCGCGAGCTGTACCGCGGCCCGCGGCAGGTGCTGGAGACGTGGGTGACCGAGCGGGCGGCGTCACAGATCCCCTGGCTCGACTCGGGTCCTCGTCCGCAGGTGAAGCCGGAGCGCCTGCTGTCGGAGGCTGCAGGCACGCGGGATCACCAGGGCGTCGTGGCCTGGTGCGAGCCGTTCCGCTACGCCGATGCGTACGAGCTCGTCCGGTCGGAGGCGCCGCTTCTCGTGTGCCTCGACCAGGTCACGGATCCGCACAACCTCGGCGCAGTCGCGCGCAGCGCCGAGGGCGCGGGTGCGACCGCGGTCGTGATCCCCGCTCACGGCGCCGTGCGCGTGACGCCAGCCGTCTGCCGGGCGTCTGCAGGCGCGGTCGAGCACCTGCCGATAGCAGTGGTCCCGAACCTCGCGCGTTACCTCGGAGATGTGAAGAGCAGCGACCTCTGGGCCTACGCGGCCGACGCGGAAGGCACCGTCTCGGTGTGGGACGCCGACCTGACGGGCGGCGTCGCGCTCGTGCTCGGTGCGGAAGGCAAGGGCGTGCGCCCGCTCGTGCGTCGAACGTGCGACGCGACGGTGTCGATCCCGCTCGGGGGAAAGGTGTCGTCGCTCAACGTCTCCGTCGCGGCCGCCGTGCTCCTCTTCGAGGCGCGCCGGCAGCGGGGGCAGCGAAGTGGCTGATCCGACGCTGTACCTCTTCGACGGTTACAACCTCCTGCACGCCGGCTCGTTCGCCGACCGGGACGAGCTCGTCGACACGCTCGCGAGCTTCGTCGCCGGCCGCGGTGTCCGCGGCGTCGTCGTCTTCGACGGAGTGGGGGACGAGCGGTCGATCGGGCCGCTGCTGGTGCGCTTCACCGCGCATGCCGACGACATGCTCGAGCGCCTCGCGGCAGAGAACCGCAGGTCGGAGCTCGTCTGCATCGTCTCCTCCGACCACGCGGTCCGCCTGACCTCCGGCCAGGAGGTCCGCAAGCTCGCATCGAAAGCGTTCCTCGCCGACCTGCAGCCGGTCGAACACGTCGAGCGTGAGCAGCAGGGCGCCGGCGGCCGCGTAGGAGACCGTCTCGACGCGGAGACGCGCGAGCGCCTCGAGCGGCTCCGTCGCGGCGAGTAACCCGGCGCGCATGTATGCGGGCGAACATATGTTCTTAGCATCCTGCAATTCTCGCAAACCCCTTGTAACGCGTACGGGATGGTGCTAGGTTCTCCCTCAACTTCAACGTGAGACTTGCACGAGCGGCAGCATGATCGCCACGGACAGGTGTCACGGACGCCGTCGACATGGGGGTTACAGGCATGGCCGCTCGCACCGCCACTGCACCGAAGCCAGCCCAGAAGATCCAGCGAGAGCTCGAGGATCTCCAGCTCGTCCTGAAGGCGCGGAACGGGAGTCAGCAGGCGCTCGACGACCTTCTCCGCCGGTACACGGGCTTCGTCCGGCTGAAGGCGAGCTCGTATTTCCTCGCCGGAGGCGACGGGGACGACCTCGTCCAGGAGGGGATGATCGGCCTGTACAAGGCGGTGCGCGACTTCCGCCCCGACAAGGAGACGTCCTTCCGCAGCTTCGCCGAGCTCTGCGTCACCCGGCAGATCATCACGGCGATCAAGACCGCGACCCGCTTCAAGCACGCCCCCCTGAACACGTACGTCTCCTTCAGCCACAC
>Ga0075424_100006541_pt1 | contig 11226 bp, 9 predicted proteins | sample SoiMethybrSBSTD3_FD_75301 | JGI IMG/M metagenome (GOLD analysis project Ga0075424, IMG submission 75301) | Bulk soil microbial communities from a Populus tree surrounding site in Tennessee, USA - Soil MetaG P. TD hybrid SBSTD3 | ecosystem: Environmental > Terrestrial > Soil > Tree plantation...
CAATCGCCGCTCGCTGCTCGCACGAAGCAATCTGGTTGCCGCCATTCACCTCGCGCTGGTGGCGCCCGCGATGCTCAACGAAACCTATGTGGTTGCCGATCCAGAGCCGCTCACCACGGCGGGGATCGTCGCCGCCCTGCGGGAAGGCCTCGGTCGCGGCCCCCGGCTGATCCCGGTGCCGCCATCGCTGCTGGCGCTTGCATTGAAAGCAACAGGCCGCGCGCATCAGTGGGATCGCATTGGCGGCAACTGCGTCGTCGATCCGGCGAAGCTCTTGGCAGCGGGCTGGCGCCCGATTACCGAAACGCGCGCTGGCCTGGCCGCGACGGCTCAGGCCGCCTGACCGCCGAAATCTGGCACCGCGTCGCGCAAGATGCCGTAGATCGCCGAGCGCTCACCACGCGCGAGGCCCTGCTCCAGGGCCGCGAGCCAGCCGCGCATCGCCTCGAGCGACGGACTCATCGGCTGCGCCGCCACGATTCCGTCGATGCCGATCGGCGTGGTCGGCTCCTCGCGCGCGAACAAAATCTCGTGCAGCCGCTCGCCGGGCCTGATCCCGATGAACTTGATCTCGACATCCCGGCCAGGCTCGAGCCCGGACAGACGGATCATGCGCTCCGCAAGATCCACGATCTTCACCGGCTGGCCCATATTGAGCACATAAACGGCGACATCCGAGCGGTCGGGCCCCAGCGCGTGGCTCGAGGCCGTCACAACCAGATCGCAGGCTTCCCGAATGGTCATGAAGTAGCGCACCATCTCGGGATGCGTCACCGTCACGGGGCCGCCGGCCTCGATCTGCGCTTTGAATTTCGGCACCACCGATCCGTTTGACGCCAGCACATTGCCAAAACGCACGGCGATCAGACGCATCCCGGATCGGGGGCCATTGGGCCGTCGGGCAAATTCATGATCGAGCGCCTGGCAGTACATCTCCGCAAAGCGCTTTGATGCGCCCAGCACGGAGACCGGCTCGATTGCCTTGTCGGTTGAGATCATCACCATGGCGGCGGCGCCGACGGCAGCCGCCGCGTCGGCAACATTGACCGACCCGAAGACGTTGGTTTTGACGCCCTCCTCCCAGTCCCGCTCCAGCAGTGGCACATGCTTGAGAGCGGCGGCGTGGAACACGATATCGGGCTTGAACTCGCCGATCAGCTTGAAGACGCGGGCACGGTCGCGCACGTCGGCAAGGCGGCCTTCGATCATCGCAGTCGACTGTTTGGTTGCCAGCGCCTCCAGGACCGAATGCAGCGCAGGCTCGGAATTCTCGATCACCAGCACACGCGCGGCACCGAATGTGACAATGCGGTCGCAGATCTCTCCTCCGATCGAGCCACCGCCGCCGGTCACCACAATTGACTTACCCGCCACGAAACGCTCAAGGCGGTGGTAGTCGATGGTCACGCTCGGTCGCAATAGCAGATCCTCGACCTTCACGGGCGAGAGGCGCAACGCTTCGCCACCTTCGTCAAGCGCCGGCAGGCGGCTCGCGGTGAGACCTAGCCGTTTGGCCTTCATCACGATCGTTTCCGGCGTCACGGTCGGATCGAGCGCCGATGGCGTCAGCACGATGCGTCCGAGCGGCCGGCCGCGGGCGGCAAAATCGCCGACCACTGATTCCAGATCCTCGAGTGTTCCCAAGACCCCCACGCCGCGCACCGACTGGCCTTGGTCGGCAGGTGACGGCGACAATATCCCGGCCGGCCATATCTTCTTGACAGCTCCGCTCTCAACGGCACGCAGCAGCACTTCCGCATCGGCGGCGCGGCCCAGCACCAGGATCGGCGCGGATTCGGCGGCCATCGCATGCAGGCGGGTCCGCGAAAAGCGGAAATAGCGATACGCTACGCGCGGCCCCCCCAGAAAGAACATCTGGAGGAACCAGTAGAGGATGATCGTGAGCTTGCCGAAGAAGAACGCGCCGAGAAAATTCGGAGCAACCAGAACGTAGTCGAGCACGAGCAGCGAGATCGCCAGTACGCTCACCGCGCGAAAGATATTGAAGATATCGGGCAGCGATGCAAATCGCCACTTGCCCCTGTAGAGCTGAAACAGCCGATAGACGCCCGCCGCATAAAGAAGAAAACCGGGCAGAAACAGCAGCAGCGCGTCGAGACGCTCCTCGAGCCCCTGGGTATCAAATCGCAGCCAGAAGCTCGCCACTGTCGCGACGGCTGTTGCCGCAACGTCGTGTACAATGACTAGCGTTTGGCGCGACGTCAGCTTCGCCACCCGGCCCCCCGCATCTCTCGCCAATGCCCGGCAGCAGCTACCGGCTTTTTCACCCCAACTCCGTCCATGGACCCCAGACAGCCGTCTCGCCTGCGCTACCGACGAAGCAAGGTGCCACAGGGCACCTCGACACCAAAGACATAAACCCAACCCAGCGTGAACTCAAACTGACACGGATCAAAAGTCCTTACGATGACATTTTGAATCATAAATAGCCGCCTGTTGAATCACAAAATAGCCGCTTGGAACCAGGTACGAAGTCCTGGCTCCGAACAATAAGAGATTGGACGTTGGTAGCCCAAAAGGGCCGCGCTGAGGTGAGATTGATCCGTCACGTCCGGCGGACGGCTCGCCTTTCACTATCTATGCCGGCTCACTCGATGGAGGCATCCTCCCGCTTGATACTGTTCGATTCCTGCGCCCTCCCCCCGCATTAGCGATCGGAGGCGCGCTGCCGAACCATTATGCCACCAAGGACTCCGACGCCGAAGACGTAGATCCAGCCAGACGTGAATTCCAGTAGATACGTGTTGAATATGCACGCCACGATGTTTTGGACAACCACCCCAACCCCCAGCCAGGCCGCCAATCCCCCGCCTCTGAACATGAAAAGATGAGATATCCACACGCCAAACAGCAAAGCCGCGCCGACAAATCCCAGTTGGATGGCGATCTGGAAGGTCTGATTGTGGGGTTGATCGGTCACGAATGCGGACGCCCCTTCGCCTTCGCCGGCGAGCCTGCGAAACAAATCGAGGACGGTGCCCGTCCCGTGCCCGAACACCGGAGCAGCCGCGATCAGCTGCACCGACTTTCGCCAGAACTCGAGTCTCAGCCCCGAGGAGGTCGCTTCATCCTGGAAGCGATAATTTTGAACTTCCTGCGTCACCGAGTAGATGCGTGCACGCAGATATGGCGAGGCGACCCAGGCCGAGCCGGCAAGAACCGCGCCCGCAAGCAAAACGGCCAGTGTCCCCTTCCAGGCAAAACGCTGCAACGCGATGACTATGAGCAGCACCACGAAAATGATCAGCGTGCTGCGAGCCAGGGCGACAAAGGCGATGTTCAACAGAAACACCATCGCCAATAAGGCACACGCCACGGCGGCCCGCCGCCGCTGCTCGCGCCAGGCGCTGATGGCAAGGTGCGCCAGCGCGAAAGTGCAGATCAGAAACTCGCCGCTTTGGATGATGTAGTCCTTGATTGGAACGCCCGGATAGGCGTTGCCGGGCCGCACGTAGACCGGCCATGCTGTCAACAACCAGGAAACGGCTAGCAATAGGGTGCAGGAGACGAGAAATCCGCCCAGCACCCACATCCCGTGCGCTGATCGACGAAATTGAATGAAGAGCAGCGGAAACGCGAGGAACCGCAACGTCGGCTTGATCGACCCCCACTGGTCCTCGAAGCTTGCACCACCCCAGGCCATTCCGATGACGCCATACGCGAACAGTGCCAGCGGTATGGCCGCAGCCGGAACAGCGACGGCCCACCGCAGCGAGCGCAGATCCAGCGTTGGAATGACGCAAAGCAACCAGATAACGATGAGGATGCCACTCAACGAGGTCGACCACGGCAACGACGCCGCAACCGCAACGGCCATCCAATCGGCGGCCGGCGAAAAGCGAGCGGGGTCCAGCAGGCGATCCCAAAGTCTGACGGTGGCAACAGGCTGCATTGTCATGCTTGTGAAATTGTCATGCTTGCAAAGCTGAAATGCCGGCAATCGATCGCACACGATCCGCCGCCACAATGGCGTCGAGCCGGCGTTGATTGTCGGGCAGAAGCGAACGATCATTCTCTGCATGCCACAGGTGGAGAACGCCCGTGGCAAAGTTCCCGTCCTTGCGCCGGATGCCCGCGCGCAACAGCCTGATCAGAAGATCGGAATCCTCCAGGCCCCAACCGCAGTAAGTGGCGTCGAATCCATCTACCGCATCAAAATCCTGGCGCCAGACGGCGAGATTGCAGGATCGCGCGCCGCGCCAAGCACGCGGCCGCAGCTTGCGCAATGGCCCGAGCGGCAACGACAACAGCGGTGCCAGCCGGTTGATCTTGCTGTGGCGGCGCAGTGCCATAAACTCCGACATGTTCCATCGCTCGATCTCGCTCGCCTCCGCGAGAATGCGCTCGGTCAGCTCGCGCGACATCAGAACGCGGTTGCCGGTCACGAACCATCCCGGCTCCGCCAGAGCGCGGTGGACGGCGACGAAATCCGGCCGCGGAATGCAGTCCCCGTCGAGAAAGATGCAATAGCCGCCCCGGCTCGCCAACACAGCGCGATTGCGCGCCTCACCGGCCCGGAAGCCGCGATCCTCCTGCCAGACATGCTCGAGGCGAATACCGATGATCGCCGCCCAACGCTCAATCGCCGCACGCGTCTGCGGGCCTGAGCCGTCATCCGCAACCACGATCTCAAAATCGCGGTCAGTTTGTCGCGCCAAGCCGCGCAACACGACCTCAAGCGCGTCCTCCCGCTGGTAGGTGGTGAGAATGACGGAGATCAGCTCAGTCACCGGCGCCTCTGCGGCTCGTCGCTACCGCCCGCGGCAGGTGTAGCGTATTGGCCGGCATTGGCAAGGCGGGCAACGCTTCCCGGCGTGATTCGCGGCCGCGCCTTGCGGGTCCGGCGACCTCCAGCAGGCGCCACAATGCCGACCGACCGGCTGCTGCTTAGCTCCTGATCACGCCGCCGCCCGAACGTGAACCTGCGTGGTTGCCTCGGCGCGAAAGAAGCCACGCCTTCATGTAGCGATAGTAGGCACCCTCCGCATTGGCGATCGCCAGCAATAGTCCCTCGCGCCCATCGAGAAACCCGGCACGGAGCACATAGGTGCGTACAAACGTCCAGAAGCCGTGCAGAAAGCCGCTGGCGAACGTTACTCGCCGTCCCGACGCCACCATCTGCGCAGCGCCCGCGCTCGAATAGCGATCCATGCGCGAGAGCGCATCCTCGATGCGATCGACGGGGAAATGCAGAAGCGACTCCTTCAAGCGCCGCACCGGCCCCTCGCACACCACGCGCTCGTGAACGATGTCATCGCTGAATCGAGCGCGGCCGCGGCGGAATACGCGCAGCACGTAATCCGGATACCAGCCTGAATGCCGCATCGCGCGTCCCAAAAAGCTCGACAAGCGGGGCATCTCATAGCCATCGGCGTCCTTCACACCGATGGCCGATGTGATCTCGGCAGCAAGCGCTGGCGAGATCTGCTCGTCGGCGTCGATTGTCAGAATCCACTCACCGCTCGCAAGCGACAGCGCAAAGTTCTTTTGTGCGCCGAAGCCTTCAAAGGCGTGATGCTCAACGCGTGCGCCATGGGCAAGCGCGCGCGCAACAGTATCATCGTCACTGCCACAGTCGACCACGATCCGCTCATCACAGAATGCGAGGGAGCCGAGGCAGTCGGCGATCTTGGCCGCTTCGTTCCGGGTGATCACAATGGCGGACAGCGACGGCACTATCATTCTCCTGTCGACAACAGAATGGGCATTCCATATTCTCCGCCGCCACACTAGAGAACCAACTCATATCTGAAAGTTATTCGCCATTGCGAGGTGTGTGGTCGCCAGTCGTTTATTTTATGTCGCTCGGTTTTGACATAGGTCGGTGGCAGGAAGTGCGTAGCCAGCGGATGCTCCGGCGCTGATTTCACTCCCGCAGCCGCGATCATTTCCACAGTGGCAATGAGTAATAACTGGAACCTGCTTGCAACGTGATGAGCATTGAGGCGCAGGCAACGGAACTTCCGGCGATCGACCCTCAAGAGGGGTCGTCCATGGAAGCTTGGATTCAGGCTCCGGAGCCGACCAAGACAACGTGCCTTATCAGTAACTACAATTATAGACAGTACATTGCGGATGCCGTCGATAGCGCGTTGGGGCAGACGACTCCGTTCGACGAAATCATCATCGTGGATGATGGCTCGACGGACGATTCGCAAGAATTCGTTCGCCGTCGATACGGTCACCACAGCACCGTAAAGCTTGTTGCAAAGAAAAACCAAGGACAGTTGTCGTGCTTTAATGAAGGGTTCCGCCGCTCGACGGGCGACATCATCTTCTTTCTGGACGCCGACGACGTCTATGAAAAAAATTACGTTGAAGCGGCACTGAAGGCCTATTTTCAATCTCCTGGCTGCGATTTTCTCTTCACGGGATATCGCACCTTTCATGCCCCCTCCGGCCAGATTCTCAACATCGACAAGGCCCCCACCGTTTCGCGGGAGGCGCTCGACCTCGGGTATTCTGTCATTCTGTCTTTGTACAAGCGCGTCTGCGTCGGGGCACCCACATCATGCCTATCGATGCGACGGAGGTTGTTGCAGCACATTTTGCCAATCCCCTATCTGGATGACTGGAGAATCTGCGCCGACGATTGCCTGAACTTCGGCTCATCGCTGATGCGAGGCAGAAAGTTCTTTCTGCAGGAGCCGCTGGTTCGCTACCGCATCCATAACAACAACAATTTTACTGGCGCACATATCGACGTGTATCAAGACTACCAGCGTTCGCTGCGCGCCAACAGGTTGCTCCATCTCTTTCAATGCCGCGCCGGTTTTGATGTCGTCCAGCTGCCACAATTCGCAGGCCAGGAATTTCGCACGATTCCAAAGCCGACGTTTTCTCATCTGCGGCGCTACACGGAACTGACGCTCGCGGCGCGCATGCCGATTGCCCGCAAGCTGAAGGTTTTTTCGCAGCTCTTGAGCCACTATCTGGCTAGATCAAAGCCCGCGTCACGGTCGGTCACCGGCGCTCTTTGAGCGGCAACTTCTCGCCGCACCGCAGGTTGTGGCGCACTCAATGGCCCCAGGCGCAGATTGGCTGGAAACTCCTTTGCCCCACTGAAATCCCGTGATACGCAATCATGAGAGGTGGCGGAGTATGCCGGGACTTTGGCGCAAACAGGACTTGGCGCAAACAGGACTTGGCGCAAACAGGACTTGGCGCAAATAGGACTTGGCGCAAACAGTATCTGGCGCAAACAGTATCTGGCGCAAAGTGGGGAATAGCGGCCATTCAAAACCGAATGCCAAACGCTCTCCAAGATTCGGCGCCCATCCCTCAACCTCCGTTGAGCAGTGCTGCGCAAATTTCCGCGACGACAATCTGGAAGATCTTTTGGTGTGCTGCTGTGAGCTTCGCGCCCTTCCTGTTCCTGCAGTACGAGGGCGAGGAGCCATTCTTCACAATCATTGCGCAGGAAATGTGGGCTAGTCGCGATTTCACCCACATCACGCATCTTGGAAATGAATATCCGCGACCTGGCCTGTTTCCGTGGCTGATCATTGCGCTCAGCACGGTTCTCGGCTGGGACTGTGTGCTCATCGCGGCAAGAGCGATTGCGGTCATGTCGACTATTTTGACCGGTCTGACGGTCGCGTGGCTTGCAACCAGGATCTTCAAAGACTGCTTGATAGCGGCGTTTGCGGCGGCCATCTTTCTATCGGGCGATGTGCTGTTGTATCGGGGTTGGCTGGCATACTCAGACCCGGTGTTTGCACTCTTCACTTTTGGAGCCATGGCCTGCTTATGGGTGGCGACGGAAGAGCGGCGAAACGACCTTTTGGCGTTAGCCGCGCTCGGGCTGGTCGGAGCCTTCCTGAGCAAGGTGCCAACCACATACGTGTTCTATGGAACGCTGGGTCTCGTCCTCCTCTGGAAGCATGAGAATCGGTTTTTCCTGTTTCGCCCGGTGTCGTTGGCGGTTCATGCGGCCGCCATCGCGTTTCCGTTGCTTTGGAGCTACGGAATCGTTGGAAATAGCTATTTCGACGCTTCGGTCACCAACTTGTTGTGGACGACATTGCACCCGCCGTCCTGGGGTGAGTACGTTACCGACTTCATTGCATTTCCATTCAGCGTCACAATGCACTTGCTGCCCGCGAGCGCCGTGGCCATCTATGCAATCTATTCCCGTCAATTCGATCTCTCGCAGCGGAACCGCTCGATCGACATTGCAGTCTGGACCGCGCTCCTCAGTCTCATTCCCTATTGGATTTCGCCCTATGGAAGCACCCGTTACATCCTTCCGACCTTTCCGTTCTTCGCATTGGTCATGGCGTATGTGATCTTTCTATCCGGAAAGTTCCTGTCCGACATGATGACCAAGTTATTGGTCGCAAACATTGCGATTGGACTGGTCGGCTCGCTCGTCGCTATTCCTCTTTATCAGCGCTATGTCCGGGGCAACTATGCAGAGCTGGCCCGCATGATCCAGGCGCACGTTGGCGAAGAAGCAATCTATGCCAATGACGTGACCGCGGTTGGGCTGAGTCTTGTCGCCAACCTCAACACGATACGGCCTTCCAGGCCGCCCATCACATCGCCACCCCCGAATTTCTCATCCGGTTACGTCCTGGCGCGTGAGGTCGATCCAAATTTTGGCGACGTCAGCCTAACGTTCAGCGTTGGTCGCAACGCCGACGGAAAACGCACGCGGTATCTCCTGTGCCGAGGATCCGCCTGCACACAACCGAAGGCACCCTAAACGATCAAAGCACGCGCTCAACGGAGCCGTCGTCGCTGCTTCATCAACTTACCGCCAAACGCAAGACACTCGCCAGACGCAAGACAGTCGCAAGTCTCACTATCATTCCTGGTGATAACGATGGCTGCCAGCCTTGCCAGTATTAAGATACCATCGATACTGGCCCGAAATGGGACTTGGAAACTTCGCATCAGGAGGCCCGATGAGCGGGGTGGCAAGTTGGGCGTCAACTCACTCGATGCCACCCGATGTGCGCCCGACCGCTGTGTGGCGCCGCCCGCTCAAGATTGAACGGCGTTGGGATCGCTTCCGCTGCCGGACCTGGTTTCGCGACAAGGAGTTCACATCGGACTGGTCCTCCGGCAACTTCACCCTGTGGCGGCGCGTGTTTTCCCCGCTGCGCAGCAAGCCGCTCCGCATCATCGAGATTGGCTCCTGGGAGGGGCGTTCGGCGATCTTTTTTGCGAACTTCTTCGAGCGCGCGACCATCACCTGCATCGACACGTTCGGTGGCGGCAGCGACCACAAGGCCGAGCAGGCATCCCGGATCGAGGCGCGCTTCGACCGCAATCTCGCAGCCTTCAGCAACCGGGTCGAGAAGATCAAGGGCCAGTCGCGGGACGCGCTCGAAGGCCTGGTGGCACAGCAGCGGCGCTATGACCTCGCCTACATTGACGGCAGCCACGAGCGCGACGATGTGATGGCCGACTCTCTTGGCGTGTGGTCGATGCTTGAACCAGGCGGCAGCATCATCTGGGACGACTACCGCTGGGGCCGCAACATGCCGCCAAAGCATCGCCCACAGCCGGCTATCGACGAGTTCCTGCGCGAGCGCGAGGACGAGTATCGGCTGCTCTCCAAGGGCTACCAGATCATCATCGAGCGGCTGCGGTAGCACGCGCCGACTTCAACTGACGCGATGCAGCTGTTCGGTGTGCGACGGCTGCGATCTTCGATTGAACGAATGCCCGACTATTCCGCCGCAGGCCTTCGCTTGATCAGATTGGTCGTGCTGTAGCCAGGGACCAAGTCGACCAGAACGACCTCGCCGCCATTGGCCTCGACAAGCTCACGCCCCACCACCTGGTCGATGCGATAATCGGCGCCTTTGACCAGGACCTTCGGCCGCACGCGCTGAAGCAATTCAAGCGGCGTGTCCTCCTCGAAGACGACGACCACATCGACCGCCTCGAGCCCCGCCAGCACCTCGGCGCGCGCCTCCTGGCCCTGCACCGGGCGCCCTTCGCCCTTGAGGCGCTTGACTGAGGCGTCACTGTTGAGCCCGACGACGAGCCGATCGCAAGCACCACGCGCCTCGGTCAGGAGCCTGACGTGGCCGGGGTGCAAGAGGTCGAAACAGCCGTTGGTGAAGCCGACGCGCAGGCCCTGCCGGCGCCAGTCATCGAGCCGATCCTCGAGCGCGGCGTGGTCGTGGAGAATTTTCTCCTCGGGCGCAAGCGAGGCGGCCGGCAGGATGCGCGATCGCAGCTCCGGCACCGACACGGTCGCAATGCCGCGCTTGCCGACGACGACGGAAGCCGCCGCATTGGCGGTCCGCATCGCCGTCTCGTGGTCGGCTCCGATCGCCAGCATGACGGAAAGCGCGGCTGCGACGGTGTCGCCCGCCCCCGACACGTCACGCACCCTCACCGGATAGGCTGGCACGTAGACTGGCGTGCAGCTGCGCTCCAGCAGCATCATGCCATCCTCGCTCAACGTCACCAGCACGGCCTGACAATCGATGGTGCCGATCAGAGCGGCAGCTGCCGCCTCAAGCTCGGCGCGGCTGCCGACCGGCTTGTGCGTCGCCTCGGATAGCTCCTTGCGGTTTGGCGTGACCAGCGTCGCGCCGCCGTAGATCGAGTAGTCCACACCCTTGGGATCGACGATGACCGGAACGCCCTGCTTGCACGCGGCATCGACAGCTGCGCCGATCACCGACGGCGTCAGCACGCCCTTGGCATAGTCCGAAAGAACCATCGCCCGCACATGCGGCAGCGCCGCCAGGATGCGGTCGATCAATGCCTTCTCGAGACCGGCCTCGACCGGCCCGGAGCTTTCCCAATCGGCGCGCAACAAATGGGTCGAATGATGCTCGGAGACAAACCGGATCTTGCGGGTCGTCGGCCGCCGGCGGTCGAGCACGATCTCGCTTTCGATGCGCGGCTCCTTGGCGAATTCACGCATCAGGACCCGCCCGCTCTCATCCTCGCCGACCACACCGACGAGCACGCAGCGAGCTCCAAGCGAAACGATGTTGCGCGCAACGTTGCCAGCGCCACCGACCATGGTCTCGTGCCGCTGCACCGCGATCACCGGCGTCGGGGCTTCCGGAGAGATGCGCGTGACACTACCGTAGTGGAACTCATCGAGCATGAGATCGCCGACGCAGAGCACCGTCTGATCGGTGAATTTTGCGAGGTGCTGATCAAAGCCATGCGTGGGCGAGGACACTGCGACTCTCCGGGTGTTGCCTCAAGCGCTCAGCAATAGCGGTC
>Ga0075424_100006543_pt1 | contig 11224 bp, 5 predicted proteins | sample SoiMethybrSBSTD3_FD_75301 | JGI IMG/M metagenome (GOLD analysis project Ga0075424, IMG submission 75301) | Bulk soil microbial communities from a Populus tree surrounding site in Tennessee, USA - Soil MetaG P. TD hybrid SBSTD3 | ecosystem: Environmental > Terrestrial > Soil > Tree plantation...
TCGCTTGCCGCTTGCCGCTTGCCGCTACACCGTCAGAACTCGATCCGCGCGCCTACCTGCACCTTCCTCGGCGTGTAGCTCGTGCTGTAGCCGGTCAGGATCAGGAACGCCGTTGGCGATGACTGGTCGCGACCGGGATTCGCGAAGTTCGTGTGGTTCGTCAGGTTGAAGAGATCCGCGCGCACCTGCAGCTGACGGCGACCGGCCAGGTGGATTGCGTAGCCGAGGCCGGTATCGAACTCGAAGAATCCGGGCCCGCGCGCGCCGTTGCGTTCGGCCTTGTAGTTCTTCACCGTGTACGCGTTCGTGCCGTTTCCTGAGTAATCACCGGCGGGGAGCGGTTCGGCCTGGATGCCGTTCAAGTCCGGATCGACGTTGCCGTTGATCAGCGTGAACGGCGTGCCACTCAGCGCGCGCGCCACCCAGCTCACATTCAAGCCGTGCGTCTTCGGCACGAGCGCGGTGCCGCTCAGCGTGAAGTTGTGGCGGATGTCGAAGTCCGTCGGCCCTTCATTCAGCTCGAGGTGCATGTCGTCGCGCACCTGATAGTTGCTGACCGGGGCGCCGTTGCCCGACGTGTTGCCGTGCGAGCGGCCGAAGGTGTAGGAGATCTGCGTGCTGTAGTTGTGGCTGAACCGCTTCTTGAACTGCAGCATCATCGCGTTGTAATCCAGCTCGCCTACGTTGAGGAACTGGTTCACGGCGGCGCTGAAGGGCACGAACCCCGGATAGATCGCCTGCAGTTCCGCGGTTGCCTGCGTCAGGGTCGTACTGCCGATACGCTGCAGCGTCGACGAGGCGACAACCGGCCCCGAGCGCAGCTGCGGGTTGAGCGCGAGTTGCATCAGCATATCGCGTCCCTGCGAGTGGACGTAGTCCGCGCTGACCGCGACGTCGGCGAACAGCTGCCGCTCGAAACCAACCGTGACTTCATCCGTGTACGGCGTGCGGCGATCGGGGTTATCCCAGGTCGCGCCGTTGTTGCGCAGCCGCGAACCGGGCGGGTACTGCGCATTGATGAGGGTGCGATTCAGCGTGGGACCATTGACGAGGAGGGGCTCGGTTGGGAGTTGCCCGTTCCGGGGCCCGAGATCCGGCCCGTTCAACGGGAAATTGGTGGCGAAAGAAGTCGTGAACGGCGTCCCGGTGTACAGTCCGCCGATGACCTCGAAGTGAGTCTTGTCGAAGAACCGCCCTGCACCGGCGCGAATGACGCTCTTGCCGCCATCAAGATCGTAGGTAACGCCGAGCCGCGGCGCGATGTTGTTCGTGTCCCTCGGATACTTCTCGACGAGCGGATCGTCGGTCTCCGGAATCGGAATAATCTCGACGTCGTACCGGGCGCCGAGGCTGATCGTCAGATTCCGTGCGAAGCGCCACTTGTCCTGTGCAAAGCCGGAAACGTAGTGGGCCTTCTCGTAGAACGTGCTCGGCCCGCCGACGCGGATGCTCAGTCGGTCCGGGTAGGTCGACGGCACCGCGGAATTGAACGCCACGTTGCTGCGTCCGAACGCGAACGTCCCGTTCATGTTTCCCTGGTTCGTGTTGAACGCGCCCGAGTACTCGTACTGGAAGCCGAACTTGATGTCGTGGTCGCCGCGATGGCCCGGCAGGAACCAGCCGAGCGTTTCTTCCGCCTGGATCCCGTCGTTGATGCGCGCCTGCGCGGTGTTGTCCTGCTGATCGGTGTAGTCCTGGAACGCGAGCGTCACGGGGCACTGCGTCATGTCGCGCCCATTCGTGTTGAAGCAATGGTTGGCGAACGCGACGTTCTCGCGCGTCCACGTGACGCGCAGCGTGCTGACCTTCGTGTTCGACAGCACCGTATTGAAGCTCGTCGAGAGCGTCTGGTCGACGTCCGATTCCTCGCGGGCTGCTGCGGGCGTCACCGCGCCGATGATCTGATTGGCCTGCGGCGACGTCTCGCGAAGCCAGCGCACGCTATAGGTGTTGGCGCTGTTCAGCTGATGGTCGCCCCGAACGATCGTGTTCCAGACCCGATCGCGCGTCAGCTCGGTGCCGTTGAGCTCGGGCCTCGCCGGGATGTTGATGATGTTCGGCCGGTCGATCGAGAACCGCTCGAGGCTGCCGAAGAAGTGAATCTTGTCCTTGACGATCGGCCCGCCGACGGTGCCGCCCCAGCGCTCGTAGTGCGTATCCGGCTTCGCGGTACCCTTCTGCCGCACGAAGAAGTCCTTCGTCGTCAGGCTGCCATCCTGCAGGTAGCCAAACCCGGACCCTCGCAGCTGGTTCGTTCCCGCCTTGGTGACCGCGTTCACGATGGCGCCGGACGTCCGCCCGTACTGCGCATCGTACTGCCCGGTAATGACCTGGAACTCCTGGATCGCCTCGATCGGCGTGCGCGCCTGCGTGCCCGCGCGCTGACCGATGACGTCGTCGTTGTTGTTGCCGCCGTCGAGCATGTAGTTGTTGTTGCGCGGATCCTGGCCGTTGACCGAGATCGAATCGCTGCCGAACGATTCGGTGCTGATCGACGGCACGATGCCGGGCAGCAGGCCGACGAAGCCGACGAAGTTGCCGTTGACGCTCGGCAGGTTCACGAGCGTGTCGCTCGTGATGTTGCCGCCGATCTCCTTCGAGGTGACGTCGACGAGCGGAGACTCCGTGGTGACGGTAATCGTCTCCTCGACCGCGCCCACCGCCATCGTCACGTCGATGCTCGCGGTCTTGCCGACTTCGAGGCGCAGGTCCCGTCGCTCGAACCGCTTGAAGCCCTGGAGCTCCGCGGAGACCTGGTAAGTGCCCGGCACGAGGCCGCTCGCGATGAAGGATCCGTCACCGCCTGAAACGGTCTCGCGGAACATCCCCGTTTCCTGATTGCGTACGGTGACCGTCACGCCGGGGAGCACGGCGCCCTGCGCGTCGACGACACGGCCGCGGAGCTCGGTGGTGCCCTGCTGCGCCGCGGCGACGGATGCGACAAGCAGGGCCAGGAACGCCCAGCTCAACACACGCTGCTTCATACCACTCCTCCTAAAAACTTACCCGAATGGAAAAGACCTTACCGAACACGGAAATTCAGATTCTCGGAACGTACGAAGGGATTCTTGGATCGCGCAGGCTGGTGGCGGGGAAAACGCCGCGGCGCCGCCGGCCGGTGGTCCGGTTGAGCAAGCGCGATGCCGCATGTTATTCTTGGGCCGCCTACCCAGCAGGCTTGCCTGTCCTCGACGGTTGAGGACTGTCCCAAGGACTCTCCGGGGCCGAGAAAGAAATCATGCGCACACCGGCGACAGTATTCGTCTGCTTCTCGATGATTGGGCTGATGGCGGCTCCGGCCAGCGCGCAATTCCGCGCGCGGACGCTCTCCGATCCGGCCACCGGTGAGACGTATCACGTCGAAGTCGGCGGCTATTTCTGGAATCCGACGCCCGAGATCTCCATCACCAGCCAGTCGCTGACGCGGGACGCCCTCGGAACGCCGATCGACTTCGTCACGGATCTCGGCATCCGGCAGACCCGATTCAAGCAGCTGAAGGTCGTGCTGCGCCCGGGCAAGAAGCAGAAGCTGCGCTTCGAATACACACCGATTCACTACGAGGCTGTCGGCACGTTGACGCGCGACATCGTCTTCAACGGGCAGCGTTACAGCATTGCGCTTCCGGTGGCGACCGACCTCCAGTGGAAGGCCTATCGCTTCGTCTACGAGTACGACTTCGTGTATCTCGACCGCGGGTTTGTCGGCCTCTTGCTGGAAGCCAAGTACACCGACGTCAAAGCCCAGCTCTCGAACGTGCTCCTGACGGAATTCGTGAGCGCCAAGGCGCCGATCCCGACGATCGGTGTCATCGGCCGCGGGTACGTGGCCCCGAACATCTCCATCACGGGGGAACTCAGCGGACTCGGAACGGGCGGACTGTTCGGAGAAGACTACCGCGCGCACTATATCGACTTCGACTTGTACGGCACGGTCAACTTCAGCGATCACTACGCCGCGCAGCTCGGCTATCGCTCGTTGAACGTGTTCTATCACGTTGAAAAGGACGAGGGCGATCTCGTGCTGAAAGGGATCTACTTCGGGGGCGTGCTGCGCTTCTGAGAGGCGGAGTGGAGCGGAGTTAACGGGGAAGAACGCTTCGCTAACCACGGAGGAACGGAGGAACGGAGGAACGGAGAATATTTTTTACGGAGAAAACCGTCAGGCTCCGTTCACTCCACGCGAATCCACAGTCCCAGGAACCGGTCGTCGCGGCTCTTTGGATCGACCGCCGACGGCCGGAAGCCGGAAGACGTCGTCACGCGCAGCAGCGCGACGCCCTGACCGTCTCTGACTGGAACGGTCACCTGCCTGCCCTCATCGGGCGCCAGCTGCATCTCTAAGCGCCAGTCGCCACTCTCCATCACGACCCGGTTCTCGACGGGGCCGTTGCGCACCGAGAGGGTGATTTCCCCGGGGGGCCCGCCGGACTGGATGACAACGGCCGATTGACGCGCGCCCCCCGTCCAGAACGCGTCGGGCTCCGGAAAGCTGCGGTCGTCGAGAAAGAACACGATGCCCCTCGGATAAAACACCGCACGCCTCGCGTAGTCAGGCGCCAGGCGCTGTGCGGGGGGGACGATCGACACAGGCTCCAGGGTCATATCGCGCATCGCGCGACGCGCCTGTTCGTCGCCTCGAATGACGATCGCGCGCACGTCGACCGGAAAGCGCAGGATCCGAGGTTCCGAATTGAGCGGCCCGGTGCTCAGCGAAAACTGGTCGCGGCCGATGCCGATCATCAGCCATCCCGACGCCGCGGCAATCTGCGGCCGCACGCGATAGAGGCCGGCGGGGACGAGCGGCACCTGGTAGAGCGGCCGATCGTTCGGCCCCGCGCCGCCCGGCGCGTCGGACGGACGCGGATGAATGCGCAGCCTCGAGGGAACCAGGTCGAGCGGGATGCGCTCCAGCGCGGGCAGCGACACGGCAAGGAGCCGCGGCTCCCTCCCGAGCCGCCGAAGTAAATCCATCTGCGCGGGCGTGCTGTTGGTCGGCCGAACGTGCGCAAGCCCCCACACGATCGTCAGCGATGCCATCACCGCGATCGCATAGATCGCGGCTGCCGCCGCGCACAGCGGACCGCGGCCGCGAAGCCATGGCTTCGATTCGACCGCGCGCAGCAGCAGCCATGCGGCGACGAACACGGTAATCCAGATCGCCGCGTCACGCGCCAGCAACAGCCGCGTGATCTCCTGTCCCTTCCACCATGACGGGGCGCCAAGCGCGAGGTCGGTCGTGCCGTTCAACCATTCGAACGCCGCCGCGTATGTCTGCCTGATGTTGTAGGCGAGGCGTCCGCCTCCAACCACGACCAACGCGGCGGACATGAACGCGGTGTACGCGAGCGCCGCCCACATCGTTACCCGCGTCGCGCGATGGCGAATCGCGGTCCAGCCGACGGCCGCGGGAATGGTCATCGCGAGCAGGATCGGCACGAAGAATCGGCCTGGCGCGCTCGAGCCGCCCCACCACATCGCGAAGTGCGTCACCGCGAGCAAGTACGGAATGACGACGAACAAGAGCTCGAGCCCGAGACGGCGGAGCGCGCGGTCGCGGACCATGACGACCAGCCCCGCGAGCGCGCAGATCAGCACCGGCGCGTACACGAGCACACCGAATCGCTGATCGAAAAACAGGCCGGCCAGACCGCCGGGAATGAACGAGGCTGCCCCTTCTTCGTTGGCGTACGGCGCCGCAGGATCGGGCGTGCCGTAGATCGCGATGAAGAATCCAACCCAGCACAACGCGCTGATCGCCGGAATCAGAAGGAACGCAACCGCCTTCGCGGCCGGGTTCTTCGTCGTGGAGAGCCGCAAGAGAACGAGCGCACCGAGTCCGGCGGCCAGCACCGCGAATCGCGTGTGGATCCATGGAAGCGCCGCGAGCGCGGCGCCGTGCAGCCACCACGGGCCCACGCGCTCCGACCCGGTTTCTGCTTCCTGCCGCGCACGCAGCAGCGCCCACACCCCGGTAAGGACGATGACGCCGCCGACGCCATCCGGGTAGACCGTGAAGCTGTGGAAGATCTCGCTCGTTGACAGCGTGACCGCCGCCCACCCGAACCATGCCGCGTCGCGCCGGCCAGTGACAATCCATGCGAGGCGCCAAGCGAGCGCGCTGCCCACCGCGGCGACGACGATCAGAAAGACGACGGCGCCGTGATACCCGCCGAGGGCGAATGCGGGAGCGATCAGCGCCGGAAGTCCCGGCGCGTGGATCGAATAAATCTCTCCGTTCCGGCCGCGCCGGCGAAAGTCTGGCTTCGGTAGCTCGCCCGCGAAGTACGCGCGGTAGTCGCCCTGACGGTGATTGTTCTCGATCTTGAGATCGTGATCCTTCAGCAGGCTCTGCGTGATGATCAGATAGTGCGGCTCGTCACCCCCGGGGATCGATGGCGAGACCTGCCAGGCGGCGATCGAGTAGAGCGCGAGGGCGGCAATACACGCCACCGTAGCGTCCGGCTTTAGCCGGACCGATGTGTTGGTCCGCCTGAAGGCGGACACTACGCCCGATTGCACCGATGCCGCCATCGACACCGCAATCGCTGCCCAGACGGCCAGCACCATCGGGCCGGACCAGATCAGAAACGCGGGAGGCGCGGACGCCGAGATCCACGGAAGCTCGATCAGGACAAGAAGCCAGAGTGGCGCGAGCGACGCACCGGCGCGCCGCGCGAGCCACACCAGTGCGGCGGCGGCCCCGACGATCAGCAGCGACGCGGCCGAGACGGGAAAGACGGCGACGCGCGCGTCCCCCGTGCCGGTGAATGCGAGCGTGGCCTGCGAGAGCCAGGCGGCGAGCGCGGTCGCCGCGGCCGCAGCCGCGACAGTGATGCGGGACACGACAGAAGGCCGCGCGGGAATTGACGATAGAATGTCTCGCATTCTACATGGAGCCACGCTCCGACACCATCGCGCGACGCGCGAAGGCGGACGCGATTCTGGCCTGCGTTCTGGCCGTCTTCCTCGCGTGCCTCATGACATTCCCGCTGGTCGCCGCGCCCGGCCGTCTCGGCCGGACGACGACGATGGACGGCCTGTACAGCATCTGGAACGTCGCGTGGGTGTCGCGCACCATCGTGACGCATCCGCTCTCGCTGTTCGACGCGAACATCTTCTATCCGCATCGCAACACCCTCGCCTACTCCGAGCCCAATATCGTCGCAGGCGTCGTCGGGATTCCGGCGTGGCTGCTGACGCATAACGCGTACGCGGCGCACAGCTCCGCGCTGTTGTTCGCGTTCGCGTCGACGTTCATGGGGATGTGGCTGCTGGCGCGGCGGCTGACCGGAGATGCCGCGAGCGCCATGATTGCGGCAATCCTGTTCGCGTTCTGCCCGTATCTGTATTCGCACACCGCGCACATCCAGCTGCTGATGGCCGGCGGCATCCCGTTGTCGATGCTGTCGCTGCATCGGCTCGTCGAGGCGCCGTCGCCGCGGCGCGGGCTCGAGCTTGGCGCGGCGCTGGCGCTGCAGGCGCTTGCCTGCGCCTACTACGGCATCTTCGCCGGGCTGATGGTCGGCTACGCGGTGCTGTTCCTCGCAGCGTCGCGGCGCCTGTGGCGCGTGAAGGATTTCTGGATCGCCGTCGCGATCGCCGCCGCGACAGCGTGCGCGCTGGTCCTTCCGATCTTCGTGCACTACCTCGAGCTGCAGCGCACCAGCGGCTTCGCGAGATCATTGGATGACGCGAGGCGATATGCGGCGACCTGGCAGAGCTATCTCGCGTCCCCGGCGCATGGCCATCAGCCGATCCTGCTTCTCGCGCGGAAGCTTGGATGGCGGATGGGTGAAGTCCTCTTCCCCGGGGTGATCGTCACGGTGCTTGGCACGATCGGCATCGCCGCTGGCGTCGGCGCGCAGACCGGCGAGTCGCGCACGCGCGAGACGATCGCGTTGTATGGATCCCTGGGAATCCTGGCCTTCTGGGGATCGTTCGGGCCCGCCGCGGGGCTGTACACGGTGTTCTATCGCGCCGTGCCGCTGTTCACGTTTCTCCGCGCCCCGTCGCGCTTCGGCTTCCTGATCGTCTTCGTCCTGTCGATCTTTTCCGCGATCGGGCTGGCGTGGCTGCTGGGCGGTCCGCCTGAAGGCGGACCCTACGGGCGGCGGACCGCGCGCGCCGGACTGTTCGCCGGCGTCGTCGCCGCCCTCGCGATCCTCGAGCTGAACGTCGTGCCGTTCCCGTGGGAGCGGGCGCTGCCGGTCTCGACGAACTACACGCTGCTCGCCGCGATGCCGCGCGGATCGGTCGCGGAGTTTCCGTTCTATGGCGAACGCATCGCGTACCCGCTGCACGCGCAGTACATGGTGCTCTCGACGACTCACTGGATGCCGCTCGTCAACGGCTACAGCGATTACATCCCGCCAGACTTCCGTGAAGCCGCGTTCGTGCTCGATTCGTTTCCGTCGAACGACACGTTCGCCGTGCTGCAGAGACATCGGGTCCGCTACATCGGCATTCACTGGGACATGTACGGACCCCGCGCGGAAGAGATACGGGGAAAGTTGAAGGAGTTCGCGCGCTATCTGCGTCCGCTCGGCAGCGATCAGACGATGACGCTCTACGAGATCGTCTCGTTTCCCTAGCGCTTCTTCGTCGTGGTCGTCGTCTTTGGCGGCGTCTTCTTTTTCGCCGGCTGCTTCGCCGGCGGAGACTTCTTCTTCGCGGGGGCTTTCGCGGGCGACAGCTTGGAGATGCCGCGCGTGGCCGTGCCCGTCCCGTAAAGGCGGCGGTAGTCCTCCGCCGTGCCCAGGATCCGCTTCACGTAGTTCTGCGTCTCGGGGAACGGGATGTCGTCGATGAACTCATCCTCGTCCAATCCCGGCCGCTCGGCCTTCCACTTGACGACGCGGCTGTCGCCGGCGTTGTAGCTGGCGAGCGCGTAGTACGTCCCGCCAAACTGCGAGACAAGCTGCGAGAAGTACAGCGTGCCGAGGCGAATGTTGATCTCGGGGTTCGTGAGCGTCGCCGTGGAGAAACGGCGCACGCCAACGGCACGGGCGAGGCGGCGTCCGGTCGTCGGCACGATCTGCATCAGGCCCCAGGCGTTCGCAACCGACTTGATCTGCGGATCGAAGGTGGACTCCTGGGCGATGAGCGCAGCCATGACGTACGGATCGAGATCGCGCTGCGCGGAGTACTTCCTGATCGAGTCCCAATACGCCAGCGGGAAGATCACCTGGAGGATCTCCGCGGGCAGCTGCTGGCCCCCGGCCGTCAGGAACTGCGGATAGGTGCGCCGCATCAGCGAGATCGCGCGGCGCAGCTCCCCTTTTTGATGGTAGACCCATGCGATCGTCGCGTCGATGCGGCTCGAGCTTCCCCATGCGCGCTGCGCGTACTGCAGCTCCGAGAGGGCGTCGTCGTACAACCCGTTTGCGAGGAGGAGCCTGATGACGGGCTCGGTCGGAATCGGCTTGACGTCAAGCGTGGGCGGCTGCTCGTGCGAGACGAGGCGGATGTCTTCGCGCGCGGCGACATCGCTCGTGCGGGCGAGCTGCCGCTCCGCGAGGCGGCCGTAATACGAGTTCGCGTAATCGGTGTAGACCAGCCTCAGACGCGAATCGGCCTGCTGGGCGTGGCCGGCCTTTGCGTGCGCGCGGCCGGACCAATAGAGAAAGGACGGACGGTAATCCGATCGCGGGAACGCGAGCGATGCGGATTCGAACACGCGGATCGTCTCGCCGTAGTTGCCTTTCTTGTACGCGTCCCAGCCGTACTTCCAGGCTGCGCGCTCGGCGCGCTGACCGGCAGGAAACCTGGCGTACAGCTCCTTGAACACCTCCGCCGCCGCATCGTCCTGATCCTGCAGGATGTAGTACGTGCCGAGATTGTTCAGCGCCTCTTCGGACCAGGAGCTGTCTGGAAAATCGGCGACGAGCGCGGCGGTCTGCCCGATGTATTGATCGCGATCTCCAAGCTCCCGCAGCGCGCTGAGATGGAAGAACCGCGCTTCCGCCTTGCGGGAGGCGCGCTCGAGGTACGGCAGCAGGCCGTCGCGCGCCGCGGCGTAGCGCCGCAGGTAGAAATCGCATTCAGCGATCCGCAGATCGATCAGCTCGCGGTCGTCGCCGTCCGCGTCAGATCGGATCGAGGCAAACGCCGCGCGGGCATCGTCATAGCGCTTCGCGCCGAACAGCAGCTGCGCGCGGCCCATATCGGGCTTGTATGTAGTGCGCGTGAATTGATCCTGCAGCGACGTGAGCTGCTCGCCGGCGGCGGTTGCCGCGTCGGTGAGCGGAAACTCGTAGTAGACGCGCAGATACGCCCGCGCGGCTTTCGCGCGATCGCCGGCCGCCAGCGCCGCGCGCCCGAGCCGTGTCAGGACCTCCTCGGACGCCGCCGCCTTCTGATCGGCAAGGCGCTCGTAAATCCGCGTGGCCGCGGGAAAATCGCCGGCCGCCTCCGCGGCCTCGCCCGCCGCGAGCCCCGCGGCGATCGTCACGTATCCCGGAGCCTTGCGATCGATGAGGGCGTCGAACGTGCGTCTCGCGTCCGCCGATCGTCCGAGCCGCAGCTGCGCCAGTCCGGTGTAATACGCGGCGTAATCCGCGAGCGCGGTGTTCGCGAGCGATGGACGACTGACGAGCAGCAGCGCGCCGGCGTAGTCGCCGTCCTGGAACCTCTTCACTCCAGCGCTCAGCGGCTCGAACGTCGTTGCCAATCGCGAGGCACGATCGTTTTCCGACGGCACCAGCCACAGGTCGCTCGGGTTGGACGGCAGAGCGGGGTGCAGCGTCGGCGCAAGCTGACCCGCGGATGCCGGCGCGGGCGCGGCGCCCGACGGATCCTGGAGTGGCGCCGCGAGCGGCGACGCCGCGATCAGCAGCGCGCCCGCCGCTGCCAGAACGGCGGGCCGAACGCGAATGACGGTGGTGATCACGGAAGGTGTGTTGCCTGGTTACCCGAGCAGCGATGGATCGCCGCCAGCGAGCGTCTGCACGAGCTCCTGCTGAAAATACGCATCGCGGTCACGAACGACGGCCGGCACGCGCTCTTCGTACAACTTGCGCGCGCGGTCGATTTCCGCTTTCAGCCGCTTCATGAGATCGCGGCGTTCGCGGCCGACACGCACGGCTCCTTCGTTGTACAACTTGATCTCCGATGCGAGTAGCCGCGCGTAGCGTCGCGCCCCCTGCGCCTCGTCGTCGGACGCAGCCGCCGGCCCCGTCCCCTCGCTCGCGACGAGATGCATGGCCTGGGCCGTTTTCATTGCCGT
>Ga0075424_100006544_pt1 | contig 11223 bp, 13 predicted proteins | sample SoiMethybrSBSTD3_FD_75301 | JGI IMG/M metagenome (GOLD analysis project Ga0075424, IMG submission 75301) | Bulk soil microbial communities from a Populus tree surrounding site in Tennessee, USA - Soil MetaG P. TD hybrid SBSTD3 | ecosystem: Environmental > Terrestrial > Soil > Tree plantation...
GAGCAGGAATACGAAAGCTTCGCCGCCCGCCGCCGCGCCCGCCTCGAAACCGCGGCGGAGGCCGACACTCTCAAGCAGCTCGAAGACGCGGCGAAGAGCCTGGCCGAGACGAAGGACGCCAAGCGCCCGAAATCGTGAACGGACCGAGCCCCCTCCTCGCCGCGGTCTCGCGCGCCTGCCTCGCGTTGCCGGAGGCCACGCGCGAGCTCATGGGCCGGCACGCCGGCTTCAAGGTGCGCGGCAGAACCTTCGCCTGGTTCCTCGACGACCATCACGGCGACGGCATCGTTGCCATCGCCTGCAAGGTAGCGCTCGGCGAGAACGAGGACATGGCGAAGCAGGATCCTGCACCTCAAGACATTGACGCAGTTTAGTGGCCGCCCTACTATCTAGAGGACCAGAGGAGGTCCAATCATGAAGACATTCAGCGGTTCGTCGTCAATGTTCGCCATTGTCTTGTCTTTCGTTATGGGTGGGCTTCTCGTCGGGTGCTCCTGTAACCATCAAGTCGCGATCAATGTATTGGCCAAGCCAACGCAGAATGGGAATGGGGTCACAGGGGGCAGCATCACGATCACAGGGTCGAGCTTCAATCCCGGATCGCTGTTGGAGATTTCCTACGCCGGCATCCCCAATCGGCCCAACCCCTCTCCGACTCAGGCCGGACGGCCGCAGGTGCAAGGTGACGGCACGTTCAGCTTCGGCGAAACCTTCAACTGCACGACCGACGACCCGTCGGAGGCCAACGCCAAGGTGCTGGTGACCGTGCGAGATCCAAAGGACGGCTGTTTCTCGGACAGCAACGTCACGGCGTCGAAAGTGTGGGTCTGCACGGGAGGCAACAAGCCGTAGCCCGAGTCCGACGGCCGCGCGTGCAAGCTCAGGACGGCGACCCATCCTCGCGGCGGCCACCGCCCCTCTAGAGTGCCGGACCGCCCCTTCGCAACGTGCGGCGGCCCCTCCGGGAATACGAGGCGCCCCTCCGGACGGCTGGCGCGCTCCTCCAGAGGGCTGATGCGTTCCTCCAGAGGGCGGAGGCGCCCCTCTGGAGACGCGGGACGCCCCTCTGAAGGGCGCTGCCGTACCTCTGGAGGGGCCATATAATTTCCTGAAGGGCGGATATAGGGATTCAGGGGGCGCGACCGCGTTCGCGGGGGACGAGAAGAAGATCGCGGCGCCCGCGGTCATCTCGCCGCGGGGGAGATTCGCGCCTTCAAAGGGGAGACCCCCAGCTCCGGGGGAGCCGATTGCGCGCGGAGAGGGGCGCACCCCACTCACGGAGGTGCGGATCGGCCCGCGGGGGAACAGGATGATCGCATCGATTCTGACGCTTCTCCAGATCGCCGGGCTCTTCATCTCGGTCTTCGGAGCCTGGTGGGTGTGGCAGGACGCCAAACGGTTGAAGCAGCACGGCGTCATCCTCACGCCGGGTCTCTGGGCCACGGTCGTCTTCCTGCTCTGGTGTGTCGGTCTGCCCGCCTATCTGCTCCTGCGCCGGTTCTCCTGGAAAAAGCAGATGGGCCCGACCCCGGACGTGGCGAAGGAGTTCGAGTGAGTCGCCGGAGCACGGTGCGCGTGAGCCTGTCGTTTCGCGCCCGCGCCTGCGACTCCTTGGCGAGGTAGAACAAAGGGCGTAAACTCACCTCCACAGGAGAAACGCCCATGATCACCCAAAAGAGCCTGGCGGATAATCAAGCACTCACGCTGGCTGAGCGCCGGGCGTATATGCAGTTGCCCATCGAAGAGCGCCGGAACCATCTCGCCTCACAGGCAGAAGCGATGGTCGAGCACTACGGGCATGAGTCCGAGCAGAGAGAGCGACTCGCCTGGCAGGGAGGAGATATTGTCGAGCCCGATTAGCCCTGATCGTGGCCGTTGTTGAATATCCCAGCATCCAATCGCTTGCACCTGTTCAGATCTTCATATACAAGCTCAGCGCGTCGCGCCTTCCGCGAACACGATCGTTCCGGATCCACAGAACGGATTGACCACTCACCCCCCGCACTCCTCACCCAGATCTGCCCGATCCTCGCCGGCAGTCATTCTCCGCTGCTCAATCCCTTTTCTTAACTCCGAGCAGAATCCTTGCCGCCGGTTCAGATCGACAGACCGGATGCCGCTCATCGCCGAAAGCGCGTCCGGCCCCGCATGGCACAAGATAAGAGTGACCTGCATGCGCTGGCCCAACGCCGCGCCAATTTCGATGGGAACCCACTTAGATCTCGTGCTATAGGGCGAGATCAAGACGAGCGCCAGCCGCTGATGGCGTCCTGGAATCCGCGCGAGATGAAGACGGTGAAGGTCAAGGTTCTACCGGGCCGGCCGGAGCAGTGGGCGGCTGTCGCGTGAGCTGCGGTCTCTCGCCGGGCGCAATCAAGCGAACCTCCGGCGGGCACGCCGTCGATCAGACTGTCCCTTCTCTGCTTCACCTACTCTCACCGCCCGCGGCGGTTGCCGGAGCTGGCGCGGTTCGAGGAGATAGCAGGCGACGGGTTAACCGGGAGCGCGTTTCCGGAATTGTCCGGGCGAGGCGGCTTCTCCCACCGGACGCATGCCTCAATTCCCAGATGGGGAGAGGGCCATTGGAGCCAATAGAAGAGGAAATGTTGGGGTAGCCTCAGGCAAGATTCGATGGCAGCCCTGTTAACCTGATCCGAGACCTCCTGCCCGTTGGTCGTGGTGCTTTCAAGGATTGTGGAGATGCGCTGCCGTAACCGCCGAATTCTACGCAGCGCTTGGTCGGCGCCTTCGTCATTGGAGGAACGACCGAATTGCTCCTCAATCTCGATTTCAGGACGGAGGGCCACCTCTTTCCCCTCGAAGCGGGCAGTCTCCCGATTGCGGAACTCCAGAGCGAGATTGCCGATCTCGGTCCTCTCGACGGCCAGTCCGGAGAAGAGGCTTAGATCGACGATGGCGCAGATCTCGAGGTTAGAGGTGGGAATGTCGATAGGAATATCGACTCTATCAAAGATGGGAGTATTAGGCTCCTTCCATTGGACATAGTCGAGCAGTCCGACACAAATCTCGCGAGTGAGAAATCGACCGCCTAGCGCATGCACCGCCAGATCGGCGCATTTGTAGGTGGGGCCGAAGGTGTCGACATAGGAACTGAGCGGGCTATCGTCGAACGCCTGCAGTTCATCGGCGTCTTTTTTCCCACTCCAGACAGCGAAGTGATTGATAAGCCATCGGGTCTGAAACCACTCGAACTCGCTGTCCGCCTTTTCCTCTCGGTATTTACGATGGTAGTAGTCCCTCTTTTCCGGCTTCATCTCCACGAAGCAAGGAAGCTTCTCACGAGGGGAGTTTAGCTGGAGGACTTCGACTTGTCGTAAGAAGATGTTACCCTCTTGAGTGACGTAAACAGTGTGGCGGGCGCTCCTGCAGACGTACGGAGAATGAATCCACTTGGCAGCGGCAGCGGCAATCATCTCTCGGATCACGGTCGAATGCCGCCCCCGGGCGTCTTCGTAGCCAAGCTGGTGAGCGACCTCACCCACAAGGTTCCACAGGGAGGATGACATCCGAACCTGGCAATTTCGCTCCTTGAAATTCTTCATAAGTTGTACCGCTATCTTGTAGGGACAAATCCCAGGGATGGATTTTAGCATTACTTGTCGTGTAGAGTCTAGCTTTGCTATGAGCCAGATCCTCCGGGTAACAGGTTTGCCCTGGGGATCTAGTGACAACCGCTAATGCTATGAGCTAGCCTTAGCGAGGGTGACGTGTCTCAGTCCTTGCGCAGAGAGGCACTAAGGAGAGGAAGGGGCGCTTCCGATTCCGTGTCTCTTCGGTGCTGGACATTCTTTTCTGCATACCGGAGGGCAGAAAATGACTGGATGGCTACAAGGACAACCGTCAATCAGGGTTTGCCTGCTGGTTTTTACCCTGCTCCTGGGTGTTCCGCGGGTTCCTGCTTCCGCCGAGAGGATGCCTTCGATGACCCGGCCAGGGAGCGAACGAAGCCAATGCACTCAGCCTTATAAGATCAGCAGCAAAGGGGCCAAGGGGACCTGGAACTCTGACGGAACCTGCTCGGGCTATCCGGAGGACGCATGCTTAAGCTTCTGAGACCTATCGGGGTCACCCTCCTCCTAATCGCCACAGCCGTCCTCCCGATCCAGTCTGCGCCGCCGCGGGATTCGCCGCGGCCCCTGCTACGTGTAAACGGCGCTTGCCGGGAGCTTCCCCTCGAGCACATGCCCGGCTGGACGATCTCCGGCTCTTGGTCCGATGACGGCTCTACGCTGCTTGTAGTGGATGCGTTCGACAACCAAGTCTTGCGTTATTCCCTCCTCGGGGAGTATCAAGGCCCAGTGCTCCAGCTCTCGAAGTCCATCCAGAGGTTCACCCCGTCAGTCCTGAAGGGTCAGGGCTCAAGTCGCTATCTTGAGTTGGCTCAGGCACGCATGGTGCGCCTTGACGATAACCTCCGCCCTGTCAAGACTTATGACTTGATTGCGGGGAGTCAGCGGGAAGGAGAAAGCATCAAGGGGATCTTCCAGTGGGACTTGGCAGGGGATGAAGCCTTGGTCTTTGGAGACATCAATCGGTCGGGCCGTCAAAACCCGGAGCAGGAGTGGCGAAGCGGCTTCTTCCGGATTCCTCTCGAGACGCCCGGCGTGTTCCGCAGCCTATATGAGATCTCCCCGAAGGACCCGACGAGGCTCTTCTATCGTCTAGGGAACCCGATGATCGCCTCCCTCGGGGAGACGAGCTACATCCTCCTAATGGAGGAGCGTCCCCGGATCTATCGTAGCCGCAAGGGTGAGGCTCGGCTGGAGCCACTAGACGCGTTCCCCGAAAGCCTGGGGGAGCGGCCGACGCTCCCGTCGTGGAAAAGCCTGGAGGATTATGCCTGGCTGATGCGTGTCGTCGAGCGTTCCACCATGCCCGTCGCCCTCTTCGGCTGGGAGGGCCACCTCTACGTTGTCGGCCGGCACTCGGAGGACGGAGGGAGCACCCGCTGGAGCCTAACAAAGATCGATCCGCATGCCGACAGAGTGGTATGGACGACCGATGTGCCGCTACTCTCGACTGCTCACCACGTCACAGTAGTGCCGGGTTCTCAGCAGTGGGCCTGGATCGAAAAGGGAGTCGTCCGCGGCCTTTTCAACCAGGACATTGACCGGGTGCTATTCCTGCCAGCGGAGAAACTCCGCGGCGTCCCAGGCGAAAACGCCTGCCAGTGACGTTCTTAGAACGGGGAGGCGGGTTCACCCGTCTCTCCGTCTTCAATTGCTCGTGGTGAAGAGATCCTTATCCGTACCGCCGCGATCCAACGGGCTCGCGTTGCCAGCTCTCTCAATCCACTCTGTGGGAACGAAGACGGCGATCGAAATCGTCTGTCGTCCCCAGCGTTCTACAGGACCTTTCTCGACCAGCGCCCAGTGGTGCTCTCCTGGAATGACGGTTAGGTGTGGGGCGGATGTTGGGAGCGAAATGGAGTAGAGTTCCTTGCCATCCGCGGGATCCAGCTTGGTCAGGGTCCAGGACGTTTTTCCCTCCTGCCCCGGTCGCCTCGTCAACAGATAGAGGAAGCCTTTGAACCCATAGAGGCCGGCCGGCAGAGTGGATTCTTCGAGCCCGCGGTAAAGGGCCGTGGTCGCTTCCGGCTCTTCCAGGTCCGCCGGTTGAGTAATCCGAGCACTTCGGGCCAAGGAAGACAAGACCACCAGACGTCGTTTCGGCTCTGTCCCAACCGGCAGGATATTCAGGGAGACTGGCTCGCGCAGATCCAGAAAGTAGGCGCGGCCGCCGACGCTGGCGAGGTATGGGTTGCCCAGCCGATATAGATCGAAATTCGGATCGAGAGGCGCGATTCGGTGGACGCTCTGCAGCTCCCCGCCAGGACGTAACGGTACGCGAATGATGCCGCGGAGCCAGCTTCCGTCGGTCCGCTCGACATCACCGAAGACGAAAGCCTCGTCTTGGCTCGAAAAAGTCAATTGATAGACCGCACGAAGGATACCGGAAGGACCTCGGCGGCCGGTTAGCTCCTCTTCTCGAATCGGCTGCTGATGCTCGTCCAGCCAGATGAGACGTCCGCGAGCCTCAACCACGGGCGTTCCGCCTGGGTCGATGAGAACCTGTGCGACACCAGGGAGGTGTCCGAAATTGAAGGGCGTGGCCGGATACACCTGCCGGAGGACACCATCGAAATCATAGCCCAAGAGCTGCGCATGAAGAGGATCTGCTAGGAGAAGACCTGCCTTGCTCCAAGCGCCCGATGTCACCCAGGCTGGCTCTGGATCGAGGGAGACACGATGGCAGGTGTCGGTAGGAATTAGCGGGAAGAAGGAGGAATTCGATGGAAATGAGGTGTGGGAGGGGTGCCGAGATTCAAGTTGTTGGCTCATTTCCATTCTGGCAGCATGAGGCTGATCGCAACCCATGTAGACCTTTCGGATCGCGCCAGAGGCCCAGCGGTCCTGGGCGCGTGGAATCAGTTCACGCAACTCAAGATAAGTCATAGTGCAAGGCCGCTCAGGATAGCCCATACAATACCCTCCGTACCAAGTTCCCCACTTCGTGCGATCGCCCGCATCTCCCCCTCCGAATCCACCGCCACCTCCGGAAGGGAGATCTGCAAGGCGGGCACCTGCCTCATCGCGCGCGCGCTGTAGAGTATCCCCGTCGCCCCTGGGCAATCTTCGGATGGCTTCGTAGGTTGCCCGTGCGTCGGAAATGAAGCCATTACGCTGCTGAGCCGCCCCTACGGCGAGCAGTAGTTCTGCCTGCATGGCCCTCTCCCCCTCCCTCCTGGCTTCAGTGAGATGGTACTGAATCGAGGTCGGTCCCCCGGGCCGCGTGTCAACGCCTAGAGAATCGAGAACCGTCGCCACTTTGAGATGGTAGGTTGCGAGGTCTTTGGGATCTAGGGGAAACGCTCCGGGCTGCCTCTTCCCGAGGACCTTCTCCCACCTTTCGAGTTCGGATTTCAGTTGCTTGGCATTCTCAAAGGCGGCATACCAAGAGGCCAGGTCTGCGTAAATAAGGGGATCAGGGATCTGGGGCTGCAGCAAATCGCCGAGCCTAAGGTAGGTCTGAGCCGTCTGAGATTCCCGAGCTGCCAACTTCAGAGCAAAAGCACGGATTAGAGAACGGAAGACGATCAAGCGCGAGCGTTTCGGTGAACCGGGTGAATCGAGGGCGGTCCACCAGTCGTAGGACGACGGGAAGGAAAGATCCTTCCGGGCGTGCAGTGAGAGGATCTGACGCACCCCTCTTCCCAAAAGAGGGTCGTTCTCCAGCTCTTGCAACCTCCTTCCGATTTCAGAGGTTGGGAACTCGTGGGGCTCGTACTGCTGAAGGGCCAATCCGGCGACGATGGCAGTCAGAAGAGAAATCCTTGCCTCCGCCGGAAGGTTCAGATTACGTGATAGCGCCTCAAGAGCCTTGTCCTGAGCACTCAAGGTCTGCTGCCCCTCTTCGACGGCCCTCCAAACCTCTTCCGGCAGCTTGGATGGCAAGTGGTGGAGAACGAGATCAAGCAAGGCGGACCAGGCCTGGTGGTTGGCCGGCTGATTTGGTCGGACGAGGTTCAGAACGTTCCGATACTGTTTAGCCGACTCCTCCCAACGTTCTTCTTGCGCGAGCACATCGGCATATCCTTGGATGAGGACTGCCCGCTCATCCTCGCGAACACGCCCTATCACCTCGCTGAAAAGAGCGTCGACCTCTTTCGGCTGCCCCAGTTCCGCATAGGCACGCCCGAGGTTGGTGACGGTCCCTGGAGCTAACGCCAATGGGGCCCAACCGCGAGCCATTCGATACCAATCGACTGCCTGTGTTAGCAAATCGGCGCGCCGTTCGCGAGATTCAGTTGCCAAAGCCTCGCGGTGGTTAGTGAGTCCTAGATAAAACGCGCAGCTAGCCGCCGCGGCCCCATTGCCGGCCTTCTGAGCCTCTTCCATGCTTGCCTTGAAGCCCTGCCGTGCCATACCGAACTGGTCAGCGTCCAGTGCTTCCTGGGCGGAGCGATTACATCTAACCAATTCTCCCTCCGCGACCCCTATACCCCGCCAAAGCCACGTCAGGAGCAAGACACAGAGGAAGGATCGCGGCCAGCGATGCCCGACTCTCATGGCGCCTCCGGATTGCGATAAAGCTTTTTGGGTCCCCAGCATACGGTGCAATGCTTATGTTCCCGGAGAAACACACTCCGCTCTTGGGCGAAGGTCACTCCATTTTCTACTTGTCCCCAGGAGGCCGACATCTTGCAGCAGGCGCAGCAATTGTCCAGTTTGCAGCGAAGGGCTCCGGGCCACTTCGTGTCGTCAGGCACTCCTTCGCTGGTCAACGATATTCTGCAGTAATCTTTGTGATCTTTTCGGCATAGCGGCGCCTGCTGCAAGTCGACCCTCAAAGAGGCCGACTCTAGATGCATCTCCCCCGCCGCGATCGGTACGATGACAGCCTCCTCTTCGTTATCGAATTCAAGCCTATCCGCTATAATAATATTTGCGACAAACGAGGAGTTGAACTGCTCCTCGAAGCGCTCCTCTCCGAATTGTGTCATGACCGCCTGCTTGATGTTATCCTTAAGCATCTCCAGATCCCCTGCATACCCTCCCGCGTCCATCACAGGGCGGTTGTAGCTATCAGGAAGTGGGCTCAATGTTTTCTTCAGCATCTTCGGGTCAACGCGGTCGGGGAGAAGCGAGCCGTAATTCCCCGCATAAGAGAGGACGACTTGCGGTCTCCTAAGGGAATTGTTGTCGACCAGCTCTGCCCATAGCTCGGCTCGGGGTTGCGGTCCACTGGAAGGAACACCCGCCTGCCAGTCCAGACAACGAAGCTTGGATGCGGCGTTCGCTACAACTTTCTCGATTTCCTTGAGGAACTTTTGTCGATCGCTATCGCTTTTGAATTTTTCGTAAACCCTTGGCGTAATGATGGCCGCCCTCACCACGACCCTGGGATAAGGCATCTGGACGGGAGCGTGTGCCGCAACGGAAAAAAATAAGAATGCTTGAAGCAGGGAGTTGCTCATGGCGTGGGTTCCGAAAGGCTTAGAAATACGGTTTCGATGACCCCTGGCTTAGCCATCATGTGTGTTTCAACCGTCTTGTGCCACGCACGGGCCCCATCCAGGCTAGTGTACGTGAGATCGAAGGTCAGCACATCGCCTCGATGAAGCACCAGCGACTCGTAACGCGGCGGGTTTCGACGAAGCGGGTGGTTTCTGCAATCCCCAGTGCCGAGCAGGTTTGTTTCCACGTAACCGCAGAGAGTGGGTTCCCACTCCTCCTCACGCAGCTGTTGGACGTGTATCCTCAGCTCGTCTTCGCCGAGGCCAAGGTAGATCATCTCCCGGCGCAAATCACGTACGTAGTAGACTTTGCTGCCAATCTTGATCGTAAGGTCGTAAAGCGAGCGGCCAGAGAATTGCTGCTTTGGAGGAGGCAAATCATGGAAGAGGCCCTCTCCCGGCACGATGCGTACCGCATAATATTCCTTGAAACCGGAGGCTGGGGGGACCTGAAAACGAAGAGAGCTGCTTATCCCCTGCACTTTATCATCGATCTTGTAAAGATCCGGATGAATGACATGGAGCCCAAGCCGCTGCTTTCGGAGCTTGAGATAAAAGCGAAAGAATTGAGGACGAGCCTGGGACAACTCTACAGGAGACCACAGTAACCGGTCCCCCTCTCGAATCTCGACCGTGAACTTTTCGGGATCCGGCTCTTTCGAGCTCTTGTCGCCTTGCTTGAGGATAACATAAACCGAGGCGCTCATTCCGACAAGCATAAGCGCTAGGACATTTGCCCCGATGAGGCACCAATACCCATAACGCCATCGCTCCAGGCGTTTGAGGAGAGTTCTCCAAGCCGTTTGACTCTCCTCTTTCCCGACCACCTGGAGGACCAAGCCCACTAAGGTTCCCAGAATTGCGGCTACCGAGCTGTAGAAACTCGCCTTATCACCGACTTTTTGGCTATACCAGGGATAGAAATGATGCCGAAGCCCGAATCCAAGAAGCCCGAGCAAGGGAAGGGCGAGAAGGAGGGCCCGCCACGGTACCTTTTGGAGATCAGCGGCGGATGAGGGTCGAGGCAAAGTTGGGGGTGTGGCCGCCGCAGGTTGCGGCACGGGAGGAACTGCTCCGTTAGTGGGTACCGGCCCTTGGCTCATCATGTCTTTACCCGAAAGGCGCGTTGTCAGCCTCCGGCAGCTTCGCGCATGAGTATGCTATGGCCATCTAACCTCGTAGATTATCTTATAGGAGCAGCGACCCGCAAGAAGAATAACGGCTGGAGCACGGGGAACCGTGAGGGGAATAGTGGAGTGCCCGGAAAAGCCTGAAGAGGTAGGTTCGAGGACGGGCGCGCTGACGATAGGTCGCGTGAGTCGCTGTTGCCAGCCAACGGCTTCGCCTCAGGGCCCCCGGGAAAGGCGTTTTCCCCTTCGTAAGTGCCTAAGCAGAAAGGAGATAGGCGTGCTTGATTCCCAAGCGCTGTCTCCTGCCGTCAGAGGTGCCACCGTTGCGCACTTAGCAAGCCCCGGAAAGGGAGTGCCGTCAATCTTCGTCTTCGGGCTATCCTATTCGAATCTAAGGAGGGCGCTTCAATGTCGATAGACCGTGAGCTTCAGCGTCGGCGCTGGATGGCGATCCGCGACATCCTGAAGGAGGGCGAACCGGACCTGGAGGAGTTGGTGAAGAGGCTGCGGGAGCTGGGGATTCCGGCCACGAAGGCGAACGTCCGCCGGGATCTGAAGGCACTGAAAACCGATAGCTCCAGGCTACTCCACATAAGCCCCGCACGGACCGAGAGGGCGGACGAGCCGCCGTTCCAGAGGGCCCAGGGCATGATCCTGAGGTTGACCACGGTCGAGTCCTCCATGATCCTCATGAAGACTCGGCCGCGCGCTGGACCCTTGGTGGGGACAGCCATCGACGAATCGCACTGGGAGGAGGTCGCCGGCACCATCGCCGGCGACAGCACGGTGCTGCTGGTGTGCGCGCGGGCCTTCGCTCAAGCTGCTCAACCTGCTCGACCGCAAGGGACTGGAAGCCGTTATCTGAGGGGAAAAGCGCGGCGGCGTAGACTTCGCCGAAGACGAGCTGCGCAGGCCGCGCCGCCGGCTGCCGTCGCCGAGCCGGTCCTGCCGCACGAGACCTTCACCATCGACTCCAAGGCGCTGGGCGAAGTCCGGCGCATCAACGTCTACACGCCGCCGGGCTACGCCGCGGCCGCCGGCGGGGCTCTTCGTTCT
>Ga0075424_100006547_pt1 | contig 11222 bp, 12 predicted proteins | sample SoiMethybrSBSTD3_FD_75301 | JGI IMG/M metagenome (GOLD analysis project Ga0075424, IMG submission 75301) | Bulk soil microbial communities from a Populus tree surrounding site in Tennessee, USA - Soil MetaG P. TD hybrid SBSTD3 | ecosystem: Environmental > Terrestrial > Soil > Tree plantation...
CGAACTTCTACAACGACCTCATGGCGCGCTACGGCTACGAGGAGGAGGCACGCCGCATCCAGGAGCTGTACCTGGCCGGCCGGCACCGTGACGCGGCCGCAGCCGTCCCGGACCGCTTCGTCGACGAGGCGGCGCTCGTCGGTCCAAAGGCTCGTTTGGCAGCGCGTCTCGACGCGTGGCGCGAGGCCGGCGTCACGACCCTCATCTGCTCGACGAGACAGGTCGAAGCAATGCGAGCGGCGGCCGAGCTGGTCTTGTGACGGGACGCCGCTTCTAGCCGATGTAGATCGGCGTGCCGACCTGGACGCGGTCGTACAGGTCGATCACGTCCGGGATGGACATGCGGACGCAACCGTGCGACGCAGCGTGCCCGAGCGACCATGTCTCGTCGGTCCCGTGAATGCCGGCGCCGTTGAAGATTCCCATCCAGCGAGCCTTCAGCGGATCGTCGGCGCCCGTGATCACCGAACCGGCGAGTGATCCGGTCCAGGAGCTGTGGGGAACGATCCATGCGGGATTGACGGTCTTGTTCTGGATGTGGTAGACGCCCGCGGGCGTCTCGAGGCCGATCTGCCCCACGGCCACCGTGTATGTCCGTGTCAGCTTCAAGTGCTGGTAGACGCGAAGCTGGAACGACTCGCGGTCGAGTGTGATGTACGACCGGTACTTCTTCCGCAGCTTCGCCAGCGTCATCGCCGGTTGCTTGTACCTCCGGGGGACCGCGATCCAGCGTCGAGCGTGCGGTGTGACGAGCGCGTGGTGAACGTCCCGCCGAAGCTTCGCGACGTTGACGACGATGCCGCGATGACCCTGCACCACGACGAGCTGGTCGGGGCTCGGATCGACACGGGCGCTCTTCGGGTGCCGCTCCACCTGCATACGAACTCGATGGACGAAGCGATCGACGGCGGCCGCGGACGCGGTGACGGGCGGCGAGATGCGCGCGTTGACGTGGTTGCCCGCGAGCTCTCGGACGGCGCGCTGCAGGAACCAGCCGCTTCGACTCCGCGCGAGCGCCTCGGAGACCGCCTTGTTGAGGTGCAGGTCGACGCGAGCGGCCGGTGCGGTGAGCGTGAACCGCCGGTCGCCGGCATGAACCACGATTCGCCCCTCGAGCGAGTGGAACGCTCGATGGAGCCGCGCACGAGCCTCCGTCGGCGTCAGGCCACCGACGTTGACCTTGCCGACCTTGACGCCTGAAGCGATCACGCTCGACTTCGACGCGTCGTAGGCGTAGGCCGCGCCGACCAGGCTCCCGGCCAGGACGACGATCCCGAGCACCGCGAGGGCAGGCCACCGGTGCGCCCGAAGGAAGCTTCGGAGTGAATCCATCGGCATGGAAGAGTTTGCCGAACGGATCGGACTCCCTTCAAGTGGAAGGGTCGCCGGCGAGGGGAGAAGGCGCACGTCGCCCGTTCCCCCTCCCCTCGCCTTGGCCGGCGGCCGCCCGCTCACGCGGCGGCTCCGGCTCCGCTCCCGTGCCCGATGACGAAGAACAGCATCACCAGGCCCCAGACGACGACCAGTACCAGCACGGCGATGATCGCCCGACGAGGCGTCATCGTCATCCCCAGGTGTTCCAGTGCCAGACGCCGTTCCCGAATGCCTCGATGCCGACGCCGGGCAACCGGGTCGTACAGAGGTGGATTCCCCAGGACCAGAGGCACGCCTGGAACTTCCCCTGCGTCCCGTAATACGTCTTCCACGTTCCCTCCTGGTCCGAGCAGTCCTCCCAGCGACATGAGTTCGCCACGTGTCCCTCGAACGACCAGTACATCCCGCCGCCGTGCTCGAACGTCGCCCACCGGAACCGCTGGGACGACGTGACGATCCGCCCGTTGTAACAGAAGCGGACGCGCTCCTTGTACCGCCAGACCACGAACCCGCTCCAGCTCTTGAAGACCCGTTGCGCGAGGACGCGCTTGCACACGTTGCCCGCCAGGTCGCGCTCGCCGATGACGCTCTCGTCGGAGAGCGTCGTGAAGCAGGCACCGTCGATGAACGTCGGGTCACCGAGGTCCGTCGCGTAACAGCCGTCGAGCCACCCTGGGTCGTCCGGCGGGTACGAGTCCGTGCTCGCCGCGGCGGTCGATGTTGCGATCATCGCCAGGACGGCGACGACGAGAACGCACAGTGCCTTCGCTCTACCCTCCAAGCCAATCCCTCCTTTGCGTTGCCGGTGCATGTCGTGGACACCGGTTTCAGAATCCGGGCGAGTCGCCCGATGCGAAAGGGCAGCGCGACCATTTGGGACGCTTTTGATGCGATTGCGACACGTCTTGCCACGACCCGGCCGCCGCGAGTCCGATCCCGAATGCCCGCTTCGAAACTCGTACTGGGTGGAGCCCGGGCGGCTGCTCGCCGGCGGCTACCCGTTCTCGCCCGACGACGTCGACCGGCTCTGTCGGTCTGTCACGTTCATCGTCGATCTGACGGAGGATCACGAGCTCGCGCCCTACGAAGAACATCTACGCGGGGTGCGCCGTGTCAGGGCGCCGATCCGCGACTTCTCTGTTCCGACGGACGACGAAATGGTCGGGATCCTGAATGTCGTCGACGAGGCGCTCGCGCACGGGGACGTCGTCTTCGTCCACTGCTGGGGCGGCCGCGGGCGTACAGGGACGGTCGTCGGCTGCCACCTCGTGCGGCACGGCGTGGCCCCTGCCGACGCGCTTGCGCGGATTGCCGAGCTACGGGGGCGACTGCCGGACGGGCGCGTGACGTCACCCGAAACCGGCGAACAGATCGCGATGGTGCGTCGATGGCGAGCAGGACGCTAGGCGACAGGCGGACTGCGCCGTGCAAGGATCGGCGTGCCGTCGACCCTCGCCACCACGCGGTAGTTGCGGAACAGGATTCGCGTGGTCGCTCCTGACGGATCGAGCGCCTTCGGCCGCTGCACCAGCACGACCAATGCCGGCCTGCGCCCGGCTAGGGCGTCCCGAGCCGCCGGCAGCGCGCCGGGGATCGCCTGGATGTTCCGGTACCACATGTAGCGCACGGCGGGGCGACGGTCGGCGAGGTAGTAGACGTCGGCCGCTGCCCACAGGGTGAAGATGCGATCGCCCGGTCGCGTGTGCCCGCGCACGTAGGCCGCGACGGCGGCGGCGTGGGCAAGGTGCGGGTCGTTGGGCCAGATGGCGCGCGCCTGCGCCGAGTCGCTCGCGTCCCAGAGGGGCGCGGTGACGATGATCGTCGCGACGGCGACGGCCGCGCAAACGGCTATGACGACCCGTCGCCGCTCGGAAAGGAGCCGCCGCAGCCCGACCGCGCCGAGCAGTGACAGCGGCGGGGCGAGTTGCACGTAGTAATGGTCGTGGAAGTTGCCGCCGCCGAGGACGCCAACGGCGGCCGCGATGAGCCAGAGCCGAGCGATCAGCGGAGCGCTGCGCCACCCGATCGCCGTCAGCACTGCAAGGAGACCGAGCGCCTTCGCCGCCTCCGGAAGTGAGTGCGCGAGGAGGCCCAGACGGTGAACCGGCGAGCCGGTGAGCAAGGAGTCTCCATGAGCGCGATACGCGACGACCGCACCCCACCACTCGGAGAAGTTCGAGGCGGCGATCGCGCCGGCCGCGATCGGCACGAGCGCCGCCCCGGCGAGAAGGATCGCCTTCTTCAGGCCGCGCCGGCGCTCGGTGAGAAGCAGGTAGGCGACGATCGCCAGCCCCCCGTCGAACGCCGACTGCTTCACCATCACCGCGCACCCGGTCAGCAGCCCGGCGACGCCGATCCACGCGATCCGTCCACCGCTCAGGTACCCCGTGAACGCGAGCAACGCCAGCGTTGCGGGAAGCGCGGCCAAAAGCTCACCCGATAAGGTGAAGGACTCGATCCAGGGAGAGGCCGCGAAGGTAGCGAGTAGCACCCCCGCCGTAACAGCCTCTATGGTCCCGCAGATTCGGAGCGCGAGGAGCATCGTGACGACGACGACGAGAGCCGCGACGATCGACGCCAGGACGCGCAGGGAGACGGCTGATCCGCCTCCGACGTCCAGGAGTCCGCGATAGACGAGCATCAGACCCTGCGGGCGATCGACCCAGGCATCGCCGTAGAGCGCGACACCGCTCTTCCACAGGCGCGCGACCTCGGCGTACCCACCCTCGTCGGCGGTCAGCGGCGTGTCCCAGAAGGGGATGCGACTGGCTATCGCGAGCAGGACGGCGCCGAGACCCCCCAGCGCTGGGGCCCACCACGGCCAGACCTGACCGGCCGCACCGTCGCGCTTGCGGCGCTCGTGCTGCTGCTCGTCTTCGCAGCGGCGAGCGTCCTGTTCGGTTTCACGATCTCGCCCGACCGATACGCGGTCCTGCTCCTCGCTCCTGCGTTCGCGATCCGGCGCGCGCGGCGGTACCTGCTCGACTGGGCGCCCTTCGTGGCGCTGATCGTGATCTATGCCGAGTTCCGTGGCCTCGCCCACGCCCTCCGGCCGCATCCCTACTTCGACCCCCAGCTGAACGCCGAACGGTGGCTCTTTCACGGCGTCGTTCCCTCCAGCGTCCTGCAGAGCTGGTTCTGGACCGGGCACGACAGGTGGTACGACTCCTTGCTGCTCGTTGTGACTCGGGTGCATTCGTTCGTGCCGCTGACCCTAGCGTTCGTCCTCTGGATGCGGCGGCGTGCCCTGTTCTACCGCTTTGCCGCGACGATGGTCACGTTGTCCTTCGCGGCGGCATTCACATTTCTGGCCTTCCCCGCGGCGCCGCCATGGGAGGCGGGCGACAACGGTCTCATCTCGGTCGTCAAGATCGGCGGCCACGCGAGCTCGCGCGTTTCGACGCTCTGGGCTCCCTACGACCTCGTGCAGGGGAATCCGGACGCGGCGATCCCATCGCTCCACGCAGGCTACGCCGTCCTGGTGTTCCTGTTCGTGGCCATGCTTGTCTGGCGGACGCGCTGGCGCTGGTGGATCATCCCGGTTGCCGCGATCTACCCGCTCGCGCAATCGTACGCGGCCGTCTACACCGGGAACCACTACGTGGTCGACCTCGTGATCGGACTCGTCTACGCCGTGGCGGCCTTCGCCGCGGTCGGCTGGGCGTGGCGTCGTCTGGGGCTTCCGGCCGCCGACGAGTGGGGCGGGACGCCGTCCCGCGTGCGACGGCGCCGACCGACCCGGCCGCCAACGCCGCTGCCCGAACCGCAGCTCGGGATCGACGAAGCGGCCGGCTGAGCCGGTCCGGCGTCCGTGGGTTCGGCCCTCGATCGTGGGGCGGTTCCAGCGCGTCGAGTGTGACCAGCCTGCAACGGATGTGTGCCGATAGCCGTACGGGCCCTGGTCGCAAGCAGCTCGCGTCTCTAGCGTGGCTCCATGGCTCGCGGTCAAACGGATCTCGTTCTCGTCGGAGCGGTGGGCGCGTTGATCGTCGGCGTTGCCATGTACGAGTTCGGCTCACACGGGCGAGCGAAACTCTCCACCGGCCGGGCGAGCTGGACGCTCACGCCCGGCGTGATCAACCCGGACGTGACACCGAGCACGATCCACGAGACCATTTGCCGTCGTGGGTGGACGGACACGATCCGGCCGCCTTCGAGCTACACGGAAGAACTCGTGCTGCGACAGATGCGGGAGTACCGGCGCCGGGGCTCACGGTCCGATTACCAGGAGGACCACCTGATCAGCCTGGAGCTCGGCGGCGATCCGACCGACCCGCGCAATCTCTGGCCCGAGCCGCGACCGCGCGCGGAACGGGTCGACAGGGTCGAGAACGAGTTGAACGATGCGATCTGCTCGGGGCGCATGTCGCTCGGCGATGCCCAGCGCCGTATTTCCGAGATCAAGCACACCGAGGGGTGATGCGATCGCCTCAGGATTGGCGACTTCCACGGAGAACCGGAGTGACCCGGCGGCGAGACTTCTGGTGCAACGATGCGACCGGGAGGGGCCTATAAAGGCCCCTCCGCGGTGTAGTCACTAAGGCTTACGCAGTTGCGGTTGTCGTCGTGCTCGAGACCGAGCACAACAGGCTCCGCAGAATGCCGCCGTTCGGGTCCGCCGTGATCTGTAAGTGGATCTGGTTCAGATCGACGATCAGCCCGAGCAGGTCGAGGTGCAGCGGCCCGAGAAGCAGGTCGACGATCGAGCAGGGGCCCGGAGTGAGTGCCTGCCGCTGTTGCGTGGGCACTCCGAAGCCGACGCCCCTTGTGGCAAGGCCGCTGCGGTGGGCGGACGCCGACAGGCCGCGCGCGGTGGAGGTCGTTGCGAGATTCTTGCCAGCCAATGAGCAGAACAACTTGCCGAGAACGCCGCCCGAGCTATCGGCCGTGATCGTCAGCACCACTTTGCTCAGATCGACGTGAAGCCCCAGTAAGTCGAGCGCGAGCTGATCGAGCTCCAACGTCAGCACCGGGCAGGTGGTTTGCTGTTGCACCGCGGAAACGCTCCGTCCCCCGGACCGGCTCCGTCTGCTGCCGAAGATGACACGGGCCGTGAAACGATGCCGCACGACAGTCGGTGCCCCCGTCTTCGGCGTGTAGGTAGCAACCGCCATCCCGGTGGCGACCAGGCGGTGACCCTTCTTGACGAACTTGTTCACCTTGAGCTGGACGCGGACCTTGCCCATCGGCGAGCCAGCGGCCGATGAATGACCCAAGACGGCGTCGCCAGCGCGGTAACCGCACCGGCGGCCAGTAGCGCGATCAGAGCGACCGTCGCTAACGCGAGTTGAGTCATATACCCCTCCCAGTGACCCTGGGTGAATGATGGCCCGGGGCTCCTTTCCGCTCCTTCCAGAAAGAACCCTCACCTCGGCTTCAACGTCTGCCCATTAGCCTGCGGGCGCGGGGGAACCTAAGGTTGACCACGCCGGCGCGCGGGTAGAGGCCGGGCATGCCGTATGTACTCGTGGATGATCGTGACGGGTGCGTCGTCGCAGAGTTCGACGACGGCGACCAAGCACTGCGCTTCCTCGAGCGGCTCAGCCGACATGACCTCGCCGACGGCTTGTGCGTCGTGTGCTTGCGGGAACGCGTGGGTAGCGCTTCTGCCGTCTCGACAGCGACGACCCTCCGGCTACTACCCGAGTTACCGGGCGCCCCTGGCGTCCCCGACCTGCGCCGGTAACGGCCGTCCGCACCTGGCGCTGCACCGCCGAAAATCTAACGATAGGCCCAGTCGCGAGCGGTGTAGCCCCCGAACCGGCCGGTGATCTCGTCGTCGAGCTCGTCCGCCAGCTCAACGAGCGTCGCAAGCACGATCTGGAGCTCCTCGCGCGTCACGGTATCGCCGAGAAGGGAGTGCTTGAGGACGATGTCGCCGTCAAGGTCGAGGCTCAGCGCCCCCATGCGAAGCTGGTGGTTCCGACGCAGCAGCCAGCGCATCAGCTCCGGCGTCGTCTCGATGTCGCGGACGACAAGCGAGTGGAAGTCGAGGACGGTCAAGTGTACGACGATCGGGTTGACGGCGACGGTCGTCACCGCCGAGCCGTGCTGGACGAACACGAGCGGCCGTCTGCTGTCCACCTCAGCGTCGTCGCCGTAGAGCTCGCCGACGTAGCCGGCGACCCGCTCGTAGGTCGATCGGTGTCCCTCGCTTGCGAACCGGATCTCGGTTTCCGGCGCGAGAACCTGGCCGTCCCACGAGCGAGTCATGGAGAGCGGGGCGTCCTCCGGAAGCCGATAGACGGCGGCGAAGGCCTTGTGCACGAGCGTCACGATCTCGTCGTAGTCGGCACGGCCGGCCGGCCGGAAGGTTCGGAACCAGTTCTGCGCCTCGTAGTCGGGCTGCCTCCACCCGAGGTTTTCCAGCGCTCGGAGCTGATCGGCGTCGAGCTGATGTTGCGGCTCGAGGTACTGGTTCGAGACTGCCTCGCAGAAGAGCCGGTCGCCCTGGATGGCGAACTGGATGTAGTAGCCGCGGGCCGAATCAGCCTCGATGACGACGAAGGTTCCGGGGCTCACGTCGTCTTCGATGAGCTTCTCGAGCGCCTCGACGATCTCCGCATCTGTTACGTGGTCAACCGCCACGTGGCCCGCCCTCCCCTCCGCTGTGGCCGCACATGATCGCAACGGCTGCCGCCCGTCGTGCGGGCAACGCGCGCGGCCCGATTCGTATCAGCCTTCGCAGCCTCGCCCGTCGTGGTCGCCGTCGAAGTGGTGCGGATCGGGCGGTCGGACGTCGAAGTTCCGGTACGGCACGTCCGAGCAATCGAGGTCGGGCGGCGGCGGCGGAATACAAACCGTCGGGTACGACGCATCGCAGCGCCGGCCGCTCGTCCTGGTCGCCTTGTAGCGCGTCGTCGCCGGCCCGTACGGATCCCAGACGGCGTTGCAGGCCCCCCAGAGGCCGCGGTGCTCGCGGCGGGCTTTCCGGGCATCGGCGAGGAGCGCGGTTGCGTACCGGCCGCGCTCGCCCGCGAAAAACCAGACGGTCGCCGCGCCGCGTGCGACGAGCGCAAGGTTCAGGTTCTTGCCGTGCCGGAAGACATAGCGAAGCAGGCGGCCATAGCGATCGACGCGGTCAAGTCGTGCGTCCGGGATCAGCGCAACCGTTGCGCCGGGAGGCAGCAGCGCGCGCAGTGCGCCCGTCGCCCGACGCGCGTAGCACTCGCGTTCCCGGACCTCGGGCGCGTCGATCTGCACCAGCCGGACGCGCCCACCGCCTCGCAGGTCGATCGTGTCGCCGTCGACCACGTACGCGACCGTTGCCACCTGAAACGTGCGCGAGTCGCGCGCTGACGAGACGCCGGCCACCACCGACAGCGCGAAGACGCATGCCGCTGCCGCAAGCGCGGCCTTCCGAGACATGGCCGTAACAGCCTGCCACTCGGTTGCACCCGGCTCAAGCAACTCACGGACATGCGGGAATACCTGCGGCGCCGCCTCGTTGGCACCTCCATGACCGAAGCGCGACAGCGCTGGCTTGCCCTCATCGTCCTGTGCCTCGGCGATCTGATGATCGTTCTCGACGTCACGATCGTCAACGTCGCCCTGCCGTCGATCCGGGCCGATCTCGGCTTCACTGAAGCATCGCTGGCCTGGGTCGTGAACGCTTACCTGCTGACCTTCGGAGGCTTCCTGCTCCTCGGTGGCCGAGCCGGCGACCTCTTCGGCGGGCGCCGCGTCTTCCTCGTCGGCATCTCCCTCTTCACGCTCGCCTCGCTGGCATGCGGACTCGCAAACTCAGAGGCATTTCTGGTCGCGGCCCGCGCCGTGCAGGGCCTGGGCGGCGCGATCGTCGCGGCCGTCGCGCTGTCCCTGATCATGACCCTCTTTACGGAGGCCTCCGACCGCGCCAAAGCACTCGGCGTGTTCGGGTTCGTCACGGCCGGGGGTGGGACGATCGGCGTCCTGCTCGGTGGCGTACTCACCGACTCGCTCGACTGGCACTGGATCTTCCTCGTCAACCTGCCGATCGGCGTCCTCGTGTTCGCGCTCTGCCTACGGCTGGTGCCGGCGCAGCAGCCCGTGGGCGATCGCACGAGCCCGGATGTCCTTGGAGCGGTCACGGTCACTTCGGCGCTCGTGCTCGCCGTCTACGCGATCGTCAATGCGAATTCCGCCGCCTGGGTTTCGGCGCAGACGCTGGGACTGCTTGCGGCCTCCGCCGTCCTACTCGCGACGTTCATCGCTCTCGAGGCTCGGGTCGCCGCTCCGCTGATGCCTCTGCGGCTCTTCCGGATACGAACGCTCGCCGCGGCGAACATCCTGGCCGTCCTCCTGGCAAGCTCGATGTTCGGCTGGTTCTTCCTCTCGGCTCTGTACCTGCAGCGGGTGCTCGGGTACTCGGCCCTCGAGGTCGGCCTGGCATATCTGCCGGCGACGCTCGTGATCGGCGGCTTCTCGCTCGGACTCTCGGCGAAGGTCGTGATGCGCTTCGGTATCAAGGCGCCGCTCGTCGTTGGATTCGGGCTTTTCACCGCCGGCCTGCTGCTGTTCGTCCGAGCCCCTGTCGACGGCAGTTTCGTGGTCGACGTCCTGCCGGGAATGGTGCTGCTCGGCCTCGGCGGCGGTCTCTCGTTCAACCCGCTGCTGCTGGCGGCGATGGGAGACGTCGCCCCGACGGAAGCCGGGTTGGCGTCCGGCCTAGTCAACACGACGCAGATGATGGGCGGCGCGCTTGGTCTGGCGGTCCTCGCCAGCCTCGCGGCTTCCCGAACGGACACGCTGCTCGGCACGGGTCATGGCGAGGTGGCGTCGCTCAACGGCGGATACCACGCGGCGTTCCTCGCCGCAGCTGCGTTTGCGGCTCTTGGAGCCGTGCTTGCCGCCGTCCTGGTGCAGGCGCGCGCACCGGCCGCTGCCGAAGAACAGCCGCAGGAGGCGGAGCCGGAGTACGCCTCCTCCCGAGCTGCGTAGAAACGGCGGCTCAACCGAGCCCGGATGAGCAGAGCTCCTAGCCCGGGCGGGAAGAGGCGTTCCTCCGCTGCGCGGTAGTCCGCGGGGTCCCGGTCGACCGTCGCAGGCGGATGCTGGTCCTTGAGGTTGAGCAGACCGGTGTTCCCCTCGGTCGGAATCTCTCGTAGACGTCGAAGCGGAGCTTCACTTCCCCGTCGGTGCCGTGGTGTCGAGCTCGACCGGGTGCAACTTGCTCGTACGAGAGCTCGTCGACGACGCGTAGCTCGAGCGTTTCCCGCTCGTGCGCGGGAAGCAGCTCGAGTGCCCTGGCGAGACCCCGATGTGGAGAGAGCCTGTCTTCGGTTTTCGTATATCCGTCCTCGCCGGCCAGGTCGATCGGTAGACCGAGCCGCTCTCGTGGCGGGCCTCGATGCGGTCGCGCCGAACGGTGGCTGCAAGCACGTTCGCTGCGATGCCGCAGCCAAGGCACGGCCGTCCCCTTGCGTTCATCCCTGAAGCGGCCCCGCGAGAGCCAGGCCCGCGCGAAGGTCTCGGCGGTGAGATCGCTCGCCGCCCATTCGATCGCTGCCGGAGCCAGGCGTGCACGACACCGACGTGCCGTGCATACAGCTCCGAGAACGCAGCGGGATCGGCCGCCGCGTCGCGGAGCAGCGTTGCATCACTGCGGTCGTCGTACGCGCCGTTCGTGCGAACGCCGTCCATCGCTACTCAATCGGACGGAGCAGCGTACGTGTATCCGCGACGTGCCAGGGCGCCCCTTATAAGGGCACGAACCAACAACCCTCCGGTTAACAGCTCGCTCACGACGGGTCAGCACAGGTCCATCTGTAGCAACCATGCGGTTTATGGATCAGGTGAGGTCACCCAGGATCAGCTCAGATGGGTACCAGATCGGGCGCCAAGTGTTGCCGACACTGACGACGAATCCC
>Ga0075424_100006548_pt1 | contig 11222 bp, 6 predicted proteins | sample SoiMethybrSBSTD3_FD_75301 | JGI IMG/M metagenome (GOLD analysis project Ga0075424, IMG submission 75301) | Bulk soil microbial communities from a Populus tree surrounding site in Tennessee, USA - Soil MetaG P. TD hybrid SBSTD3 | ecosystem: Environmental > Terrestrial > Soil > Tree plantation...
CTGAAGACGTCCGTGCGCGCGTCGGGCTCTTCTGCGCGAAGCTGCTCTGGCGACATGTACGCGGTCGTCCCGACTGCCACTCCCGCGGCGGTGAGCCGCTGGACCGTGTCCACACCGGTGACCGCCACGTCGGCATGATCGAGGCGTTTGGCGAGACCGAAGTCGAGTACCTTCGCTGGCCCGCGGGCCGCGAGCATGATGTTGCCAGGCTTGATGTCGCGATGGACGATGCCGCGCGCGTGCGCTTCCGCGAGCGCGTCGGCCACCTGTTCGGCGATACGCAGCGCGTCTGCCACTGGCAGGTGGCCGCGCGCCAGTCGATCGGCGAGCGTTTCACCTTCGACGTACTGCATCGCGATGAAATGCTGGCCGGCGTCCTCGCCGACCTCGTAGATTGCGCAGACATTGCCGTGGTCCAGCGTCGCCGCGGCTCGAGCTTCCTGCACCAGCCGCGCGTCGGCTGTCCTGTCCGTCCCGGATTCCGCGCGAAGGACCTTGATTGCGACAAGCCGGTTGAGCGCCGGGTCTTCGGCCAAATAGACCTCGCCCATGCCCCCGGCGCCGAGCTGCCGCAGGATGCGATATCGACCGATGGTGGCTGGCTGCATGCGGCGGTCGAGTGTGATTATGATTCAATCGCAGGAAGACGTGACGGTTCTTGGCATCAACGCGGGGTTCGGCGAGCCGATTGCCGGCGAGTTTCCGTTTTTCCAGAGAATCGGAGTCGCTGCCGTGCGCCAGGATCTGTTCGCTCACGGCGAAGCCGCGCCGATCGAGGCGCTCGTCGCCGAATTCTCGAATCGGCCGATGCGCGCGGTCTTCATGCTCGCCGGCGGCAAGATGCAGATCCCCGATGGATCGAACCGGATCGAACCGCATGTGCTCGCGGCACGCGCCCGGCGCGTCGTGGAGGCTGCGCAGGCGGTCGGTCTTGAACGGTATTCCTTAGAGGTTGGTAACGAGCCCGACATCGCGCACGACGGTTACGCGTCGCGGCCGCAGGACTTTGCCGAAGCGATTCGCCAGGTCCATGCCGTCGTCAGACCGCTTGGATTCGAGGGCGATGTCATCAGCGGCGGCGTCTCGAATCTGAATGAGCGCGGGTTGAAGTATCTGCAATCGATGCTGTCGACGTCGATCGTTCCGGCGGACGTCGTCCTTGGATTCCATCGGTATCCCGAGGGGGGCAGAGGCGCCGAAGCGCCCCACAAAGGATTCGAGTCGCGCGAAGAGGAGTTCGAAGCGCTGGAAAGCCTCACCAGCGGTCGACGTGTCGCCTGCACCGAGTTCGGCTATCACACGGCGGAGGATCGCATGGGTGCATTCGGACACCGGCGTCGAAGCGAGTCCGAAGTCGCCGAATCGGTCCGATGGGATCTCGACTTCTTTGCCCGACACAGCGTGCCGCTGGCAGCGATCTATCAGTTGAATGACGGCACTCGCGACGTGGCGGAAGATCGATACGGCGTTCGTCGGCTGGACGGCACGCTGAAGCCGGTCGCAGACGCCCTGGTTGCGCGCGCCCTGAAGCTCGCGGCGGGCGAACGCATTCGAGAAGACTGAAACCCAGGATGAGCCGGAGGCCGAGGGGTCGGATACCGTATCCGACCGCTACGCTCGGAACAGAGGGTCGACGCGGACCGTCTCTCATTCGGATGGCTCTTATCCAGGAGACACGGCAGGCCCTCCGGCTCGTCCGAAGAAACAAGGCCTTTACCTTCGCCGTCGTCTTGTCCACGGCGCTGGGCGTCGGCGCAACGGCATCGATCTTCAGCCTGATCGATGCCTTTCTGTTGCGGCCTCTGCCGGTGCCCGACACCGTCCGCGTCGTCCGACTGACGTCGATCACGCAGGGCAGTCCGGTCGGGCGGTTCTCGCACCCCGAAGTCGACGACCTCCGGGCGCACGCGCAGGCCTTTTCCGGACTGGCCGCCTCGCAAAACGGCCTGTTCGGGTTCTCTCAAACCCCTGAAGAGCAGCCGCGGGTGACGATCGGCATCCTCGTCAACGGCGATTTCTTCCCCACCCTCGGCGTCCGGCCCGTCCTGGGTCGCGCGTTCACTGCGGACGAGGACCAGGTCCCGGGTCGCAATGCCGTGGTTGTCATCAGCTACGGCATGTGGCAGCGGGAATTCGGCGGGCGTCCGGACGTCATCGGCCGGCGGATTCGCCTCAACGCCGTCGAGTTCACCGTCGTCGGCGTCGCGCCGGAGTCGTTCGTCGGCGTGCACCCGTTCCTTCAGCCCGCCATGTACGTTCCGCGCATGATGATCCGCGAGGCCTCTGGAGCCGCGACGGACGCGCTTACGGATCGGACCGGCCGATCGCTCGATGTCTTCGCTCGACTGAAACCGGGCGTCTCAATCGAGCAGGCACGCGAGGAGATGCAGAGACTCGCGGCAGGCATGGAAAGCGAACACCCGGACACCAACCGTGGCCGCGGCGCCATGGTGTTCTCGCAGGTCGGATACCGGATTGCCGAGGATCCGGACAGCCTGCCGCTGTCGTGGCTGTTTTTCGCAGTTGCCGGCCTGGCGTTGTCGATCGCGTGCATCAACGTCGCCAACCTGCTGTTGTCCACGGCGCCGGCGCGCATGCGTGAAACGGCCGTGCGCCTTGCCATGGGCGCAAGTCGCATGCGGTTGCTCCGGCAGTTCGCTATCGAAAGCGCCGTGCTCTCGACGGCGGGAACGATCGCCGGACTGGGCATTGCAATGGCCTGCGCGTGGTTCATCCGGTCGATCGAAATCGCGAGCAACCTGCCCTTGAAGCTGGATGCCCGAGTCGATCTGCGTGTCGTGCTGTTCGGGTTTGCCGTTGGCGTGACGTCCGGTGTGCTCGCCGGCCTGCTGCCGGCCATCCGCAGCACGCGCGCCGACCTGCACACCGTGCTGAAGAGCACTGAGCTCCGGTTCGCGCGGTCGCGCGGGAGGATGGGCCAGGCGCTGGTTGTCGCCCAGGTGGCGGTGGCGCTCGTGATGCTCGTCCTATCGGGCCTTTTCCTCAAGAGCATCCAGGTCGCACGCGATTCCGATCCAGGGTTTCGCGTCGCGAACGTGCTGACGATGGGATTCGACCCCAAGATCGCGCGGTACGACCTTCCACGGACGCGCGCGTTTTATCGACAGCTGCTCGACCGTGTCCGAGCCATCCCTGGCGTACGCTCTGCCGCCCTCGGCCAGCACATTCCGCTCGGTGTCGAGAGCAGCGCGACGGAGGTTGCGATCGACGGCTACCAGGCAGCGCCCGATCAGGAAGCGCTGAGGATCGGAAGCTCCATCGTCTCGTCGCACTACTTCGACGCGATGGGCATCCCCATCGTCCGGGGCCGCGCGTTCAACGCTGGAGATATCGAGACGGCGCCCAGAGTGGCAATCGTGAACGAAGCGATGGCCGCGAAATACTGGCCGACGCGCGACCCGCTTGGCGCCACGCTCACGCTCCAATCGCGCACCGCCGAGAGAGTGGCGATTGTCGGGATCGCGCGCCTGTCGAAAACGCGCGACATCGGTGAAACGCCACAGCCATTTCTGTACCTGCCGTTCGAGCAGAGCTCCCAGTTCCGGATGGTGCTTTTCGTCGAAACGGCCGGCGATCCGGCCGCCTTCATCGGCGGCGTGCGTGGAGAGGTTCGGACGCTCGACCCGAACCAGCCGATCTACGACGTCCGGACGATGGCGTCGCACTTTCAGCAGCAAGCGCTCTGGGGTGTCCGCCTGATTGCCGAGGTCGTCGCAACCGTCGGCCTGGTTGGTCTCGCCTTGAGCGTGCTCGGCCTTTACGGCGTGATCGCCTACTCGGTCAGCCAGCGGACACGCGAGATCGGCATTCGCATGGCGGTGGGCGCGAGCGAGCGACGCGTGCTCGGGATGATTCTGCGACACGGCGCCACGCTCACCGCAGCCGGCGCCTCTCTGGGGATCGTGCTCACGCTGGCGATGAGCACGGTCATCAGCGGACTCTTGAACGGCGTCAACCCGCGCGATCCCGCCGTGTATGCCGGCGCCTTGGCGGTCCTGGTCGGCGTCACGCTGTTCGCCACCTATCTTCCGGCACGCCGCGCAGCGTCGGTCGACCCCCAAGACGCGCTACGGGCCGAATGACCGTCCGGCAGCGGAACCGCGCGCAGCGGGGTGCGCTTCACAATCAAACGGCGGCCTCTCGTAGCGCAGGCCTTTCCGCCTCCGCTCGCCGAGAAGCAGGGCGAGCTACGGCGAGACCTAGCCGAAGCGCAACCCGCGAAAGCTGGTAGGCCTGCTCTCGGCCGCCGGCAGCCCTAAAGGGCTGCGCTACGTCGAGCTCGCGTACTTGCCAGCTAACCGCCGCTTGCGGCCCGACGTCCATGTCTATAGCATATGTGGCTATGACATCTATAGACACGCGCATGCTCGATCGCGAGCTGAAGAAGGGATCGGCCGAGCTGATCATCCTGTCGATCGTCGAGCCGCGCGCGCGTCACGGCTATGAGATCAGCAAGCGGATCGAGGCGCAATCCGCCGGCCAGCTCAAGTTCCACGTCGCCTCGCTCTACCCGCTGCTGTATCGCCTGGAAGAACGCGGCTGGCTGCAGGGCAAGTGGGTGGAAAAGCCCGGCCAGCGCCGCCGCCGCTTCTACGGCCTGACCGCCGAAGGCCGCCGCGTGCTCGCGCGGCAACGGAACACCTGGAAGACGTTCGTGCACGCGATGGGCCTTCTCACGGGAGTCGACCATGGCTGATGACTGGATCGGCGACTTGCGCCCGCGTCTCGCGTCGCTGCGTCTGAGTCCCGAGCGGGAGCGCGAGATCCTCGACGAGTTGTCGCAGCACCTCGACGATCGCTTCGAGGAGTTGCGCTCGGACGGCGCAACCGCTACGGAGGCGCGCCGCCTGGCGATCGCCGAGCTCTGCGAGCCGGACGCGCTGGCCTCGCACATGCGATCGCTGCGGCAGGCGCGGGTCCCGCCGCCGATTGCACCAGGCGCGCCGAAGAGCCGCCCGCTCGGCGATCTCTGGCAAGACGTGCGCTATGCGGCGCGCAATCTTCGGAAGGAGCCGGCTTTCACGACCGCTGCCGTTCTGACGCTGGCGCTGGGCATCGGCGCCAACACGGCGATCTTCAGCCTCGTCAACGCCACCCTGCTTCAACACCTGCCGGTCGAGAATCGCGACCGGCTCGTTTACGTGAACCGTGGCGCCGGCGGTGTGTTCGCCTACCCGATGTACGCGCACCTCCGCGACGGCACTCAGATGTTCGACGGCTTGGCCGCATGGGGTGGCATCAACGCCAGCTTCAACGAAAGTGGCAACACCGAGCTCGTCAGCGGCGTCATCGTCACCGGCAACTTCTTCGACGTGCTCGGCGTGCACGCCGCGCAGGGGCGGCTGCTGTCGGTCGCGGACGATGTGATGCCGGGCGCGCATCCAGTGGCGGTCATCAGCCATGCCTTCTGGCGCAGTCGGTTCGCCGGCCGGCGCGACGTCGTCGGCAGCGAGGTTCGCCTGAACGGCCACCCGTTCACGATCGTGGGCGTGACGCCGGAGGAATTCCCGGGTCCGCAGCTCGGCACGATGCGCAACCTGTACGTGCCGATGATGATGCAGGCGATCATGCGTCCGCCGCGCGCGCGCTACTCAGGTGAACAGAACCCGGATCTTCTCAGGCACCCGACCAACAGCTGGCTGTTCGGAGTGGGCCGGCTCAAATCCGGCATTGGTCTGGAACAGGCGAAGGCGGCGCTCGAGGCGTCCGCGGCAGCGTACGTGAGAACGCTTCCGCAGTCGCTGACGCCGCCGAAGATCGTGTTGCGGCGCATCGACGAGGGCGATTCCTCCCGGCAGCAGATGCAGTCGGTGGCGTGGCTGCTTGGCGGAGTGGTGGGCGCCGTGCTGCTGATCGCCTGCGCGAACATCGCGAACCTACTGCTCTCGAGGACAGCGTCACGCCGCCGCGAGCTGGCGGTTCGACTTGCCATTGGCGCGAGCCGGGCTCGCGTCGTCCGGCAACTCCTGACCGAGAGCGTCGTGTTGTCGCTTATCGGCGGCGTGTGCGGGGTCGCGCTGGCCTGGGCGGTCATCGAGGCGGTCGAAGCCGCGCCACCACCGCCGGGCGCGCTGCCCCTTGCCTTCGTTTTCGCGATCGATCAACGCGTCCTCCTGTTCTCCGTGGCTCTGTCGTTCGTCACCGGCATCCTGTTTGGCGTGGCCCCGGCGTTGAAGGCATCGCGGCCGGGACTGGTGTGGGCGTTGAAGGATGCTTCGACGCCCGGCGACGATCGCGGCGTCCGATTCGAGCTGAAGAAAGTGCTGGTCGTCGCGGAAGTCGCGCTCTCGCTGCTACTCTTGATCGCCGCGGGGCTGTTCGTCCGCAGCCTGCAGTCGGCGCGGGCGATCGACCCGGGGTTCGAGGCCGGGAAGCTCGTGTCGGCGCCGCTCAACATCAACTTGCTCCGCTACACGCGCCTCCAGGGCCGCGAGTTCTATCGCCAGGTCGTCGAGCGGGTGGAGCAGGTGCCGGGGGTCGAATCGGCCAGCGTTGCACGCGTCGCGGTGCTCGGAGGCACCGGCCGTGTCCTCAGCATTCACGTGGAAGGACGCGGCGCGACGCACGATCAGGTGATGAGCGAAGGCAACCCAGTGGTCACCGGCGATCGCACCATCACCAACGCGAACGTCGTCGGACCGCGTTTCTTCAGGACGATCGGCGTGCCGATCATCACGGGCCGCGACTTCGACGAACGCGATGCGGACGTCGCTCCGCCAGTGGTCGTCGTCAACGAGACCATGGCGAACATGCATTTTACTGGCGAGAACCCGATCGGCAAGCGCGTCAGCGTCGAGGGGCCCGGGGGCCCGTGGCGCGAGATTGTCGGCGTGGTTCGGGACAGCAAGTATGGTGCGCTCGCCGAAGGCGCCGCGCCCGTGGTGTTCATGCCTCTCGCGCAGAATCACGAAACGGGGATGACACTGTACGTACGCGCCTCGGTTTCACCGGCCTCACTCGTGTCGAGCATCCGCCACGAGATCCAGCGGCTCGAACCCCATCTGCCGGTGCCGAACATTCAGACGGTGTCCGAGACGATCGGCACGTCTCTGTATGCCGCACGAATGGGCGCGTGGCTGCTCGCGGTCTTCGGCGGTCTGGCGCTGCTGCTGGCTGCCGTCGGCATCTACGGCGTGCTCTCGTTTTCCATTGCGCGCCGGACACGGGAGATGGGCATCCGTCTCGCGCTCGGCGCCGGCCGCCATCAGGTGTTCCTGCTGGTGCTGCGGGACGGCATGGTGCTGGTTGCCGTGGGGATGACGCTTGGACTGGCCGCGGGTCTTGCCGGCACGCGGTCGCTGGCGAGCTTCCTGTATGGCGTCTCGACGTTCGACGTGCCGACGTTTGCCGCCACCATCGCGATCCTCGCCGCCGTCGCGTTCGCGGCCTGTGCCATCCCGGCACGGCGCGCCATGCGAGTGCATCCGATCGCGGCGCTCCGGTACGAGTGAGGGGCAGGAGGGGCAGCAACGACTACTTCAGCCCACGACACGCCTCGACTTCCGAGCCCCAGTACTCGATGCACTTCGCACGATCCATCGGACCCTTGCCGACGACTTTCGCCATCAGAAAGTCTGTAACGAGCTCGATCTCGCGCTGCTGAAAGGTTGCCGGCGGGTCGGGCATCGGCGACTTGAGATCGGCCTTCTTCATACCGAAGCATCGCCCGTCGGTATACGCGAATTTGTCGAACGCCGGCATACCGGTGCCGGGCCGACCACACTTGATCGTTGTCATCAGCCTGGTGCGATCGAGTCGCGTCTCGCGCAGGTTCGAGCCGTCCGGCATCTGGCTGTCCATCTTGCGGCCATCGGCAGCCCAGCCATGACACGACTGACAGTCGCCCTTCTGCAGGTACAGCCGCATTCCTTCAGCCACGTCGGACGCATCTGGCGCTTGCGCACCCGCCGTCGGCGAACCAGACGCGTCATCGGGGGACGCGACCGCCGCGCCGAGCGCCGGAATCGCGAGGCACGCGACGGCGACCGCAGTCCATAGGCGTCCTGTGAACATCCCAGTGCTCCTGCCCCTCCTACCTGTTCTGCCCATCCTGCCCCTCAGTTCAGCGCGAACACGAACAGGTAGCTCGAGTTCTCCAACTTGTCGAACTTCACCGGATGCAGGTGGCGGCCGCCGGCCTGCACGGCCAGATACTGCTTCGGTCCGATGGCGTATGTCACCGGCGCGCCCTTCAACGGCGTGCCGACGTTGAAGCGCCAGAGTTCTTCGAGTGTCTCGTCGTTGTAGGCAACCACCCATCCATCCTGCAACGCCGTGAACATCAGACCGCCGGCGGTCGCTGTCGCGCCCGAACGAACCTCGATATCGGTCGCCACCTTGGCGAGCGTCTTGTGGCCAATCGTGTCGAATGCCGTGATCGAGCCGTAGTACAGGTCGCTGCTGTACGTACGCTTCTCGCTGCCTTTTTCGTCGATCCCGCCTTCGGGCGACAGGTATTTCACCGCTGCGCCGTTTTGCGTGAAGCACCCCTCGATGCCCACGCCGTAGGCGATGTGTTTCACCGGGTTGTAGGCAGTCGGCTGGTGCGCGATGCCGCCGTGCCACGTCGGACAACTGCGCTTGGCGCCGTCGCCGCGCAGCGCGCGCGCCGCGGGATTGTAGATCTGCACGTCGAGCTTCGGGTCGTAGTCGAGCGGCTTGCCGGTCTTGGGGTTGAGTCCCTTGGTCCAGTTCAGATCGTTGACGTACTGGCCGCCCAGGAGAAACTCGCCGTTCGTGCGATCGAGCGAGTAGTAGAAGCCGTTGCGCGCGAAGTGGCCGACGACCTTGCGGCTGCGGCCGTTGATCGTCGTGTCGTACAGCATGTGCACGCCGACTTCGTCGAAATCCCACGAGTCGTTCGGCGTGTACTGGAAGTACCAGGCCAGCTTTCCTGTGTCGACGTTCAGCGCGATCACCGAGTTGGTGTAGAGGTTGTCGCCCGGCCGCGCCTGCGGATCGTAGATCGGCACTGGGTTACCAGTCCCCCAGATGGTCAACTTCGTCGCCGGATCGTAGGAACCGGTCTGCCAGAGGCCACCGCCGCCGGTCTTCCACGCGCTGTTCGTGTCCTTCCAGGTCTCGCTGCCCGGCTCGCCCGGCTTTGGGACCACGTACCATCGCCAGAGCTCCTTCCCGGTTCGGGCATCGAGCGCCGCAACCCAGCCGCGCGTCTTGGCGTCGCCCGCGCCATTCGCCACGATCACCTTACCGTCCGCCGCGATCGGCCCGGCGTTGAATCGCTCACGCGCGCCGAACTCGTTCGCCGTGGCGATCATCTTGTCCCAGACGATTTCGCCCGTATCGCGGTTGGCCGCGATCACGCGGCCGTCCGGCAGGTTCGCGATCACGAGATCCTCCCAGAGCGCGATGCCGCGCGTGCGCGGCAGGTTGCCCTGGTGCTTGACGCCTGGATCGGTCACCCACGCGAATTCCCCTCTGGTCGGATTCCGGCCGTCGATCTTGTAGAGCGTGCCCCAGCCGTCGCTGGTGTAGAGGAAGCCGTTGTCGACGAGCGGGTGAATCTCGCTTTCCGGACCGTTCTGTCCGACATCCTGCATGCCGCCGAGCGCGAGCGCCCAGACGAGGCGGAGATTCTTGACGGTGTCTCGGTTGATCTGCGTCAGCTTCGAGTAGCGCGTCGACGCATAGTCGCCGTTGGCCATCAGCCAGTTCTGCGGCTCGTTCTGGGCGTTGATCAAACGGTCGCGGTTCACCGTCATGTTGTATTGCCCAGCGACCGTGGCCGCCGCAAGCACGGCAATCGACGCGCACGCCAGAGCTGACAGGAAGAGGCGTTTCATGGCGCGAATTGTAGCGCACAGCCCGTTGCAGCTAGGGCATACTTGACGCGGATAGGCCCCGAAAATGCCAGCACGCCCGGCCCATTCGCGAGCACTCCCCGCTTTGTTGGCCCTGTTGGGGATTGGCCTGGCCGGAGCGCGGTATGTGAGCGCCCGGGCGGCGCAGGGCGCGGTGACGACCGCCGGCCGCGGAATATCCCCGCTCCCCGCGGCCGACACCCTCAATAAGTACTGCGTCACGTGCCATAACAGCAGGCTGAAGACCGCGGGTCTGCAGATCGACAGCCTGGACATCGATCACATTGCGGCCAACGCGCCTCAATGGGAAAAGATCGTGACCAAGCTTCGGACGGGCGAGATGCCGCCGCCGGGGCGGCCGCGGCCGGACCCCGAGACGTATCGCGCGGTGGCGTCAGCGCTGGAACAAGAGCTCGATGCGGCAGCGGCCGCGGCACCACACCCGGGCCGCGTGCCGGTGCACCGCCTGAATCGGAGCGAATACACGAACGCCATTCGCGATCTGCTCGGCCTGGAGGTCGACGGACGCGCGCTGCTGTCGAGCGACGAAGCCGACCAGGAAGGTTTCGACAACGTCGCGAGCGTACTGTCCGTTTCGCCGGCGCTGCTGGAGAACTACCTGTCGGCCGCACGCGCGATCAGCCGCCTCGCAGTCGGCGATCCCGGCCGCCATGCGGTTGTCGACACCTTCAAGATTTCCAAGGCGCTGGTGCAGGACCATCGTCTCAGCGACGACCTGCCGTTTGGTTCGCAGGGCGGCGCGCTCATTCGCTATTACTTTCCGCTCGACGCCGAGTACACGATCAAGGTCCTGCTGCGCCGCCAGGAGTACGACTACATCATCGGCATGGGCGAGCGGCACCAGCTCGACTTCCGTCTCGACGGCGTCCGTATCAAGCGGTTCACCGTCGGCGGCGAAGCGAAAGGGATGACGACGCCCGAGAACTTTGCGGGGAACACGCAGGGCGATCCGGAGTTCGAAGAGTACATGCACACCGCCGACGCCGGACTCGAAGTGCGTATCCCGGTCAAGGCGGGCCGGCACGACGTGTCGGTGTCGTTCGTGAGGAGGTTCTGGGAACCTGAAGGTGTTCTGCAGCCGCCGCAGCGCGGCTTCGCGCGCGTGTCGAACGAGCTGTATCACGGATACCCGGCGATTGACAGCTTCTCGATCGGCGGACCGTACAACGTGACCGCGACCAATGATTCGCCGACTCGCCGGAAGATCTTTGTCTGCCGGCCGAAAACCGCCGGTGATGAAGAGCCGTGCGCGAGAAACATCCTCACGACCCTCGCGCGGCGCGCCTATCGGCGCCCGGTCACCGAGGAGGAAGCCAACACGCTCAACAACTTTTATAAAGAAGGTCGTGCGGCGGGCAG
>Ga0075424_100006550_pt1 | contig 11221 bp, 11 predicted proteins | sample SoiMethybrSBSTD3_FD_75301 | JGI IMG/M metagenome (GOLD analysis project Ga0075424, IMG submission 75301) | Bulk soil microbial communities from a Populus tree surrounding site in Tennessee, USA - Soil MetaG P. TD hybrid SBSTD3 | ecosystem: Environmental > Terrestrial > Soil > Tree plantation...
TCGCGGAGCAAGCGCCGCGTGACCGCGCGTTGAATATGCGCACGAGTTCGACATGCATCGGCTGATGGCGATCGGTGGGATCAGCGTCGCGGTTCTCGTTGCAACGGCGCTCGGGTTCCTGTCGCTTCAGGCTCCGACCATTCCCGCCGTCAGCGAGTCGGTGCTGCGCGAGTACGCCGGCGTGTATCAGTGGGACGCGAACGCGTTCGTCTACCTGCAGCTGTGGACTGAATTCAGCAAGACGAACCAGCTGATCGCGTTCGACGAATCCGGCGACGTTCGGACGTTGTTTCCCACGGACCGCGACCGCTTCTTCACAGGGCCCGGCGCATTCATTTCGTCTGCGATCGAATCGCACATCGCGTTTGAGAGGGACGACCGCGGCCGCATCATCTCGCTCATGTGGCAGCGCCCGGGCGCGCCCGCCCGTACGGCGCGGCGCGTCGACATCGAGAAACACGAAGACGTTCGCTTTGCGAACGGCGCTGTCCAATTGAGCGGAACGCTCATCAGTCCGACCATCGGCGCGAAGCATCCAGCGATCGTTCTCGTTCACGGTTCGGGCGCGCAGAATCGCGAGTCCATCCTCCCGTTCGCCCGCTTTCTCATTCGTCACGGCATCGCCGTTCTTGGCTACGACAAGCGCGGCGTCGGCGGGTCGACCGGCGACTGGAACGTCGCGTCCTTCGACGATCTCGCGGGCGACGCGGTGGCAGCGTTCGAGTATTTGAAAACGCGCAGCGATATCGACGGCGGGCAGATTGGGCTCCTGGGCTTGAGCCAGGCGGGCTGGATCATGCCGCTCGCCGCCGTTCGCGCGAAAGGAATCGCGTTTCTCATCAGCGTGTCCGGCGCAGGCATTCCGGCGGCCGAGACGACGATCGATCAGGCGCAAAACGAAATGATCGCGACCGGAACGCCTGCTCAGGCAGTCGAGCAGGTCGTCGGCCTGATGAAGCTGCAGTATCGCTTCGCTCGAACCGGCGAGGGATGGGACGACTACATTGCGACGCGGGAGAAGATTGCCGCCCGGATGGGCCCCCCGCCCGACGTGTTCCCCGGAACGCCGGATGCTCCGTATTGGCAATTCATTCGACGGTTGTATTTCTACGATCCGGGGCCGACGCTGCGGCAGTTACAGCTCCCCACGCTGGCGCTTTTCGGCGAGCTCGACAACAACATCGTCGCCGAGAAGAACAAAGCGGCCTGGGAGACCGCCCTCAGGGCAGGCGGCAACCGCGATTACACCCTGAAGATTCTGCCGAAGGGGAATCACTACCAATGGGAGGCGAAGATCGGCAGCAACGCCGAGATGCCCTCGCTTCGTGGATTCCTGCCGGATTACTTCACCACGATTAGAGAGTGGCTGACGAAACGCGTACGAATTTGATGCCGCACGAAATGACAAAGATGCATCTCGGTGTCAGAAGTGTCGTCTGCCGAGCGCAGCGATTTCGGACACGCGCATGCGCCTGTGAAAGTTGCGGAATTCGGTCTTGATTTATCTCTCGCCCCGCGTAACACTGCACTGGCTCGTCCTCCAACATTTCAACGACGCGGTCGATTGCCTGCGCGAAGTGCATTATGTCGACCCCGGTCAGATCTCCTGTCGTCCTGCTCGTCCAGTGCAACGACGATGCGGAGATGTACGCCGAATTCCTCACTCACGCCGGCGTGACGCCGATCAGGGCGTCGAACGCGGCGGATGGGTTTGCCGCCGCCCCACGATCGGACATCGTCGTGACCGGCATTCGTCTGAGCGGCGATCTCACCGGACTGGATCTGATCGCGCGTCTGCGCGCGGACGATCGGACGCGCGACCTCCCGATCATCGTGCTCACTGCGCTGGCATGGCGCGTCGAGCGCGAGCGCGCGCTGAAGGCCGGCTGCGATGTGTTCCTGCCGAAGCCGTGTCTGCCCGACGATTTGCTGCATCAGGTACGGCTGCTGCTGGCCGCACGACACCGTAGAACTCGAACGCCTTCCTCCAAAGCCCCGGTCGATGAAGAGACCGGGCGCCACGCCCGCGCAGCGGCCAAAAACCGCGACTAACTTAGTGGCGTGTCTCTTCAGGTTTCCTACCGGCCGCTCCGCGTCGCGGCCGGAAGATCGCAGCCGACGTCTCGGGTGATTAGTACTGCTTCGCGAATACGGTCCACGAGACAACCCGATCGCCCTACTGCGCGAGCTGATGCGTTTCGGCGTGTGAGCTGGCGGGAGGCAGCTGGATGGTGAACACGGCGCCGCCGCCGTCGCGATTGGCGGCGTGCACCGATCCGCCCATCCGTTCGACGAGGTGCTTCACGATGGAGAGGCCCAGGCCAGTACCGCCTGACTCGCGCGATCGCGCCTTGTCGACGCGGTAGAAGCGCTCGAACACGCGCGAGAGATCCGACGGCGGGATGCCTGGCCCTTCGTCCTCGACCGTCAGCGCGACGCCATCCTTGCCCGGCTGCGCAGAGATCGTGATCCGTCCATCCTCGCGCGAGTAGATGACGGCGTTCTCCACGAGGTTCCGCAGCGCGTCGTGCAGTTGTGCGGCGTCGCCCGCAATGACGGCCACCTCCGGATCGATCCGCACGTCGACGTGCTGCCGCTTCGCGCTGATCGCCGGCTCGAGATCGGCGATGACGCCTGCGATGAGCGCGTCGACGCTGAGTGGGGCGCGCTCCGGCGGCTCCTGACCGGCATCGAGCTGCGCCAGCCGCAGCAGATCCCTGGTCAGCCGCTCCATGCGGGTCGTGTGACGCGCGATGATCTCGAGGAAGCGGCGGCGATCTTCCGGATCCCAGGGATCGTCGCGCAGTGCCTCGACGTAACCGCGAATCGCGGTCAGCGGCGTGCGCAGCTCGTGCGAGACGTTGGCGACGAAGTCGCGGCGGATCTGATCGGTCCGCTGCAAATCGGTGATGTCGTGCAGCACGAGCACGGCGCCTCGGCCGTGCGCGTCGACGACCGGCGCCGCGCGCGCGACGATCGTGCGTGTGCCTTCGACGACTGTCGCGTCGCCGCGTCCGTTGCCGGCGCCCGTTCGCGCCGATTCGAGCGCCGTCACCAGCGCCGGCTGGCGAATGCATTCGAGGTAGTGCCGCCCTTCGGCCGATCGATCGATCCGCAGCATGCGCCGCGCCGCGGCGTTCACCAGCCGCACGCGTCCGTCGGCGTCGATCACCAGCACGCCTTCGACCATGCCGGCGAGGATCGCTTCCATCCGCGCGCGATCGCGCGCGAGGTCGGCTGCGCGCTCTCCGAGCCGGCGCACCGCATCGTCGAGTACGTTCGCGACGGTTCCAATCTCGTCGCCCTCGTAATCAACCGGCGGCGCCTCCAGGTTGCCCGCGGCGTATTCCTGCGCGCCGGTCGCGAGGCGATTGAGACGCCGAACGAGCACCACCGACGCGATCCACGCCATCGCGAACGCGCCGACGACCGATAACAGCAGCGCATACAGCGCTGAAGTCCAGATCGTGCGCAGCTGCCGTTGAATCTCAGTCAGCGGCAGCGCCAGTCGGACGAATGCAATCGATGGATGGCGCACGGGAACGGCGACGTAGAGCATGTCGATTCCCAGCGTCGCGCTGAAGCGCGTGGCGATGCCAGTCCCGCGCTGCCGCGCGTCGATCACCTCGGGACGGCCGCTGTGATTCTCGAGTTTCGAGAGACCTTCTTGGTCCTGCGACGTGTCGCCGATCACGCGGCCGTCGGCTGCAATCAGCGTCACTCGTGCGCCGCTGTCGCGTCCGAGCGCGAGCGCTTCGTCCTGCAGCTCCGCCGGCGAATTGGCGGCCGCGCGATGCGAGAGGAGCTCGGCGGTGAGCCTGGCTTCGGTGACGAGCCCGCGCTCGATGCGTTCGTAGGTCTGACGGCGGAGCGTGACGGCGATGAGACCGGAGGCGAGCAGCAGGACGACGGCTGCGACGCTGAACGTGGCGAAAAAGATTTTCGTGCGGAATCCGCCGCGCATCATTCCGTCAGACGGCGTACATGTCCCGTGCCGGTTGATCCGCTTCGGGCGCGACGTCGAGCAGCTTGTACCCGAACTGCTGCACCGTCAGCAACGCGTCCGTCAGCGCCGGCAGCTTCTTGCGCAGACGCCGGATGTGGACGTCGACCGTCCGCGTGCCGCCGGCATATCGATAGCCCCACACGTCTGTGAGCAGGCGATCGCGCGAGAGCACGCGTCCGCGATGACGCAGGAAGTACTCGAGCAGCAGGAACTCTTTCGCCGTCAGTGTCACCTCTTCGCCTTCGTTGAACACGAGGTGACGCTCGCGGTCGAACGTCAGCGGGCCGTAACGTACGAGAGGTTCGGCCGGCTGCGCGCGCTGTGTCCGCCGCTGCACGGCAGCGACCCGTGCGACAAGCTCCTTGGGGCTGAACGGCTTGGTGATGTAGTCGTCGGCGCCAAGCTCCAGGCCGCTGATCCGATCCGACTCGGCCGCCCGCGCGCTGACGACGATGATCGGCGTCTGGGCTGTGGTGCCCGCGGCCCGAATCGCCCGGCAAATCGTCAGGCCGTCGAGTCCCGGCAGCATCAGATCGAGGACGACCAGGTCCGGGGGATTCGCCCGGACCCGTTCGAGCGCCTCGTCGCCCGACGCGACGACCTCGGTCGCATGTCCGGCCTTTTCGAGATATAAGCGGACCAGCTGCGCAATATCGCCGTCGTCTTCGACGATGAGGATGCGGCTCACGGGTTTCAGTATAGCGGCGCGCCCGAAGGGGCCGTCCGGTTTACATCGATTTAACATTGCCGCAAATTCCGAGAAACGTTTTCATCGTACTGTGAGCATGTGACTACGTGTAACTACCCGCGCGCGCTGATGCTTGCCACGGCTGTGCTGGCTTCGGCCTGCAGCAGCTCACCCGCCGAGCATCCGACTGCGACAACATCCGCCCCTCGCGGCACGATTACCGGTGCCGGAGCGACGTTTCCTTATCCGCTGTACTCGAAGTGGTTCGACGACTATCACAAGCGTCATCCCGACGTGCAGATCAACTACCAGTCGATTGGATCGGGCGGCGGCATCCGTCAGGTGCTCGCAGGCACCGTGGATTTCGGCGCGACCGACGGTCCGATGACCGACGAGCAGCTCGCCCAGGCCAAAGTGAAGATCCTGCATTTTCCGACGGTACTCGGCGCAGTCGTGCCGATTTACAACATCGAGGGCGTCACGCAGGAACTGAAGTTCACTCCGGCCGCGCTCGCGGGGATCTTTGCCGGGACCGTGAACAAGTGGAACGATCCCGCAATTGCCGGTCCGAACGCCGGCGTCAAGCTGCCTGCGTCCGACATCGTCGTCGTTCATCGATCTGACGCGAGCGGCACGACGTTCGTGTGGACCGATTACCTGAGCAAGGTGAGCGACAGCTGGCTGTCGAAGATCGGCCGCAGCACATCGGTGAACTGGCCGGTGGGTCTTGGTGGAAAAGGAAACGAAGGCGTATCGGGTCTCGTGAAGCAGACGCCGAACGCGATCGGATATGTCGAGCTCGTCTACGCAGTGCAGAACCAGTTCTCCTACGGCTCGGTGCAGAACGCGGCCGGTTCGTTCCTGAAAGCGGATCTGGCGAGCGTCACGGCAGCCGCAGCGTCAGCAGCCGCGATCATGCCCGACGATTTCCGCGTGTCGATCACCAACGCGGCCGGCGCGAACGCGTATCCAATCGCCACGTTCACCTGGCTGCTCATCCCCGAGCAGATTCCCGACGCGGCGAAGGGCAAGACGATCGTCGATTTCCTCGGATGGATGCTGGCCGAAGGACAGCAGATGGCGGCGCCCCTCACGTACGCGCCGCTGCCCAAGGAAGTCGTCGCGAAAGAGCAGCAGGCGATCGGCAAGATCCGCGTCGGCTCCTGATGGACTCCGCCTTCGGTATGCGCGGGCTGATCGCACGGCTTCGCAAAGGCGATGAGATCGCGCATCTGATTGCGCTGCTCTTCGCGCTGACGCTCGGCATCATCACCGTCCTCATCGCGATGGAGTTGTACAGGAACTCCGCGCTGTCGCGCGCGAAGTTCGGCTGGGCGTTTCTCGCGACATCCATCTGGGATCCCGTCACCGAAGTGTTCGGCGCGGCGCCGTTCATTTACGGCACGCTCGTGACGTCGGCGGTTGCGCTCGCGATTGCCGTGCCGCTCGGCGTCGGCGCGGCGGTGTTTCTCGCGGAGCTCGCGCCGCGGCGGATCTCGGACGCCCTCACGCTCCTCATCGAACTGCTCGCCGCGGTTCCGAGCGTCGTTTACGGGCTCATCGGCGTCGCGGTCGTCGTACCGGTGATGCGGCAGCACATCGAGCCGGCGTTGCAGCGAGTGGCGGGATCGCTGCCGCTCTTCAGTGGACCGGCGTACGGCGTCGGCTACCTGACCGCCGGAATCGTGCTCGCGATAATGATCGTCCCGTTCATCGTGTCGGTCCTCCGCGAGATCCTGCTGGCCGTTCCGCGCGATCAACGCGAGGCTGCGCTCGCGCTCGGCGCAACCCGGTGGGAGAGCACGTGGGGCGTGGTTCTGCCGTACGCGCGGCTCGGCGTGTACGGCGCGGTGTTCCTGGCGCTTGGCCGCGCGCTCGGGGAAACGATGGCGGTCACGATGGTGATTGGCAATCGTCCGCAGATCGCCGCGTCGCTCCTCGCGCCCGGGTACTCGATGGCCGCCGTCATCGCGAACGAGTTCACGGAAGCCACCGGCAACATGAATCTGAGCGCGCTCATCGAGATCGGGCTCGTGCTCTTTCTGCTGACGATGATCATCAACGCGTTCGCGCGCCTGCTGATCCTCGTTACGACGCGAAAAGGCTCGGTCGTCGCGTGACGACGTCCATGGAAGCACGAGCACCGGTCCGCGGACCGAACGACGTCACGCCGCCGGCCGTCACGTCGCTGCGCCGCCGCGCCGTCAACATCCTGATGTTCAGCGGCACCGCCGTGTGCGCGGTCGCAACGGTGTCGGCGCTGTTTTTCATTCTCGGCTACCTGCTGATTCAGGGTGGATCGTCGCTGAGCCTCTCGTTCTTCACGAACCTGCCCGCGCCGGTCGGCGAATCGGGCGGCGGCATGGCCAACGCGATGATCGGCTCGGCGAAGCTGCTGGTGCTCGCCGCGCTCATCGGCGTGCCGCTCGGATTCATGGCGGGCCTTTACGTATCGGAATTCGCGTCGCCAATTTCTGCGTTCGCGGTCCGCTACGCGACCGATCTCCTCAACGGCGTCCCGTCGATCGTCATCGGCATCTTCGCGTACACGATCGTCGTGCTGCCGATGAAGCATTTCTCGACGCTCGCCGGCGGCATCGCGCTCGGCATCATGATGGTCCCGGTGACCGTGCGCGGCACGGAGGAATTTCTGCGTGCGGTCCCCGGGTCGCTGCGGGAGGCATCGCTCGCGCTCGGTGCGGCGCAGTGGATGACGATCGTGCGCGTCGTCGTGCCGGCGGCAAGCCGCGGCATTCTCACGGCCATCATGCTCGGCCTCGCGCGCGTCGCCGGCGAGACGGCGCCGCTGCTCTTCACGGCGCTGAACAACCGCTATTGGAGTCCCGGCTGGAACGAGCCGTCGGCGTCGCTGCCGGTGATGATCTTCACCTACGCGATCGCGCCCTACGAGGACTGGCACCGGCAGGCGTGGGCCGCCGCGCTGGTGCTGCTCGGCGTCGTCCTCACCGCGAATGTCGCCGCGCGCCTGCTCGTACGCCGGGGCGCGGTGTCGACGACCTGACGTGGCGCCGGTGGATTCGAAGATCAGCGTCCGTCATCTGAGCCTCTTCTACGGCGAGAAGCAGGCGCTCCGGAACATTTCAATCGACATGGCGGCCAACCAGGTGACCGCGCTCATCGGTCCCTCCGGCTGCGGCAAGTCGACGTTTCTGCGCACGCTGAACCGGATGAACGACATCATTCCGAAAGTGCGCATCATGGGCGAGGTGAAGCTGGACGGGCAGAACATCTACGAGCCGAACGTCGACGTCGTCGCGTTGCGCCGGCGGATCGGCATGGTGTTCCAGCGATCGAACCCGTTCCCGAAATCGATTTTCGACAACGTCGCGTACGGCATCCGCGTCAACCGGCTGGCGGCGTCGCGGGGCGATCTCGCGCACCGCGTGGAACAAAGCCTCCGCCGCGCGGCGCTGTGGGACGAGGTGAAAGATCGGCTGCGCGATTCCGCGCTGGCGCTGTCGGGAGGGCAGCAGCAGCGCTTGTGCATCGCGCGCGCGCTGGCGGTCGAGCCCGACCTGCTGCTGATGGACGAACCGGCATCGGCGCTCGATCCCATTGCGACGCAGCGAATCGAAGAGTTGATTTACGAGCTGAAACGCGAGTACACCATCGTCATCGTCACGCATAACATGCAGCAGGCGGCGCGCGTGTCCGACGTGACGGCCTTCTTCTGGCTCGGCGAGCTGGTCGAAGTGGGGCGGACTGATACTCTGTTCACGAACCCGCGCGAGAAACTGACCGACGATTACGTCACCGGACGATTCGGGTAATTTGCGAGTGCCATGACCATCGACGAACGCGCCAGACGCCATTTTGCCGAAGAGCTCGACCAGCTGAAGCATCGTCTGCTCACGATGGGCGGACTCGCCGAGGAACGCGTGCGGCTCGCCGTCCGCAGTCTCGTCGAGCGCGATCCCTCGATGATGGCGCAGGTGATTGCCGGCGACGCCGACATCAACCAGTTCCACGTCGAGATCGACGATCGCTGCTTCAAGCTGCTGGCGCTCCACCAGCCGATGGCCGGGGACCTGCGATCGATCGTCGCCGCCGTGAAGATCAACAGCGATCTCGAGCGCGTCGGCGATCTCGCGGTCAACATCGCCGAGGCCGCTCAGCGGTACGTCACGCATCCGCCGGTGAAGCCGCTCGTCGACATCCCGCGCATGGCCGATCTCGCGCAGACGATGCTCCACGACGCGCTCGACGCGTTCGTCGCCAACAACGTCGCGTCGGCGCAAAGCGTGCTCGATCGCGACGACATGCTCGACGAGCTGAAGAATCAGGTGTTTCGCGAGCTGCTGACTTATATGCTCGGCGAGCCGAGAACCGTGGAGCCGGGGATCGATCTGATTCTCGTCTCGCGCCACCTGGAACGCGTCGGCGACCACGCCACCAACATCGCCGAAGACGTCATCTTCATCGTCGCGGCGCGCGACGTTCGGCATCACGCCGGCGACGCCTCGTAGCCGTTCAGTCTGGCAGCTGTTTACGAAGGTTTCCTATCTCGTGCGGCGCTGACCGATCCGCGAAGGCGGGACGCCAAACGCGCGGCGGAAGACGTGGATGAAGTGGCTGAGACTCCTGAAGCCGACGCTGTAGCACGTGTCGGTCACCGAAGCCCCGTCGCGCAGCTGCTGCGCGGCCGCCGACAGGCGCTGCCGCAGCAGGTAGCGGTGCGGCGGCGAGCCGGCGAGCTCGTGAAACACGCGCGCGAAATGGAACGGGCTCATACCGGCGTCGCGGGCGAGGGCGGCGAGCGTGTGGTCGGACGCGAACTCCTCGTCGAGGCAACGGCGCGCGTGGTCGATTCGCCGGGCGTACCACGCGAGCTGACTCGGGCGATACGGCTTTCGCGTGCCGGGTTCCAATGTTCCCGTCAGCAGCTCACCCGCGACGAGATCGACGGCGACAGGATCGGCGCTGGAGGCCAGGTGGTCGAGCAGTCGATGTCGCAGGTACGCGCCGCGATTGCTCAAGGCCAGAACGGGGGCATGACGGCGCAGCGATCCCAGGTCGCCTTGAATCTCGTCGCGCACCGCATCCTTGAAGCACACGGCCACGCACACATCGTCCGGCACTTTCTCCGAATGCACATATCGAAGCGCCTGACCGGGAATGGTGACGAAGATTTCCGTTGCGCCGACACGCCAGGTGCGTGTCCCCTGCTCGACGGAGAACTCCCCGCGCTCGAGGAAATTGATCGAGTACTGCTGCGACACCTCGCGGGGCGGATCGACGTGCGGTTCTCCGGCGGGATGATCGATCCGCTCGACCCGTACGAGCGCCGACTCGAACAGTCCGCGCACGCGCATCATGGTCGCGCGAATATATCGCAAGATACGACAAGCGACGACGATGACAGGCGCGTTAGAGTCGTGCGAGAGCTCGGGTCAGATTCGGACGCGGTCTTCATTTAAAAGCGCATTGCAAATGTGTAGGGCGAGGCTTTCAGCCTCCCGTGGCGGCCCTGAAAGGGCCGCCCTGCGACGATTTTGCAACGCGGGTCGGATTTGGACGCGCTCTAATATTCTGCGAACTTATCGTCCGGGTAGCAGTACAGCCAGCGCTCGCCGATCTCGGCCGACGCAATGACCGGATGATTCGCGGCGCGCGCGTGTTTGCTGGCATGGCGGTTCGGCGATGAATCGCAGCAGAGCGTGGCGCCGCACTGCTGGCAGGTGCGGAGATGCACCCACCGCGAGCCGGTCTTCACACATTCCTCGCATTCGCGGCGTTTCGCCGTCTTGACGTCCTCAATGGCATCGATGTGAGCGCAGGTGTCTGACATAATCGTCAGGCTACCATGACCACCACATCCGAAGACCGCTGGCCTCCACTTCCTTACGACGAGTGGAAAGACACCTACGCGACGCTGCATATGTGGTCGCAGGTCGTCGGCAAGGTCGCGCTCGCCTCGTCCGCGCCGCTCAATCACTCGTGGGGAGTGGCGCTGCACTTGACGTCACGCGGCATGACCACGCAGCTGCTGCGCCGCGACGCCGTGTCGTTCACCATCCAATTCGATTTCGTCAGCCATCGCCTCATCATCGCGACCTCCGATGGGGCGATCCGCACGCTGCCGCTCGTGCCGATGACCGTCGCCGATTTCTATCGACAGCTGCTTGCGGCGCTCAACGATCTGTCGGTGCACGTGAAGATCTGGCCGATGGCTGTCGAGATCCCGTCGCCGTTCCGGCTCGATGTCGACACGGCGCACCGTACTTACGATCCGGAGTACGCGAACCGGTTCTGGCGGATTCTGGTGTCGATTCAGCGGGTCTTCGCGGAAGCGCGCTGCACGTTCGTCGGCAAATGCAGCCCGGTGCACTTCTTCTGGGGAAGCTTCGATCTTGCGGTCACCAGGTTCTCCGGCCGCCCGGCGCCGCCGCGCGAGGGCCCCGCGTTCATGCGCGACGCGTATTCACACGAGGTGATCAGCCACGGCTTCTGGCCCGGCGGCGGCCCGATTCCGGAAGCCGTGTTCTACGCGTACTCCGTCCCGGAGC
>Ga0075424_100006551_pt1 | contig 11218 bp, 7 predicted proteins | sample SoiMethybrSBSTD3_FD_75301 | JGI IMG/M metagenome (GOLD analysis project Ga0075424, IMG submission 75301) | Bulk soil microbial communities from a Populus tree surrounding site in Tennessee, USA - Soil MetaG P. TD hybrid SBSTD3 | ecosystem: Environmental > Terrestrial > Soil > Tree plantation...
CCGCTTGCGCCGTCGCATCACTGATCAGGATCTCACCGCCGCGTGCGTTTGACTCGAGCCGCGACGAAGTGTTTACGGTGTCACCGATCGCGGTGTATTCGGAGCGCCGGTCAGACCCGATATAACCCACGACAACTTCGCCGGTGTGAAGGCCCATGCCCACTCCGATCTCGGGAAAACCTTCGTCACGCAGTTCGCGATTGATTCCCAGTAGGCGGCGCTGCATTGCGACCGCGGCATTCAAGGCGTTCGAAGCGTCGTCGGGTGTGGCCGTCGGTGCACCGAAGAGCGCCATCAAACCGTCGCCAAGATACTTATCGAGTGTGCCGCCATGCGCGAAGATGATGTCGGTCATCGCCGAGAAATAACGATTCAGCAGGCCCACGATCTTTTCCGGCGGCGCGTGTTCTGAGATCCGCGTGAACCCGCGAATGTCAGCAAACAAGATCGTAATGGTCTGACTCACGCCGCCGAGCTTGAACGACTCGGGATTCTCCAGCATCTGCTTCACCACGTACTCGGGTAAAAACCGGCTGTAGTTGGCGCGCGCCACTTCTTCCCGCGCCAGACGCTCGTGCGCCCGTGCATTCTCAACTGCAATCGCAGTCTGCGCGGCGACGGCGCTGATCAGTTCGAGATCGTCCGGCTTGAACGCAGCGAAAGGATCGAGACGGTCAGCATACAGCGCCCCATGAACGCGAGACTCAGCCACCAGCGGCGCACAAATCGTCGAACGCACGCCTTGCGAAACGATCGAATCCACGCCGGCAAACTGTTCGTCCGAAGCGGCGTCCTGCGAGAGCAGCGCCACGCGTTCGCGCATGACTTTGCGCGTGATCGTGCGGCCGATGGAGAGTTTGCGCGCGTGGGCCTCGAGTTTGTTGTCGCGGGCACGCACTGCGATAGGCGTCAGGTTGGCCTCCTCGCCATCCTGCTCGGCCAACAGGGCCACCACGCGATCCGCCGGAGTCGAGCGAAAAATAATATCGGTCGCTTTTTCGAATATGGCGTTTAAATCAAAGACAGAACCCAGCGTCTTACTCATTTCGTAGAGCGCGCTGAGAATATTTGCCTTGCGTTGCAGTGTTTCGAGGACTTTGTCGCGTTGCGGCGACGGAGACGTGGTTACCTCGTCCTTGGAACGAAGCACGGTCGACATCACGTCGTTGGCGGAGATCAGCAACTGCGTGTGACCGAGTGGCTTGTCGTCGTAACGAACGTCCGTGGTCCGTTCTTCCGCCGGCTGCTCGAACCGCAACGTGCTGGCGCCGATCGTGATCCGATCGCCGTCCTTGAGCTGCTGCTCGAAGCGGGGCTCACCATTGATAAAAACCTTGTTCGCGCTGCGACGCAGTTGACCGTTGATTACCGCGCCGTCGACGATCGTGAAGGTGCCGTTGTCGGCTTGATTGACGTGAGCGTGATAACGAGAAGCACGAGGATCATCCAGCACCACCGTGTTGTCGGGCGCGCGGCCAATCGTGCAAGGGAGCTGCGGCGTAAAACTGAATTGCCACTGCCGACCACTCGCGTCGGTGATTTTTAGATGAGCCATGCGGGCCGATCCTAACAGTAGAATCTTGAAGCTGACAACAGTGGTAACCACAGACGGCAACTAATGCTATGATGCGACGCGCGTACCTCAGCACCGCCTTTTTAGGAGTAAACCGGTCATGAGTTTCTCCGTTCGCAATCTCCCCGCGGTCGTATTAACACTTCTCAGTTTGACGACTGTTCTGTGTGCGCAAACCGCGACTAAACAACCCGTCAAAGTTCCGCGCGGTTCAGTCGCAGGCCGAGTGACAATCAAAGACAAAGGCGCTGCCGGCGTCGTGGTCAGTCTGCGCCTGGGTGACATGTTTAATTTCCGTGAGGCGACTTACCTAAAAGCGACGACGGACCCGGACGGCTACTACAAAATCACAAACGTCGGTCCGGGCACTTTCAGCGTGACACCATCGGCGCCGGCTTTCGTAATGGCCGACTCGAAAGACCCAAGGGCCAAGACTGTGCTGGTTGGCGAAGATGAAGCCGTCGACGGAATCAACTTTGCCCTCGTGCGCGGTGGCGTGATCACCGGTCGCGTGACGGATGCTGATGGACGTCCCGTGATCGAGCAACAGGTGGCCATCTACACCGCGGATGCTTTCGACAAGCGGTTGCCTGAACGGCCGATCATCGCAGTCTCCGGAGTGAACACGGATGATCGAGGAGTCTATCGCGTCTTTGGGCTCAACTCCGGTCGGTATAAAGTCGCGGCCGGACGCAGCGACGACTCGATGAACCTTTCCTACGGCCAGGAGCGCTCGAGTTACCGGCAAGTTTTCCATCCTGATGTGACAGACCAAGCGAAAGCGACCATCGTCGATGTCACCGAGGGTAGTGAAGCGACAAACGTCGACATCACGCTCGGTCGTACGCTTCAGACTTTCAACGCCAGCGGTATCGCAACTGATGGTGAAAAAGGTACGCCGGTGCCGAACGTGCGCTTCACGCTGCAACGATTGGTTGGTGAGCGACCGGAATACATGAACGCGTTTGCTGTTTCAAACAGTCGCGGAGAGTTTGTTCTCGAAGGATTAATCCCGGGCCGATATCGCGTGTATATGTTTCCCAACCAGCCCAACGACGCGCGAGCCGAAGAGCTCACTTTTGACATCACTGACCAGGACGTCACGGGTTTGAATCTTCGAGTCGTAAAAGGCGCGAGCATCACTGGGATGGTCTTTTTAGAAACCGATGACAAGACCGCCCAGGCGAAACTTGGTGACCTGCAGCTGCGCGTGTTCTCGACAGTTTCGAGCGGCGGTATGTCTTCATCCGGAACCTCGCAGATCGGGCCGGACGGCAGCTTTCGTTTGGGTGGCTTAGCGAGTGGCAATCACAATTTCCAGCTCGGGATGCCGTCGAGCCCGTTTCCACCGAAAGGCTTCAGCATCACGCGAATCGAGCGCGATGGAATGGTGACTCGTGGTCTCGACATTAAAGAAGGGGAACAGGTCACGGGTGTGCGCGTGATTTTGAGTTACGGAACGGCAACGATTAGAGGTCTCGTCAAAATCGAAAATGGTGCGCTGCCGGAGGGCGCCAGAATTTTTGTGAGAATGACCAGGCCGGGTGATCCGTTGTCAATGATGCGTCCAATCGTCGTCGATAACCGCGGACGTTTTCTGGTGGAGGGCGTATCGCCCGGGACTTACGACTTGCAGGCAAACATCGTTGGCATACCAACGTCAGGTTCGCCAAAGAACGCGAAGCGTGAAGCCACAGTCCAGGGCAGCGAGACAATCGACGTGACCATCACGATCGACCTTGGAGCACCGCCCAAACCGTAATGATTACTAACCACGCAATGATTGTCGTCTTGATGTTGGTGACGTGCGTTGCCGTGCACGCGCAATCGTCCGCGTCGACCAATGCTGAACAGTCGCCGTCGGGCGTTATCACCGGAAGAGTCGTAAATGAAAATGGCCAGGCGTTGCCCGGTGCGAGTCTGAACGTAAGGGCGGTTAGTTCCACCAATCCCGGACGCACTCTCATCACTGATCTCGAGGGAAACTTTCGTGCGAGCAATCTCGACCCTGGTCTTTACATGATTTCAGCGGGCGCACCGGCATACACGTCGGAACCGAATCCGGGAGAGTACTACCGTGTCGGCGACGCTGTGAGATTGCAGTTAATCAAAGGTGGAATTGTCACCGGCACCGTAACAAATGCGATGGGTGAGCCAATCGTCGGCGTTAACATTCGTGCAATAAGAATTCGCGACGCGCAAGGCGCGTTACCAAAGTCGCCGTCGTTCGCAAATCCTCAGCAGTCGACTGACGATCGCGGCATGTATCGAATCTACGGGCTGGCTCCGGGAACGTACGTCGTGGGCGCCGGCGGTGGCAGCGGCTTTATCGGATTCTTCAATCCCTTCGATTCAGACATTCCCACCTTTTCACCCTCAGCGACGCGCGACACCGCCGCTGAGATTGTGGTGCGGCCAGGTGAAGAGAGCACGGCAGACATTCGTTATCGTGGCGAGCATGGTTACAGCATTAGCGGCAAAGTAAACGTTTCCGGGAACGACCGCGCCACGGTCACGCTAACGACGATTGGTGTGGTCACGTCAACGTTGAACGCCTTTGTCGTTCCGGGAAGCACCGGCTTTATGTTCAACGGTTTGCCCGATGGCGAGTACAAGTTAGTTGCTTCAGTGATTTCTTCAACGCCGACGACCAACCTGCCGCAATCGTCGCTCTCGGATCCGAAACGCGTCACTATCAAACGTGCGAGCGTTACGGGAATCGAGCTGACGCCGAAACCACTCGGTTCGATCAGTGGTCGCTTCTCACTCGAACCTACGAAGGTCACAGAATGCCAGGGCAAACGACCGCCGCTGTTTGCAGAGACGATGGTCCAGGCCCATCGAAGTGAAAAAGATATAGAAGAAGATGATCTCTCTCAGCGCACGCTGTCGAGTACAGCGGTCGCTGATGGCAATGGCGCGTTTATGTTGCGCGCTCTGCGAGCCGGCCGCTATCGCTTCGAGCCTCGCTTCTACGCGCGTTACTGGTATCTGCAGTCGATCACGATGACTACCGGAGCCGTGAAGCCGCAAAAGATCGATGTAGCGGCGAATTGGACCACCCTCAAGTCCAGCGAGCAACTGAACAACGTTACGATCACGCTCGCCGAAGGAGCCGCATCGCTTCGTGGACGCATCGCCCTCGCTGAAGGAGCGACGGCGCCGGCAACCGCAGTGGTTTATCTCGTTCCCGCTGAGACGGACAAAGCAGATGACGTACTGCGCTACTTCGTCACCAATATCGGCGCCGATGGCGCCTTCACTCTCACGAATCTGCCGCCCGGTAAATACCTCGCGCTGATGCAGACCACCGCCGACGCTCAAATCGAAACGTTGGCAAAACTTCGGCAACCGGAATCCGCCGCGGCGCGCACTAAACTTCGTCGCAGTGCCGAGGCCCAGAAGGCCGAGATCGAATTAAAGCCCTGCCAAAATCTCACCGATTACCAGTTAGTTTCGAAATGATTTTAGCCTCAGATTTTCGCTCGCTCCGAACCTTGACCATTCGCAAGATAGCTTGCTAGACTCAAGCTACTTACCAAACAGGGCTTCGACGCATTCAGCGTCCTCGGAATTTCCCCTTAGACCCGCGCGTGCGGCGCAGTCTGATATTTCAAAATCGATGGAGGTGCATGGTGGGCTTCAAAGTCGGCCAGAAAGTCGTTTACCCGAATCATGGAATCGGGACCATCGAGCAAATAGAACAGAAGCAAATAGGCGCTACGCTCCAACCTTTCTATACGCTTCGTCTAGCTGCTAATAACTCAATGGTCTTAGTTCCGGTGTCCAATGCCTCAGAAGTTGGCCTACGTTCCCCAATCTCGTCGGGCGAATGTGAAATGCTTTTCAAAGCACTAGCTGATGATTTTTCTTCCCCCGCTAACGATTGGAAAGACCGCTTCAAGGAATTCTCAGAAAAAATGCGCACCGGCGACATTTTCGAGGTTGCCGAGGTACTCAAACATTTAACCTATTTGAGCAATATCAAACCCCTCTCTTTTCGCGAACAACGAATGCTCGAACGCTCTCGTTATCTCGTAATTTCGGAGTTGGCAGCCGTGTGCCGCCAGCCCGAGTGCAATATCGAGCCTCGCGTCGATCAAGCACTAACACGTGCCCACAGCAAGCATGACCGTCGTCCAATCCGCGCCCGCGCCGCCGGAGCGACAGTCGGACACTAGCCGTAAAAGAGGCACAAAAATCACTTAAAAGCTGGGGTAAAGGCAGTTCTGCCTTGACGTATCTTTGTGTCCTCACGCTCGCGACAGGTCTCTGGCGCGCCGCTCGTGCTATGATTTCCGCCTCACACGAGAATGGATGAACTGCCAAGTACCTGTCTTAGTTTCGTGTTCGCCGAAGGCGACGCGGCAGCCTCTTACTCGCTCGGCTCAATCGCCATAAAACTAGTTGCCGTTTTGCTGCTGGTGGCGGCCAACGGCTTTTTCGTCGCCGCTGAGTTTGGACTGGTGGGCGTGCGCTCGTCACGCATCGAGACCCTTGCTAACCAGGGTAATGCCGCGGCGAAGCGCTTGATGGAGCTGCTGGAAAACCTCAACGCTTACCTGTCTGCCTGCCAACTCGGAATCACGCTCGCCTCTCTCGCCCTGGGCTGGATTGGTGAGCCCGCAATCGCGCGTTTGCTGGACCGCCCGCTGTCGGGCTTTTCAGAAACCGTGCGACACGGCATCGCGTTCGCCGTTGCCTTCTCAATCATCACTTCGCTGCACATCGTGGTTGGCGAGCAGGCGCCGAAGTTAATGGGACTCGCACTGGCGGAAAGAGTCGCACTGACCGTGGCGCTGCCGATGCAACTCTTCTATCGCGTTTTCAGTTTGCCAATACGTGCCCTTGACTGGGCCAGCGTGCGCGCCGTGCAACTCGTCGGCATCAAGGCGACTGCTGAACACGCATCGACTTACACGGAAGAAGAGTTGCGACGGCTCGTCGATAAGTCGCGAGAGAGTGGTCTCCTGCGCGCCGAAGAACGTCGCTTGATCCATCGCGTGTTTGAGTTTTCTGACACAGTCGTTCGTGAGGCAATGGTGCCGCGCACGGAAATGGCCGCGATCCCGAGCACCTGCGATCTCGAGCAGATTACGAAAGCGTTTGACCAGCATCGCTACTCACGTTTGCCGGTTTATCGCGAGTCACTCGATGACGTCTGTGGTTTCATCCACAGCAAAGACGTGATGCCTTATTTGCTCCACCCGGACAAGTTCAAGCTCGAAGACGTTTTGCAACCGCCGTTGTACGTGGTTGACACGGCGCGACTCGAACACGTGCTGCGCCAAATGCAGAAAGCAAAAGCGCATTTCGGATTTGTAGTCGACGAGCATGGCGGGCTCGAAGGCATCATCACGCTCGAAGATTTGCTCGAAGAGATCGTCGGCGAGATTTCTGACGAACACGATGAGGAAGTGAATGAACAGATCACCGAGGTCGATAAGTGTACCTATTTACTTGACGGCGCATTGGCAGTAAGAGATCTCAACCGGCGTTTGAAACTATCGGTGCCTGAGTCAGAGGCTTACACGACGATCGGAGGTTTCCTGATGACTGAAGCCGGTCACGTGCCTGAGCCGGGAGAAGTGATTCAACGCGATGGTCTCGTGTTCAAGATCGAACGCGTTGAGAAACGCCGCGTGCGGCGCGTGAAGCTGGAGATCGAACAAACTGACGAAGAAGGGGAGATGACTAATGAGCTGGATCGAGCACGTTCAAGCACGGGAAATACTGGACTCGCGCGGTAATCCAACTGTCGAAGCGGAAGTTGTTTTGGCTGACGGTGAAATCGGACGTGCGGCAGTGCCTTCAGGCGCTTCAACCGGTGAGAACGAGGCGGTTGAGTTGCGCGATGGAGACAAGAAGCGCTACGGCGGCAAAGGCGTATCGAAGGCCGTTCACAACGTCAACGAAATCATCGCGCCCGCGCTGCAGGGATTCGACGCGCTGGATCAAGCTGAAGTCGATCGCGCTCTTCTCGAATTAGACGGCACCAAAAATAAATCAAAGCTGGGCGCGAATGCTTTGCTCGCAGTCTCGATGGCGACGGCGCGAGCGGCGGCCGCCGCAGTGGAGTTGCCGCTGTACCGCTATCTTGGTGGTCCAAACTCGCGGACTCTGCCAGTGCCGATGATGAACATCGTCAACGGCGGCGCGCATGCCGACAACAATGTCGACTTTCAGGAGTTCATGGTTGTTCCTGCCGGTGCCGCTACCTTCAAGGAAGCGCTCCGCGTCGGCGCCGAAGTTTTTCATCAACTGAAATCGGTGTTGAAGGCGAAAGGCTACGCGACCAGCGTCGGCGACGAAGGCGGGTTTGCGCCGAATCTCCGTTCGAACGAAGAAGCTGTCGAAACGATTCTCGAATCGATCGTGAAAGCGGGTTACGCGCCGGGCAGTGATTGTTTGCTCGCGCTCGATCCGGCGGCGAGCGAGTTTTACGATGGCAAGCGATACGTCTTCAAGAAGAGTGACAAACGAAAACTGACCAGCGAAGAGATGGTGGCGTACTGGAAAAAGTGGTGCGATCAGTATCCGATCATTTCGATCGAAGACGGCATGGCAGAGAATGATTGGACCGGGTGGAAACTGTTGACTGACGAGATTGGCAACCGGGTGCAGCTTGTTGGGGACGATCTATTTGTCACCAATACCTTGTTCCTCCAAAAAGGAATCGATCTGGGCGTCGCTAATTCGATTCTCATCAAAGTCAACCAGATCGGCACACTGACTGAAACGTTGGACTGCATCGAGCTCGCGCAAAGAAACCGGTACACGACGATCATCTCGCATCGTTCCGGTGAAACTGAAGATCCCTTTATCGCCGATCTCGCCGTCGCGACCAACGCCGGGCAGATCAAAACCGGTTCGTTGTCGCGCACTGATCGCACCGCAAAGTACAATCAACTGCTGCGCATCGAAGAAGATCTGCGCGGGGCCGCACGCTTCCCCGGCCGCAAAGCATTTCTGGATCAGCCACAAAAAGGCACAAAAATCCGTAAACAATCCGTGTAAATCCGTGGCTAAAAATCATGGCTAAAAAGAAAGGGCCGGTGGCCCTGATCATTATCGATGGCTGGGGCTATTCAGCGTCGCGTGAGGGCAACGCCATCGCCCTTGCCGAGACGCCTTTCTACGACGAACTCGCCGGCAAGTATCCGCAAACCTTACTCGAGGCGCACGGCTCGCGCGTCGGTTTGCCTGCCGGCGTGATGGGGAATTCAGAAGTGGGCCATCTGAACATCGGTTCTGGTCGCGTGATTCGCATGGACGTGTCGCTGGTGGATCACGAGATCGACACGGGCGAGTTTTTCAAAAACAAAGTGCTGACCGCGGCAATGGAAGGCGCACGCGCGCGCGGCAAGGCGCTGCATCTGATGGGACTAACGTCTGATGGACAAGTCCACTCCTCACTGACGCATCTTTACGCGCTCCTCAAAATGGCCAAAGATCACGAGTTGGACCAGGTATTCGTCCATTGTTTTCTAGATGGACGCGACACGCCGCCGTCGTCCGGCGCTAACTACGTCGCGTCTCTGCAAAGAAAGCTCGACGAAATCGGCTGCGGCGAGATCGCCACTGTGATCGGCCGCTATTACGCGATGGATCGCGACAAGCGGTGGGAAAGAACGCAACGCGCTTACGACCTGTTGACCAAAGCGATTGGCGAACGTGCCACCGATCCGGTTGCGGCGATCAGAGAGTCGTACGAGCGCGGTGTGACCGATGAATTTGTCGAGCCGGTGGCGATTGTTCGTAAAGACGGCAGCCCGGTAGCGACAATCAAGAATGACGACTCCGTGATCTTCTTCAACTTCCGTCCCGATCGAGCGCGGCAGTTAACGCGAGCGCTGACGGTGCCAGGCTTCAAAGAGTTTCCCATCGACGATCGACCACGCGTCGATTACGTTTGCTTCACGATGTACGACAATACGTTCGATCTTCCGATCGCCTTTGCGCCGCGCCAGCACCGGAACGTGCTGGCGGAAGTTTGGGCCAACGTTCAGGTGCAGAACTATCGTTTGGCCGAGACTGAGAAGTATGCGCATGTCACTTACTTCTTCAACGGAGGTGTCGAGAAGGAGTACCCGTGCGAACAGCGCCTGCTGGTGCCTTCGCCAAAGATCGCAACCTACGATCTGCAACCCGAAATGTCGGCGTTCAAAGTCACTGACAAAGTGCTGCGCGGCATTGACGAAGGCGGCACGGACGTTTTCGTGATCAACTTCGCGAACCCCGACATGGTGGGCCACACTGGAAAACTCGACAAGACAATCGAGGCTTGCCAGTACGTCGATACTTGTCTCGGTTGGATTACGAAACGCATGCGCGAAGCTCGCGGCATCACGTTGATCACCGCCGACCACGGCAACGCGGAGCAAATGATCGATCCGACCACCGGCAGCCCACACACGGCCCACACAACCAATCCTGTTCCCTTTCACTTGATCGACGAGGAGTCGATTGGTGTGAAGTTGCGAACGGGCGGCGCGCTCGAGGACGTAGCGCCAACCGTGCTTGGTCTGCTCGGAGTCGAGCAGCCGTCCGAGATGACGGGTCGCGATCTAAGGTTCTTGTAAAGTGGGATTCGATCCGCGCAACATCCTCGTCATCGATTTTGGTCAACTCGGAGACGTGGTGATGAGTTTGCCCGCGCTGCGGGCGATTCGCGAGCGCTTCCCGTATGCGCAGATCACGGTCGCGGTGGGAAAGCCCGCCAGGGAATTGATTGGCCTCTCCGGTTATGCGAACGAGATCCTCGAAGTTGACCGCGTGGCGCTGCGCGATGGACCAACGCTGATCTCGATCGGTCGCATATTCAAATTCGTAGCGCAAGTCCGCCAGTTGAAGTTTGACTTCGTCATCGACCTGCACAGTTACTACGAGACCAACTTGCTCGGGTTCCTGTCAGGCGCGCCGCATCGACTCTACTCACGGCGGTCGAATCGTTCGCTCGACTTCCTCGCCAACTTCAAGCCGCAGCCGGCGAAGGAGTCTGAAGCGACGCATCTCGTCGATCGTTACCTCGATCTACTCAAACCGCTCGGCATCGAGAATGTGTCGCGAACGCCGGCACTGCGAACAAACCCCACTGACGACGCCGCGGTCGAAACGCTGCTGCGAAAAGAGAAGGCTCAATCGCGCGAACTGCTCGTCGGGCTATTTCCCGGCGCGGGTAACACCACCCGACTCTGGCCGCTCGAACGCTTTGTCGAACTGGCTGACCACCTGATCCGAAACGACAAGGTGCGAGTAATCGTCTTTGCCGGGCCGGAGGAGCGGCAGATGGTGCCGCAGATGCGAAAGCATTTTCCCGCAGGGACGATCTTTTTCGACCGGCTGAGTATTTCTCAACTCGTTTCAGCCCAGGCGAGGCTTACGGCATTTATCTCGAACGACACCGGACCCGTCCATATCGCCGCAGCGGTGGGGACGCCGGTGATCGTGATCATGGACCGTCCCGATCCGCACGGTTTTACCCCGGGCGGCGCCCTCAACCGGCTGATTTTTGGTCCGACGATCGGCGAGATTCCGGTGTCAGATGTTTACCGAGCTGCCCACGAACTGCTTTCCAGTAGCCGCACCGAGAAACTCTTCAGCTAAAAAGCCCTGCAAAAACATACCTAAGCGGCAGAAAAAATC
>Ga0075424_100006552_pt1 | contig 11218 bp, 10 predicted proteins | sample SoiMethybrSBSTD3_FD_75301 | JGI IMG/M metagenome (GOLD analysis project Ga0075424, IMG submission 75301) | Bulk soil microbial communities from a Populus tree surrounding site in Tennessee, USA - Soil MetaG P. TD hybrid SBSTD3 | ecosystem: Environmental > Terrestrial > Soil > Tree plantation...
GCGCCGGTCCCGGCGGCAAGAACGAGCACCTGGTCCGGGATCACATCCGCACGTCGATCACCGCCTTCAGCGACCAGAACGGCGACGGCCAGGCGGACACCCAGCCCTAGGTCACGCTCCTCGGTGTGACCCTGTGACCAGAACTCTTGGTCACGCGGCATGCATCAAAACAGTGCTCACGAACCTTTGGAATACCCGGGCCCTCCGGCCATTTTGCGGGTACAAAACGGATCCCGTCTGTATCTATTGCAAGGAGTGCACAGATGAAAAACATTCGGTGGATTCCGTTAGCGGCGCTTGCCCTGGCGGCCTGCGGCGATGGCTCCGGGCCAAGAGCCCGCGGGCTCATCGCCCTCTCGGTGTCGAGCCAGCGGCCCACGGCGAGTACCGGCACCGCGAGCGTGCAGCAGGCCTCGGGCGAAACCATCCTCGCTGCGGACCCGGACACGGTCATCGTGCGCAGCGTTGACCTCGTGGTGCGCCGCATCAAGCTGGAGCCGGTCGAGGTTGCTGCCTGCGAAAGCGACGCCGCCGAGGAGCAGGAAGGGCCTAACAATGACGCCGCCGACGAGAACGACGCGACATCCGATGAGGACAGCGAAGGGTGCGAGGAGATTAAGGCGGGACCGATCCTCGTGTCCCTCCCGCTCGGGACGACCGCGATCGATGCCCTGGTGGACGTCAGCGTGCCGGCCGGCGACTACGATGAACTTCAATTCAAGATCCACGCGCCCACACTCCCGCGCGACGCGGACTTCCTCACGGCGAACCCCACGTTCGCCGGGGTGTCGATCAGAGTCACCGGCACCTTCAGCCACGCGGGCACGCGCACCGACTTCACCTACGAGTCTGCGTTAGAGGCGGAGCAGGAGGTCGAGCTGAACCCGCCCGTCACCGTTGCGTCGGGCGCGACCGCGAGCCTCACCCTGCGGTTCGACCTGTCCGGATGGTTCTCCGGGGCCGGCGGCGCTGGTCTGGTCGATCCCGCCACCGCCAGTGTGGGCGGCGCCAACGCGGAGCTCGTGGCGGACAACATTCAGCGCTCGATCCGCGCGTTCGAGGACGAAGACGGCGACGGCCACGACGACCACGATAGCGGGGACGACCTCGATCAGGGCCACTAACGAGGGTTGTCAGGGTCCGTCGGGGGAGCGACATTTCCCCCGGCCATGACGACCATCTGGATCGACGGAAAATACTTCGACCGGGACACAGCCGTGGTCAGCGTCTTCGACCACGGCTTGCTGTATGGGGACGGCGTGTTCGAAGGGATCCGCGCCTACAACGGGCGCATCTTCCGGCTCGACAGCCACCTGGATCGGCTCTACGACTCGGCGAAGGGCATTTGTCTCGACCTGCCGATGCCGAAGCCCGAGCTCCACGCCATCGTCCTCGAGGCCTACGAGAAGAGCAAGATGCGGGACGCCTACCTCCGCCTAGTGGTAACGCGGGGTGTCGGGGACTTGGGGCTCGATCCCCGGAAGTGTTCCAAGCCATCCGTAATCTGCATCGTCGACACCATCCGACTGTGGCCTGCCGAGTGCTACGAACGGGGGCTGGTCTGTATCACGGCCGCCACACCGATCAGCCACAAAGAGAGTCTCTCGCCCCGCATCAAATCCCTGAACTACTTGGCGCACATCCTGGCCAAGATCGAGGGCATCGCCGCGAGCGTCGATGAGGTGATCATGCTCGACAGCGCTGGATTTGTGGCCGAGGCGAGCGGGATGAATCTGTTCGCGGTATCGGATCATTCGCTCCGCACGCCGCCGCCCTATAGCGGGATCCTGCGCGGGGTCACCCGCGACGCGGTGTTGGAGCTGGGTCGGGAAGCGGGTTACGGAGTGGAAGAGCTCCCGCTCAACCGCTATGACCTCTACACGGCGGACGAAGTGTTTCTAACCGGAACGGCCGCCGAAGTGATTGGCGTGAGCCGGCTCGACGGTCGGGTGATCGGGTGCGGCACTGCGGGCCCCGTCACCAAAGACCTGGCCACCCGCTTCCGGGCTCTAGCCAACCGGAACGACTGAGCGTAGCTTCTGACCGTAGCTTCTGACCTGTATCGCGCAGCTCAACTCTTGACCAGACATTGGGTTACGGTCCATATTGGGCAGTCCGTGACACCCACTCCCTATCGCCGAGGTGTGCTATGCCATGGCGCGTACTGGCTTATGGGGACGAGGTTTGGCACGTGGAACCCGTAGCGGAGCGGCCAGCACAGGACCGTTTTTGGCATTTAGTGCTGTCGTTCCGCGGGACTTCGGGCGGTATGCGGGACCGGAGTTTTTGGGCCCAGACTCCCATAGAAGCAACTTCCAAATCGGCACTGTTCCTGCAAGCCGAAAAGATCCCCGACGCTGTGTTGTCCCACCTGCTGGTGGAGCGGCGTTTGTGAGTCAACCGGCGCTGCAAGACCTGCGGCGTGTGGTGGCGGCGGTTGAGCGGTTGCGGGGCCAGGAAGTGTTGGATGTAACGGTGCGCTCCGACCTGCGTCACTTCAAGGTGGAGCTCGCCGGCGGGACAATTCTCGTCATCGCCGCGGAGCGGGACGAGCAGGGCAAGCCGTACTTGGCGGTCGACGTGGTGGAGGCTCCTGAGGATGCCGGCTCGCGACAGATCGAGGTTCGATTCGACTGAGATCGTTCCATGACGGGGCGGACCACTACCTCCGTCACGGATCGGCTGCGGTTCCAGGTGTTCGCGTTCGATCGGCTCCAGGACGGGCACTGCCGGGCGCGGGTGCAGCTGTCCTGGACGGACGGCCGGGAGTTCGTGGGGGAGAACGTAGGCGTGACCTCCCAGGCCGGCGAGCTGCGCTGCTCCGCGCTGGCGGCGGTGCAGGCACTCGAGCGGGCGGTGCACGATGGGGTGCGGCTCGAATTGATTGGTGTCAAGGCGGTTCGCGCCTTCGACGCCACCGTAGTGATCGTCAGTTTGTCTGTGCAATCCGAAGGCAATGCCTGGCGGATGGTCGGGTCGTATTTGACGGAGACCGACCCGACACGCGCCGCCGCCCTGGCCGTGTTGAATGCCACGAACCGTGTACTCGGGAACTACGTCACGACTCGATGAGATCGCTCCTTGTAATCCTCTGTGTGGCCGCCTGCGCCGGGAATCCCTCCCGGTCCCCGGTGGCGATCGCTCCCGCTCCAACGCCCGCGGCGAGACCCGTCACGGTCGATACGAACCCGGTGCCCTTCGCCCGTACCGACTCTACGGTTCCAGCAGCCACGGTTCGCAGTGAGGACGTGGAGCGCGAAGCGGAGCGGCTGTTCGGTCCTGAAGGGCGCGACATCCTCGGGGGGGACGCTGCCCCGACCTTCGACATCGACGTCACGAGCTACTCCGCAAACCGGCGCGTGCTGCAATACCTCGAGTTCTTCCAGGTCGACGCCCGCGACCGCTTTGCGGTATGGCTGTCCCGCCTGACCCGCTACGAGGGGATGATTCGGGAGCGGCTGCGGGCCAAGGGCCTTCCCGAAGACCTCGTCTACCTCACGGTAATCGAGAGCGGGCTGTCGAATTCGGCGGTGAGCCGCGCGCGCGCCGTCGGGATGTGGCAGTTCATCGCCGGAACCGGGCGTCTCTACGGGCTCACCGTGGATCCGTGGGTCGACGAGCGTCGTGATCCGTTCAAGGCCACGGATGCCGCGGTCAATTTCCTGTCGGATCTCGTCCAGCGGTTGGGCAGCGTCTACCTCGCGGCCGCCGCCTACAACGCCGGCGAAGGACGGATCACCCGTGGCGTCCGGCGCCTCCCGGGGGAATCGGATTCCCTGACCGACGAAACGTTTTTCCAGCTTGCCGATCGCCGCTACCTGCGTCGCGAGACGCGCGACTACGTGCCCAAGCTGATCGCGGCCGCGCTCGTGGCCAAGCAGCCCGCCCGCTACGGGTTCACGGACATTCCGCGCCTGGCGCCGCTGGTGTTCGACGAAATCCGGGTTCCGGATGCCACGGGCCTCGACGTGCTGGCCGAGCTGGCCGACACCACGACCGCGGCCCTCCTGGAGTTGAATCCGCAATTCGTGCGGGGCGTGACCCCGCCCGGACGCGAGGTAACGGTCCGGGTGCCGCGCGGGCGCGGCACGATCGTCGCCGAGCGTTACGATACGCTCCAGGTGACCTCGCGCATCACGTTCGTGGACCACTATGTGACGCGGGGGCAGACGCTCTCGGAGATCGCGCACCAGTACCGGATTTCGGTGGCGATGATCCAGGGCGCCAATCCGTGGCTCAGGCCGCGGGCGCTCCGCGTGGGGCAGCGGTTGGTCATCCCGATGAGCGGTCGAGTCGTGCCGATGGCCGCCCGCCGGACCCCGGTGGAAGCCGCCGCGGGCGCGCCGGGTCGCGTGACGGGCACTCCCGCCCCGATCGCGCACATCGTGCGGTCCGGCGAGACCGCCAGCCAGATCTCCCGGCGCTACGGCATCGCTCTACGAGTACTGCTGGATTACAACGGGCTGGATATGGACTCGGTCATCAAGCCGGGGCAACGGTTGCGGATCCCCTCCGCCGCCCGCGCGCACAGAAACCAGAGCGAGTAGACTGCAGGCGGTCGCGCCTACTCGGCGCGGGTCCGCCGGTATCCCTTCATCACCGACTGCGAGTAGCCGTTGCGGGGGTCGACGCCGGCGGCGAGCAGATCCTGCACCTTGGACGGCCCGCGGTTGTAGGACAGCAGGGCCCGCTCCAAATCGTTGTCGTACCGCGCCAGCAGGTCGTGCAGGTAGCGTAGCCCCAGCCGCAGATTCGTGTCACGATCGTAGAGCTGCTCGTCGGTGAGGCTGGGCTGATACAACCGGGCAGTCTTGGGCATGATCTGCGTGAGGCCGACCGCTCCCACGCGGCTCCTGGCACGCACATCGAAACGGGATTCCACCTTCACCAACCGGAACGCCAGTCCCGGCTCCACGCCTTCGGTCAGGGCGATATCGTAGATCGCCTGCGTGAGGCCGGCGGGGACGTTGTAGCGGTCCGAGTATTCAATGACGGATTCCGCGCGATCGAGCTGCAGTCGCGCCACGGCCAGCTCGCCGCGGAGCGATTCCAGCTGCTCCTCCATGCTCTGGACGTCTCCGGACCCTACGCGCGCCACTGAAGCCAGCGCCGGCTCATTGGCCGTGGCCCGGCGTACCCAACCGCCGATCCCCGACACCATCAGTCCAACGACGAAGATCATTCCGGCTCGAGTCACGAGACTCCGTGTTTCTTTCATGCTCCTCACTGGTTCAGGCGTTCCGTCCGGGGTACGGCCTTCCGGGCAGAGCGGGCTCACGCGCGGCGCCAATCGCCGCGGGTGCCTCCCGACTTTTCCAGCAATCGCACCGACTCAATCTCCATGCCGCGATCGGCGCTTTTGACCATGTCGTAAACCGTCAGCAGGGCGACCGTCACGGCGGTCAATGCTTCCATCTCGACGCCCGTCCGTCCCACTGAGTGCACCACCGCGCGCATCCGCACGCCCGGCAATCCGTCATCCAGGCTCGCCCGCACCTCGATGTGATCCAGGGCCAGCGGGTGACACAGCGGGATCAGCTCCGCCGTCCGCTTGGCCGCCATCGTGCCGGCCAGCTCCGCCGTCGCCAGCGGATCTCCCTTTGCCACTGCCTGATCGGCCACCAGCCGAAACGCTTCGGCCGACATCCGGATCGCGCCTTCCGCGACCGCGGTCCGGGCGGTTTCCGGTTTCTGCCCGACGTCGACCATGCGGGGACGACCGGCGTCGTCCAGGTGCGTCAGCTCCAACGGGGCCCACCCCCGGCCAAGTCATCGGCCAGAACTGCTGTGAGGAGCTGGGGATTCACGTTCCCCTGCGCCTGGTCCCGGGCCTCGAGTACGAGAGCGATCGCCTCGACCAGACGACTCGGGTTCTCCGACACCCGCGCCTCACGCCGTAACCGCTCCAGGAGGCCGTCCAGCATGTCCGTAAAGCCTCCACGGGCCTGATACGGGGTCTGGCGCAGGGCGGTGGCGTAGCGATCGACACCGCTTTGCTTCGGGGCCAGCCACGATTCGTCCGCTCCCCGCTCAGGCGCCCCCCTCAGGGCAAGAACCCTGCCGATTGCCCCCCCCGCGGCAGCCACGATTCGGCTGCGATCTTTGATCTCCGGGAGCTCGTTCTGTACAAATGATGTCACGACACTATCGGGAAGTGGACTGAGCCTGATTCGCACAACGCGCGAGAGGATCGTGGGGAGCAACGAATCGGGATCGGCCGCCGTCAGCACGATAACTGTATTGGCTGGAGGCTCTTCCAACGCTTTGAGCAAGGCATTCCCGGCTTCGGGATTCCCCTTCTGTGGCGTGAGTCGCTCAGCGTCCCCAAGCACAAAGACTTTACGTTGCGCCATGGCTGGGGTAAAACTGATGCGCCGAAGCAACAATCGCACGGTTGCAACAGAATGCGCCGCCATTCCCGATGGGGCCGCATAAAAGGGCTGCTCACGCCGGGTCGCCATTTCCTCTCCGAGAGCGGCTTCGACGAGGTCAACTTGCTTGTCGGCATCCGCACTCTTCTTGGGCGGCTCGAGCGGCACAAACCAGTGCAGGTCAGGGTGGGTCAGCGATGTAGCCATACGGCACGCGCGGCAGGCATCACACGGCTGGCCCTTCTGGGGAGCCTCGCACAGCAACGCTTGACCGAGCCAAAGGGCCAGGCGTTGCTTCCCAAGGCCTTTGACCCCTTCCAGCAGGATCGATTGCGGCAACCGACCGGCGCTTATGGCCTCAGCCAGGCGTCGCCGGACAGCGTCATGACCGTACAAAGGGCGAAGAGACATGCGGGGGAATGTACGTCCAGCCGCGTCAAGCACCGCACAATCACAACGCAAGTGTATATAGTATAATGATTTACAGACAACTCGGGGTACTTGTGTATTGTTAACTATTTATCTGACAATCAGTTAGAGCAATAAGTGAGTACACACTCACTTAGAGGCAGGGACAGGAGAAAGTCAGGGTCTTGAGGAGAAGATCAGGGTCGAGAAACGGACAGCACGTCCCGAATTTTCTGGATCAGGTCCTCCGGGGTGAAGGGTTTTTGCAGGAACGGCGTCCCGGCCTCGCGCACACCGTCCAGGACGGTCGCGTCATCCGTATACCCGGAGCAAAACACCACCCGGAGTGACGGACGGCGCGCGGCGAGTCGCCGAGCCAGCTCGGGTCCCGCCATCCCCGGCATGACGACATCCGTGAGCAGCACGTGAATCGGAGCGGCGTGCTGATCGGCCAGCGCGAGGGCTCCGGCACCATCGGGCGCGACGAGAACCTCGTACCCACTCGCCTCCAACGCCCGGCGCGCAAACTGGCGAACCGCCGCCTCATCCTCCACCAGCAGGATGGTTTCGGAGCCGCCGCTCGGCGCGGCGCCCGTGGCCGGGGCATCGGTCGGGATCGGGCCGGGTGCCGCGGGCAGATACACGCGGACGCTGGTACCCTGGCCTTCCTCCGAGTCGACGTAGATGAACCCGCCGTTCTGCTTCACAATGCCGTACACGGTGGCCAGACCCAACCCGGTCCCTTTGCCGAGCTCTTTCGTGGTGAAAAACGGCTCGAACAGATGGGCCCGGGCATCGGGGCTCAACCCCGTACCCGCATCCGTCACGGATAGGTGAACGTAGGGGCCCGGAGGGGCGGGGGGCGAGTTGTTCGGTTGTTGAGCGTCCAGAACGACCGACTCGGCGCGCACCGCGATCTTGCCCCCCTGCGGCATCGCATCTCTCGCGTTGACGACCAGGTTGAGCACGACCTGCTCGATCTGTCCTGGATCGCTGCGGAAGGCGAGTGGCAGAGGACTGAGGGTCAGCTCCAGCTCGATGTCCTCCCGGATCAGGCGCCGCAACATGCCGTCGAGGTTGCGCACGGCCTCATTGAGATCGATCACCCTGGGCGCCACGACCTGTCGCCGGCTGTACGCGAGCAGCTGGCGGGTCAGATCGGCGGCTCGCAACCCCGCGCGCCGGATCTCCTCCAGGTCTTCCCGCACCACATGCGTTGGCTCGACCTCTCGCAGGGCCAACTGAGCCGAGCCGAGAATGGCCGTGAGCAGGTTGTTGAAATCGTGGGCGATGCCACCCGCCAGCCGGCCGACGGCCTCCATCTTTTGGGCTTGCCGCAGCTGCGCCTCGAGCCGGCGTTGCTCGGTCACGTCTCGGGCCAGCACCAGCCGGGCGGGACGCCCCGCGAACTCGATGGCGTGCGCGAGGAGCTCCACCTCGATCGAAGTCCGATCCTTCTTCTGGTGGTGGAGCCCGGTTCGGATCGCCGCCGTCTCTCCGTAGCGGCGCAGCAGCAGGTCCACGGCCGGGTGCTCGTCGGGTGGGTGCAGGTCGTACACCTTCATAGCCATGAATTCGGCCGCCGAAAATCCGTAACTCGCCGTCGCCGACTGATTGACCGCGAGGATCTTGAAGGTGTCCTCGTCGTGGACCCACATGGGTTCCGGGTTCGCCTCGAACAGGAGGCGGTATTTCGCCTCGCTGTCGGCGACCAGCTGCTCGGCCCGTTTGCGCTCGATGACCAGGGCGATCTGCGTCGAGACGAATTCGAGGATTTGCCGTTCCCGCTCGCCGTAGCGCACCCCGGGGGAGTAGGTCTGCACCGCGATGATGCCGAATGTCCGTCCGTTCGCCTTGAGCGGGACACCCACCCAGTCGAGGGAGGGTGTGCCGATCAGCTCGACTTCCCCTTCCATGACGAGCCGGGTGTAGACGTCGGGAGTGGCGAGCAGTGGGGTCCCGGTGCGCAGCACGTATTCCGTGAGCCCGCGGCCCAGGGGGCGGTCCGGGATGGCGGGCTCGAATTCGTCCTGGCAGTAGGGGAAGGACAGGATTTCCGAGCCTTCGTCGTACAAGGCGATGTAGAGGTTGCGAGAGGGCATCAGCTCGCCGACGATTGCGTGCACTGCCCGGTAGAGATCCGGCAGCGTCCGAGCCGTATTCGCCGCTTCGGAGATGCGGTACGTGGCCGACTGTACCGCTTCGGCCCGACGCCGTTCGGTGACGTCGCGCTGGGTCCCCCACACCCGGATCAGAGCGCCATGCTCTACGAATCCGACGGCATTGCTCAGGAACACGCGCTTGACGCCGCGGTTGTCGAACTCGTGGTATTCCGTGTCGATGTCCCGGTTCCCGTTCCGGATGAACGCCCGCATCGATTCGCGGTTCTTTGGATCGGTCTGATCGAAGAACTCGTAGACGCGGCGACCGACGAGCTGCTCGGGGCGCTCGAATCCGTACATCTGCGCGAACACGGCATTGCACTCGGCCAGCACGCCGCTCTTGTAGTGGGCGTCAATCTGTTCTTCCACCGGGCGATCGACGGGCACCGGCGGCTGGTGCTCGATGCGGAACACCCCCTCCGACGTCTGCGCAATGAAGGCCCGGTATCGCTCTTCGCTTTCCCGTAACGCCCGCTCGGCGCGGGCGCGCGCCGTGACGTCGCGGAAGCTCCATACCCGGCCTACTGGAGCCCCGTCGAGCCGTTGCGGCAGCGAGAACCGCTCGAAAATCCGACCGTCCTTGAACTCCAGGATGTCGAAGCTCGCGGCTTCCGGGTTGGCGTACAGCTCCCGCACCTTGGCGATGAACTGCTCCGAGTCGACCAGCTGGTCCACCACATGGGCCAGGGCGCGGTCGTCGTCCCGGGAATCGAGAATCGGCTGCGGAATCCGCCACAGCTCCACGAACCGCCGGTTGAGGGAAAGGATCCGGCCTTTCGCGTCCACGACCAGGATGCCGTCCGTCGTCGATTCGAGAGTGGATTGCAGCAGCGACACCGTGCGCCGCGCTTCGGCTTCCGCGACGAACCGCGTCGTGAGATCGCGGTAATTCACGACGATGGCGTGCACCACCGGATCGGCGAGACGATTGACGCCCACGCCCTCGATCGTGCGGTAGGTCCCGTCCTTGTGCCGGTACTGCACCACGGCGGTCACCGGCTCGGCCGGGTTGGACACGAGGCTCGCGAACAGGGTCTGGACTCGAGTCTGTTCGCTGGGATGCAGCAGCTCGAACGCGCTGCGTCCCTGCAGCTCTTCCGGGCTGTAGCCCAGAACCCGGGTCACCGCCTGGGATGTGAACACGATGGTCCCGGTGGCATCCAGCAGGGCCAGGACGTCGGAGCTGTGCTCGAGAATGGCCCGCAGCAGATCGCTGTTGAGCGAGCCGGAGACGTCGGGTGGGGTGGAGACCTTCATGGTCTAAATCTGCGTTCTCGACAAGCTCCCGAGGAGGGACTCGAACCCCCGACCCGCCGGTTAACAGCCGGCTGCTCTACCAGCTGAGCTACTCGGGAAAGGCGCTATCAGCTATCAGCTAGGGGCCGAAATATCGTTGGGTGGCCTCGTGAGTTCAACGGGAATCCTTCATGGCCGATACCTGATGGCTGATAGCTGATGGCGCAATTCGCAGTTCCGCCACGACCATGCCCGCCAGAATCAAACCCCCGCCAAGCCATTGCATTGACGTCAGACGCTCGTCCAGGACCAGCCAGGAGGTGATGGCCGCGAACAGGCTCTCTCCGGTGAACAGCACCGAGGCGCGGGCGGCGGACAGATAGCGTTGCGCCTTCATCTGAAGCAGCAGCGTCACGACGGTCGCGCCGAGGGCCGTGTAGGCGAGCGCCCCCAGGAAGCCCGGGGACCAGGTGACGTGCGGGTGCTCGACCAGACCGGCGCCGAGCGCCGCGAGCAGGGTGGTTCCGGCGATCTCGAGCCAGACGAGACGCAGCGGATCGAAGCGCCGTGCCGCGACCCCGGTCGCGACGATGTGACCGCCATAGAGGACCGCGGTGATGAGGGTCAGTGCGTCCCCCCGGTTCAGTCCACCGCGATCGGGAGCGGTCAGAAAGAACACTCCGGTTCCGGCGAGCGCCAACGCGACCAGGAGCAACCGGCGCGGGCGTTCCCGCATCGCTACCGCGGCGATGGCGGGAGCCAGCACGGACGAAATGGCCACGAGGAACGCGGAGCGCGACGGCGTGGTCCATTGGAGACCGGTCGTCTGGGTGAGAAAGCCGATCCCGAGCAGGGCTGAGAGAACCGCTCCCCCGAGAAGCTCGGATTTGGTGAATCGCTGTTCCAGGCGAACGAACGGCGCGAGCACGACGGTGGCGATGCCGAAGCGGATCGCGGCGAACGCGAGCGGGGAAGCGGACTCGAGCGCGAGCTTGACGACTACGAAGCTCACGCCCCATAGCAGACAGGCGAACAGCAGCG
>Ga0075424_100006553_pt1 | contig 11216 bp, 7 predicted proteins | sample SoiMethybrSBSTD3_FD_75301 | JGI IMG/M metagenome (GOLD analysis project Ga0075424, IMG submission 75301) | Bulk soil microbial communities from a Populus tree surrounding site in Tennessee, USA - Soil MetaG P. TD hybrid SBSTD3 | ecosystem: Environmental > Terrestrial > Soil > Tree plantation...
GGCGGCCGCTGCGGCTTCAACTGGCACCCAACCGGTTCCAGATCCTGTCCGCCATCGGCCGCCTTCGCGATGGGGCGACGCACGCACAGGCGGTCGCCGAGCTCGACGCGCTCGCGGCAGCGGATCGCGCGCGGGATTCCTTGATTAGCCGGGTCACGCCGCTCAAGGACACTGTCGTGGGGGATGTCTCGCAATCGCTGCTCGTGTTCGCGGGTGCCGTCGGACTGGTCCTGGTCATCGCCTGCGCGAACGTGGCGAATCTGTTGCTCATGCGTGCCACGACCCGACGACGTGAGATGGCTGTGCGGGCCGCGTTAGGTGCCGGCCGTCGGCGGCTCGTCCGGCAGCTCGTCACGGAGAGCGCGCTGCTCTGGGTCGGTGCGGGCGTCGCGGGCGCAGGCGTCGCGATGGTGGGCGTCCGCGCACTCCTCGCGCTCGCTCCCCCCGGCCGCATTCCGAGACACGGGGAGATCGGCGTGGACGCGGCGGCGCTCGGGTTCGCGCTCGCCGTCTCGCTCGGCACGGGCCTGATCTTCGGGCTCATCCCGGCGATCCGCGCGACTCGCAGCAACGTCCGCGACGCGCTCGCCGCGACCGCTCGCACGATGACCGGTCGCGATGGGCGTCTCCGCGGCGCGCTCGTCGTGGCTGAGATCGCGCTGGCGCTCGTGCTGCTAACCGGCGCGGCGCTCATGGTCGAGAGCTTCGTCCGGCTGCGCGGGGTGGAGTTGGGGTTCCGGCCTTCCGGCCTCGCGCTTCTCACCGTCGATCTTCCGGACGCCACGTACCCGTCCGCCACGGCCATGCAGGCGGCGCACCAGGCGGTGCTGGATCGCCTCGGAAGGATCCCTGGAGTCGCTGCCGCTGCGGCGGTCAACTTCGTCCCGTTAGGCGGCGCGATGATCCGTGGCGACATCAAGGTTGAAGGTCGGACCATCCCGCCGGGGTATCTCGTGGCAAAACCAGCCGTGAGCCCTGGATATTTCCGAACCATGGGGATCGACCTGCGTCTCGGCCGAGAATTCACGGCGCAAGACGCGGCATCGGCGCCACGCGTGGCCATAGTGAGCCAGTCGGTGGCACGCCAGATCTGGCCCGGCATGACCCCCATTGGACAGCGAATTTCGAACAAGGATGTTCCGGGACCGGGGGATTGGCTAACGGTGATTGGCGTCGTGGAGGACATCGGGCAGACCTCGATCGACACGCATCGCGAGCCGGCCATCTACCAGCCCATTCAACAGCTCACACAGACGTTCTTTCTCGGGCACATGTCGTTCGTCGTCCGCGCCGCCGGTGATCCCGCCCTGATCTTGCCGGCGATGCGGCGCGCGCTGCGCGACGCGGATCCGAATCAGCCGATCGGATCCATCGGCACCATGGAGTCGGCGATTTCAGCCACCGTCGCGGAGCCGCTCTTCCAGGCACGGCTGATCGGCGCATTCTCGGTCGTCGCCCTGGTGCTCGCTGCGATCGGCATCTATGGCGTCGTCGCGTACTCGGTAGCGGAGCGCACGCACGAAATCGGCATTCGCGTTGCGCTCGGCGCTGGACGCGCCGACGTGATTGGCATGGTGCTCCGTCGTCTGCTCGTACTGCTGGTGCCCGGGATGGCGTTCGGCGTCATCGGCGCGCTGGCGACGACGCGTGTGCTGTCGTCGCTCCTGTTCGAGATCAGACCTAACGACCCTGCGACGTTCATCACGGTCGCGGTGCTGCTCGCCGCCGTGGCGATCATAGCGGGAATGGTGCCGGCTCGACGAGCCAGCCGAGTCGATCCACTGGTCGCGCTCAGAGAAGGGTAGGTGACCCCAACGAGCCGGAAACGCGGCCTGTCCCTCGCTCGTTCGGCGTGTCCCAATTCCGGCTTCGTCTTCGATGGATGGTTTTAGCCTGGAGCGTGATCGACAACCGGGACTCGTTGGGGATTCTTTCGCCTGACCGGCGTTTGTTCCGCCCGGCGACGATCGTGGGCGTCTGGGCCGTCGTCGCCATAGCGGCGACGCTGCAGGCAGTTGCCCTCGTCTGGCTCGACGGGCGCTCCGACATGACGGGCGCCGTTCTCGGGCGACTCTCGATCATTCCGCTCTGGGCAATCGCAACGCCGTTGATCCTGCGGTCTGCTGCCCGATTTCCGGTCGTTGGCGCGGGACGTCGCGTCGACATCGCGTCAGCCGCGGCACACGTCGCGCTCGGTTCGGCCTTCATCGTCATCTCGAATTTTGCGATCAGAGTCCCGATCGCATTCTCGGAGCGCGGTGGACTTCTCGTGCTCGTGCGATCGACCTCTCAAGGTGTGGCCGAGTATTTCCCGGCGGCGCTGGTGGTGTATGGCGTGATCGTGGCGATCGGGCACTTCGTGTTCCGCCCGCCGGCTGCCGATCCGCCTGCGACCAACCCTGCAAGCCCTCCGCCACCCTCGACGGAGCGTGTGGACGACGCCGTGGTTTCGAGTAGCGCGATGGGCACCGAAGCTTCCGCGGCCACAACCACAGCCGCCGCCCTGATGGATGGTCACATCGCCGTCCGGCAGTGGAACCGGGTTCACTTCGTGCGTGTGGAGGACATCGACTTCGTCGAGGCCGAAGACAACTACGTGGTGGTGCACGCGGCGTCGCGGGCATACAAGGGCCGCGACCGCATCAGCGATGTCGCGTCGCAGCTCGACACCCGTCGATTCGTGCGCATCCATCGGTCGACGATCGTGCACATCGCGAAGATTCGCGAAGTGCAGCCGCTCACACACGGCGACCATGCGGTTATTCTGCGCGACGGCAAGGTGCTTCGCGTGGCGCGGAGCCGACGGCAGGCGCTGGAGCTGGCGTTAGGCCTCGAGCTGTAAGACCCGTTCTCATCGGCCCGGTCTGTATTCCGCGGCGAGGAACACCGTCATCGGATCTTCCGGCGGCACCCTCACGAACCCGGTTCCCTCCGGCCCTCCGTACCGTTTGACCCACGCCGATGCGAGGCCGAACTCGTCGAGACCCAGCACGGTGATCGACTTGTCGGGCTCGATGCCCCAGCCGCCGCGCCAGCGCTGTTGAAGACCCCACTGTCTGCCCGCATCCGTTGCGTGGACGCCGCGCTGGTCGAACATCGCCGCCTCGTGCGGAACGCCCAGCAGCTTCGTGGCGTTTCCCCACTTGAGCGCCGATAGTCCGCCGGGGTTGCCCGTCTTTGGATCACGCGGAAAGAGCACCGGCGGAATCCCCGGCCACACGACCTTGCCACCCGCATCCAGGTAGCGACGCAGCGGCGAGCGCTCGAACGCCGTCGTGTCCACCGCTGGCGGCGGCAGGTGATCGACCGCGAACACGAGCACGCTCGGCTCCCGGTCGGAGATTCGTGCCTCAAGGAACTCACCTAACGCTTTCTCATCCAGGACCTGGTAGCCGCGGTTGCCGAAGTACCGCGAGAGGAGTACGGGGTCGGGAACCGATGCCGACTTGATGTACGTGGAGTCGAAGAACACCGCGCGGTGCACCGGCGTCGGCGACACGCGCAACGCGTAGACGCCGGCGTCCGTGCTTCCCACGAACACCAGGTCGCCGGATGGTGTCGGCGACGAGTAGACGGTGCTTGCGGTTCGGAAGCTCCACAGGAGGTTCCCGGACTTCCGGTCGATCGCGTTCACGCGCCCTGCGCCATCGCCGACATAGATCACGGTCCCGGCGACCGCGGGCGACGACCAGGTCACGCCGGTCTTCGTGCGCCAGAGCTCCTTGCCGGTAGCGGCATCGAGCGCCTGGACGAATTGCGCGTCGGAGCTTCCCGCGTACACCACGCCGTCGACGACCGCGGGAGATGTGTTGATCCACGAGACCTTGTGATCGAAGCGCCACTTCTCCTTTCCATTCTCGGCATCGATCGCGTAGATCCATCCGTCGCGCGCGCCCACGAACACCGTGCCATTCACCACAGCGGGCGACGACTGCACGGTTCGGCGGTCGAATCCAAAATCGCCTGAGCTCAGCTTCACGCCCTCGGTCTCGAACTTCCATTTCGCGGCGCCAGTGGCGCGGTCGAATGCGTAGACGCGCCCGTCGGCCGATCCGACGTACACGCGTGAAGCGTCGACCGCAGGGGACGCCCGGACGCGACCCTCGGTCTGCGCATGCCATTTCTCTTTCCCTGTCGCGCCATTCACGGCGTACACGCGTCCGTCGCCGGCGCCGAAGAACACCGTACCCTGATCGAATGCCGGCGACGAGGTATAGACGTCGCCACTCTCGTGGCCCCACGGCCACGCCATGAGGCGACCGGTCGTGAAAGTCCAGCGCTGTTTTCCCGTCGCGGCGTCGACCGCGAACAGCTCACCATCCCGCGTGCCGAAGTACACGGCGCCGCCACCAACGGCAGGTGAGGAAAAGATCGGATTGTGCGCGTCGAACGCCCACTTTCGCGTCCCCGTTGAGCGATCGAGCGCGTAGAGGTGGCCGTCACCGCTCCCCACGTAGACGGTTTCGCCAAGCACCGCGGGCGACGACACGACGTCGCCTTCAGTCATGAACCTCCACTGCAGCCCCGCGAGCGATTGTCCTGGCGAGGCCGCATACACGCCGCTGCGTGCGGCATCGCCCCGGAACATCGCCGCGGCGACAGACCGCGACTGCGCGGCACTCGTGTCGGTGCATCCGCATAGTAAAACGACGAGCCCGAACGCGAGCGTCCGAGGGCGCTGGGCTTCGAGGTAACCTGCGATCATCGGTCAGCTCTCCATGCTGGCGAATTCGCGGGTATGACTTGCAGAGCGCGAGCGGAACGACAAGTGGGTGGTGACCGGGCCGAGCGCGAGCGGGGGCGAGCCGGTCGAACTTTGTGGCGAAGTGGCGGAGTTGGTCCGGCTCGCCAGGGCCAGTTTGACGCCCATGTTTGTCGCCGCGGCCTACTGGTACGGCACGAGCTGCGGTGATGCGTCCTGGCTGTTGCCTCGTATTTCGAGGCGGTACCACGGTCGATCACCAAAGCGAGCTCGCAACACCTCGTTGTGCTCGGCGAGATCGGCCACAACCACGACTGGTCCCGCGATGCGTCCGTCGGGACCTATTCGGTTGAGAAGGAGGGCCGGCCCATACGCCAGTGCGCCTCCACGCGCGTCATCGCTCAATATTTCCGCGCGGCAGCGCGGTGTGATGGATTCCCGGTCGCTCGTCCGGAAGGCAGCGTCAGCGACCCGCAACGTCCAGCCTTCGGGGGGCGCATAGCTCTTCGCGCCTTCCAACCGTGCCAGCCGATCGCGCGGTGACGCGGCCTCTTGCTGCTCTTCATCGAGCACGACGTCGAGCAGCGCACAATTGTCCTTGGTTGCGACAAGGCGCGCCGCGTCCGGCCGCGAGATGCCAAGACCCCACATCCGTCGCATCAGCCGAGACGAGGCCGTTTCGGTGACGAAGACGAGCGCCTTCGCCCCCTGGAGTGACTGTAAGGCCGCATCAAGGTCTCGTTTAAACGCCAATCGCGTGGGACGCACAACCTCGGCTGCGCCGCGAGCGCCGACCGGAGGCATCTGAATCAACCACGAGGCGACTATCGACGCGGTCACGGCAGCGACCGTGCCTCGGCGGGCGGCGGGGGATGCGTTGCGCTCGGCTATGGCCAGCCCTCGCCCCACTATCAGAAGGAGCGCCGGTACGACGGTAAACAGGTAGCGCGGCCCGAACATCGCTCCCGCATGCCAGTATGCCGCATACCCGGCGAGCTGGACCCCCACCCAGGCGAGGAGCACGGCCTCCCACTGTCCGAATTTCCCGATGACGACGACGGCGGCCGCCACCACGAGGAGCCCGGCCAGCGGCCACTCGAAGAGCGACCAGTTCAGCTGCATGAAGTAGAGGGTTGCAAGCGCGAGCGCGCGAGCCGGCGTATGCGGGTTCCCCGAGGGGTCGTTGTGGAAGCCGAGTGAGTGATTCGCTCCCCATAGCACTTCGTAGCCAAAAAGCAGCGGACGTCCTGTGGTGAGCAGGTTGGTGACAAGAAGCCCCGCAACCGGCAGCGCGCCGGCCGCCACCACCACAAGGAGCATCGCGACCTGCGCCCGTTTCAGCGCGGCGTAGACCATGAAGCAGCCTAACGTGACGGCTGCAATCGCACCGTCGAGCGGACGGACGGCAATGGCCAACCCTAACGCCAGTCCGATCACGATCGACGCGGTGGCGCGCCGGCGGGCGGTGCCACTCACCCACGCCGGTAGCTCGGCCAGCGCCAGGGTGGTCAGGAACACTACCAGCGTGTGGTTCATGTACGACCCGCTCATCAACATGAGAAACGGGCACGTGGCACAGAGGATGGCGCTCGCGCGCGCGGCCGCCGTTCCGTATACAGAGGATGCGAAGCGGTACACGTTCACCACTGTCAGCCCGGCGAGCAAAGGATTCAGCAGCCATGCCGCGTGCACCATCATCGCGAGCGCAAACACTGCCGGCCCGGCGATCGGGAACTGGGAATACCAACGTCCCCGATCGATGACGTTGTCGATGGCAAAGAACTCGGGGTTCGCATCCGCCGGGAGCGATAGGTGCCCGGACAACAGGATCCGCGCGTGCCACAGCTGGGCGATTTCGTCGGACGTCGTCGGCTTACGTGACAGCGCGTACACCGACGCGGCAGCCGCGGCGAGCATCGCGAAGCCCGCGACGCCAAGGACGAACCAGCGGTCGCGAATGGATCCCGCGCGATCTCGCAGCGCGTTCCAGATCCAGTCGAAGCGATTCGGGACCAGGCTCGCGAGAACGACCGCCGGTCCGACGATCACGAGCAGGCCGGCGGTCCAGAAGGCTCGTTCGTCGGCGAAGCGGCTGACGACAGCATCCGTACGCCATGCCGGACTGTCGAGAACCACGAGCGCCGGGCCAGGGTACAACCCGAAAAGCAGGAATGCGGCAGCAAGGATCATCGCCACCGGCTTGAGTGGCACGGTGGCCCGGAACCAGCGCGCAATCGATCGTGCGTTCGGCTGCGTCATCCCGTTCTCAGTGCAATTGGTACACTTCCGCCGATGGATATCTCCCCACGAGCCGGGCCTTGGTGTACTTCTGCAGCAGCCGTTCGCGGAGGGACGTATTGAGCGCGAAACCTTCGTCGGTGTTGACGACCACATAGACGCGCGATGAGTCGGTCGGAACTGACGAGAGGTAGGCCGGGTCGAGTCCTGCCTGCGCGAAGTAGAACGCCAGTGGTGCATTGGAGGGGATGGGGGCGAAAACCCGATCACCTGGTCGGAGCGAGCCCGAAAGCCCTCTGGTGATCTGCTTCGCATCCCGCAGCGTACCTGTGTCGCGGGACCTGTCGACACCGTGCGTCAGCATGACGACAAGCGCGAGTGCAATGGCCAACGTGACAGCGAGCCCGCCATCGTATGCGGTAACGCGCCGCGGAATGGCCGGGAGGCGCGACCCGATGCGCATCATGCCATGGCCAGCGAGTAATGCAACGGGCGCGACGAGAAACAGCCAAACCCGAAAGAACGGCGCACGGTGCGTCACGAGCAGCACGAGCCCGCACCAGACGTACATGCTTCCAGCCATCGAGACCCGGAGGCCACTGGTCTTCCGCTCCTCCACCAGACCGACGACAGCACAAATGGCGATGAGCACAGAGATAACGATCGGGTAGCCCATCGTCGAAGCCGCGAACGTCGGTTTGATCGACAACGAGATCTCACGAAAAAACACCCACCATGCGCTGGCGCGAACGAACGAGTTACCGGTAAGCGGAGCCAGGCCATCCTTCGCAAGGATCGGCGAATAGAGCAGTACCGTCAGGATCGTCGCGGCCAGGCCGGCGAGCACAAGGCGAGCAAGATCCGAACGGGGTTGGCTCGTGTCCTCACGGAGGGCCGACAGAACGAACCAGAGCGCGAGACCGCCCGCCGGATAGAGCATCACCGGGACGGTCCACATGCCTAACGCCGTCACCACCACGACGACACTCCATTGGGCCATCGACGATCGCTCGCGAAGCGTCAGCAGTGCGTTGGCCAGGAGCAGCGAGGCCAGGCAGATCATCGTGTACCCGCGCGCGTTCGTCGAGTAGAACGCGAGCGCACCGGAAGCCGACACGAGGGCAGCACCGATGAGTGCCGCGTCGGATCCGAACAACCGGCGACCGACCGCGTAGGTGGCTGGAATCATCGCGACGCCGGCAATGAACGCCGGGAGTCGCAGCACCCAGGGGTCGTCGCCGAGTACGGTGGCGAACGCCTTCACCAACAGCGAGTGAAAGACGTGATTGTTCGGGTACGTGTACGAGCTGACGACGGTCGCCCACGGTTGCGATGCGAAATACAGATACGTTACCGACTCGTCGTACCGCATCGGCTGTGTGAGGTAATACCCACGAAGGAGGGCGCCGATAACGACAATGGCGATCAGTGGGCGCGTCCACAGCGACGGCGTCGGAGCTACCGCCGTCGTCGTCTCACGGGGAGTGCGCGATCGCTCGTCGCGGGTAGGCTTGCGGCGGCGGGCCTTGCGGGCGGAGGTCACGCGTGAAGAAAACGCCTCGCTCGCTCGACGGCAACCGCGCGCTCAGCGCTTGGCGATCCAGGCGGGGATCGTGATGAAGACCAGCTTGAGCCCAAACCAGACGACGAGCATCAGTATCTCCATCATCATGAGGCTCAGCATCGTCAGCATCACGAGCACAACGAGCGACAAACCGAACGCCACCGCGAGCAGGGGCCCGATGAGGAGACCGAGAACCAGGCTGGCGATCACGGTCCCCTTGTTCCAGAAGTCGCTTCTGGTCTGCGCGTCCGACACGTTCGTTGCGCCAAGCGCGCGGAGCCTGCGCTGTCGCTTGTGAAGCTTCGGGTGCATGCGGCCGAACTGTCCGATCACCGCATTCTTGTCACTCGTGCTGCCCGGCCATACGACGAAGAGGAACTCGAGGCCGCCGGCACCCTTCACCATTGCCGTGCGCGACGTACTGAGCTTGTGGAGCGCGCTGACCAGCCCGTTCGGGTATCGCGTGAGCTGCACGGCCATCGCGTCTGCCAGGTGTCGCCGAGTGCGCCACATGAACGAGACGATCGGTCCGATCAGAACGACTGACGAGATGAAGATCGCGAACCGCACCACCTGCGCGCCCAGGATGAGCGGCAGCATCGCCATGACATAGGCCTTCTCGAAGACGTTCGGTTGACGCTGGCCACGCCCGGACGACGCCGACATCACCCGCTCGCCGATGTCGGTGGGGTCGGCGTCTTCGTTCTGCGAGCCGCGGAGCAGCGCTTCGCTCGCGAACTCGGCTTCCCAGACATCGACTTCGCGCCGCTGTGGCCGGAAAGCAACCTTGAACGCGCGCCAGATAGCCTTGCGCGCGTGTCGCTGCACCGGTGCGTCGAGCGTGAGAGCGAGCGCCCCCCACGTCTGGTAGATCGAGAAGATGATCGACGCGATCTTGAGGTCGCCGTTCCCCACCGACCCGATGAGATGCGCAATCACGGCCTGCGTCTCGTCTCGATCGAGTGTGTCGAGCAGCCCGCGCGTGACGAGGATGGTCGAATCGTCGACGTGGAGCCCGGTGATCGCCGCGTTCGTCTCGGGGGTGTCGATGAGGAGCACTTTTGGCGGCTTCACGCCCGCGGCCACGGCCATCTCCTCGACGAGGTTGCCGAGCTGCTGCTCTTCCAGGTCGCGCGTTTTCAGCGGCCGGGCGCCGATGCGGTCGAGCGACCAGCCGACGCCGACTCGTCCGAGGAGGCCACGGACGGCGATCCAGGTGGCGAGCGTGGCGACAGCGCCCGGGACGACGAGGACGGAGATGCCGACGACGATCCGCAACACGTCTCGAGCGGCGCCGCCCTTGTCGATTGCGTCGACGGCACGCGGGATCGCTTCGGCGAGCGTCTGCAACCCCGTCCAGGTGCTCGGGTGGAGCGGGACGAAGGCGTTGATGATGTAGGCGACGAGGAGCGCGAACGAATAGACGAGCGGCGTAACGACGATGCAGGCCGGGATACCGGTAAGGACCGCGGCGAGTGCGGCAAAGGCGGAGAAGCGCCAGCTTTTCCGCCGATACCGCCGCTGCTCGTCCTCGAAGTGGACCCGGTTGGCCGGGCCCGGAATCGAGGTTTGGGGCGAGGCCGTGAGCGTCACGGGACTCCCGCGCCGTCCGCGCTCACCGTCGCCGCGTTAGGCGCTACCCGCCGCGGCTGCCGCGGGCACGCGCCTCGTGTCACCCACATGATCGCGCACGAATGTCAGCCAGTCGTGGCGGTCGGGGACGCGTCCGTGGACGACGTCGAGGAAGTGGCGCTGGATCTGTTCGGTGACCGGCCCCCGGCGGCCGCGGCCGATGGTGATCCGGTCGACGCTCCGCACCGGCGTGACCTCGGAGGCGGTCCCGGTGAGGAAGACTTCGTCGGCCCCGTACAGCGCTTCGCGCGGGACCGGCTGCTCGCGCACGGGGATGCCGAGGTCGCTGGCGAGACTCAGAATGGCGTCGCGGGTGATGCCGGCGAGGAGCGTCCCGTTGATCGGCGGGGTGATGACCGTCCCGCCGGAGACGACGAAGACGTTCTGCCCCGACCCTTCGCTCAGCAGCCCGTCGGTGCCTAACGCGATCGCTTCCTGAAAGCCGTTCGCCAGCGCCTCGATCTTGATCAGCTGACTGCTCAGGTAATTGCCAGCGATCTTGGCAATGGCGGGTATGGTGTTTGGCGCTACGCGCTGCCAGGAGGAGACGCAGGCGTCGACGCCGTTCTCGAGGGCGCCCTCGCCCAGGTACGCGCCCCATGGCCAACATGGGAGGTAGACGTGGATGGGGCTCGCGAACGGCACCATGCTCGAGGCGCCGTAGCCGCGCAGCACCATGGGGCGGATGTAGCAGGCCTCGAGTCCGTTCTTCTCGACCAGCTGGCAGCACGCCGCGACGAGGTCGTCGACCGCGTACGTGATGTCCATGCGGTAGATGCGGCACGACACGATCAGCCGCTGGAGGTGTGCGTCCAGCCGGAAGATGGCGGGGCCGCGCGGGGTGTCGTAGCACCGGATGCCTTCGAACACGGCGGAGCCGTACTGCATGGAGTGGGAGAGGACGTGCACGTTGGCGTCGTCCCAGCGGACGAACGTTCCGTCGCGCCAGATCCAGTCGGTGGCGGTCAGTTTGCTCATGTCAGCCCTTGGTAAGCGGGGTGGGTTGAACATTATCCGCATCGCGGGGCTCGTCGAGGTCATCGCGCCGCCCGGTGGGTTTGCTTCATCGCGCCGCGGGCT
>Ga0075424_100006554_pt1 | contig 11215 bp, 8 predicted proteins | sample SoiMethybrSBSTD3_FD_75301 | JGI IMG/M metagenome (GOLD analysis project Ga0075424, IMG submission 75301) | Bulk soil microbial communities from a Populus tree surrounding site in Tennessee, USA - Soil MetaG P. TD hybrid SBSTD3 | ecosystem: Environmental > Terrestrial > Soil > Tree plantation...
GCGGCGACGGCCACGCCGAGCGCGCCGCCCGCCAGCGAGATGAGCGTGCTCTCGACCAGCAGCTGGTTGGCGATCCGGAGGCGGCCGCCGCCGAGCGCCGCGCGCACGGCGAGCTCGTGCCCGCGGCTCGCGCCGCGCGCGATCAGCAGGTTCGCCACGTTGACGCACGCGATCAGCAGCAGGCAGCCGACGGCGCCGAGCAGCGCGAGCAGCGTCGGGCGGATGCCGCTCACCAGCTGATCGGCGAGGCGCGCCGCGCGGACGCCGATGCCGCTGTTCGAGTTCGGATATTCGTGCTCGAGCGCGGCGGCGATGCGCTGCAGATCGTCCGCGGCCGCTTCGACGCTGACGCCGGTCTTCAGGCGGCCGATCGCCGAGAAGCCGTTGTGGTTGCCGCGATCGACCAGGTTGGGCGTCCCCGAGACCGGACCCATCGCGACGAAGAGATCGTGCGGCCGCGGGAAGTTGAACCGCGGGAACTCGAAGCCGCGGGGCATGACGCCGACGATCGTGTGCGGCGTGCCGTCGAGCCGCAGCGTCTGGCCGAGGACGGCCGGGTCGGCGTTCAACTGGCCGCGCCAGAATGCGTCGGTGAGGATTGCGACCGGCGGCGCGTTGGGCTTGTCGTCGTCTTCGGTGAACGCACGGCCGAGCGCCGGCGCGACGCGCAGCACGGCGAAGGTGTTCGCGGTCATGCGGCGCGCCCGCAGGCGGTCGGCGCGCTCGTCGGTCGTGCGCGTCAGCGCCTCGTCGCGCGACAGCGCCAGCGCGTCGAACGAGCGCACGCGCGCCCGCCAGTCGAGGTAGTTGGGCCAGGACACGGAGATGAAATCGCCCTTCGGGTTCTTCTCGTTGGCGTACACGAGGCGATCCGGATCGGGCAGCGGCAGCGGCTGCAGCAGGATGCCGTTCACCATCGAGAAGATCGCCGTCGACGCGCCGATGCCGAGCGCGAGCGTCGTCAGCACGACGATCGTGAACGACGGCGCCTTCGCGTACGACCGCGCCGCGTACCTCAGATCCTGGAGGAAGCTGTCGAAGGACATACGCATGCTCCGTTCGCCGGCCGCCGCCGGCTGGTTCGTACGATCCCGCCGCCACGCGTAGCGGAGCGCGACGGCAATGGCCTGGCGGTAGTACCACGCGGCCGCGCGGCGCGTGCGTCCGCGCTCGTGCCACGCTTCGACGAGGTCGCCGAGAATCGTCTCGCCGCGCACGCCCGCAGGCAGCGCGCGGCGAAGCAGCCACGTCGCGAGCCGCGGCGGCGTCATGACGTCGGCTCCTTGAGCACGTCCTCGAGGCCGCGCCACATCCGCCGCAGCGTGTCGCGCGAGGCGCGCAGCGCGGCCAGCCCTGCGGGCGTCACCGCGTAGAGCCGGCGCGGGAGGTTGAGCCGCTCGGCCGTCCCGGCGACGACCTTCCAGCGGAGCAGCCCCTTGTCCTCGAGGCGGTCGAGCGAGGTGTAGAGCGCGCCGCGCGACACCGCGCGGCCCGCGCGCGCCTCCAGTTCGCGGGCGATTTCCAGGCCGTAGGCGCCGGCGCCAAGCCTGAGGACCGCGAGGAGGAGCAGCTGTTCGAACTCGCCGAGGTAGGCGGGCGCCATGTGTCTACTATGTAGACTCTTTGACGGACGCCGCCGCGGAAAGGTTGGCCGGGGGCAGCGCTACTTGCCGATCTCCTTGTAGACGGCCTGCGCGTTGGTCTTGAGGCGCGCGTCCTGGACGTTGTAGCCGTTGTACTTCCCGTCGGCCTTCCAGCCCGCCGCGAACTCATCGGCGCTCTTGCCGGCGGCGGCCGCCGCGCGCGCGTCGCGCAGGAAGTCCTTGTTGAACTGCGCGTACTCCGCGACGTCGTTCCACGTCATCAGCGTGCTGTGCCCCGTGATGACCGTGTCCACGTTCTTGATGCCCGCATGCGCCTTCGCCAGGGAGTCGCCGATCTCGACGCCGCTGCCGCCGTTGTTCATGTCGAGCAGCGGCAGGTTCTTGCCGGAGAAGATGTCGCCGGCGTGCGCGACGCGGAGATCGCGGAAGACGATCCAGGCGTCGCCGTTGGTGTGGCCGCGGCCGAAGTAGTAGAGGTCGACGCGATCCTTCCCGCTGCCGATCGTCATCGTGTCCTTGAACGTCTTCTTGGCCATCCCCTTGCCGTTGTTCTGCCTGAAGATGTCCATCTTCTCCATGTTCGTCTTCGTGTTCTCCTGGACCACGATGTCGACGGTCGCCGGAAATTCCACGTTGCCGCTGACGTGGTCGCCGTGCGTGTGCGTGTTGATCAGGAGTGTCACCGGCTTCGGCGTCAGCTCTTTGATCTTGTCGAGGATCGGCTGACCCCATCCCGGGTTCTTCGCGTCGACGACGGTGACGCCGGCGGCGCCGATGTACACCGCGGTGTTGCCGCCGCCGCCCTTCAGCATGAACAGGTTGTCCTTGACCTTTTCGACCTCGACGACCTTCGGTCCCTGCTGCGCCGGCGGCTGCCTCGCCGCGAGCGAGAGCCCGCAGCAGGCGACGAGGATCGCGAGCACGATCGCGCGTTTCACGAGCGTCTCCTTTCTACTTCTTCATCTCGTCCTGCAGACGCTGAATGCGTCCGGGCAGGCCGCCGAAGAGCGCCGCCACCTGCGAGGAGTACCCCTTGTACTTCTCGGGCACCTTCCATTCCGGCGCCGCCTGCTCCGGCGTCTTGCCCGCCTTCAGCTCGCCCTGCGCCCAGGTGAGGAAGTCCTGGTTGAAGTCGGCGAACTCCTTCAGATCCGCCCACGTCGTCGTCGTGTTGCTGTGGCCGTTGATCAGCGTGTCGACGCCTTTGACGCTGCCGTGCATTTTGTTGAGCGTCTCCGCGTAGTGCAGCACGCTGCCGCCGTTGCCGCCGTCGACGAGCGGCAGGTTCTTGCCGGCGAACAGATCCCCGATGTGCGCCGTCCGCAGCGCCGGGAAGACGACGAGCGCGTCGCCGTTGGTGTGGCCCGGGCCGTAGTAGTAGAGGTCGATCTGATCGGCGCCCTTGCCGATCGTCATCTTGTCCTTGAACGTGCGCTTCGCCATGCCGCGGCCGTTGTTCTGCTTGAAGATGTCCATCTTCTCCATGTTCGTCTTGGTGTTCTCCTGCACCACGACGTCCACGGTCGCCGGGAACTCGACGTTGCCGCTCACGTGATCCCCGTGCGTGTGCGTGTTGATCAGCATCGTCACCGGCTTGTCGGTGAGCGTCTTGATCTTGTCGAGGATCGGCTTGCCCCATCCCGGGTTCTTCGCGTCGACGACGGTCACGCCGTTCGCCGTGACGAAGACCGCCGTGTTGCCGCCGCCGCCTTTCAGCACGTACAGGTTGTCCTTCACCTTGTCGACGTCGACGACCTTCGGGGCGTTGGGGTCCGGGGCCGGCGGCTGGGCCTTGACGACCGCCAGCGCGCCGACCGCGAGGAGCACGCCGAGCACGATTCCACGTCTCATGAGATGCCTCCAGGAAAGAAGACCCGTTGGATGAACCAGAACGCGCCGGCCGCGATCACGACGATCGATCCGCCGAAGGCGAGCTGCCGTCCGGCGGACTCGCTGCGCGCGCGCAGCGCCCCGAGCGCCGTCGCCACGACGACGACGACGAGGAGCTGGCCGATCTCGACGCCGACGTTGAACGCGAAGAGCGACCAGCCGAGCGCGCGCGCCGGCAGATCCATCTCGCGGAGCACGCTGGCGAAGCCGAAGCCGTGGATGAAGCCGAAGGCGAACGCGATCCACGCGCGCATGTCGCGGCCGTCCCGGATCAGCAGGTTGTCGGCGCCGACGTAGACGATGCTGAGCGCGATCGCCGGCTCGATGATGCGCGACGGCGGGCTCACGATGTTGAGCGCGGCGAGCGACAGCGTGATGCTGTGCGCGATCGTGAAGGAGGTCACGATCATCGCGAGCTGGCGGATCGATCCGCCGAGCAGCAGCAGCCCGACGAGGAACAGCAGGTGATCGGGGCCGATCAGGATGTGATGGATCCCCGCGGGCAGGAACTTCTCGACGACGGCGAGCGCGCCCTGCCGCGTGCCCGCGAAGTACTCGAATCGCGGCCGCCCCGCGTCGAGAATCGCCTGCGTGAGCGCGTCCCCCTCGTACACGTTGAGAAACGTCTGGTGCACGGGATCGTAGGGGAACATCCACGCGGCGACGGCGACGACGCCCGGCCGCTTCGCGAGCGGGAACCGCAGCGGAATCCGCAGCGACTGCCGTTCGCGCAGGACGTCGGGCGCGAGCCACTGCGCCGTCAGCGTCGTGCCGTCCGCGGTGACCGACAGGCGCGGCGCGAGCAGCGCGGTCAGCTCCGCCGATCGCGCGAGCGCGACGGCCGGATCGAGCAGCCGCTCCGGCGGCTCGACGTTCAGATCGTGCGCCGCGTCGAAGATGTGGACGACGAGCGAGCCTTCGATCGCGTCCGGCTGCACGCGAAGATCGAGATAGCTGAACGGGACGGGGTGCGCCGCCGCGGCACCCGGCAGCGCGAGCGTCGCGGCGAGGACGACAATCGAACCCAGCAAACGCGGAGCGCGCAGAACGTGTCCCTGGCTCTGCGGGTTCTGCGGGCGTCGCGTAGATCGTCCTCCCACGGCCGGGAATGGTAACGTAAAACCGTGGAAATCGCGCCCGGCGCGTTCCATCTGCGCCGCCGTCTCGCGGTCGGCGATCAGCGCGCGCTCGTCGCGGAGTGCCGCGCGCTCGTGGACGGGCCGGTTCCGGCGTACGTGCCGGTCGTCCGCGGCGGCGGCAAGATGCACGTCCGCATGCTCTGCCTCGGCCGCCACTGGAACGGCAAGACGTACACGTACGAGCCGACGCGCTCCGACTTCGACGATCGGCCGGCGCCGCCGCTGCCGCCGTCGTTCCGCGCCGTCGCCGAAGCGATCGCGCGCGAGGTCGGCATGCCGTTCGCGCCCGATCTCTGCATCCTCAACTATTACGATGCCGACGGGCGCATGGGGCTGCACCAGGACAAGGACGAGGCCGCGCGCTCGCTCGCGGCGGGACTGCCCGTCGTCTCGGTGTCGCTCGGCGACACGGCGCGGTTCCTGTTCGGCGGGGTGAAGCGGAAGGATCCGGTGGAGGCGCGGCTGCTCGAATCAGGCGACGCGTTCGTCTTCGGCGGCCCGGCGCGTCTCCGCTATCACGGCGTGTCGCGCATCGTGCCGCGCACCGCGCCGCGCGAGCTCGATCTCGACGGCCGCTTCAATCTGACGTTCCGGCAGTACGACGTGGATTGAGGAATCCTCATTCGTATCTGAGCGCGAGCACCGGGTTCACGCGCGTCGCGCGGCGCGCGGGCACGTAGCCGGCCGCGAGCGCGACGGCTGCGAGCACGGCGCACGCGCCGGCGATCGTCAGCGGATCGGTCGCGCGCACGCCGTAGAGCACGCTGCCGACGGCGCGATTGAGCCCCCAGGCGGCCGCCAGCCCGATTGCGACGCCGGTGCCGACGAGCGCGAGCACCTCGCGCATCACCAGCCACACGACGTCGCCCTGCACCGCGCCGAGCGCCATCCGCACGCCGATTTCGCGCGTGCGCCGCTCGACGGTGTACGCCATCACGCCGTACAAGCCGATCACCGCGAGCAGCGTCGCCACGACGCCGAACGCCGTCGACAGCGTCGCGACGAATCGCTCGACCAGGAGCGATCGATCGATCTGCCGCTCGAGCGTCCGCAGGTTGTAGACGGGGACGTTCGAATCGAGCTCGCGCACCGTCCGCTGCGCGGCGGCGAACGCGGCCGCAGGATCGCCCGCCGCGCGCACGTAGACGACGATCGCCGACGGCGTGCGATCCTCGAGGAGCGGGAAGAAGACCTGCTGCGGCACGTCGTCGCGCACGCCGGTGTACTTCGAGTCGCGGACGACGCCGACAATCTCGAGCGGCGTCGGCGTCCCCGGGTTGAGCCCGAAGCCGATGTGCCGGCCGATCGCGCTCTTGTCTCCGAAAAAGCGCTTCGCGAAGCTCTGGTTGACGATCGCGTGCGCATAGCCGTTGCCGCGTCCGTCGTTGAGATTTGAATCGGCCGGACCCGGCGCCGCGCCTTCGTCGCGCCCGTCGAACTCGCGCCCCTCGAGCACCGGAATCCCCATCGTCCTGAAGTAGCCGGGGCTGACCGAATTGCAGTACGGGTTCATCGGCTCGCCCGGCTTCGGCTGATAGCCTTCGACGGCGATCGTGCTGTCCCACTCGTTTCCTTCGAGCAGGCCGATGTTGGCGAACGCGACGCGCTGGACGCCGGGCTGCGCCGCGAGCCGCTCGACGAGCGATTTGTACAACGCCGGAATTCGCGCGGGCGTGTACCCGCTGATCGCGGGCGAGATGTTGAACGCGATCAAACTCTCCGTCTTGATGCCGAGGTCGAGCAGCCGCAGGTTCTGCAGCGTGCGGATGAACAGGCCGGCGCTGATCAGCAGCAGGATCGAGATCGTCACCTGCGCCACGACGAGCGCCTTCCGCACGCGGACGCCGCCGCCGGCGACCGCGCCGCCCTGATCTTTCAGCGTCGGCGCCAGGTCGGGCTTCGTCGAGCGCAGCGCCGGCGCGAGCCCGAACAGCAGGCCGGTCGCGAGCGACAGCGCGAAGTTGAACGCGAGCACGCGGTAGTCGATCGCGCCGCTGATCACGTGCGGCGTCTCGGACGTCGGGAGGAAGCCGAGCAGGAACTTCGTCGTCCACCACGCGACGGCGAGGCCGAGCGCGCCGCCGATCGCCGCGAGCAGCACGCTCTCGACGAGCAGCTGGCCGACGATGCGCGCGCGGCCCGCGCCGAGCGCGAGGCGGACGGCGATCTCCTTCTGCCGCGCGGCCGCCCGCGCGATCAGCAGGCTCGCGACGTTCGCGCAGGAGATGAGCAGCACGCCGACGACGATGCCGAGCAGCAGCCAGAGCGGCTGCGAGAGCTGCTGGCGGATCGGCGAGCGGCCCTGCGCCGCCGGCAGCAGCGACATTTGTCCCTTCAGGAACACCTCGCGCGTATACGCCGTCGTGTTGCTGAACGGCGCCTCCAGCACTTCCTGTTCGAGGAGCCCGTGAAAGAACGGCTGCAGGACCGCGAGCGCCTGCTCGAGCGTCACGCCGGGCTTCAGCCGTCCGAACACGTTGACCCACCGGCTGCGCCGGTTGTCCACGTCGTCCCAGTTCGGCGTCATCTGCGCCTTCATCATCACCGGCACGCGGAGGCTCGGCGCGTAGCCGATGTCGACGCCGTCGAACCCGGCAGCCGACACGCCGATGATCGTCAGCTTCGTGTTGTTCACCGTGATCGCCCGGCCGACGATGCGCGGATCGGCGCCGAAGCGGTTGCGCCAGTACGTGTAGCTCAGGACGGCGACGGGGCTGTTCCCGCGCTCGCGATCGTCGTCGGGGCCGATGACGCGGCCGATCGCCGCGCCGACGCCGAGCGTCTGAAAGAACGTCCCCGAGACGAGCTCGCCCGGCACGCGCTCGGTCTGGCCGTCGACGCCGATGTTCATCATCACGGGCCGGCGCGCGAAGAGACCGGTGAAGATCTTCGGCGTCGGCGCAGGATTCGGCAGGGGACGGCCGACGCGCGCCAGCCGCTCCGGCGCGTCGACGAAGTTGTCGCGGAAATCCTCGTACATCGGGAACGACAGCATGTTCCCGCCCGAGTTGCTGCCGTAATGGTTGCGCGCGCCGCTGAACAGGACGAGCTGCTCGGGCTGTTTCACGGGCAGCGCGCGCAGCAGGACTTCGTCGACGAGCGTGAAGATGGCCGTGTTCGCGCCGATGCCGAGCGCGATCGAGACGAGCGCGACCGCGGTCAGCAGCGGAGAGCGGGCGAGCCCGCGTACGGCGTATTTCAGATCGCGCGCAAGGTGCCTCATTTGGATGATGCCTGCGCATTAGACGGCGGCGGCTGGCCGATCGTTGACCGGCGGCCGGTCACGAGCTTGTGCAGGCGAAGCTTTCAGCCTCACCTCAGCGGCGACCCGGCGGCCTTCGCGCCGAAGGCGCTTCGGCCCGCCTCGCGGTAGCTCGCCTGAAACCGTTGCGAGCGGAGGCGGGAAAGTGGCGAACTACACGGCGTCGGGCTACGGGAAGAGCCTGAAGGCGGCCGCGCGAAGATCCGGAAGGACGGACGATCGAATCGGCTCGATGCCCTTGACGTGGCGCACGTCGGGCGCTGCCGCGTTGAAATCGTGAATCGTGATGCTGCGCGTGAGCGGGTCGACGAGCCAGCACTCGCGGACGCCGTACTGCCGGTACCACGAGAGCTTCTCGTTGCGATCCCGCGCTTCGGTCCCGATCGAGAGGACCTCCGCCACCAGATCGGGCGCGCCCCAGACCTGATCGCGGATGATCGACAGGCGGCCGGCGGCGACAAAGAGGACGTCCGGCTGGACGACGAGGGCCCGCTCGCGATCGAGGACGACGTCGAGCGGCGCCACGGCAACCTGGCCGAGCTGGCGCGGCTCGACATGATCGGTCCACAGACCCGCCACGCGCAGTACGATCGACTGGTGGCTGAAGAACGGGGACGGCGGCTCGCGCAGGATGCCGTAGGAGAGCTCGCGCGGCCGGTTCGACTCGTCGGTCCCGTAGAGATAGTCGTCGGTGGTCATGAGGCCCTCCTGCGACGACGGTGGCATCGTCATCCGAGGGCGGTCAAGACAAATGTCGGTTGAACGAATCGAGTGTGCAAACGATGGGCGCGCCGCCGCGTACCGCGATCTCGGCGACGGCGAGCTGCTGCGCGAGCGCGGCCTCTTCGTCGCCGAAGGCCGGCTCGTCGTGCGCCGCGTGATCGCCGACGCGCGCTACCGGATCGAATCGCTGCTGTTGAACGACGCCGCGCTGCACGATCTCGGCGCCTCGATCGACGCGCTGCACGACTCGGTGCCCGTGCTGGTGTGCGACACGCGCGACTTCGCGCTGCTCACCGGGTTCAACATCCACCGCGGCTGTCTCGCGCTCGTGCATCGTCCGACTCCGACGCCGGTCGCGGCGCTCCTCGACGCGGCGTCGACCGTCCTCGTGCTCGACGGCGTCGGGAACCCGGACAACGTCGGCGGCGCGTTCCGCAACGCGGCTGCGTTCGGCGTGGACGGCGTCGTGCTCGGACCGACGGCGTGCGACCCGCTGTACCGCAAGGCGGTGCGTACGTCGATGGCGGCGGCGCTGGAGGTGCCGTTCGCGCGCGCGCGGAGCGAGGAGTGGCCGGTGGCGCTCGAGGCGATGCGCGCGCGCGGATTCACCGTCGTCGCGCTGACGCCGCGCGAGCCGTGCGAGCCGCTCGACGTGTTCGCGGCGCGGCCGCGGCCGCGGCGCATCGCGATCGTCGTCGGGGCGGAAGGCGCCGGCGTGGCGCCGGTCATCGAAGCCGCCGCGGACGCGCGGGTGCGGATCCCCGTCAGCGGCGCTGTCGATTCGTTGAATCTCGCGGTGGCTGTCGGGATCGCGTTGTACGCGCTGCGCGCGCGTCCGGCCTGAAGCCGGCCCCTCCGTTGAACCTCGGTACGGGACGGCCTTCACGCCGTCCCACTCAAAACCCCATGCGCGCGCCGAGCTCGATCCGGCGCGGCGCGGACGCCGACGTCGCGCGGCCGAAGAACGGCGACGCGATCACGCCGCTGAAGTTCAGCGCATTCGTGTGGTTGAGCGCGTTGTACGCCTGCGCGTAGAGCTCGATCGAGTACCGCTTGTTCAGGCCGTCGAGACCGCCGACGCTGCCGAGCGGGTCGGCGTTGTCGCCGCGGACGATGCGCACCTGCGGTCCCGCGGGCGGCGGCGTCGCGCCGCCGAAACCGACGCTCCAGCTCACGCGCAGGCCGACGTCGATCTGCGCGCTGCCCCGGGCGCTGTTGCGCGTCACGCCCGCCGGACGATCGTTGCTCACCGTGTCGCCGTTGTCGTCGCGGCCGGTCGTGATGTTGTAGGGCAGCGCCGACTGCAGCCGCACCGACGATGCGAGGCGGAAGCGTTGGCGGAGCGGCATGTTGACGAGGCTCATGAAGCGGTGGCGCACGTCGTTGAGCGCCGGTCCGCGCTCGGCGGCCAGGTCGTAGCTGTCGGCCGGCAGCGCGAACACGCTGTCGGCTTCGTCGATCGAGCGGCCCACCGTGTAGTTCGCCGCGACGAACATCCGCCGCTGCGGCCGCGCGAGATTGAAGTTGACCGTGACGAAGTCGAGCGTCGAGGACGCCGTCGACTGAATCTCGGTCACCGCGCCGGACGCGGGATCCGGTCGCACGCCGCCGACGGGCGCGTTGACGTTGACGCCGCGCAGCAGGCTCGAGCCGCGGCGCCGCACGTACATCGCGTTGAGCCGCATGTCGCCCGGCAGCAGCTGCTCGACGCCCGCCATCGCTTCCTTCAGCGTCGGCTGTGCCAGCGCCGGCGAGAGCTCCACGCGGCCGGCGGGCAGCGCGGTCGCGAACCCGCCCGACGTCGGATCCGGATAGCCGGGCGACACGATCGTGTCGATGCGCTGGTGCGTGCCGTCGAGCTGCACGGCCTGTTCGTACGACAGCGCGTCGAACCAGTCGAAGAAAATGCCGGCGCCCGCGCGAACCGTCGTTTTGCCGCTCTTGAAGGGCGACCACGCGATGCCGCCGCGCGGCGCGAGGTTCACGCCGCCGATGTGCGACTGCACTTCCTGGCGCAGGCCGGCGCTCACCGTGAGGTCTCTTCGCGCGCGGATGTCGTCCTGGACGTAGACGCCGAGCTGCGCCTGCGCGATCGACACGTCCGGATCGCCGGCGTTGCGCGTGAAGGTCGTCGGACGCCCGGCCGAGTACGCGTCGAGGCTCGCGAACGTGAACGTGCCGCTCGCGTTTCGCAGCTCGCTGCTGCGGTACGTGCCGGCATCCAGCTGCATGCCGGTGCGAATCGCATGGCGGCCGACGGCGATGTCGAGATCGTCGGCCGCGTAGAAGACGCTCGAGCCGCGCGAGCCCGAGAGCTGCGCGCCGCCCGCGTCGAAGGCGTTGAGCACGAGGACGGCCGGCGCAAGGCTCACAGGCGCGAACGCGACGTCGCTCGATTGCCACTGCACGCGCAGCTCGTTGTAAAGCGCCTTGCCGATGGCGCCGGCGATCGACGCGCGCAGAACGTCGTCGGTGCGTATCTGCGTGTAGCCGCGCTCCGGCAGATCGAAGTCGCCGACGCCGAGGTTCTCCGCCGTCGCGCGGCTGCGCTGCACCTCCGCGCGGATCATCTGCGACGCGGTCAGCGCGTGCTCGAT
>Ga0075424_100006555_pt1 | contig 11215 bp, 12 predicted proteins | sample SoiMethybrSBSTD3_FD_75301 | JGI IMG/M metagenome (GOLD analysis project Ga0075424, IMG submission 75301) | Bulk soil microbial communities from a Populus tree surrounding site in Tennessee, USA - Soil MetaG P. TD hybrid SBSTD3 | ecosystem: Environmental > Terrestrial > Soil > Tree plantation...
CTGAAAACTTAAAACTTAAAACTGGCGCGTTTACCATACTGATGTAGAGCGGGGCTTTCAGCCCCGCGCTACACGCATCTGGAACTGCACTAAAACGTAAGGCTTTCGCGGGAAATGACGGTTGAACCGCACGCTTCGCCTTTAGAGCTTCAGTTCTAAGTTCTCAGTTTTAAGTTCTCAGTTCTCAGTTCTCAGTTCTCAGTTCTCACTTTTCGTCGTTCTTCGCGCCGTTTCAGTTCGACCGCAAATGCGTCGCGTGCCGCGCGCGATCCCAGGACCCATCCGATGACGATCCCCACGAGCAGGACAGCGGGAATGAAGATGAAATGACCCGCGGTCACCTCGGGCTCCTCGTCTTGCTGCCGAGCGCGCGCATGTCGGCTTCCACTTTGTTCAGACGGCGCCAGATCGACCAGAGATAGAACAACACCGCCACCCAGATGAACGCGTACGCGGCGACGAGCAGCGGCGCCGCTGGAATCGACTCGGTCGGGGGCAGATCCTTCACCGGCACGAACTCGCTCTGACCGGCGGGCGGCTGCAGCGCGAGCAACGCGACGAACAGACGTGCGATCATGATTCCTCTTCAGCCAGATACAGCTCGTCGAGCGTCGCGCGCTGGCGTTCGAGGTGCACGCGCGCGGCGAGCAGCAGCAAGTACAGCACGAGGATCGCGAAGAAACTGAACCAGAACGGACCGCGCAGGAGCGGCGGCAGTTTCGGCACGACCGACGTTTTCGGGTGAAGCGTGCGCCACACGTTCACCGACACATAGACGAACGGCACGTTCGCCGCGCCGAACACCGCGAGCGCCGCGCCGAGCTTGTCCGATCCCGGACCGCCGTACTTCCGCACGAACAGGTACGACACCGAGATCAGCCAGCCGACGAACGACATCGTCAGGCGCGGATCCCAATCCCACCAGATACCCCACGCTTTCCTCGCCCACAGCGGTCCGGTGACGATGACGATGAGTCCGAACAGCGCGGTGAGTTCGGCGGCGGCCATGGCGATGTGATCGGCGGCCGGGTTGCGGCGCCACAGATATATCGCGCTCGCGACGCCGCACACGAACGCCGACAGCAGCATGATCATTCCGGACGGCGCGTGGAAGTAGAAGATCTTCTGCACGAGCCCCATCGTGGACTCGAACGGCGCCTGCGCGATCATGACCGGCGCGTACGCGAACATCACGGCGGCGACGACGACCAGCGGACCGAAGAGCTTGCGCATATACGATGCCTATTCTGTCATGACCGGCTCGAACGTCCAGAGTGCGAGCGTGATGAAGACGATGTCGATGGCCCCGAGCAGGCCGATCCACATGACGGCCATCGGCAGATCGGCCGGCGATTGCAGCAGCGCCGTCGTGCCGCGCACGCCGCCGATCATGATCGGCACGGTCATCGGATACAGCAGAATCGGCAGCATGACGTCGCGCGTGCGCGCGCGGACGAGCATCGCGGCGAACAGCGTCCCGACCGCGGCAAAGCCGATCGTGCCCGCCGCGAGCAGGGCGGCGAGAAGCGCGGCCTGCGCGAACAGCGGCGCGTGAAACAGGACGGCGACCAGCGGCACGAGGAGCGCTTCAGCCACCGCGAGCAACAGTACGATGCCCAGCATTTTCCCGACGTAGATCGCCGCGCGTGATGCCGGCGCGAGCAGCAGCGCGCGCAGTGTCTCGGAGTAGCGCTCGCGCTCGAACGTCCGGCCGAGTGCGAGCGTGCCGGCGAATTCGATCGCAATCCACAGAATCCCGGCCGCCGCGTCGACCAGCGGCTCGCCTTCCTTGACGAACGCAATCGCGAAGACCAGCACGCACGACACCGCGAACAGCAGCGTCGTGTAGAGAATCTCGCGGCTCTTCACCTCGATCGCGACGTCCTTGCGCAGCACGAGCAGCGCGGTTCGCACGAACATCAGCGTCGCCGCCTCACCGTCCCACCAGCGCCCGGTAGCGCGACCGCAGTCCCGCCGCTGCCGGCTCGTCCGAGAGCAGCCGGCCGTCGCGCACGAGCGCGACTCGCGTGACGAGACCGTCGGCGAGATCCAGATCGTGCGTGGCGACGATGACGATCGCTCCTGCCGCCGCGTGCGCGCGCAGCCGTTCCGACACGACGCCGACCGCCTGATCGTCGAGCCCGGTGAACGGCTCGTCGAACAGGACCAGCCGCGGATGATGCAGCAGCGCGCGCTCGAGCGCGAGCCGCTGCCGCATGCCCCGCGAAAATCCCGCCACGTCGTCGTCGGCGCGATCCGCGAGTCCCGCGCGCACGAGCGCCTCCCGCACCGTGTCCACGGATTTCAGTCCATACAGCTGCGCGAAGAAGGCCAGATTCTGGAATGCGCTCAGCTCCGGATACAGATGAAGCTCGTGCGCGAGGAGGCCGATGCGCCCGCGCAGCGCGGGGCCCCAGGCGCGCGCCGATCGGTCGCCATACAAAACCTCACCTGATGTCGGCGTCACCAGCGTGGCGAGGACGCCGATGAGCGTCGACTTTCCCGCTCCATTCGGGCCCAGCAGTCCGATGATGTCGCCGGCGCGAGCGGTGAGGGAAATGCGCGACAGCGCACGGCGGCGGCCGAAATGACGGGAGATGTCGGTGAGACGGACGGCGTCGAAGTCGTTCACGCGCTGGCGATAGATCGGGACGCCTTCAGCTCGCTCAGCGGCGCCGCGACGCCGCCGCGATCCGCCGAGTCCGCATCGAACTCGTCGGTATCGAGCGCGCCGTACGTCTGTTCGAGCGCCGCGATCAGTTCTTCGCGGCGCGCGGCGTACCGGCGTTCGTCTGCGCGGCCGGCGCGGCGATCGTTTTCGAGCTTCACGAGATCGTTGAACAGCTTGTCGCGCTTTGCAATCAGGCGCTTCCGCTCGGCCGCTCGACGCTGCACGTCGCTGTCGGGACGCCGCGCCGCGAACGCGCCCGCGACGATGATCGCGGCCGCGAGCGACAGCGCAATCCACCGCGGCGACGAGCTGTGATGCGGAAGGCCGGCGAAGTCGATCGTGATCTCCTGTCCGGCGGGCACGGCTTTCCCGGTGCTCGCGATGTAGACCTCGTTGTCCGCGGGAAATTCCTGCTGCCGTTCGAACTGCGGCGACTTGACGGTTGCGCCGCCGACTTTCTTCACGACGACGGCAAGCTGATCGAGGTTGGCCGGAAACTTCTGCGCGACGTTCACTTCCCCGCCGCCGGCCGGCAGCTGGCATCCCACCTGGACGACGGTGTGACCCGGAGGAAACGGACCCAGCACGCGCACACGCGTGCCGCTGACCGTCGCAAGCTTCGACGATCCTTCCATGAGCGTCGTGCCGACCGCCGCCCTCGGCATGTCGAACACGAACGGCTTCGACGGGTTCACCGGTGACTTCGATGGGTTCGAGATGTCGAGCAGGTAATACAGCGTGACGACTTCGTCAGCCGGCTCCATGACGATGCGCGACTGGTTCGTCAACGTGACCTCGCCCGTGATCGCGGGTCCTGCCGCAGCCGCCGCTTCTTCGGCAGCCTTCGCGCGGTCGGTCGCAACGAGCATCAGCCTGATGCCGCCCTGCGCGGGCACCGCGAACTCCTGCGACTCGAGATGCTCGCCGTCGACGTCGGCGGATGCCTTCACCGTTGCGCCGGGTGTGAGATGGTCGAACTGCGCGCGCCCACCGTCGTCGGTCTTCACCGTCGTCGTCTTCGAGCCGATGTGCAGCTGAACCGGGAATTCGGTGATGTTGTTCGACAGCGCGCCGCGAATGAGGCGTACCGATATCGAGCCGGTTGGCAGATCGTCGACGGGACGCGGGATGCCGGACATCTGCTTCGGGTCCGGCATCTGGAATTGCGCGGAGAGTATGGCGCCTCTGCCGAAAACACAAAGGACACAAAGGATACAAAGGACACAAAGGACGCGGAGGACGCGGAGAAGCCGCGATGGGGTCATAGCTTCGCTCCGCACGACTTGCAGAAGCGCGCGTCGTGATCGTTGATCGTCGAGCAGGACGCGCAGACGTGTTCCGGGCGCGCGGCTGAAGCCTTCGCGCCGCGATCGTCTGATCGCTCGCCTGAAAGGCTTCCGTCTTCGCTCGCAGGGCGAGCTTCGGCGGACGAGCGCCCCTCCGTATTGTCGTAGCGCGAGCCTTTCAGGCGAGCGTCACCCAGACGCTTCTCCAACTCGCGCTCGATCTGCGCACGATATCCGCTCCCCGCGTCGAGCTGGCGGATGAGACGCGCCGCGCGGGCGCGCAGTCGCGTCGACATGTCGCGGAAGTCCTCTTCCGACAGCTTGCCCATCGCGCGATCGAACTCGAGCTCCTTGATCGATCGCAGCGCCAGCGTCTTCTCGCGTTCGAGCGCCGCGCGCGTGCGATGGCCGACCATCGGCGTGCGATCCTCTTCAGGCGAGACGAGCGGTTTCAGCACGCGAAGCGCCGCGACACCCGCGAGCGCCGCCGCAGCCATCAGCACGCTCAACAGGATGATCGAGGTGGCGTCGCGGCCGCGCGCCATGAATGTGACGGCCGTCGCGCAGCCGAGCGCGGCAAGGACGAAGAACTGCCAGGGCTGGAGCGCCTTGTCCGCTTCGGTTCTCGCGCCCGCTGGTCTAGTCGAGATCTCTGAGCTCATCGTCGAGCCGTTCCTCCAGCTCTGGATCGGCCGGCGGCACGGCTTCTGGTGTGGACTGCGGATGCCTCGACCAGCGGATCGCGGCAAATGCCACCGCGAACGCACCGGCCGCGCCGAGCAAATAAGGAAAGAGCCAGGCGAGGCGATTGAACCCCTTGTTCAGCGGCGCGCCGAGCATCTCCTCGCTGCTGTACTTCGTGACGAACGCCTGGATGATTTCGTCGTGCGACTTACCCTGATCGATGAAGGCGGCGAGCTCCCCGCGCATCTGATGCGAGACGCCGCACGCGTCCTTGCGGCACTCTCCGATGTTCGCGTGACCGCACGCGCCGCACGTGCACACGATCTCGTGCTGCAGCTGTCGTTCGAGCGGCGTGCGCGCGTAGTACGACGTCCGCACGTCGTCGGTCGACTGAACGGGCGGCGGCCCCATGTGCTGCTGCTGCTGTTGTGCGGACAGCGTTGCGCCGCCGAGCAGAAGCATCAGCAGAAATGCCGCCGTGCTCGTCGCGGCCTCCGCCGGCAGCTTCGCGAGCGCGAACGAGAACGCGCGCTCCGGCAGCAGTGCGATACCGGTGCCGAACGCCAGCACGCCAAACCCGAACCAGATCCAGTTGACGAGCGGATTTACTACGACCTGCAGCGTGGCGTTCTGCGTGGCAACGCCCTGCTTGTCGGCGGCGAGAACGATGTAGAGATCTTCCGCCACGGTGCGACGGATCGCCACTTCGGTGGTCGGCTCGTTTTCGTGCTTCTGGTAGTACCAGCGTGCGGGATACAGCGTGTCGATCTGGTTGCCGTTCTCGAATACCGCGATGTACGCGGTGATCATCTGCTTCTGGCCGTCGTCGCTCAGCTTCACGCCGTCGTTGCGCAGCGTGTACCGCCCGATGGTCATCTGCTGACCGGGCTTGAGCTGAACCTGCTCGTCGCGCTTGTACGCGTTGCCGGCAAAGCCGAGGAAGACGAGCACGATGCCGACGTGCACGATGTAGCCGCCGTAACGGCGCTTGTTGCGTCCGACGAGGCCGATGAGCGCGGTGAGGAAATCGGTGCCCGTGTTCTTCCGCCGGATGACTGCGCCCCGCCAGAACTCCTGCGTGATCGTCGCGGTGACCAACGCGCACAATGCAAAGCATGCGAGCGGCGCCCACTGCCGCAAGCCGACGGCGGCGAGCGCGGCCAGCGTGACGACCGCCGCAATCGTCGGCCACATGAACTGATTGCGGATGTTGTGCAGCGTGGACTTCCGCCAGGCGAGCAGCGGTCCGAGTCCGGTGAGGAACAGCAGGACGAGACCGATCGGCAGCATCCACTTGTTGAAGAACGGCGGACCCACGGTGAGACGCTCGCCGGTGACCGCTTCACTGAGCGTCGGGAACATCGTGGCGAACAGCACGAACACCGCGCAGAACACCAGAATCCAGTTGTTCACGAGGAACGCGGCCTCGCGCGACATCCAGGAGTCGAGCTCGTTGCGCGCCCTGAGCAGCGGCAGACGATAGATGACGAGCCCGAAGCTGAACGTGAGGATCGCGATCATGAAGATCGTGAACAGCCACGCGAGCGTGCGATCTTCACCGAACGCGTGCACCGACTGCACGACGCCCGAGCGCGTCATGAACGTGCCGAAGATGGTGAGGAAGAACGTGAGGATGACCAGCGTGACGTTCCAGACGCGCAGCATGCTGCGCCGCTCCTGCACCATCACCGAGTGCAGGAACGCGGTGGCCGTGAACCACGGCAGCAACCCGGCGTTCTCCACTGGATCCCAGGCCCAGTAGCCGCCCCATCCGAGCTCCTCGTACGCCCAGATCATTCCCAGCGTGAGGCCGAACGACAGGAACAGCCACGAGAACATCGTCCAGCGCCGCACGGCGCGAAGCCATGAGTCGTCCAGGTGGCCGGTGACGAGCGCGGCGATCCCGAACGCAAACGGAATCGTCATCCCGACGAACCCGGTGTACAGAGACGGCGGATGAATCGCCATCCAGTAGTTCTGCAGCAGCGGGTTGAGCCCTTCGCCGTCGGCCGGCACGTTGGTCAGGTAAGTCGTGAACGGGTTCTTGTGCACGACCATCAGGTAGAGGAAGAACATCTCCACCGTCGAGATCGTCGCGACCACGTACGGGATCAGCTCGCGGTATCGCTCGCGGTTGACGGCGACGGCAATCGTTCCGAATACCGACAGCAGGAACACCCAGAACATGATCGAGCCGTCGAGCCCGCCCCAGTACGACGTGATCTTGTAGAACAGCGGCTGCACGCTGTCCGAGTAGTGGACGACGTACTTGATCGAGTAGTCACCGGTGAGGAACGCGTTGATCATGACGGCCGATGCGACCGTCATGAGCGCGCAGGTCAGATAGAACGCGCCGACGCCGCTCTCGATAAGGCGGCGCGAACCGCGCCGGGCGCCGACCACCGAGATGACTGCCGCGTAGCTGCAGACGACGAACGCGGCGAGCAGGAGAAACGAGCCAAGTGCGGCCATGGGGCCTTTCTAGGTTCCGGCGATGCCGGCTTTCGCTTCGTACTTCGACGGGCACTTCGCCACGACGCCGTTCGGATCGGTGTGGAAGCCGTCGGAACCGAGGCTGCCGCGCAGCACGACTTCCGCTTCGTCCTTGAACGTGTCGGGAACGATGCCGGTGTAGGAGGCTTCGACGACGCTCCCGTGATCGGACGATCGCGCCGGATTGTTCTGCACCTTGAACCGGTACTCGAGCGAGTCCCGCTTCCGGTAGATCGAACCTGGCACGACGTACCCGTGGAGCTGGAGCTTCTTGCCTTCCCACGCCTGGCGGTTCGTCATCACTTCATCGACGTGCTTGAAGTACTCGGTCCCTTCGCGCAGCGTCGACCATAGCAGACCGGTGAAGGCGAGCAGGAGGACGGCGACGGTCACACTTATCTTGATATATCGATGTGTCATAAGGACTTCCGGCGGAGCGGCGAGATGTCAGGATAGCCCGTACGTGGGGCGGATGCAACTACCTGAGTGTGCCAGACTTCTGGGTCATTTTACCGCGCGGCGGTCGGGAGCTGACGGATGTGCGACAGCACACCTGCCACCACGCGATCGCAACGGACTGCGTGGAACTGAAACGCGCTCGCGCTCGCTTCACCAATCTGCGCAGTAATTGATCGGCGCAGCATCGCGCGTGCGCGATGCAGCCGCGTCTTCACCGCCTCCTCGCCGAGCTCGAGCCCATCGGCCGTCTCTGTCGTGCTCATTCCGTCGACGTCGCGCAGCATGAAGACGGTGCGGTAGGTTTCCGGCAGCTCATCGACGGCGTGCTCGAGCACGCGCCCGAGCTCCTGCGCGTACGCCTGCCGCTCGGGATCGGCCTGCGGCGCCGTAAAGCGATCCATGTGGTCTCCCTCGCCTGACGGCTCGACGATGTCGGGCTGCCACTTGCGCCGTCTCGCGAGCGCTTCGTGCACGGCGATGCGTGTCAGCCACGTCGAGAACTGCGAGCGGTCTTCGAACTGATCGAGATGCGTGAAGGCCTTGATGTAGGCCTGCTGCATCACGTCCTCGGCCTCGGCTTCGTCCCTGATGATGGCGCGCGCCACACGATACACGCGCGTGTTGTGGCGCCGCATCAGCACCTCGAACAACTCGATCTCGCCCGCCCGCACGCGCGAAACGACTTCGACGTCGGTCATGTCATCTCATTAGAGCGCACCTGGCGCAAAAATGTTGCAGTCGCCGGAAATGGCCCGTTTCCGTGCGGAATCCTGCCGTTGTCACCTTTTCCCCGCAGACGAACTCTCTTGTGCCATGAAGACATTTCTGAATCGGCGAACCTTTACTCCAATCCTCGTTCTGCTCCCGTTCGTGTGCGTGATGACGCTTTCGTTTGTCGCGAACCGTCTGCACGCCGATGAACGCACCGCGCGGCCGGCGCGCGGAACATTCGACCGGGCCATCGTCGAGCACGCGGAGGAACTGTTTCGCAATGGCGCGCAGATCTTCCGCTATGACACGTTCGGCGATGAGCACTTCTGGGGCGACACGCTGAAGCTGCATCAGGCGATTGCGGGCGCGCGATTCGGCGGTGTCGGCCCGGGCGTGAGCCCGGCGACCGCGCTCGCCGTCGGATTGAAGGTCGACGTCGACAATGTTCCTGCTGCGGTCCTCGACGGGATCAAAGCGGGCACCGTCGATTTGAACGATCCGGCGAACACGCTCGCGCTGCTCGACGCCAAAGCCGTCGTCGGCGTGACGACGATCCGCGGCGCGGACGGCCGCGTGACATCGATGGGCGTGCAGTGTTCGCTCTGCCACTCGACCGTCGACGATTCGTTTGCGAAGGGGATCGGCCATCGTCTCGACGGCTGGGCGAATCGCGACCTGAACGTCGGCGCGATCGTCGCGCTCTCGCCGGACCTGAGCGCGGTCGCCGGGCTGCTGCAGGTCGATCAGGCGACGGTGCGCACGGTGTTGAACAGCTGGGGGCCCGGCAAGTTCGACGCGGCGCTCTTCCTCGACGGCAAAGCGTTTCGTCCCGACGGAAAGTCGGCAGCCACGCTCATCCCGCCGGCGTTCGGGCTCGCCGGCATGAACCAGCACACGTTCACCGGCTGGGGCAGCGTGCCGTACTGGAACGCATTCGTCGCAAACCTCGAGATGCACGGATCGGGCACGTTCTTCGATCCGCGCTTGAACGATCCGGTGCAGTTCCCGGTCGCGGCGCGCGCCGGCTTCGGCAACGTTCGCCCGGCCGGAGATGCCGACGATCACGTGACGTCGAAGCTTGCGGCGTTGCAGTTCTACCAGCTGTCGATTCCGGCGCCCGCGCCGCCGAAGGGAAGCTTCGATCCGGGCGCCGCCGCACGCGGCAGGTCCGTCTTCAGCGGCGCCGCGCGCTGCTCGACGTGTCACGTGCCGCCGCTCTTCAGCGAGCCGGGCTGGGCGATGCACACCGGCGCGGAGATCGGCATCGACGACTTCCAGGCGAATCGCGCGCCGGATCATCGTTATCGCACGACGCCGCTCAAAGGCATCTGGTCGCATCAGCAGGGCGGCTTCTATCACGACGGCCGGTTCCCGACGCTGCTCTCGGTCGTGCAGCACTACAACGACACGTTCAATCTCCACCTGACGCCGGCGCAGATGAACGACGTCGTCGAATTTTTGAAATCTCTCTGAGCACCTCGTTCACGCAGGCGACCGGCAGTCCGACGACGTTCGAATAGGATCCGTCGATTCGCGGGATGAAGCGCGACGCGAGGCCTTGAATGGCATACGCGCCCGCTTTGTCCCGCCCTTCCCCGCTCGCGACATACCACGCCACATCCTCGTCACTCAGCTCCGCGAAGCGGACGTAGGTGGTCTCCACGCGTTTCACCTCGGTGTCGCCGTGCCGCACGCTGATGCCCGTCAGCACTTCGTGCGCGCGTCCAGACAGGCGGCGCAGCATGGCGGCCGCGTCGCGATCGTCGCGCGGCTTGCCGAGAATCTCGTTCGCGACGACCACGGCGGTGTCGGCGGCGAGGACGATCGCATTCGGATCCGATCCGACCGAGGTTTGCGCCGCTGCGCTTTTCTCAGACGAGAGACGGCGGACGTACATCGACGGCGATTCGCCCGGCCGGACGCTCTCGTCGATGTCGGTGACGACCGCTTCGAACTCGAATCCCGCCGCGCGCAACAACTCGGCGCGCCGCGGCGACGCGGACGCAAGGATGAGCCGCATGTTAGAATTTGGAATTGGGAATTTGGAATTTGGAATTCGTACTTCCTCCTTCTTAATTCATCATTAACACGAATTCCAAATTCCAAATTCCGAATTCCAAATTCTATGCGTCCTCTGACTCATGCGGTGCCCGGCGCGTTGATGCAGCTGCTCGCGCCGGCGCCGCTCTCCGACGGCAAGGTCGCATTCGCGTGGAACGCCGCCGTCGGGCCGGCGATGGCGCGCGCGACGGCAGTGAAGCTGTGCGACGGCGTGTTGATCGTCGACACATCCAGCGTGCAGTGGGCCCGCGAAATCCGGCGCTCCAGCGGCGTCATCCTCAGCCGGCTTCAGGCGCTGCTCGGCAACGACACGGTCACTTCAATTTCCGTTCGAACGTAATATGCGCGAATCAGTCATCGTCAGCGCGGTGAGGACGCCCACCGGCAAGTTCCTCGGCGCGCTCAAAGGTTTCTCGGCGCCCGAGCTCGGCGCGATGGTCGTGCGCGAAGCGGTGCGGCGCGCGAACATCGATTCCGACATCGTCGACGAATGCATCATGGGCAACGTCGTGTCCGCCGGCGAGGGCCAGAACCCGGCGCGGCAGGCCGCGCTCAGGGGCGGACTGCCCGATCATGTCGCGGCGCTGACTATTAATAAGGTATGCGGCTCCGGCCTCAAAGCCGTGATGCTCGCCGATCAGGGCATCCGCGCCGGCGACATCGACGTGGCGGTCGCCGGCGGAATGGAGTCGATGAGCAGCTGTCCCTACCTGCTGCCGCGCGTACGCGACGGCTTGCGCATGGGGAACGCGGAGATCGTCGACTCGATGATCAACGACGGTCTGTGGTGCGCGTTCGAGCAGTGCCACATGGGCAACGCCGGCGAAACGATCGCCGAGCACTACAACGT
>Ga0075424_100006556_pt1 | contig 11214 bp, 10 predicted proteins | sample SoiMethybrSBSTD3_FD_75301 | JGI IMG/M metagenome (GOLD analysis project Ga0075424, IMG submission 75301) | Bulk soil microbial communities from a Populus tree surrounding site in Tennessee, USA - Soil MetaG P. TD hybrid SBSTD3 | ecosystem: Environmental > Terrestrial > Soil > Tree plantation...
CCGCGGCATGGCGTGGCTGAAGGTCTCGCCGCGCTTCGATCCGCTGCGGGCGCATCCGTCGTTTCAGGAAATCCTGCGGCGCCTTCGGCTCGACGACGAATCGATCGAGGACCTGTTTCGGTAAGCGGCGGCTACGACGGGGACATTACGTGGGGACGGTACGTGGGGTCGCTACGGGGCGCCGTCGGCTTCCTTGTAGCGGTAGAGGATCTCGTCCTTCTTGACGAGGTGGAATCGCTCGCGCGCGACGCGCTCCTCGAGGAGGGGATCGCGGGCTTCGGCCTTCCGGCGCTGCTCCAGCGCGTCCACCCGCACCGCGAGCTCCGCCTTTCTCCGCTTCAACGCCTCGGTCTCCCGCTTCAGCGCGGCGATGCGGAATACGCCGGAGTCGCTTCCCACGAACGACCACGCCAGGTAGGCGGCGAGCGCGAGGGCGCCGATCCAGAGGCCGCGATGCTTCCGCCGCAGCTCGGGCGGCGGCAGCCGTAGGAACCGCTTCGTCGGCTCCTTCCGGGGCGGCTTCGGCGGGCTCTGGTAGGGCGAACGCATCATGTCGTCACGCCCTCGCGGCCGCGGATGCGGAGCCGGCGCGCGCGCCGGCTCCGGCCCCGGGGCGCGGGAAGGCTTCCGCGCCGGGATACCGAGCCTCGTCCGCGAGCTGCTCTTCGATCCGGAGGAGCTGGTTGTACTTCGCGATCCGGTCGCTCCGCGAGAGCGAGCCCGTCTTGATCTGTCCCGCGTTCACGGCGACCGCCAGGTCCGCGATCGTCGCGTCCTCGGTCTCGCCCGAGCGGTGCGAGATCACGGTCGTGTACGCCGCGCGCTTCGCCATCTCGATCGCGTCCAGGGTCTCGGTCACCGTGCCGATCTGGTTCAGCTTGATCAGGATCGAGTTCGCGATCCCCTCTTCGATTCCGCGGCGCAGGATTTCCGGGTTCGTCACGAACACGTCGTCGCCGACGAGCTGCAGATAGGCGCCGAGCTCGCGGGTCAGGAGTTTCCAGCCGTCCCAATCCCCCTCGGCGAGCCCGTCCTCGATCGATACGATCGGATAGCGCTCGGCCAACCCGCGCAGGTAGGCGACGAGGTCGGCCGACGACATGCCCTTCCGTCCGTCGAGCGAGTAGGTCCCCTTGTCGTACAGCTCCGACGCCGCGACGTCGAGTGCTAAGGCGACGTCGTGGCCTGGCTTCATGCCCGCCTTCTCGATCGCCCGCATCAGGAAGTCGAGCGCCTCGGCGTTGCTCTTCAGATTGGGCGCAAAGCCTCCTTCGTCGCCCACAGCGGTCACGAGGCCCTTCTCGTGCAGGAGCTTCTTCAGCGTGTGGAAGACCTCCGACCCCATCCGAAGCGCCTCGCGAAAGGAAGGCGCGCCGATCGGGACGATCATGAACTCCTGGATGTCGAGGTTGTTGTCCGCGTGAGCCCCGCCGTTCACGACGTTCATGAGCGGGACGGGCAGCGTGCGGGCGGCGGCCCCGCCCAGGTAGCGGTAGAGCGGGAGCGCGTGCGCGTCGGCGGCCGCCTTCGCGCAGGCGATCGAGACGCCCAGGAGCGCGTTGGCGCCGAGGTTCTTCTTGTTCGGGGTGCCGTCGAGGTCGATGAGAAGGCGGTCGATGGCCGGCTGATCGGCGGCGTTTTCTCCTACCAGGCGGCTCGCGATGGCCTCGTTCACGTTGGACACCGCCCTCGTGACGCCCTTGCCCCCGTAGCGCGCGGAGTCGCCGTCCCGGAGCTCGAGCGCCTCGCGCGACCCGGTCGACGCGCCCGAGGGAACCGCCGCGCGCCCGATCGAGCCGCCCGACAGCGCCACCTCGACCTCCACGGTCGGATGGCCTCGGGAGTCGAGGATTTCGCGCGCGTATACGGATTCGATTTCGGTCATGGTGAGAGCCGCACGCTAGGGCGCGGCCGCGGCGTCCGTCAAGGGAAAAGCCTTGACCGGACCGGCGCGCCCGCCTACGGTCCGCGCCCGAACGCCCCCGCCCGGGGGCGCCCCCTCGGGGGCCGGATTCCAGTACTCAGACGAAACTTGGCGGCGCGATGGGGCGTAGAGAGCGTGACGGTCCCGCGATGAGTCGACGGTAGTGGAAGGCGACGAGCGGGAGCTGGTTCGGCGGTGCCTGGCCCGGGACGAGCGCGCCTATCGCGAGCTGGTCCGGACCTACCAGAGTTCGGTGACGAACCTGGCCTGGAGGATCACCGGAAACGCCGACGACGCGGCCGAGGTGGCGCAGGAGACGTTCATTCGGGTCCTCCGCTCCCTCCAGACGTACGATCCGGAACGGCCGTTTCGGTCGTGGCTGTTCAAGATCGCCTCGAACCTGGCCCTGGACCTCATCCGGCGCCGGAAGCGGCGCCCGATCGGGCTCGAGGACCTGGGAGACGAGGACGGCCCGACGATCGAGGCCGTGGACCCGGGACCCCCTCCGGACGAGGGGATGCGGAAGGCGTGGGCCGAGGAGCGGTTCGCGGCCCTCGTGGCGGCGATGCCGGAGCACTATCGGGCGATCCTGCACCTCCGCTACCGCGAGGAGTTTTCGTACGAGGAGATCGCCGCGACGCTCGGAATGCCGCTCGGGACCGTGAAGGTGCGGCTGCACCGGGCGCACGAGGCGCTGCGAAAGAAGCTGAACCCGGAAGGGAACGAAGGGAACGCGACGTGAAGACCAACCTGACCTGCGACGCCTGCCGGATCGAGCTGACCGCCTACGTGGACGGCGAGCTTCATCCGGCCGTCGCCCGCGTGATCGACGATCACACGGCCTCCTGCGTGCCGTGCCGCGCGCTCCTGACCCAGTATCGCGCCATCGCCGAGAGCGCGCGCCGCCTGCCGTCCATCGAGGCGCCGGCGTGGCTCGCGGATCGCGTCGTCGCACAGGTCACGCGGCCCGCCCGGATTCGCGCGCTCTGGACGCGCGTCAGCGCGGCCGCCGCCGCGGCTTCCTTCGCCCTGACTGTGGGAGCGATCGCGTTCTGGCCGAGGATCTCGGCGGAGCTCGGGATGTCCCGGCCCGTGACCTGGCTCGCGGGCGGCTTGAACGGATTCCTGGATCTGGTCGTGGCGGCGCCGAAGCGGCTCGCCATGGACGTCACGTTCTACGAACCGATCGCGCGCCAGATCTGGCTCGCGGTCACGTCGCTCTCCTCGTTGCCCCGGGCCGCGCTCCTCGCCCTCCGCGCTCCGGAGGCGCAGGCGACCGGCCTCGCGCTTCTCACCCTGGGAGTCGCCCTTTACTGGATTCTGCGACCGTCCCGCAGCCATGAAAGGGGGATCGGCCATGCGTGCCTATCGCTCTAACGTGCGGGCGCGTCTCGCACCGGGCCTGACGAAATCACGTCTTGCCGTCCTGACGACGCTCCTATTGCTCGCCCTCGCGGCGACCTTGGGGTTGGCCGCGGTCGTGGAGAAGGCCCACGCAGGCGACTCGACCGGCGTCGACGACGGGGGATTCAGCGTCCGCGTCGTCGAGGAAGGCGCCAAGGGGAAGACCAAGGGAAGGGTCATCCCCAAGCCGCCGGACGTTCCGAACACGCCGGACGGCGCCGACGTGCCCGACGCGCCGGACACGCCCGACGCGCCGGACTTCGATCACTCGAACGCCAACGACCTCGTCCGGTTCGGCGAGGACATCGAGATTCCGGTGGGCAAGGTCGTCGAGGGCGACGTGATCGCGATCGGCGGAGACATCACCGTGCGCGGCCGCGTTCGCGGCGACGCGGTGGCCGTGGGCGGCGCGGTGCACGTGAAGGACGGCGGCGCCGTGGAAGGCGACGCGGTCAGCCTCGGCGGCGGAGTCTCCACCGCGGACAGCGCCTCCGTCGGCGGGAGCAACGTCTCGATCGGCAAGCTGGACTTCGGCGGGCACGGGTGGAATGCGCTGCCCGCGCTCGGCATGTTCGGCGCGATCGGCTTCGGCATGTGGATTTTCTCGACCATCATCGAAATCCTGCTCACGCTCTTCTTCGCGTGGGTGGCACTGCTCTTGTTGCGGGACCGGATGCTCCGTGCGAGCGAGGTCTTGGCGGCGCAATTCGGGCGGTCGTTCCTGTTGGGCCTCCTCGCGTGGGCGGGACTCGTCCTCGCGATCCCCATCGGAATCGTGACGCTGGTCATCGCGGGCGCCATCGCGATCGTGATCCTCTGCGTGACGATCATCGGCATCCCGCTCGCGTTGCTCCTCGTGGTCGCCCTGGTGCTCGCGATCATCGGGCTCCTCGTGGGGGTCGTGCTCGCGGCATTCCTCGGCTACGTGAACGGTGCGATGTATCTGGGCCGCCGCGTGCTCGGCACGCGATTCGGGGCTTCGACGAACGCGCTTGTCGCGATCCTGGGGGGCCTCCTCACGGTGGCGTTCCTCAAGGGGCTGGGGGAGGTTCTGGGAACGCTCGGATTCTTCCTGGTCCATCCGTTCAGCATCGCGTTCGCCATCGCGGCCGGCGCCATGGCCTTCATTCTCACCACCGCCGGACTGGGCGCGTACGTGGTGAGCGGTTTCGGCCGGGGGTCGCGCGGGATGGGGATGGGATCGTACAACTGGGGGACCAGTCCGTCGTCCGCCGTGCCGCCGTCTCCCGCCGCACCTCCGACGCCCGCAGCGCCGCAGGCGCCACCCCTGCCGCCGGCGCCCGGCGGACCGGAGGCGATCGGCTAGGGCAGGGGCGCCGACGTCGCCGCGAGGCGCGCCGGCACGAACCGCTCGCTTTTCACGAGCGCGGTGCGATCGCCGAGTCCCGAGAGGCCGGCCGCGAATCCAAGAAGGCTTCGCGGCAGGCCTCTCGTGGTCTGATCGGGGTCCGGCGATTCGCCGGCCAGCCAGTCCTCGACCTCGCCCAGATCCTCCTCGGTCACCGGGCGGATCGTGACCCGCACGCTGACGTAGTACGAGGCGGTCGAGTCGAGGGCGGCCGCCGGCACCACGGCGAGGCGGCTCTCCTCGAAGAGCCACGCCTTCAGCAGGTCGAGCGAGGCCACGGAACGCGTGGTCGAGGAGACGCCGGTGCCCGACCGGACGCGAAACGACTTCGCCCACGGGACGTACGCCACCTTGTGCTCCCGCTTCAGCGCCACGACCGACTTGTCGAACCAAAAGGCCCGCCGCTTCCAGACGCCGACCTCGTACGCGATCGTGGCCGGCATCCCTTCCAGCAGGGTCTCCTCGAGCCGGGGCGTGAACGGCGTCTCGACCCGGTAGGAAACCGTGATGGCGCCCTTCACCGACTCCACCGGATCGACGACCAGTCCGAGGTCGTTGGAGGCGGACGCGTTCGGCGCCGCGCCGAGCGACAGCGCGGCGAGCGACGCCGCGGCGAGCGCGACGCGAAGGGGTGCCGTCCGGAGGGTGGGGAAGCGCCGGGGGCGGGGGCGACGTCGAGGGACGAGCGGCATCCGTGCCCCTAGAACGCGGCGCCGAGGCGGAAGCCGACGAGAATCGGTGCGTCGTCCCGCCTCAGGTCGCGCGCGGCCGTCACCGCGATCCCGGGCTCCTCGAACAGACGGATTCCGACGCCGCCGTCCAGCGCGGGCTGCTGGCGGTCCAGATTGCCGGCGCCGAGCCACGCGGTGCCCCAATCCAGGAACGCCATGCCGAAGACGTTCTTCCGGAGCTTCCAGTACCCCTCGCCGTTCGCTAAGAGGAACTGATCGCCCGCGAGCGCCTTGTACTCGTGCCCTCGAAGCGTCCCGATCCCGCCGAGATGCCAGATTTTCTGCCGCGGCAGCGATCCCTGACGCGTCGATCCGGCGACGATCCGCGCGCGACCCGACGCGTGCGCGTTGAACCGCCGCGATCCGTTCAGCGTCCCGCGGAAGCGTCCGTAGTCGAAGTCCCGGCCCATCGGGCCGCCGGCGCGCTCGTACCGAAGCGTGGCGCGCGACCCGCCTTCCTTGGGCGGGACGAGCGGTCCGACACGGATCGCGATCGAGTACAGCCCCTCCGTGCCCGGATCGATGCTCGGGTTCGCGCGGAATCGCGCGGTCCCCCCGAAGGCGGAGACACGGGTCCTCGTGCGAAGCGACGACTGATCCTCGACGCTCGCTCGCACCTCGAGGGCCGCGTCGCGCCCCGGTTCCCAGATCGCGCGGCCGCCGACGCCCTCGGCCTCGTACCAGTCGCGGTAGTCCGTCCGCGCGAGGAGCGCGAAGATCGTGTTCTCGCCGGCGCCGACGATCCACTCGTCCTCGCTCGCCGTCCGGCGATACACGTCCCCGCCCACGCGAATCTTGCTTCGGTCGCCGAGCTGAAGCTCGAACCCGGCCGAACCCACGCCGCGCTTCCGCGAGAAGGCGCACCCGGCGCGGACGTAGACGAGCGGTGCAACGTCGCGTTCGCGACGAAGCGCCACGCCGGCCTGAGGCGCGGGGCCGTCCACGCGGTTGTAGGCGAATTCGAAGAGCGGGCCGATCCGGACTTGTTCGGGAAGCCCGGTCGAGAGCGTCTCCCACTCGGCCGCCGCGCGAGGCACCGCCGGCGGCGGCGCGACCGTGCTCGAGTCGGCCGCCGCGCGAGGCACCGCCGGCGGCGGCGCGACCGTGCTCGAATCCGCGCTGCCCTGCGCCCGGACGGGGGCCGCGACCGCGAGGAGGACCGCCGCTGCGGCGATCCCCCGCGCGGCGCTACGCGCCGCCGTCGCGCGCCAGCCCATATCGCTTGATCTTCCGATGGAGGTACCCGCGATCCATTCCGAGGCGTCGCGCCGCCTCGCTCACGTTCCACTGGCACTCGCGGAGCATGCCGTGGATGGCGTCGCGTTCGGCCTTGTCCCGCGCCGCCTTGATCTCGCTCGGCGGGCCGTCCCCAGCGTCCGGCGGGAGTGCGTCCTCGACGTCGCCCGGCCCGATCGAGTCGCCGTCCGTCATGATGAGGAGCCGCTCGATCAGGTTCTTCAACTCGCGCACGTTCCCCGGCCACGAGTAGTCCGTGAGCAGCTTCATCGCCTCGGCTGTCACGATCCTCGGGCCGCGGCCGTGTTCGGCGCCGATGCGCGCGGCGAAGTGGGAGACCAGGAGCGGGATGTCCTCGCGGCGCGCCCGAAGCGGCGGGATGTGGATCGGCACGACGTTCAACCGATAGAAGAGATCCTCGCGGAAGCGGCCCTCCTTGATCTCGTCCCCCAGGTCCTTGTTGGTTGCGGCGACGATTCGCGTGTCCACCGAGATCGTCTTGGTGCTTCCGAGGCGCTCGATTTCCCCGGTCTCGATCGCCCGGAGGAATTTCGCCTGGGTCTCGAGGCTCATGTCTCCGACCTCGTCCAGGAAGAGCGTGCCCAGGTCGGCGGCCTCGAGGCGCCCGCGCTTCATCTGCATGGCGCCCGTGAAGGCGCCCTTCTCGTAGCCGAAGAGCTCGCTCTCGACCAGGTCCTTGGGCAGCGCCGCGCAGTTCAGCTTCTCGAACGGCCCGCGCGCCCGCGCGCTCTGGCGATGGATGGCGCGCGCGATGAGTTCCTTTCCCGCGCCGCTCTCGCCGGTGATGAGCACCTTGGCTTCGGTCTTCGCGACCTTGGCGATTTCGCTCCGGATCTGTTCCAGCACGCGGCTCGAACCCACCATCTCGTCGGCCGCGCCGGCGAGCGAGCGAAGCTGCTCGTTCTCGCGCTGAAGCGCTTTCAGCTCGAGCGCGCGCTCCACGGTCACCTGGAGCCGCTCCGGGCCGAACGGTTTCTCGACGAAGTCGATCGCGCCGAGCTGGATGGCCTTCACGGCTTCCTCGATCGAGCCGTGTCCCGACATGAGAACCACCGGCAGCTCGGGCCGCGCGGCCTTGAGCGACGTGAGGAGCGCGATCCCGTCCTTGCCGGGGAGGCGGAGATCGGTGAGCACGAGGTCGACGCGCTGTTCGCCCACCATCCGCTCGGCGTCCTCCGCGCGGGAGGCCGTGAGCACGTCGTACTGCCGCTTCAGGCTGGCCGCGGTTTCGAGAAGGACCGACGGCTCGTCGTCCACCACCAGCACGCGAATCTTCGGTCCGCTCACGCCCCGTCCTCCCCCTTCTGACCCTCGCGGGCCGCCGGCAAGTGGATCGCCGCGCGCGTCCCGACGCCTGGACTCGACTCGAGCGCGAATCGGCCCCCGTGCTGCTCCACGATCCGCTGAACGAGGGTCAGCCCCAGCCCGCTCCCGGTCGACTTGGTGGTGAATCCCGGATGGGCGGCGCGCTCGAGCGTCGCCGGATCCATTCCCGGTCCCGAGTCCTCGACCTCGAGGACGACCCCGACAGCGTCGCCGGCCGCGCCGTCCTCCGCGTCCCGCCGCACCCGCAGGGTGATCGAGCCCTTGCCGTCCATCGACTCGAGCGCGTTCTTGATCAGGTTCACCAGCACGCGCTGGATCTGGCCCGTGTCGGCCCAGGCTACGGGAACGGGTCGCTCCGCCTCAACGCGGAATTGGACCGGCGAGGAACCCTGGTACAGCCGCACCACGTCCTCCGCCAGCGCGATCAGGTCGCAGGGCGCGGGCTTGGGCTCGGGGAGCTGCGCCACGGCGGAGAACGCGGTCGCGAATTCCTGGAGCGACTGCACCTCGCGCAGGATCGCGTCGACGCTCTCCTCGATCACGTCCGTGCGCGGCGGCTCGGGCCGGCGCGCCTCGTCCCGCAGTCGCTGGAGCGCGAACTGGATCGGCGTGAGCGGATTCCGGATCTCGTGGGCGACCGCGCGCGCCACCTCCCGCCACGCGGCAAGCCGCTCCGCCCGGAGCAGCGCCCGCCGGTTCGACTGGACCTCTTCCGCCATTCGATTGAACGCGTTTCCCAGAAAGCGCACCTCGCGCGTCCCCGCGGGGACCACGCGGTGCGACAGATCGCCGCCGGAGATTTTCCCCATCGCCGATTCCAGCTCGACGATCGGCCGCGCGATCCCGCGCGAGACGAGCGCCGCGAGGAAGAAGGAGAGCAGGGCGAGGGTCACCGACCAGATGCCGGCGAAGATCCAGAGACTCCGCTGAGAGAGCCACGCGTAGACCCCCAGCCGTCGATACATGGTGAGGTTCTTCTGGAGCGCCTCGATCTCGGAGGAGACCTCGGGGTCGAGCTGATAGCCGGTGAGGATCAAGTAGTTCGCGCCGAACGCGGCCACGCCGCTCACCTGTCGCGGCACGTCCCCGCCGGTGACGAGCCCTCCCTCGTTGAGCGCGGCGCGAAGCGACTCCCGCTCGGGCTCCGGGATCGTGATGCGCGGACCGAAGCGCGCTCCGAAGAGCTTCGCGTCGGTTCCTTCGCCCAGGCGATAGAGACAGATGTAGTCGAGGCCGCGCTCCCGGGCCTCATCCCGGAGACCACGCTCGAGAGCGGCGATGCTGTTCGAGGCGAGCTGCGCGCTCAAACCCGGGTCGCTCGCGAGCACGGTGGCGTGATGCTGGGCGTCCTCGCCCAGCCGCTCGATCCCCTGGCGAATCACCTCGAGCGACTGCCCGAGCGCGCGCTCGGTCTCGGGGTTGCGGAGCGCGGCGAGGCTCTTCGAAAGGAAGTGGGTGACGACCAGCGTCAGCCCGACCGAGGGAACGAGCGCGACGAGGAAGAAGAGGGCGAGGAGGCGCCGCCGAAGCGTCCCGAGCATCGCCCGTCCGGCGGCGCTACCGCCGCTGGCCGCCCGCCTCGGACTCGCCGGCCAGCTGGCCGCACGCGGCGCCGATCTCGACGCCCTGGCTGTAGCGCACCGTGACCGCCGGGACGCGGGGTCTCAGGTGCTCCGCGAAGCGCTCGATCCGCTCGGGCGAGGGACGCTTGAACTTGCCCGGTCCGATCGGATTGTACGGGATGAGGTTGATCTTGCAGGGGAGCTGCGCCACCAGCCGGACCAATTTGGCGGCGTCGCCGATCGTGTCGTTCAGCTCCTCGATCAGGATGTACTCGAACGTGACACGTCGCCCGGTGCGGTCGATGTGGTGCCGCACCGCCCGCATCAGTTGTTCGAGCGGGAACGTGCGGTTGACCGGCATCAGCTTCGTCCGCTGTTCGTCGGTGGAGGCGTGGAGCGAGATGGCGAGGCGATAGCGGGCTCCTTCGTCGGCCATCCGGATGATCTGGGGCACGAGGCCGACCGTCGAGATCGTGATCCGCTTGGCCGGGACCGCCCCGAGGGCGGGGTCGGTGAGGAGCTTCAGCGCGTTCATCACGTTGTCGTAGTTCTCGAGCGGCTCGCCCATTCCCATCATGACGACGTTGAAGTCCGTCGCGCCGGCCGGCAATTCGCGGCGAAGGCGAAGGGTCTGCTCCACGATTTCACCCGCCGTGAGATTTCGGCCCCGCCCCATCCTTCCGGTCGCGCAGAAGCGGCAGGCGAATCCGCAGCCGTGCTGCGAGGAAAGGCAGAAGGTGAAGCGGGTCGGGGTCGACATGAACACCGATTCGATCACGCCGCCGTCGCGAAGCGAGAACGCCAGCTTCCGCGTCTTTCGGTCCGGCGTCTCCCGGCGAGCGTGCTCCGCCAGCGATCCGACCCGGTACTCCTCCGCGAGGCGCGCCCGAAGCCCGGCGGGCAGGTTCGACATGGAGTCGAAGCCCAGGGCCCCCCGTCGATAGATCCACTCGGCGATCTGACGTCCCCGAAAGGGGCGCTCGTCCAACGAGAGCGCCACGCGCTCGAGCGAGGGGACGGCCATGCCCAGGACGTCCGGCCGCTCCGGCTCCGGCGTCCGTCCATTTTGCGCTCTGATAATGGTTTCCGACTTTACAGGCATGACAGGACATGGTACGGTTTTCTAGGTTCGGGAGTCAACCGCGCGAGCGGCGGGGGGACAATTCGCTCTCGAGGAGGACAGATCACTTCAGGCTCGTCTGAGAACACGGTTCGGATCGGTGCCGTGGACATCGGCACCAACTCGGTTCGACTCCTGGTCGCCGACGTCGACGACTCAGAGCGCCTGCGAACGTCCCACCGAATGGGCGAGATCTCCCGCCTGGGAGAAGGGCTGGACCGCACCGGCCTGATCGACGAATCCGCCGCGTCCCGCACGCTCGAGTGCCTCGAGCGCTTCGTTCACGAAGCCGAATACAGCGGCGCCAGCCGGATACGCGTGGCGGCGACGAACGCGCTTCGGGTCGCCCGAAACGGCCCCGAGGTGGCGGCCCGCTTCTCCGACCGGATCGGCTACCCGGTGGAAATCCTGACCGGCGAGGAAGAGGCGCGGCTCGTGTTCTTGGCGGTGCTCTCCGGCCTGACCCCGCCCCACGGCCGCACGGTCGTCGTCGACATCGGCGGGGGAAGCACCGAGGTCAT
>Ga0075424_100006558_pt1 | contig 11213 bp, 10 predicted proteins | sample SoiMethybrSBSTD3_FD_75301 | JGI IMG/M metagenome (GOLD analysis project Ga0075424, IMG submission 75301) | Bulk soil microbial communities from a Populus tree surrounding site in Tennessee, USA - Soil MetaG P. TD hybrid SBSTD3 | ecosystem: Environmental > Terrestrial > Soil > Tree plantation...
GATCGGACGGGTAGAAGCGGGTGAGGCCGTGCTTGTTGCACAGGTACTGCATGATCGCGCAGCTCTCCCAGAGCGCGCCCTTTGGCAGCCCCGCCTCCTGGATCGTCGGCGTCAGGTGTGCGGGGTTCATCTTCAGGAACTCGGGGGACGTCGTGACGCCCCAGGCGTCGATCTCCTCGAAGTCGAGCCCGGCGGCCCGCACGAAGATGCGCGCGGTCAGGTTGTTCACGCTCGGCTTCAGGATGTGAATGGTGATGTCGGCCATGGTGTGTCCTCCCGGCCTGCCCCGCAGGCGCTCAGTAGGGGTCTTTGGGCGATCGATCCTCGGAGAGCGACGGGCGCGACGCGCGCACCAACTCCTCGATCGCGTCGGCCAGATGCACCTCGGCGATGCTCTCGTCGCCTCGGGCCACGCGGATCCGGTGCGCCTCTCGCAGCACGTCGGCGTGAGCGTACCCGAACGGCGGCTCGAACCGATAGGACGCGAGCTCGATCAAGAGGCCCAGCGGATCTTCGAAGTAGATCGAGTCCATGAACCCGCGGTCTTTGACCCCGCTGTGGCGGATGCCGCGCTCGTCCAGCCGCTCGACCGTCTGGGCGAAGACGGCCTGCGACAGCGCGAACGCCACGTGGTGGACACAGCCCTGGTCGGTCGCGGTGCGCGCCGGGTCGGGCGTTCGCTCCTCGTTCGTGAAGACGGTGATCAGGCGGCCGTCCCCCGGGTCGAAGTAGAGGTGGCTCTCGGCGGCGTTGTCGAGGTTCGGCTGCTCGAAGATGAACGGCATACCGAGCACGCCCTCCCAGAAGTCGATGGAGGTCTGTCGGTCGGCGCCGACGAGCGTGATGTGGTGGACGCCCTGGCTCTGGAGCTTGCGCATGCCGCCAGTCTAAACGGCGTCCAGAAATTGCAAGATGTTCACGTTGTCCTCAGACACTCCTTACGTCTCGAACCGATGGTGTCGCCGATGCGTCTCAGGCTCGCTGCGGTGCTGGCAGGCGCGGCCCTCCTCGTTGCGCTCGCGGCGGTGCCGGCGTACGCGTCCAAGGGCGCGTACTTCGGGACGGCGGTCGACAAGGGGTCGGGCAAGGCCGACTACGCCGCGCTCCTCTCCCTCGAGCAGACCGTCGGCCGCCGGTTTCACATCCTCCGGCTCTACCGGTCGCTCGACGACACCAGCTTCACGGGCGCCGGCCCGGCGGCGATGAAGCGGCGCGGGCAGGCGATCTACCTGAACGTGAACTCGGCGATCGGCGGCCGGTGCGTGTCGTGGCGGTCGGTCGCGGCGGGCAGATACAACCGCTACCTGCGGTCGATCGCGATCAAGGTGCGGCGGTACCGCTACCGGGTGTACTTCTCGTGGAACCACGAGATGCAGGAGCACTGCACCGGGACGGCCGCCGAATACCTGGCGAGCTACCACCGCGTGCGCAGGGCGTTCAGGCGCCAGCACGTCCGAAACGCCGTCTGGGTTTGGACCGTCGCCGCGGGAACGGTGAACCACTCGCCGCGGGCAGCGGCGCGGTTCCTGCCCCGGCGCGTCGACCTCATCGGTGTGGACGGTTACAACCGCTCCGGCGACTGGCGCGGCGTGCGGCAGATCTTCGGCCAGACGCACCGGTTCGCGTCCCGGCGCGGCCTGCGCCTCTTCGTCGGCGAGATCGGATGCGCCGAGGATCCGGGCGATGCGAGCGCCAAGGGCCGCTGGATCTCGACCGCGTTCGCCACGTTCAGGCAGTGGGACGTCGCGGCGGTCGTCTGGGCCAACGTCTCCCGCCCGGAGGGCAACTACGAGGTCGACACATCGTCGGCCGCGCTCACGGCGTACCGGCAGGCGGGCGACATGCCCTTCTACCGGCGCTAGACGGCGCCTAGTACCGCGCCCCGCGCTCGACGTCGCGGAAGAGGGCCATGCCGAGCCCGCGCGCCATCTCCTCGTCGAGGTGGGCGACCAGGCCGGCCGTGCGCGCCAGGAGCGCCATTCCGCGGACGATGCGGGCCGGGAAGCCGAGATCCGCGAGCGCTGCGCCCGCGACGCCGGCTCCGTTGATGGGAAGCGTCTTTCTGGTCGCCTTGCGGTGCGCGGCGGCGACCAGCTCGAGCGCCCGCAGGTGCGGCCCCTCGAGCCCTTGCTCGCGGGCGATCGCATAGATCCGCTCCGTGCGCGGGTCGCCGGCCTTGTGGACCGGGTGGCCGAGGCCGGGGATCCGCTTGCCGGCCTCGATCCGCGCCCGGACGGCGTCCGCCGCGGCCTGTTCCACGCCGGCCTCGCCTGCGCCCTCGAGGACGCCGTCCAGGAAGCCGGCCGTGTCCTCGACGACGCCCAGGAAGACGGAGCCCGCGCCCAGGAGGCCGGCGGCGACCGCGCCCTGGAGCGACTCGGGAGCCCCGGTATGCGTGAGCCGGGCGGCGAGCACCGTCGGCGTCAGCCCGTGCTCCGCGAGTGAGACCAGCACGGCGTCGAGGAGCACGGTCTCCTGCGGCGTCGGCGCGCGGCCCTGCACGAGCAAGAACGTGAGCTCCGTGAAGGTCACGGTGCCCATGAGCTCCGTGGCCAGGTTGCGGCCGCGGACGGTGATCGTGTCGGCGTCCGCGCCGCCGACGTCGGTGTGCAGCCAGTCGCGATCGTTCATCCTGCCCTCCGGACGCGTGGGTCGAAGTCCACCTCGGCGTCGGTGCGGTCGCGCGGCAGCTCGTGCTTGGCGATCCGGCCGGTCGGCGTGTGCGGCAGCTCCGCCATCGCCTCGAGGTAGCGCGGCACCTTGAACGGCGTGAGCAGAGCCGCGGCCGCCTCCCGGATCGCCGCCAGGTCGGCTGCCGCGGGGTCGGCCACCGCGACGAAGCCCTTGATCTCCTCCTCGGTCAGCTCGGAGGGCACGCCGATGACCGCTGCCTCGGTCACGTCGGCGTGGCTCATGAGCGCCTCCTCGATCTCGGCCGGGGCCACGTTCTCGCCGCGGCGCCGGATCACCTCCTTGCGGCGGCCGACGAAGGTGTACGTCCCGTCGGGGTTCTTGTGGACGAGGTCGCCCGTGCGCAGCCACCCGTCCGGGCCTAGCACCTCGGCTGTCTCGTGGGGCATGTCCCAGTACCCGCGCATGACCGCCGGGTTTCGCAGCTCGAGCTCGCCCACCTGGCCGTCGGCCGGCTCGGCGCCGTCGGCGACGATCCGCGCCTCGTTCACGGTTCCAAGCCGGGGATGCTGGCGGACCGTCCCCAGCGTGCCGAACGGCCGCGACCCGTGCGGCCAGATCATGCCGTACGGCGACTCCGAGAGTGCGTAGCCGCAGATGATTCGAAGGCCGAATCGGGCTTCGATCTCCAGTTGGCGGGCCTTAGTGGGCGCCGGGCCTGTGTAACACAGGCGAAGCGGCGTGTCGGCGTCGTCCTCGCGCTCGGGCTGGCGCATCAGGATCTCGAGCATCGCGCCGATCGCGTTGAACTCGGTGGCGCCGTGGCGGCGGGCGGAGTCGAGGAAGGTGCTCGCCGAGAACCGCGGCAGAAGCACCAGCCCGGCCCGCGCGGCGATCGACCCCAGCACCGAGTAGGCGGGCGCATTGATGTGAAAGAGCGGGAGCGAGGTCATGAGCCGGTCGTCGGAGCCGAGCCCCATCCACCACGGGAAGCCCTCGCCCGCCATCACGTACGCGCGGTGCGTTTGCGTCACGAGCTTGGAGCGGCCCGTCGTTCCGGAGGTCGGGATGAGGGCGGCCGGATCGTCCGGCCCGGGGCGCCCGGACGGCGCCTGGCCGCCCGGCTCGGCGTAGAGCGCCGCCACGTCGACGGTGGGGACGCCTGCGCCCCGGATCGCGGCCGGCGCCTCGGCGTCGGTCACGACGAGCCGCGGCCGGATCTGGGCAACGAGCGCGGTCAGCTCGGCCTCGCCGGCGCGCGGGTTCACGGCGACGACGATCGCCCCCGAGCAGGTGGTGGCGAGCCAGGCGAACAGGTACTCGGGCGTGTTGTGAGCCGTCGCCAGCACGAGATCGCCAGCGCGCGCACCCTCCCGGGCCATGGCCGAGGCGGCCCGTTCGACCAGGCTGTGGGCCTCGGAGAACGTGTAGGTGCGGCCGCCGGCGTGCAGCCAGACGCTGGAAGGGGCGGCGGCGACGGCATCGTCGAAGAGCTCGGGGATGGTGTCCGGCACGGAGACGCGGCCATCATCGCCGCCCGGCCGGTCGCAGCGCAACCTGTGAAAGAAAGGGGTGACGAGCGGCCTTGAACGCGGTAGACTCCCGGCGGGGGTCAGGTAGGAACGTGATCGAGCGACTGCTCATTGCTGCGGGGATTCTGGTCGTGAACGGGGCCGTTCTCGTCGGTGTGCTCCGGCTCCTGACGATGGTCGTGATCCGGCGCGTGCCGCGGGGCGAGGAGGGCGAGGCGGTCGCCGCCGCCGCCCCGGTGCCGATGGCCGCGGAGGTCGAGCGGACGCCGGCCGCAGAGCCGGAGCCCGAGCTCGTCGCTGCAGCGACGGCGCTGTCCGAGCCGGTCGCCGCCGTCCGCGCGCGTGGCCGTCGCGGCTCCAACGGCCATCTGTACAAGATCCACCACCACCGCATGCTCCTGGGCGTCCCCGTGCTGGCGGCGATCTTCGCCTCCGGCGCGTGGCTCGGCGACTGGGTCGGAGGGGGAAGCTCGGCCGATGCCGCCACGGTGACCGTCCACCTGAAGGGCAGGGTCATCCGTGTCGCCGGCGCGCCCGTGGCGGTGCGAGTGCCGGGCCAGACGGTGCGGGTAAAGGGGAGGGTCGTCACGGTGCCCGCCACCACCGTCCAGCTGCCGCCGACGACCCAGACGGTCGTGAGCACCGACGTCCTCAGCACGACGTCAACCGACACGACCACCATCAAGACCACGATCAGCGTCCCGACCACGCTCACCGAGACGACGACCGACATCACGACCGTCACCGAGACGACGACCGTCACCGACACGAACTCCACGTCGGTGACGACGACCTAGCTACATCCTTCCGGCCTCGATGATGCGGCGCAGGAACTCCTGCGTGCGCGGCTCTTCCGGAGCCGTGAAGATGCGCTCGGGCGGGCCCTGCTCCAGGATCCGGCCCTGATCGAGGAAGCACACGTGGTCGGCGATCTCGCGGGCAAAGCCCATCTCGTGCGTGGCGATCAGCATCGTCATTCCGGTCTGGGCCAGGTCGCGGATCACGCCCAGCACCTCGCCCACGAGCTCGGGATCGAGCGCGCTCGTGACCTCGTCGAACAGCATGATGTCGGGCTCCATCGCCAGCGCGCGCACGATCGCGACCCGCTGCTGCTGGCCGCCTGAGAGCCGGTCCGGGTACTCGTGGCGCTTGTCGGCGAGCCCGAAACGGGTCAGGAGCTCGGTCGCGCGGTCCTGCGCGTCGCGTTTCGGCGTCTTGAGCGCCTTTCTGGGCCCCAGCGTGACGTTTTCGAGCACGTTCATGTGCGGAAACAGGTTGAACGCCTGAAACACGATGCCGATCCGGCGCCGCACGCGGTTCGCGTCGACGTCGTACGAGGTGATGTCGTCGCCGTGGACGAGGATCCGGCCCGAATCCACCGGCTCGAGCAGGTTCACGCACCGAAGCAGCGTCGATTTCCCCGATCCCGATGCGCCGATCAGGCAGACGGCGTTGCTCTCGGGCACCTCGACGTCGACACCCTTGAGCACCATGACCTTCCCGAACGACTTGTGGACGCCCTCGATGTTGATCGCGGCGGTCATCCGACCCCGGATGCGGCGCGCTTTCGGCGATCCCGCTCGATCAGCCAGTCCGTGGCCCGGGTCATGGGGATCGTGAGCGCGAGGAAGAGCACCGCGGTGCAGACGTAGGGCGTGAAGTTGAAGTTGGCCGCTTCGTCGATCCCCGCCTGGCGCAGGACCTCGACCGGGCCGGCGAACGCGACCAGCGCGGTGTCCTTCTGAAGCCCGATGAAGTCGTTCAGAAGCGGCGGGATCACCCGCCTGACGGCCTGCGGCACGATCACATATCGGAGCGTCTGCCAGCGCGAGAGCCCGAGCGACCGTGCGGCCGCCTCCTGGCTCGGGTGCACGGATTCGATCCCGGCGCGGTACACCTCGGCGACGTATGCCGAATAGACGAGGATGAGGCCGACCGTCGCCCAGAACACGGCAGAAACAGGCACGCCGGTCAGCTGGAGGGCGGGCACGCCGAGCGCCAGCATGGTGATGACCAGGATCGTCGGCAGGCCGCGGAAGACGTCGGTGTAGATGATCGCTATGGCCCGGATCGGGAAAAACACCGGGCCCGGCAAGCTTCGCAACATGGCGACTCCCAGGGCGAACACGAGGATCACCGCCTCGGCGACGAGGAAGATCTTCACGTTCAGCTTGAACGCGCGGGCGATGTCCGGGAATGACGCCCGGAAGACCTCGCCGTTCAGGAACGCCTCGCGCACAGCCGGCCATCCCGGCGAGTTGACGATCGCGAGCCCGATCGCGGTGAACACCACGATCGTGCTGATGACCGCCGTGGCCACGGCACGCCCCTCGGGGCCCCCGAGCAGCCTCGGCCGGCCGGCTACTGCAGGTCGGGTGCGTGGGCGGCCTGGTTCAGCCACCGGTCCTGAATCTGGGCGAGCGTCCCGTCAGCATGAAGCGCCGAGAGCGCACCGTTCACGCACTCCGTGAGCGAGCTGCCCTTCTGCAGAACCATGCTGAAGTGCTCCTTCGACCCCGAGTTCGCGGCGGGCAGGATGCCGACAACCGTGCCGTTCGAGAGCTGGATGTTCGCCATGTAGTACGCGGTCGGGAAGTCGGTCACCAGCCCGTCGATCTGGCCGTTCTTGAGCGCTTGGAGCGCGGCGTTCAGCGTGTCGTACACCTGCGTGGACTGGCTTGGCTGTACGACGTTCTGGATCAGGTCGTAGCTCGTCGTCCCGATCTGCGTCCCGAACTTGTACGACTTCAGGTCGGAAACGCTCGTCGCGCTCGCGATCGGCGTGCCCTGGAGCGCCACGACGGCCTGCTGGACGTCGTAGTAGGAGTCGGAGAGATCGGCGCCCTGGGTGCGCTGTGGGCTATATGAGACCTGCGCCAAGTAGAAGTCGAAGTTCTTGGGTCCCGGCTTGAACGAATTGTTGAACGACACCGCAACCCATTTGACCTGATCCTTGGTGAACCCGAGCTGCTGAGCCACCGCATACGCGGTCGCATCCTCGAATCCCTGGTCGTTGTAGGGGTCGTGGTTGAACTTCCCCGTCCACTCGTGGCCCGTCGGGCCTTGGAAATAGGGGTCGAATGCCGGGTTGTCGGTGCCGATCGTTAGCTGACCGGGCGTGACAAGTGTCAAATTTGCCTTCGCGCAGGGATTGGCCTGCGTCGTGCCCGCGGCCGACGCGGTCGTGCTGGTCGACGAGCCGCACGAGGCGGCCGCGAGCGCGGCAACGATGGCCATGGCGACGGCGCGGGTTCGCATGGTCGAGGCAGCCTATACCACCCACCCCCCGGAAGGGGTACGATCGCGCTACCGGAGCCGGTTTACGGGCCTTCCCCCAATTGGGGGAGGCGCGACAGGAGGGCCCGGGGATAGAGTCTCGGGCATCATGAGAAGGGGCAGAACATGCGTTGGGGCGAGCCGACCAGGCTACCGCCAGTAAGACGCGGGCGCGGACTCCTCGCGGCGGGCCTCCTTGCGGTGGGCCTCGTCGCGGCGTACGCAATTCTCGCGGCGCTGTCGCTGACATCAGTGGCCCCGTCGATCCTCGAGAGCGTGCCGACGACCCTCGGCGGCCTCGGCAAGGCCGGTTCCGTTCCGGCCGTGAAGCCGCAGGTTCCCGATTTCGTGGGCTCGCCCACGGCGCCTGACCTGACCGGGCTCCACGTCGAGTTCGCGAGCCCTGCCGGCACGTCCGATCCGCAGAGCGACGGCTTCTACCTCACGAACACGGCTGTCACGCCCATCAACATTTCGCTCGCGGTCGTCGGCGCTCCGGGCGTCACGGCCGCGTTCCGGAGCTCTGGTACCAATCAGACGCGCCTTGGCGTCGACCAGATCGACCACGTGACCGTCACGGCCGATCCGCTCCACGCCGGGCTGCTCACCGGCAGCGTCGACATCTCCGTCAGAGGCGTCTCGAAGACGTATTCGGTGCCGCTCCGCGGCACGCAGGCGCCACTCCCGCCCGGCGCGGTCGTCGCCAAAGCCGAGGCCGGCGGCGCCGTGAAGGTGACCTGGCCCGCCTCGCCCTCGACGGGTGTGGCGGGGTACTTCGTGCAGCGGCGCATCTCGGGCGGGCTGTGGCGGACGCTCGACACCAGCGCGCCGGCGGCGGGCATCGTCGACGCGACCGGCACCGACGGCCGCACGATTGAGTACCGAGTTGGCGCGGTCACCGCGGGCTCACCTTCGCTCCTCCTGAGCTCCTGGGACGTCTCCGGGAGCGCCGTGAGCGACGCGTCTGCGCCGGAGGCTCCTTCAAAGATCCAGATCGGTCCCGATTTCGTGAATAAGGACAACGAGAACGCCGTCCCCGTCGAGGTCGACCTGCCCCCGACCTCGAAGGCGACGGACGTTGTGAGCGTGACGCTCACTGACGGGGCGGGCGGCTCGGCCACTGCGGTTGCCGCGGGTGGCCAGTCGCCCGTCGTCGTCCACGTGCCTGCAAGCGAGATTCCGGACGGGCTGATCACCGCCGCCGTCACGCTGACGGACGCCGTCGGCAATGTCAGCCAGGTCTTCACCGACCCGACGCAGGTGCTGAAGGACACCGTCGCGCCGGACGCGCCGACGGATGCGAACGCGCCGGCGGTCGTGAACGGTGAAGAGGCATCCTCGGTGCCGGTCGTGGTGCACCTGGCCGATCCGGAGCCGAACGAGCGGGTGCACGTCGAGATCGTCGGCGGCGACAAGCCGCCCGTCGACGCCTCCGAGGACGCCTCGGGTGCGGCGACGACCGTCAACGTCGACGCGAGCAGCCTGCCCGACGGCCAGCTCACGGTCACGGCGTGGGCCGTGGACGAGGCCGGCAACATCTCGCCGACCACCGATCCCTTCACGATCCGCAAGGACAGCTCGGCTCCGGCAGCGGCGGTCAACATTCACGTGGCCGGCGGCGACGCGAACCCGGCGGGCTACGTGAACGCCGCCTCGGTCGGCTCGGTCGTGGCGATCGTCCGCTTCGGCGCCCCCACGGATCCCTCCGACGAGATCTCGATCTCGGTCGGCGGGTACAAGGTGCATCGCGACGGCGGCAACGACACGTACTTCGTCGGCCCACTCGACCTGTCCGGCCGCCCCGACGGCCAGATGCCACTGGCGGTGACGGTGACCGACCCGGCCGGGAACTCGAGCACCTTCACCGACTCCGCGGTCAAGGACACGGTCGCGCCCGCACAGCCGACCTCGTTCACGGTGCCGGAGACGTCCGACAACGGCCCCGGGATCGTGAACTCGTTCACGCAGAACTCGGCCCTCATCCAGGCCACGTTCCCGAACGGCACCGACTCCTCCGACACGCTGACCGCGAGCGTCGACGGGATCGACCTCGGCTCACGGGTCGGCGGCTCGATCGCCGTCCAGTGGCGCGCCGACGTGAGCGCGCTCCCCGACGGGCAGCTCGACCTGCACGGGACGATCACCGACGCAGCCGGAAACTCGACCGATTTCTCCGGCAGGGCCGTGAAGGAGACGCAGCCTCCGCCGGCGCCGGTGGCCGCCCACGTCATCGGCTTCTGCCGGCCCGACACGATCGTGCCGTCGACGGCCGCCGACGTGACGGTTCAGGTGGTGCTTCCCGACGTGCCCGGGCTGGCCGGGGCCGTGCAGGTCACCCTGACCGACTCCGCCGGCAACACGGCGACAGGGACGGCGTTCGGCGGTCCCGGCATCGTCGTCGTGAACGGCATCGACGCGAGCTCGTTCGTCCCCGGCCACGTCCACCTCTCGGTCTCGGTGACCGACTCCGCCGGCAACACGTCGACCTTCGACGGCACCACCGCCCTCTTCCAGGGCGGCGGCGGCGGTGGCGGCGACGAGTAGACGCACTGACGGGGCCGGGCCGGCGAGAGCCCGGCCCCGCGTGCGGTCGTCAGCTCTCGTTCGAGGCTGACGGGCCGGTCGCACTGCGCGCCCGAAGCTCCGGGGCGAGCGGGGCGAGGCGGCGGCCCACGAGGAGCGCGAGCAGCGCGAGGATCGAGATCGGGATGACCAGCCCGGCGCCGACGATGACGCTCGTGACGACGGCCATCGCGGCGCCCAGCGACCGCTCGCCGGCCTTCCAGATGGCGCTCGCGTGCTGGGGCGGGGCCGGCTTCTTGCCCGCCTCGTGCAGCGCGATCGTGATGGTCGACATGGACGTGCGGTTCTGGAGATAGAAGATGCGGCCCTGCACGTCTTCGATCTGGAACTCCACGTTTTGCAGGTAGTTCTCTACGCGGATCGAGTCGGCGATGGTCTGCGCCTGGTCCATCAGCCGCAGGAGCACCTTCTCCTGCGCCTCGAGGTTCACGAGCCGCGCGCGCAGGTCGACGAACTCCTGGCTCACATCCTGGCCGGTGACGCTCTCCGCGCTGACGTGCACGTGCGCGACGGCCTCGAGCGCGTTCAGCGCGTCGTTGAAGCTCCGGGCGGGCACGCGGATCGTCATCATGGCGTCGTGGATCTTGGATCCGCTGGTCGTGCTCCGGGTCGGGTATCCGCCGAACCGCTGGGCAACGTCGCGGACCGCGTGCACCGTCCGGCCGAACTGCCCGTGGTCCACGCGCAGGCGCACATTGCCGGTCTTGATCACCGCGGAGGGCAGGCTGGGGACCTTGAGCGGCTCCGAGGCCACGTTTCCGGGCTCCGCGCTCCCGCCGGCGCTCTTGACGGCGGGCTGGTCCGTCGGCGCCGCAATGGGGGCAAGGAGAGCTCCGCCGTCCGCAGACGTCGCCGCCGCATGCGCCACGGGCGCCGAACCGCCCGCCCCGCCGCCGGCGGCGCTCTCGGCGTTCGATCCGGACCCTCCCGAGCAGCCCGCGGCCGCCCCCACCAGACCGGAGACGACGATCACCGCCGCCGGCACCACTCCGAACCGCCGTATCGCACTCATCGAAACCTCCATCGTTGTCGATGGTGAGACAGGCGCCGCGCCCGTCCGGTTCCCGGTCTGGAAGCTGTGGTGAGGCCCACGTTCGGTATTCCGGCGGGGGCGAAGGGCCACTACACTTAGCCGATGGCGACCGAGTCTCCAGTCCCCGTGCTGGCGCAGCAACGGTCGGGTGCGGAGCA
>Ga0075424_100006559_pt1 | contig 11211 bp, 9 predicted proteins | sample SoiMethybrSBSTD3_FD_75301 | JGI IMG/M metagenome (GOLD analysis project Ga0075424, IMG submission 75301) | Bulk soil microbial communities from a Populus tree surrounding site in Tennessee, USA - Soil MetaG P. TD hybrid SBSTD3 | ecosystem: Environmental > Terrestrial > Soil > Tree plantation...
GTGACCGACCGCGGCGACATCGTCGCGCGGGCCGCCGAGCTGGGGGCCGGGATCGAGCATGGGGCGGGCGTGATCGTCGCGCGGGCGGCGCCGCGCACCACCCAGGCGGGGGACTGGCGCGGACGGGTGCTCACGGTCGCGCTGCGGGCGGTGCGGTCCGTGGGCCCCGGATCGGTGGGGGCGCTCGGTGACGGCGAGACGGCCGAGGTGGTCTCGATCGTCCCCGCGGGCGAGGATGCGCAACTCGCGCGGGCCGCGCGGGCGCTCGAGCGCGAGCTGGAGGCGGCACTGTCCGGGTTCAGCATCACGGTGGCACACAGTCGACTCGCGGAAGACCCCGTCGACCTGTACCGGGCGGGGAAGGAGGCGGAGCTGGCGGCAAATGTGGCCGAGGCCGAGGGACGGACCATGCTGGCGTTCGAGGACACCGGCGCCTACAGGCTCCTCCTGCCGGCGATGAGCGAGCAGCCCAGCGAGCTCGAACGCTTCTACCAGGAGACGCTGGCTCCGCTCGCGGCCTACGACGACCAGTACGAGACGGATCTCGTGAACACCGTCGAGACCTACCTCGAGAACGACGGCAACGTCGCCCAGACGGCTGCGAGCCTGTTCACCCACCGGCACACGGTGCGATATCGGCTGGAGCGGGTGAAGGAGCTCACGGGTCACGACATCGGCTCGAGCGAGGGGCGGGAGAAGCTGAGCCTGGGGCTGAAGGCGATGCGCGTGCTTGGGATCGCGAGCGCGGCCGGCCCGGCGATGGAGCCCGGGGCGGAGGGCGGGCGGGTGCGCCCGCTCGCGGACGACTGAGCCGAGAGGGAGCGATGGCGCGGTCGAGGGAGTGGATCGACGTCTCGGTGCCGGTGCGGGCCGGGATGGTCCACTGGCCCGGCGATCCCGAGGTGACGCTCGAGCGGCGGACGAGCATCGCGAAGGGGGATGAGGCGAACGTGACGCGGATCGAGATGAGCGCTCACACCGGCACGCACATGGACGCGCCGCTTCACTTCTTCGACGAGGACCCGGGGATGGAGGCGCTGCCGCTCGACATCGCACTGGGGCCGGCACGCGTCGTGAGGATCGAGGGGGAGGAGCCGATCGACCGCGGTCAGCTCGAGGGGTTGGACATCCAGAGCGGCGAGCGGATCCTGTTCAGGACGGCGAACTCGAACCGGCCATGGTGGGAGCGCGACTTCGATTCCGCCTACGTGAACGTCTCGCTCGAGGCGGCGGAGCTCCTGGGCGAGGTGGGCGTCGCGCTCGTGGGCGTGGATTACCTGTCGGTCGGCGGATACGCAACCGACAACGCCGAGACGCACAGAGCGCTGCTCGGCGCGGGGGCGTGGATCGTCGAGGGCCTCGACCTCTCGGACGTGGAGCCGGGCGACTACGAGCTGATCTGTCTGCCGATCAAGCTCGTGGGCAGCGACGGCGCCCCCGCCCGCGCGCTCCTGCGGCCGACTTAGGCGGGCGGCCGCACCCGCTGCACTACCGCGATTCCGCAGTTGTGGACGCTCGCTTTCGCTATGCGCAAGTCAACCTCCACCGGCGCCTCAGTTCGGTGCTGGCGACGTGGTTCCACGCGAGCGCGCGTAGGGCTCGAGGCCGTCGATCGCCCTCTCGATCGACCAGTTGTGGTTCCAGCGGAAGAGTGGGCGGAGTACCGGGGTCAGGTAGCGGAGCAGCGGGCGGTCAGCAATGACGCGCCAGTCGAAGCGGATGTGGACCATCCCGTCGCCCGGCGTGAGCGTCCAGATCCCCTTGCCCGTGAGGTCCCCGACCACCTCGACCTCGAACTCGCGGGGCCGCTCGAGCCGCACGATCTCCGAGCGCGTCTTCAGGTGGTACGGCAGCCGCCCCTTGAACTCCTGTTGCGACACGCAGCCGACCTGGGGCGGGCAACCGGCCTCGACGTTGAGATAGACCGGCCGCCACCACAGCGGATATGTGCGCGCATCGGCGAGCGCGTCGAACACCGCCTCCTGCGGCGCCTCGACGTCCCACTCGTCGATGAAGACGTACTCGTCGGCCACTGCTGCTGATTGTCCTACGCCGAGCCTTTGGAATCGGATCATCGGCCCGGGTCGGGTCTACGCTATCCGGGACTCTGGGGAGTCGTCCAATCGGCAGGACCCTGGCCTTTGGAGCCAGTGATCCCGGTTCAAGTCCGGGCTCCCCAGCTTCGGGCGGGCTCTGCGCGCAAGAGAACCGATGGCGGTTTATTGACCGTATGCGTTCAAAAGCCGCCAATCACGCCCGCCCCGCGTGAATCCGCGCTCTACGATTCCGAAGGTGAGCGGCCCCACCGTGCTGATCATGGCCGCCGGCGAGGGGACCCGGATGCGTTCGTCGGTGCCGAAGATGCTGCATCCCATCTGCGGGCGCCCCATGGTCGCCTGGCCGGTCCTCGCCGCCCGCGACGCCGGTGCCGAGCGGGTGTGCGTCGTCGTCTCGCCCGACCGCAACCTCACGGACGCCCTCCCCCACGGAACCGAGACCGTGGTCCAGTCCCACTCCGATGGGACGGGTGGAGCGATCCGCGCCGCGCTCGGCGTGATCGCCGGTGCCGACACGGTGGTGGTGATCAACGGCGATCACCCGCTGGTCACGGCCGAGCATCTCGAGGAGGTCGCCCAGGTGCACACTGATGCCGGGGCTGCGGCAACCGTCGTGACCGTCGAACGTCCCGATCCCGAGGGGTTGGGCCGCATCGTCCGCGACGCGAACGGCGACCTGGATCGCATCGTGGAGACCAAGCACCCGGAGGGCATCGCGCCGGAGGTCCTCGCCATCCACGAGGTCAACACCAACACCTTCGGATTCAACGGCGCGGCGCTCGCGGACGCGATCAGCCGGATCGACAATGACAACGCCGCCGGCGAGTACTACATCGGCGACGCGCTCAACCTCCTCCGCGCCGAGGGCAAGCGCGTGATCGCCCACAAGGTGGCCGACCTCGCGGTGAACATCGGTGTGAACAACGGCGCGGAGCTCGCCAGAGTCGCCGCCATCGCCCGCCGCCGGATCCTCGAGCGCCACATGCTCGCCGGGGTCACCGTCACCGACCCGGCCGCCACCTGGATCGACGCCGACGTCGAGATCGAGCCCGACGCCGTCATCGAGCCGGGCACCTCGCTTCGCGGCCGCTCCCGCGTCGGCCGCGCGAGCATCATCGGCCCGCACACCACCGCGATCGACTCGGCGATCGGCGCCGAGGTGACCGCCCCCCACTCGTACATCGCGCAGAGCGAGGTCGCCGACGGCTGCAGCATCGGGCCCTTCGCCTACCTCCGGCCCGGCAGCGTCATCGGCGAGCGCTCGAAGGTCGGCACCTTCGTCGAGCTAAAGAACACCCGCATCGGCCGCGGGACGAAGGTCCCCCACCTGTCCTATCTCGGCGACGCGGACGTTGGTGACGAGACCAACCTGGGCGCTGCGACCGTCACCGCCAACTACGATGGATTCCGCAAACACCGGACGAAGATCGGGCACCGGGTGCACACCTCCGTTGACACGACCCTGGTCGCTCCGGTAAGCATCGGAGACGGCGCCTACACTGGCGCCAACTCCGCGATCACCGAGGACGTGCCGCCCGGCGCCCTGGGGATCGCGAGGCCAAGACAAGAGAACATCGAGGGCTACGCCGACAAGAAGGCGCGCGAGCAGACTGACGAAGGAGACTCGGAGGACTCGTGACCACGATCGAGGAACGGCCGCGCACCATCAGCTCGATCCAGCACGAGTACACGAAGCGCCTCATGGTGTTCGGCGGACGCGCTTCGATGGAGCTCGCCGCGAGGATCGCCGCGCATCTCAACGTCGACGTCGGTGAGGTCGAGCTCAGGACCTTCGCGGACGGCGAGGTCTACTGCCGCTACCGCGAGTCCATCCGCGGCGCCGACGTGTTCCTCGTCCAGTCCACCGCGGCCAACGCCGCCAACGACATGACGCCAAACGACGCGCTGGCCGAGCTGCTGATGATGATCGACGCCGCGCAGGGCGCCTCCGCGCACCGCATCATCGCCGTCATGCCCTGGTTCGGCTACGCCCGCCAGGACAAGAAGTCCCAGCCGCGCGAGCCCATCTCAGCCAGGGTCGTCGCGAAGTGCCTGGAGGCCGTGGGCGTCGACCGCGTGCTGACCATGGATCTCCACTCCGGCCAGATCCAGGGCTTCTTCGAGGTTCCGGTCGACCACATGACGGCGATGCCGATGCTGACCCAGTGGTTCATGGACCAGGCCTTCCCCGAGGAGGTCGTGATCGTCTCCCCCGACGCCGGGCGCGTCAAGGTGGCGCGCAACTTCGCCCGCAAGATCGGAGTCCACTGGGCCGTGATGGAGAAGGAGCGCCCGGCTCAACAGGTCGCGGAGATCGGCTACGTGGTCGGCGACGTCCGCGGCAAGACGGCGGTGCTGGTCGACGACATGATCGACACCGCAGGAACCCTCTGCGCGGCCGCGAAGACGGTCCTCGAGGAGGGCGCCTCCCGGGTCATCGCCACCGCCACCCACGGGGTCTTCTCCGGCCCGGCCTACGAGCGCCTCGCCTACGAGAACTCCCAGATCGAGCGCATCCTCGTGACGGACACGATCTCCCTGCGACCCGGCGCACCGGACAACATCACCGTCCTGTCGACCGCGCAGACGCTCGCCGACTCGATCCGCCGCATCTTCGCCGACGACAGCGTCAGCGAGATCTTCGCGGGCGAGAACCAGCTGTTCTAGCTGCCGAGGGCGAAAGTCCCGTAATCATGCGCTTCCACGCGAAAGCGGAGCGCGTTCTCGGTGAGTGCTGCTCTGCGCGAGGAGCGACAGACGGGTCAGCGCCGGGTGCCGAAGCCCCAGAAGAACGGCCCGGAGGTCGGGTGCACCTCTACCCGCCATCCCAGGCGCCTGAGCCAGTGCTCGAGCTCGGCCGGGCGATACGGGACCTTGACCGCGCGGAACGGAGTGCCGTCGCGCAGGCGCCGGCGTATTGTCGACGACTCCTCGCCCTCGATCAGCTCGTCGGGCGTTCGGTAGTCATCGTCGACGAAGAAGACCTGGCCACCCGGAACGAGGGCCTCACCGACCAGCGACCAAAAGCACTCGAACCGTTCGCGCGGGACGTGGGAGAGCCAGAAACCGAAGAAGACAGCCTCGTAGCGCCGATCGGGTCGCCAGGTGAACAGGTCGCCGCGCCCGGTAGTAGTCGACCTGTTCGGCGAGGAGCGGCTCTAGATACGGCTGATGATCGCGGTCGCCCATGGCGGATGTCCGTTCGGGTTCAGGCCGGGATGCTCGCGCGCTACACCCCGAAGTCGTTGATCTTCCAGTCGTCGTTGATGAGGAAGAGGTGGAACATCGCGGATTGGGTGCCCTTCGATCCGGGCGTCCGAAGGTTCGCGTCCATGACCGCCTGATTCCCGCTGACACGGACGTCGATGACCTTCGCGATCCGCGTGCCCGCGAGCTGATCGCCCAGGAACACCTTCAGGATCTCGTCGCACCCGTGAAGGCCCTCGCGTGAGGCGACGCTCGCGGCGCGCTGCTCGATCGCCTGCTGCTCGTCGCTCGTCAGTTGCCCGCACGCCGCCTTGAAATCGTGGTCCTGCGCGGCCGCGAAGAAGCGCTCCACGGCGCTCTGCGCGCGCTCCGCCTCGGTCGGTGGGTTCGCGAACGGCCCGACGTCCCAGATCGCGAGGGCGGCGACCGCGATCCCCGCGAGCAGGATGACCGCGGCGATCCGGCGCCGGGCGGATTCCGAGAGGCTCCCCACGGCCCCAACGTAACCCCCCGCACGCGCGAATGATGCAGTTGAGCTGCCGTCCCACGGGCGACGATGATTTTTGCGACCCCGGGCGGTCTAATGGGCACGAGACCCGAAGCCCCTGCACGTCGGGGTGCAGCAGAGGAGGAGCCATGAGCAACGACCAGCACGACGCGAGCAGCCGCACGGTCGTCTCCACGCCGTCGGATCGGGAGATCGTCGCCGAGCGGATCTTCGAGGCGCCCCGCGAGCGGGTCTTCGCCGCCTATACCGATCCGAAGCTGATCCCCGAGTGGTGGGGCCCGAGGGGAGTGACGACGTCCATCGACACGATGGACGTACGGCCCGAAGGTGAGTGGCGCTTCGTCTGCCGGGATGCCGACGGCGAGACCGCGTTCCGGGGCGCGTACCGGGAGATCTCGCCGCCGGAGCGCATCTCGGAGTCGTTCGAGTGGGAGGGGATGCTTGGCCACGTGCTCGTGGAGTCGGCGGAGTTCGAGGACCTCGGCGGTCGCACCAAGGTCACGACGACGTTGCTGTTCCATGCGACCGATGAGCGCGACGGAATGCTGTCGTCGGGCATGGAGAGCGGCATGAGCGAGTCCCACGATCGCCTGGCCGAGCTCCTCGCCGACGCCGGATAGGCCGCTCGGCGCATTACGCTCCCCCGCCGGTGAAGCGCATCGGCCACAAGGGCGCGGACCTGATCCGGCCGGGAAACACGCTCGAGAGCTTCGAGGCGGCGGTGCAGGCGGGCGCCGAGATGATCGAGTTCGACGTGCTGCGGCCGAAGGACGAGTTTCGCGACGGCACGGACTGGCGCCGCGCTAGCGCAGGGCCGGTCGGCGACGGTGCCCCGCCCCTGGTCGTCGCCCACGACTGGGGCGACGCGGCGCGACGGCGACCGATGCGCCTCGACGAGGCGATGGACGCCTTCACGCGGCCGCCGCTCGACCGCGTCGCGATCGATTGCGACCTGAAGATCGCCGGTCGGGAGGACGAGGTGATCGCGGCGCTCCGTGACCGCGGCCTGCTCGGCCGCGCGCAGATCTCGACGATGGAGGTCTCGAGCCTCGTGACACTCCGCGACCTCGATTCCGAGATCGCACGCGGTTGGACGCTCCCCAAGGTCACGCGCGATTGGAACTCGATGCCGTGGGCACGGCCGGTCGTCGTTGCCGGACTGGTCTCGTTGCGCGCCCGGCTTCCGGGCGTCGTCCGGCGGCGTGCCCCGGAGCTCGGCGTCAGCTCGATCTGGGCCTACCATCCCGCCGTCACCCGTCGCCTCGTCGATGCCTGCCACGACGTCGGCGTCGACCTGATCGCCTGGACCGTCGACGACCTTCCTCGCATGCGCACCCTCGCCGCGATGGGCGTCGATGGGATCTGCACCAACGACCCGCGACTGTTCGACGGGCTCTGACCCGAGGCCGAGCCCACCGGCCCAGGGGTAGAGTCCACGGGTGCCGTTTGGCGGGTCCCAGCATGCGCATCTGCGGTCGGCGCTCCATCTCCACGCCCGCGCCAAGGAGGCGCCGGTGACCCCGGCGCCCGCCCAGGCGGCCGACCCGGACCGGATCGCCCCCGGCACCGTAATGGCCCTGTTCGCGATGGGCCTCGGCGTGATCGTGATCGCGAACGACTTCACCGCGCTGAACGTCGCGCTCCCCGCGATCGAGCACGACTTCAACGTCGACGTCGCGACGGCGCAATGGGTGATCAACGCCTATTGCCTCGTCTTCGGGATGGCGATCGTCACCGGCGGGCGCCTTGCGGATCTGTTCGGTCGCCGCCGCGCATTCTTCCTCGGGTCGGCGCTGTTCGCGGGTTTCTCCCTCCTGGGTGGCATCGCGCAGGACTCGATCTGGCTCATCTCGATGCGGGTAGGCATGGGTCTGGGGGGCGCGCTGATGTGGCCGGCGATCCTGGGGATGACCTACGCGGCCCTGCCGGAGTCCAAGGCCGGCCTGGCGGGCGGCCTGATCCTCGGCGCGGCGGGGCTCGGCAACGCAATCGGGCCGCTGCTCGGCGGCGTCTTGACGGACGAGCTCTCGTGGCGCTGGATCTTCTTCCTGAACGTCCCGATCGCCGCGTTCGCCGTGCTCGTCACCTGGCTGAGGGTCCACCAGCCCGCCCCGCCGGCGACGGACGAGCGCATCGACTATCCGGGGATCGCCACGCTCTCGATCGGCCTGCTGCTCGTGCTGCTGGCGTTCGATCAGGCCGCCGATTGGGGGTTCGGCGACATCAGGGTGATCCTGATGCTCGTCGTCGCCGTCCTCCTGATAATCGCCTTCGTCTCCATCGAGCCGCGCATGAAGAGGAACGCGCTGATCCCGACCGACGTGATGCGAAACGGGGCCTTCCGCAACGCCTGCGTGACCGTCCTGCTCATGTCTGCGGTCTTCTTTGGGACGGTGCTCTACGCGCCGCAGTTCATGGAGAAGATCCTCGGCTACTCCGCCCTGAAGGCGGGGCTGGGGATGGTGCCGATGCTGGGCACCTTCGCGCTCACCTCGTTCATCTCCGGGGTCCTCTACGCGCGGTTGGGGGCGAAGGTGACGGTCACCGCGGGCGCGCTGGGCCTCACCGTCGGGCCGTTCCTGCTGTCCATGATCGACGCCGGCTCGAACTACAGCGGGTTGGTCGTCGGCCTCGCCGTCACCGGGCTCGGGGCCGGGCTGTTCTACTCGTCCGTCACGACGGCGGCCGTCACCGCGCTGGATCCGTCGCGCACCAGCCTGGCCGGCGGCCTGGTCTATATGTGCCAGATCGGGGGCGGAGCGATCGGCCTCGGCATCACGACGACGATCTTCACGATCACCTCCGAGAACGAGCTCGACCAGAAGGCGGCCGAAGCGGGTCAGCGGCTCACTGATCACCAGGTGGCGGTGCTGCACGGCCAGCTCGCCGGCACCGATGCGGCCGCCGCCGCCCTGAAGCGGGTGAGCGCTTCCGCTCAGGACACGATCGTCGGGATCGTCCGCGAGTCGTTCGCGGTCGGCATCCAGGCCGGCTTTCGCTTCGTGGCCATAGCCGCCCTGGTGGGTTTGCTGATCTCGCTCTTCTTCGTCGGCGGGCGCCTGCTGCCGAGTCGCCGCGGCGCCGTCGCTGAGCAGGCGGAGGCGTAGCCGCATCGCCGCCTCATCCGATCGGCGGAATGGGTCCCCCGATCGGATGAGACGAATTTCATCCTCAAGAACCCCCGATCGGAGGATGGGCGAATCCGGCCGTGCGACCGATCATTGTCGCCGACCGGTCGGTAGCCGGGAGGGGGCAGGGGCCCTCCCGCTGCCGTCCAAGTAGCTCGGAGGGAGGTAGGGCCCTCCAGCTACGTTCTCTGGGCGAGCCCGGGGACCCGTCGCTCCCCGCGTTGCTCGAAGTACGCCCACTCGAGTTCGCCGAGCTCGGTCGCCGGTGGGTCGCCGTAGATCCACTCGCGGGAGATCCGATGCCAGTTGCGGCACGCTCGAAGCTGCGCCAGCACCGCGAGCACGCCCGTCTCCATGCGGCGCCCCATCAGCTCCTCGGCCGGCAGGCTCTCGCGCCGCATGAGGTCGAAGTACTCGGATCGCGGATCGGAGCTCGACTCGATCACCTTCATCACCCGCTCCGGCGTGAGCTGCACCTCGCGATCCTCCATGTACCAGCCGCCGATGACCATCACGTGCTCCATCAGGCGCTCGGCGTCGAACTTCGAGGGGTTCTTGACGAAGCCGAGGTCGTGCAGCGCCTCGCGCAGCGCCTCGGGATCGCGCCTCGCCGCCGCGTCGATCGCCCGCTGCTCGAGCTCGATCTGCTCCGCGTCGAGGCGCTTGGTCATGCCGAAGTCGAGGAACGCGACGCGGCCGTCACCGAGGAGGAGGTAGTTGCCAGGGTGGGCGTCGGCGTTGAACATCTGCAGGTGGTAGATCGAGCCGAAGCAGAAGCGAAAGACGATCTCCCCGAAGCGGTCGCGGTCCGGCTGAGGCAGCTGCTTCACCTCCTCGAACCCGATCCCATCCACGTACTCGGTGACCAGCACGCGACGCCGCGAGAGCCGGGTGATCACGTCCGGGACGTTGATGAAGGGATGCCCTCGGTACGCGCGGGCGAAGCTGCGGTGGCTCTGCGCCTCGTACTCGTAGTCGAGCTCCTCCATCACCCGCAGGCGCAGCTCGTGCGCCACGGCCTTGGCGTCGAGCCCGGGCGCGATCGCCCGCGCCAGGCGCATGATCATTCCGGCGTTCCGCAGGTCCGACTCGAGGGCCTCGGCGATGCCGGGGTACTGGATCTTCACGGCGACCGGACGGCCGTCATGGAGCGTCGCCCGGTGCACCTGGCCGATCGACGCCGCCGCGAATGCGTCCGTCTCGATGTCGGCGAAGAGCTCCTCGAGCGGCTCGCCGAGGTACTCATCGTCCAGGACCTTGCTGACCTTCTCCCACGACATCGCCGGCGCCGAGGTGCGGAGCTGCGCGAGCTGCTCCTGGTAGAGCTCCGCGTACTCGGGCGGCAGGAACTCGGTGTCGATGAACGAGGCGAGCTGGCCGATCTTCATCGCGGCCCCCTTCATCTCGCCGAGGATCGACGCCATCTTCACCGCGGTCTCGAGGTGTCGCCCCTCCAGCCGCCGCTCGGCCTCGTCGCTGCCGCGGGTGACGTTTGCGGCCCGCGTCCCGGCATAGCGGGTCGCCTGCGTGCCCATCGCCGTTCCGAGCTTCGCCGACCGGCGGATCCTGCCCCTGGGGATCTTGTCCTCGGACATCCCACCAAGTATGCAAAGACGATCCACGGGCGACAACCCGGCAACCGCCCGCCCAGGCGGGGATGGTGCCGCAAACGGGGTCGGGCTCGTGGAGGCGGCGGACCCGTTGCGCCGGCGTCCCGTGCGGACCCGCCGGCGTTCCGCGCGGATCCGCGCGCCCTTCGTGTCACCCCACTCAGCGATTGTCGAAAAACGGCACCCAGGTCGCCGTTTTTCGACAATGGTCGGAAGTGGGGTCCGTCCGGGCTCGCCTCTACTTGCTCAAATTCACGTTGGCGCTGCCCATCCCCCGGGGCTCGCCGCCAGAGCCGCCCCGCGCCCTCGCCCTTCTCTATCCTCAACGACCGCATGGCCTCCGACCGCGCCACCCTCAACGTCTCGGATCGCACCGAGTTCGGCTCGCGCCCAACCCGCCGGCTCCGGCGCTCCGGGCTCGTTCCAGGCATCGTCTACGGCGGTGGCGAGGAGGCGCGTCACTTCCAGGTTCCCGAGCGCGAGGCGCGTGCGGTCCTGGTTCACGGCGGGGCGTTGATCGACGTCCAGTTCGACGGTTCCGGGGCCACGCCCGTCGTGGTCAAGGAGGAGCAGCGCGATCCGGTTCGCGGATCGCTTCTGCATCTCGACCTGCTCGAGGTGAAGCTCGACGAGGAGATCGAGGCCGAGGTCGCGATCGAGCTGATCGGCGGGGAAGAGGCGCCCGGTGTGAAGGAGGGCGG